>Ga0209226_10000004_pt1 | contig 162765 bp, 123 predicted proteins | sample BarGraNGADG00212_2_FD_184497 | JGI IMG/M metagenome (GOLD analysis project Ga0209226, IMG submission 184497) | Arctic peat soil microbial communities from Barrow, Alaska, USA - Barrow Graham LP Ref core NGADG0011-212 (SPAdes) (version 2) | ecosystem: Environmental > Terrestrial > Soil >...
CATATAATACCTTAATTTATTTTCCCTTTGCCGGATTCTTTAATCCGTTGTTCATTACCATCATCTGGTGGTTAATGGACTCCTGGTGAATTGCCTTGAAAATTGCATCAATCATTTCAGAAGAAAGCCCTTTAGCCAACCCTTTAGCCATAACTTTATTTACTATTTCATCCCATCGGGTGCTCTGCAAGATAGTAATATTATTTTCCTTTTTATAATGCCCGATAGTTTCTGCAACTTTCATTCGTCGCTCCATCAGATCAAGCAGATGATCGTCATAAACATCAATCTGTTGTCTGAGTTCCCCAAGAACATCAAGCAATTTTGGATCAGAGGTACTTGCATTTCTGAGGATAAGCCTGCTTAAGAGTTCTTTCAGATCATTAGGAGTAAGTTGCTGAGCGGAATCACTCAGTGCTTTGGCTGGATCTATATGAGATTCAATCATCAGACCATCGAAGTTAAGGTCCATAGCCTTCTGGGAAATCTCATGAAGATATTGTCTTGCTCCGGCTATATGACTTGGGTCGCATATAATAGGCAAATCAGGAATTCTCCGGCGTAATTCTATAGGTAATTGCCAGTTTGGCTGATTACGATACAATGTCTTTTCATACGATGAGAAGCCACGATGAATTGCTCCTATCCTGGTAATTCCTGCCCTGGCAATTCGTTCAATTGCCCCAATCCATAATTCAATGTCAGGATTTATAGGATTCTTCACAAGGACCATAACGTCTACCCCGTTAAGCGCATCGGAGATCTCCTGAACAGTGAATGGATTAACAGAAGTGCGGGCACCGATCCATAACATGTCAATACCATATTTCAATGCCTCGTAAACATGTTTTTCATTAGCCACTTCAGTGCCTACAAGCAGTCCTGTTTCCTGTTTGACTCTTCTGAGCCATTTTAATCCTTCAGAGCCCACCCCCTCAAAAGAATTAGGGCGTGTCCTGGGTTTCCAGATGCCTGCACGATAAACGCTGATCGCCTTTAAAGCAGCTAATTGTCTTGCAGTTTCCATAACCTGCTCTTCAGTTTCGGCACTGCATGGACCGGAGATGAGAAAGGGTCTTCCTTTGTATCCGCTCCAGTCTTTAATCAGGGTATTGTTAAGCTTTATTTCCATTATTGTAGTGATTATAAGTTTTAGTTCGATTGTTCTGATATTATCTATATTACACAGGTGGAGACGCCCTTGTAGGGCGTCTTTACTATTATATATCTCAATTGTTCAATTGTTCTATTGTTCAATTGTTCTATTGTTTTTAGTTCAATATCTTCCTGATCTTGTTAGCCTCTTCCATAAGAGCCTTCAATCCGTTAATGTCTTTTTCAGAGATCATCTTTCTGAATGAATTCATTTTTTCAATGAACGTGTCCATTACTTCAAGAATATATTCAGAATTTTCCACGAAAATAGGAGCCCAGGTTTCTCCGTTACTTTTTGCCAGACGTACCGTACTTTCAAATCCACCTCCCGCCAATGCAAGAATGTTTTGTTCTTCCTGTTCCTTTGCAAGAACACTCAGAGCGAGAGAAAAGGATGTAATATGTGAAATATGAGATACATAAGCAACGTGTACGTCATGATCTCTGGAGTTCATATATACCTTATGCATATTAAGCACTTCAAGCATTTTTTCCACTTTTTCAAGAGCATCAGCATCGCTTAGTTCCTTGTCGCATATAATAGCATTTTTGTAGTCGAATAGTTTTCCGATAGCTGCCAGTGGTCCGGAATATTCAGTTCCTGCCATGGGATGAACTGCAACGTATCTCCCTCTGCCCGGATGATTTTTTGAGGCTTCTGCAATACTTACTTTCGTTGAGCCCATATCAGTGACAATCTTTGAAGTGCCGGCTATTTTATCAAGAATACCGGGAAGCATCCTGCAATTTGAGCTAACAGGTGTGGAAAGTATTATCAGATCGCTCTTTTCAATAGCATTTTCGAGAGTCTCAATTTCATCTACCAATCCACATAGCATGGCAATATTCTGATGATGCAGATTTGAATCAACTCCGATTATTTTATCTGCAAATCCCCTTTTTCGAAGATCAACCATAAGTGATCCGCCAATAAGTCCAATTCCTACTACCGCAACTATCATGTTCTGGTTTATAAGTTATGTTTCTCAATATTAAATATTCGTCTAACTAAACAGGCTGGAAGTCTGAAGACCGAAGACCGAAGTCAATCTTCCGACTTCCGTCTTCCGTCTTCCGTCTTAAAGCTTTAATATTCTTTCTTTTGCCTCCTTCAGCCTGTTCTCATTGGCACATAAAGAGATACGCAGATACCTTTCACCATTTTTACCGAAGATAAAGCCAGGCGTTATGAAAACATTCGTCTTATTTAAAATATCTTCAATATAAGCTTCACAATTATTTATCTCTTCCGGAATACGTCCCCAAACAAATAAACCGACCTGGGTTTTATCGTATTTGCAGTTAAGGATTCCCATGATCTCCTCAACTATTTTACGTCGCCTGATATAAGCTTCATTAACAGTATCATACCACGATTCCGGATTGTTGAGTGCCTCAACTGCAGCCATCTGTATAGGAAGAAACATCCCGGAATCCATATTGCTTTTTACTTTAAGAATATTTTTTATATAATCGCTTTTGCCGGCAACCATCCCTATGCGCCATCCTGCCATACTATGTGATTTGCTTAATGAATTCAGCTCAAGGGCAGTTTCCTTTGCGCCATCAACAGCCAGAAGACTTAGATAATCTTTATTCATTATGAAACTATACGGATTATCATTACAAAGGAGGATGTTGTGTTTTAAGGAAAATGCCACTAATTTTTCAAATAAAGAAATCGATCCTTTAGTTCCGGTTGGCATGTGAGGATAGTTTACCCACATCAGTTTTACCCTGCTCAGATCACTCTGTCCGAGAGTGTCGAGATTTGGTAGCCAGCCATTTTTTTCATCGAGATCATATTTTCTGACAACTCCACCTACAAGATTTGTAACAGATGAATATGTAGGATATCCCGGATCGGGAACAAGCACTTCATCATCGTTATTTATATAGGCCATACTTATATGCATAATCCCTTCCTTACTTCCCATTAATGGCAGTATTTCGTTATGGGGATTAAGCTCAACGTGGAAATATTTCTTATACCAGTCTGAAAATGCTTTTCTCAATTCAGGGGTACCCGTATAACTTTGATAACCATGGGAAGTTGGGTTTTTAGCACCCTCTATAAGCGCCGCAACAGTATTTTCTGATGGTGGCTGATCAGGACTTCCAATACCAAGGTTAATGATATCCATTCCTTCTCTGCGCATCCTGTCTATCTGGGCAAGCTTTTGCGAGAAATAGTATTCCTGAACATTGTTGGTGCGGTCAGCCGGTTTAATTGTCATAAAGCATGTCTCCTTTAAAATATACACCGAGGATCTCCAGATTTCTTGTTTTGCTTTCCAGAACCCTCTTAATAACATTTGAGTTAGTGTTCTTATTTATCTCAAGATCAAGATAAAACATATATTCCCACTCTCCATTCAATCTGGGAACTGATTGAATCTTGGAAAGATTTATCTCAAGCTCAGCAAGTTTAACAAGTACAGCAGCAAGTGATCCGGGTTTATGGCTTGTAGAGAAGCAAATTGATACCTTATTTCCCTTCTTATTCCCTTTATCCTCACTTCCAATAATCAGAAACCGTGTGTAGTTTTGTTTGAAAGTTTCAATACCAGGGGCAAGAATATTGAGGCCATATATATCAGCAGCATTAGCACCGGCAATGGCAGCGACACCCATAAGTTTTTTTTCACTTATTTCCCTGGCGCTTCCCGCCGTATCGTCACTTTCAATATGTGTAATTTCAGGATACTGATTCAGGAAAGTCATACACTGTGCCAGCGCTATAGGATGAGATCTTATCTCCTTTATATCATTAATTGATTGGCCCGGTAGAGCCATCAGATTCTGTATTACTCTGATGTTTTGTTCTCCCAATATCTTCAAACCAGATTCCCTTATGAGGGTATAGTTATAAAGAATACTGCCTGATCTGGCATTTTCAATCGCCATTACGGCAAAATCCGCTTCTCCGGCAAGCAGCGTGTTGATAGTAAGGTCAAAAGTAGAACAAGGTACTATATCGATTGTATCATAATTAAAGAACTGTCTTGCAGCCATTTCGTGAAAGCTGCCTTTCTCTCCCTGTATTGTTACTTTCATTATCGTATGTTGTTAAAAAAAAAGGTCCCTTTGAGGGACCCTTGCTTCATATAAATTAATTTATCTGTATACAAAAATCCCTTTATCTCTTTTTAAAATAAAAATAGAAGTAATAAAAAGATATAAAATAATTGTATACAATATTCATTTTGTCGTGATTTTGTGATACAAAAGTAGTTTAATTTTTAAAAAAACAAGTAAAAAGTAAGAAAAACTATAAGAATTACTAAATATTTATATTTCTTATGAACTCCTTGTTTTTTACCCCCCAACCCCCCTAAGGGGGGGGCTAATTATCATTGCTTAAGAGAATTACGTATTTTTAGTTTGTATTCTATATTTGAAATTTATGAAATTAAGATAGTAATTATGACTATTTTCTTATAGCCTGTAATTGAAATTCCGAAAGAAGTCTTATACTGAATCTTACACACAATCAGTGAATTAACCCCCCTTAAGGGGGATGGGAGGTTAACTTAAAGGAAAAGAAGGGTTCTCCTACTTCTTGTGTCTTTCCTTCAGCACCTGTTCAATGCTTTGCAAATCAACTCCTTTTGCTTTTAATAAAATTAGAAAATGATACATCAGATCGGCAGCTTCATTTTTGAATAACTCAATGTCATTATCTTTTGCTTCAATAACTAATTCCACAGCTTCTTCACCAACTTTCTGAGCCACTTTATTGATCCCTTTTTTAAAAAGCTTATTTGTATATGAGTCATTGGCATTATTTTCAATACGCTTAGATATAACGCTTTCCAGTTCGTAGATAAATCCTTTTGCAGTTTCTTCATTAAAGCATGAGGTACTTCCTGTATGACAAACAGGGCCTGCAGGGTTTACTTTTATAAGTAAAGCATCATTATCACAATCAGATAATATCTCCTGAACATATAGAAAATTTCCGGAGGTCTCCCCTTTTGTCCAGAGCCGGTTTTTACTCCTGCTGAAGAAGGTTACTTTATTCTCTTTTTTGGTTTTCTTAAAGGCTTCCTTATTCATATAGCCTACCATCAATATCTGATCGGTGTTATTATCCTGAATTACAACGGGTACAAGACCGTTTCCTTTGGTAAAATCGATTTTCATAAATTGCTTTTATATTCTTACACTAATATGCTCACTTGTCAGATACCTTTTCAAATCCCTGATATCTATCTCGCCATAATGAAATATACTTGCTGCAAGAGCAGCACTGCAGCCGGTATTAAAAAATACATCCTTGAAATGTTCCAAGGTACCTGCTCCCCCTGATGCAATTACAGGAATATTAACAGTACTACTCACTTCCCAGGTTATTTCCATCGAAAACCCCGACTTTGTTCCGTCATTATTCATTGAAGTCAGAAGGATCTCGCCTGCACCCAGTTCCTCAGCTTTACGGGCCCAGATAATTGCTCGCAAATCTGTGGATGTACGTCCTCCATTAACAAAAACAATCCATTCATCATCAACCAGTTTTGTGTCTATTGCCACAACAACACACTGGCTACCAAATTGCCCGGCAATTTCAGAGATTAGTTCCGGTCTTCTCACGGCTGAAGAATTAATAGTTACCTTATCGGCCCCGGCTTTAATCAAGATAGAAACATCCTCAACAGTATTTATTCCGCCCCCCACTGTAAAAGGTATATTAATTTCCGCAGCAATCCTTTCTACTAATCCTGCAAATGCCTGTCTGTTCTCAATCGTAGCTGTAATATCAAGAAAAACAAGTTCATCAGCACCCTGGGCAACATAGATTTTAGCCAGTTCCACAGGATCCCCTGCATCTTTAAGGTTAACAAAATTTATCCCTTTCACGGTACGACCGTCTTTAATATCAAGACATGGAATAATTCTTCTTTTTAACATTGTTTTCCCAGTTCTTTTAAGGTTAGTTTACCTTCATAAACAGCTTTTCCGATTATGGCCCCCTCACAGCCTGCTTCCTTTAGATTTTCCAGATCCTTTCCAGATGTTATCCCTCCGCTTGCTATTAGGTTTATTTTAACCGAGCCAAGAATTTCTTTATACAGATCCGTGGAAGGCCCCTGAAGCATACCGTCCTTCTTAATGTCAGTACAAATAGTATATTTTACTCCCTTTGATTTGTATTCCCTGATGAAACTGATAATATCTTTCTCTGAGGTTTCAGCCCATCCGTTTGTTGATACTCTGTTGTTGAAACAATCAGCACCGAGTATCAGTTTTTCCTGACCCAATTTTGCCAGCCAGTCAAGGAATAAATGGGGATCCGTAAGAGCAATACTTCCAACTGTAACCTGTCTGGCTCCGGCATTAAAAGTTGTAATCAGGTCGTCATATGATCTGATCCCGCCGCCAAAGTCAATTTTTAATTTTGTCTTCCATGCAATTTTTTCGAGCACACTTAAATTTTCGATTTTTTTATTTTTTGCTCCGTCAAGATCAACAAGATGAAGATATTTTATCCCGGAGTCTTCAATCTGTCTGGCAACCTCAAGGGGATCTTCATTATATACTTTTTTTGTATTGAATTTCCCTTGTGTCAGGCGTACACATTTACCTCCGATAATATCAAGTGCTACAATAATTCTCATATCTTCAGGAAATTATGCAAGATTTTTTCTCCAATATACGCCGATTTCTCCGGATGAAACTGTGTTGCGTAGAAATTGTTTTTCTGCATAGCTGCGCTGAAAGGTAAAATATAATCACATGTTGCAGAAGTACCGGATGAAATCTCAGGATAGTAACTATGGACGTAATAAACATCATCTGACAGACTTATCCCTTTGAAGAGATCGCCTTTCAAAGTAAAAAAATTATTCCAGCCCATGTGTGGAATCTTATCTACCGGAGGAAAGCGTTTTACATCAGTTTCAAAAATCCCAAGGCATTCTGTATCTGCTTCCTCAGAATATCTGCACATGAGCTGAAGCCCCAGACAAATCCCAAGTACCGGTTGTGTTAAAGCGATTATGGTTTTGTCTAATCCTCTTTGTTTCAGATACTTCATAGCCGATCCTGCTTCTCCTACCCCGGGGAATATTACCTTATCAGCTGCTTTCAGCTCCTCCGGATTATCAGTAATAATACTTTCGTAACCCAGGCGGCTCAGAGCATTCTGTACGGATTTGATATTTCCTGCATTATATTTAAGAATTGCAATCATAATGTGCCCTTTGTTGATGGTAAAGAAAAGTTATCAGTTTGTTTAACAGCACTTTTTAGCGCTTTTGCGAATGCTTTGAAAATGGCTTCAATTTTATGGTGTTCGTTCCCGCCTTCTGCTTTGATATTCAGATTACATTTTGAACTGTCGCTGAATGATTTAAAGAAATGGAAGAAAAGTTCAGTTGGCATTTCTCCGATTTTCTCACGCAGGAACTCTGCATCCCATAACAGCCAGGGTCTTCCGCCAAAATCAAGGGCAACCTGAGCCAGGCAATCGTCCATTGGCAAAACGAAGCTGTATCTTTCAATTCCCTTCTTGCTTCCAAGTGCCTTGAGTATTGTTTCTCCTAAAGTAATAGCCACATCTTCAACTGTATGGTGTTCGTCAATCTCCAGATCACCCTTCACTTTTATCAGCAGATCTATATTCCCATGTCTTGCTATCTGCCCGAGCATGTGGTCAAAGAATCCGATACCGGTAGCAACGGAACTTTTTCCTGTTCCATCGAGGTTAACCTCCACCTGAATTTGTGTCTCCGATGTATTCCTCTCAACTTTTGCTATGCGGAGTATCTTCTTCAGATGTTTATAAATATAGTTCCAGTCGGTTGTACATAATTCAGCATCCTCAGTACCCTTTTTACTAATCAGAATTGCCTTGCATCCCAGGTTCTTAGCTAGCTCAACATCAGTTAGTCTGTCACCGATAACATAGGAAGAAGACAGGTCAATTCCTTTGGCAAGGTATTTTACAAGCATTGCTGTTCCCGGCTTTCGGGTAGGAGCCATTTGTTCCGGATAGGTTCTGTCTATAAATATCTCTTTGAATTCTATCCCTTCACCCCGCAGAATCTCTAAAATCTTGTTCTGAACAGGCCAGAAGGTATCTTCAGGGTATGAGTCAGTTCCCAGTCCATCCTGATTTGTTACCATAACCAGCTCAAAGTCCATCTCTCTGGCAATTTTCGATAAATTACTAATTGCTCCCGGAAGAAAAAAAAGTTTCTCAAAACTATCAATCTGCTCATCTTCAGGTTCGGTAATGATTGTCCCATCCCTGTCAATAAAGAGTACCTTCTTCATATTAGAATAGTTTTAAGAGCGTTAATCAGTTTGTTGTTTTCCGTATGGGTACCAACGGTGATACGCAGACAATTATTAATTACAGAAGTGCGGTTTCGTATGATTATATGCTTGTCAATAAGTGAATTATATATCAGAGTGGCATTGCTCACTTTTACCAGGATAAAGTTTGCATCTGAAGGATAAACCTTTTCTGTTATTTTTAATTTTTTCAGATCAGAATTGAGTCTCTCTTTCTCATTTTTAATTTTGAGAACCTGGCTTTTAAATTCCACCGCTTTTTCGAGTTTCCGTAAGGCAGCTTTCTGGTTTATTGTACTAATATTATATGGTGGCTTCAACTTATTGAAATATTGGAGTATAGCAGGATTTGAAAATGCCATACCGACTCTTGCAGCTGCCAACCCAAATGCTTTGCTGAAAGTCTGCATTACTATCAGGTTGGGGTACTTATCAATCATTTCTATAAATGATGGTTTTTCAGTGAAGTCAATATAAGCTTCATCAATGGCAACAATTCCATTGAAATTTGAAATGATATAACTGATATCGGAAATTTCCATGCAGTTGCCTGTAGGATTATTAGGTGAACAGATGAAGATAAGTTTCACGTTATTGTCTGCTAACCATGGTTTGGTCTTTTCAATATCAATCTGAAAACTTTCATTTAATGGAACCTTTATAATTTTTATATCATTCACTGAAGCTGAAACTTCATACATTCCGTAAGTGGGAGTGAAGGTGAGAGCTTTATCTTTCCCCGGGTTGCAGAAAACCCTGTAACAAAGATCGATTATCTCATCACTGCCATTTCCGAGGAATATTTTTTCTTCTGAGATCCCTTTGTTTTTTGAAATCGCAGCTTTCAGATCTCTTTGATAAGGATCGGGATAGCGGTTCAGTTTTCCAAATGGATTTTCATTCGCATCCAGAAATATACCTGTTTTGCCTTTGAATTCATCTCTGGCACATGAGTAAGGGATAAGGTTCTTTACATTTTCCCTTACTAATTTGTCTAAATCAAACATTTCTTAAACTTTTAAGTCTCAAACTCACTGCATTTTTATGTCCGTTTAACGACTCAGCCTCAGCCATTAACTCTATAGTTGGACCAAGGTTTTTTATGCCTTCCTGATTCACTTCCTGGAATGAGATTTTTTTAAGGAAACTATCCGTTGATACACCGCTGTAACTCTTCGCAAATCCATTTGTCGGGAGTGTGTGATTTGTTCCCGTTGCGTAATCCCCGGCACTTTCGCAGCTGAAATTTCCAAGAAAAACCGATCCGGCATTTGTTATTTTGCCTGAAAGCAAAGTTGCATATAAGGAGTTAATTATGAGGTGCTCAGGAGCATAACTATTACTGAAACTAACACAGTCATCCAATGAGGTGAGAAGTATCAGCATACTGTTTTCCAATGCTTTTAATGCTATATCTTTTCTGGGCAATAACTGTATCTGTTTTTCAATTTCTTTCTTAACTTTTTCAATAAGAGCCTGATTATCAGTAAGCATAATTACCTGACTATCAGATCCATGCTCAGCCTGAGAAAGCAGATCGGCGGCAATAAATTCAGGATTGGCAGATTCATCAGCTATTATTAAGACTTCACTTGGACCGGCTGGCATATCGATTGAAATTCCATCCTGCTGTACCAACTCCTTGGCTTTTGTAACATATTGGTTTCCGGGTCCGAATATTTTGTAAACTTTTGGTACACTTTCTGTTCCATAAGCCATAGCTGCTATAGCCTGAGCTCCTCCGATCCTGTAAATTTCTGTAATGCCGGTAAGATGAGCAGCATAAAGAATCAATGGATTTACTTTTCCATCTTTGCCTGAAGGTGTGCAAAGGATAATTTCATCACATCCGGCAAGTTTTGCAGGTATCCCAAGCATTAACACTGTTGAAAAGAGAGGGGCGCTTCCTCCCGGAATGTATAAGCCGACTTTTTGTATCGGAACACTTTTTCTCCAGCATTTGACCCCTTTGATCGTCTCTATAACAGGTTCTCTTATAAGCTGTGATGAATGGAAATTCTCAATATTTGCTTTTGCAATATTTATTGCGTTTTTAAGATCATCAGGCACTTGAACAATTGATTGCCTTATCTCATCCTGTGATACCTTTAAACTACCACTGGGGATACCATCGAATTTTTCGGAGAAATAATAAATGGCCTTATCTTTTTCTGATTTTACTCTGTTAATTATTTCTTTTACAGCTTCTTCGAGATTAGTTTTATCTATCTCAGGTCTTATGCAAAGAGTATCCCAGTTATTTTTTTCGGGATAATAGATTGTCTTCATTACAATATCATTTTCTCGATTGGAATAACTAAAATACCTTCTGCTCCTGCTTCTCTAAGTTGGTTTATTCTTTCCCAGAACTCATCTTCCTTTACAACTGAATGAAGACTGTACCATCCTTTTTCAACAAGTGGGACGATTGTCGGACTTTTCATACCTGGCAGTATGGCGCATATTTTTTCTATGGCAGATTCGGGAGCATTCAGCAAAATGTATTTGTTTTCTTTTGCATTCTTTACAGCCCTGATCCTGAAAAGCAAACTTGCCAGAATATCCTGTTTTGACTTGCTAAGATTCTTGTTCCCGATAATAATTGCCTGACTTTTCAGTATTGTCTCAACTTCTTTCAGGCCATTTGTTAACAGAGTACTGCCTGAACTTACGATGTCGCAAACTGCATCAGCCAGACCTATACCCGGGGCGATTTCCACACTGCCACTGATCTCTTCAATCTCTGCAATAATCTTGTTCTTTTTCAGGAAATCGGATAGAATTTTAGGATAACTCGTAGCTACTTTTTTATTCATTAAATAGCCTGGTCCGGTGTATGTCTCTTCCTTCGGAATTGCGATACTCAGACGGCAGCCTGCAAAACCAAGCTGTTCTATAATATTAACATCCTTATTTTTTTCGAAAACTACATTTTCTCCCAGAATACCAATATCTGCAACCTGCTGTTCAACATATTGGGGGATATCATCATCTCTGAGAAAAAGAAGTTCAACCGGAAAATTCTGAGCAGTGGTTTTCAGTACACTAATCCCGTTTGAGAATTTTATTCCGCACTCTTCCAGCAGTTTTTTCGAATTTTCGCTCAGTCTTCCGTTTTTTTGAATCGCAATTTTAAGTACACTCATATTCATTTTCAGTTAAGTCTGAGCAAATCTTAAGGGAAATAAAAAACCCGGCTGATCTGTTCAGACGGGTTTATGATATTTTAATTTATACACATATCATTATCTCCTCGCCTGAGAGCAAGTATGAGAATTATGATGTGATGATTGATTGTTCATTTCTTAAAAATATTAATGCAAAGATAGGAATAAATTAATATCTGTAATAAAATAGTTCTAAAAGTTTAAATATTTTTGGTGAACCTTTGTGTCTTGGTGTCTTTGTGGCATTTTTTTCGCCACCAAGTCACAAAGACACTAAGTTCCACCAAGACGCAATTCTATGAAGTTTTCAAAATATAATCAGCAATCCAGTCCCCAACCTGAGATGTTGATTTTGGATTATTCCTGTTAAGATCTTCAGTAACATAATCACTATCAATCGATTTTTCAACAGCTGTGGATATCAGTTCTGATTCTTCTTTCAGATTGAAAGCCAGATCGAACATCATTGCTGCTGATAATATTGTACCAATCGGATTGGCGATATTTTTCCCTGCAGCCTGGGGATATGAACCATGTATAGGTTCAAAAACGGAAGTTGATAAACCAATAGAAGCAGAGGGAAGAAGACCTAATGAACCGGTGAGTACACTTGCCTCATCGGAAAGAATATCTCCAAACATATTTTCTGTTACTATCACATCGAATCTTCCGGGCCACTGAATCAATTGCATAGCCGCATTATCGACAAACATAAAATCCATTGTTAGCTCTTTAAATTCTCTGGCTATATTAACCGCAGTTTCCCTCCATAGTCTTGAGGTTGCAAGTACATTTGCCTTGTCGACCACTGTGATCTTTTTCTTACGCTTCATGGCATATTCACAAGCCAGTCTTACAACACGTTCTATTTCGTAACGGCTGTATTCACATGTATCATAAGCGGTATTGGTATCTTCAGATCTTCCCTGTGGTTTTCCGAAATATATTCCACCGGTCAGCTCTCTTATCATAATAATATCAACACCCTGAACAATTTCTTTCTTAAGAGGCGATTTATCGATAAGTGACGAAAAGGTTGTCACCGGTCTGACGTTTGCATATAATCCAAGCTCTTTTCTCATTGCCAGCAGACCCTGTTCAGGACGTACCTTAGCGGCAGGATTGTTGTCGTATTTAGGATCCCCTATGGCACCAAACAGAACTGCATCAGAGGATTTGCAGAGTTCAAGTGTCTCGGACGGCAGAGGATTTCCTGTTTTATCAATTGCAATGGCTCCTACCAATCCATGAGTGAAATTGAAAGTATGATTAAATTTTTCCCCAACGGCTGTTATCACTTTTTTTGCCTGATCGATAATCTCCGGACCGATTCCGTCGCCGGGTAAAACTGCAATTTTAAAATCCATTTGTTACCTTTGTTAATGATTTATTGGTTATTATTTTCTGTTCATTATTCTCTATGAAATTAAGCATTCTTTCAGTAGCTTTTATTGCAGACTCAGTCTGGTCAGCATCTAGCCCTTTTGTTCTGAATTCTTTCCCGTTAAAATCCCATGTTATTACTGTTTCAACAAGGGCATCGGTGGCTCCGCCGGGAGGTATTGATACCTGGTAATCAATAAGTACCGGGTATTTTTTCCCAAGTTTGTCATATATTATACGCAAGGCTTTCATAAACGCGTCATACTGGCCATCACCTGAGGATGTTTCCTGGTATAAATTTCCATCAATTTCCACCTGTATATTCGCAGAAGGTTTTAAACCGTAGGAGAGGGAAAGTGAATAGTTCTTGATAAAAATCTTATAGTTAATCTGTTCACTTCCTAATACATCGGCAATGATAAACGGAAGATCTTCAGTGGTTACATTTTCTTTTTTGTCACCCAATTCAATTACCCTCTGAGTTACTTTTGCCAATGATTCAGCATTAAGAAACAGACCGAATTCCTCAAGGTTTTTCCTGATGGTTGCTTTGCCTGACTGTTTCCCAAGAGCGTATTTTCTTTTTCTCCCGAACCGTTCAGGAAGAAGGTTATTGTAGTACAAGTTGTCTTTACTGTCGCCATCGGCATGAATACCTGAAGTTTGTGTAAATACATTCTCGCCAATTACAGGTTTGTTCACAGGAATCCTGATTCCGCTGAATGTCTCAACAATTTTACTGACGTTAGTTATCTCAAATTCATTAACACCTGTATCAGCGAAAAGCTGATCGCGCAAAACTCCGATGACACTTGAAAGAGGGGCATTGCCAGCTCTTTCTCCGAGTCCGTTAACTGTTGTATGAATTCCATGAACCCCGGCTCTTACTGAAGCAAATACATTAGCCACAGCCAGATCATAATCATTATGTGCATGAAAATCAAAGTGTAGAGATGGAAATCTATCGATAGTCTTTTTGCAGAATTCGAAAGTCTGTTCAGGGTTCAGAACGCCAAGAGTATCGGGTAGCATGAATCTTTTTATATTTTCATTCTTTAAAGATTCTATCATATAAAAAACATAATCTTCCGAATTGATCATTCCGTTCGACCAATCTTCCAGATAGATATTAACATCCATATCAAGTGCTTCGGCTTTCTTAATGATCTCCTTTATTTCATTGACATGCTGTTCTGGAGTTTTTCTAAGTTGTTTTTCGAGGTGTCTTAATGATCCTTTAGACAGGAGATTAAGTACTTTTCCGCCGGCATCATTAATCCAGTTAAGAGACACTTCTCCATCAATAAAACCAAGTACCTCAACTTTCCTGATGAAGTCATTCTTACGGGCCCATTCGGTAATTTTACTCAGTGCCTCGAATTCTCCCGACGAGACTCTTGCTGAAGAAACCTCAATCCGATCGACCTTCACGTCTTTCAGAAGAAGGGTAGCTATGTGGAGCTTTTCGAGCGGTGAGTATGAAACCCCCTGGGTCTGTTCTCCATCCCTTAGGGTAGTATCCATTATTTCAACTCTCATTTTGCCAAACTTTTATTGGTTTCATAACCTGTTATCTGACTTTTAATGCTTAACAGGAAATCAATATCATCGAGTCCTTTAAGCATGCATTCTTTTTTATAGGGATTGATAGCAAATATCGCAGAGTCTCCAATTGATATTATCGTAAATGTCTGCTTATCAAGGTCTATATTTACTTCAGTTGAAGGGTCTTTCTGGATAAGGTCCAGAAGTTTTTTCAGGAAATCATCACTTACCACTATTGGCAGTAATCCATTATTCAGAGAATTAGCCATGAATATATCAGCAAAAAAGCTCGATACAACAGCTCTGAAACCGTAATCATAAATAGCCCAGACAGCATGTTCACGACTCGATCCGCTGCCAAAATTTTTTCCTGCAACAAGTACTTTCCCTGAGAATTTTGAATTATTCAGAACAAAATCCTTGTTTCTCGCTCCTGTCTTTGAATATCTCCAGTCGCGGAAAAGGTTTTCCCCGAAACCTTCCCTTGTTGTCGCGCTCAGGAATCTGGCTGGTATAATCTGATCAGTATCTACATTTTCAAGTGGAAGAGGTACACATGTTGACCTGAGTATATCGAATTTTTCTTTTGCCATTTTCAGTTATCTATTTACGTTTTTATACGGTAAAAAATTCACGTGGATCGGAAATCGTTCCGTTTATAGCTGCTGCTGCTGCTGTAAGTGGACTTGCAAGCAGCGTACGGGCTCCTGGTCCCTGTCTCCCTTCAAAATTTCTATTTGAAGTTGAAACTGCATATTTTCCTGCAGGAATTTTGTCCTCGTTCATTGCAAGACATGAGGAACAACCCGGCTGTCTTACCTCGAAACCGGCATTCTTAAATATTTCTGTAAGTCCTTCGGCAGCCATCTGCTCTTCAACCCTTTTTGAACCCGGGACGATCAGCGCAGTTACATTTGCTGCCTTTTTTCTCCCTTTAATAATCTGTGCAAAAGCTCTGAAGTCCTCAATCCGGCCATTTGTACAACTGCCTATAAATACATAATCAATTTGGTGTCCAAGAAGTTTCTCTCCCGGTTTGAATCCCATATAATCAAGTGATTTCAAATATGATGAAGAGGCTTCTTTATTTTTATCATCTGTTATTGGAATAATACCATCAACGAACATTCCCATTCCCGGATTTGTTCCATAAGTGATCATTGGCAGAATCTGTTCGGCATCGAATACCAATTCACGATCAAAGATTGCTTCAGGTTCAGTGGTAAGCGTTTTCCATTGAACAACAGTTGATTCCAGATCTTTTATCCCTGGAATAGACGGAAGCTGTCTCAGGTAATTGAATGTAGTCTCATCAGGAGCTATTAACCCGCCGCGGGCTCCCATCTCAATGCTCATATTGCAGATTGTCATTCTTGCTTCCATGCTCAGACTTCTTATCGCTGAACCACTGAATTCAACGAAATAGCCTGTTGCACCTCCGGCAGAAATTTCTGAGATGATATACATTATAATATCTTTCGAGCTTACTCCTTTGTGAAGATTACCGTTCACGACAATTCTCATTTTCTTCGGTTTTGGCTGAAGAATACATTGTGTAGCAAGAACCATTTCAACTTCAGTTGTTCCTATTCCGAAAGCTATTGTCCCGAAAGCCCCATGGGTTGAGGTATGGCTGTCCCCGCAGACAATGGTCATTCCCGGCAGTGTATAACCCAGCTCCGGACCTATGACATGGACTATTCCGTTTTTTGCATGGTTCAGGCCGAAGAGCTCAATTCCATACTTGCTGCAATTTTCGTTTAGTCTTTCAACCTGATTGCGCGATAATTCGTCACGGATCTGAAGATGCTGATCTTTTGTAGGAATGTTATGGTCGGCAGTTGCAATTGTTTTCTCGGGTCTGAATACGGGAATACCCCTTTCTTTCAATCCGTTAAATGCCTGGGGACTTGTAACCTCGTGGATGTAATGACGGTCGATATACAGAACATCAGGGCCATCTGTTATGGAACGAACTACATGTCCGTCCCAGATTTTGTCAAAAAGTGTTTTTGCTTCCAAGATTTTAAAATAGTTAATTTATCTTTGCTATTGCATCTATAAATGCTTCAACAGATGCTGTAATAATATCGGTATTAGCTGAAAATCCATAATACATTTTTCCCTGATGTTCAACCTGGATATGCACCTTCCCAAGGTCATCACTTCCCTTTGTAATTGCCTGAATCAAAAATTCTTCCAGATGAACTGTTTTGCTGATAAGATGCTTGACAGCTGTAAAACATGCATCAATAGGCCCATTGCCTGAAGCAGTTGAAAAGTGTACTTCACCATTGATTTTTATGCCAACAGTTGCAACAGGTATTAATGATTTTCCACATGAAACCTGAAGCAGATCGAGTTTCAACGATTTTTCACCCTGAAAAGCCACACCTGCAAGTATTCTGATATCCTCATCGTTAATCTCTTTCTTCTTATCAGCAAGTACAAGGAAGCGATGGTAAATTTCATCTATTTCCTCTTTGCCAAAATTAAATCCGAGCAATTCAAGGCGGTGATTGAGAGCTGCCCTTCCGCTTCGTGCAGTAAGGATTATTGAGGACTCTCTGATACCTACTTCAACGGGATCGATTATCTCATAATTCTCACGGTTCTTCAGAACCCCATCCTGATGAATACCTGAAGAGTGAGAAAATGCGTTTCTTCCCACGATTGCTTTATTAGCCTGAACAGGCATGCTCATTAGTGTTGAAACCAGTCTGCTGGTACTGTAGATTAGTTTAGTATTAATATCGGTTCTTAGCTTAAGGTCATGATGACTTTTAATAATCATTGCAATCTCTTCCAGAGATGTGTTCCCGGCTCTCTCCCCGATACCATTTATTGTTACTTCAACCTGTCTTGCTCCGTTAATGATACCCATCATCGTATTTGCCGTTGCCATTCCCAGATCATTATGACAGTGAGTTGATATTATTACCTTATCGATATTTGGAACATTATCCTTAAGATATTTTATTTTCCGACCATATTCCTCCGGAAGGCAGTAACCAGTAGTATCAGGTATATTAACAACAGTTGCACCTGCCTTTATTACGGCTTCGATAACCCTGGCAAGGTATTCGTTATCGCTTCTTCCTGCATCTTCTGCGTAAAACTCAACATCATCGACGAATTTCCGGGCATATTTTACAGCATCAGCTGCTCTTTTAAGAATCTCCTCAGGAGTTGTCTTGATTTTGTATTTAATATGGAATTCGGAAGTTCCTATGCCGGTATGTATCCTTTTCCTTTTTGCATATTGAAGAGCTTCGGCAGCTACTTCAATATCTTTTTTAACAGCTCGGGTTAGTGCACATATCACCGGGTTTGTAACTGCCTTTGATATCTCTACGACAGATTTGAAATCTCCTGGACTGGAAATCGGGAAGCCGGCTTCAATTACATCGACACCCAGAGCTTCAAGAGCCTGAGCAACTTCAATCTTCTCAATAGTATTTAACTGGCATCCGGGTACCTGTTCTCCATCCCTCAGAGTAGTATCGAAAATGATTATTTTGTCGTCCATATTACTTTTTTTTTATTTTTTATTTTTCTCCGGTCTCAGTTTTCTGACAGCAGCGCCTGCTTTCCACAATTCAGAATTGTGCAGTTCATCAAGTTCTGCTCCCAATTTTTTTCTGTAATCGTCTTGCCTGTTGGCCTCAATTGTTATCCTGGCCTCATTACCGCTTGCAACGCTCTCGTACAACTCGTCAAAGACAGGTGCTACTGCATCTCTGAACTTTTTCTTCCAGTCAAGAGCTCCTCTCTGGGCAGTAGTGGAACAATTGGCATACATCCAATCCATACCATTTTCAGCTACCAGCGGAAGAAGGCTTTGTGATAATTCTTCAACAGTTTCATTGAATGCTTCTGAAGGAGAATGACCTTTTTTTCTCAACAGGTAATATTGTGCTTCCATAATGCCGGCAATAGCTCCCATGAGTACGCCTCTTTCTCCTGTAAGGTCGCTGTAAACTTCTTTCTTGAAGTCAGTCTCAAACAAATATCCTGAACCAACACCAATTCCAAGAGCAAATACCCTCTCTTTTGCTTTTCCTGTTGCATCCTGATAAATTGCATAACTTGAGTTCAGTCCTTTACCTTCAAGAAACAATCGTCTCAGCGAAGTTCCCGATCCTTTTGGAGCTATAAGAATAACATCAACATCCTTTGGAGGAACGATACCTGTCTGATTATTGAATGTAATACCAAAACCATGGGAAAAATACAAAGCTTTTCCGGGTGTAAGGTGTTCTTTTATTTTTGGCCATGCAGCTATTTGTCCGGCATCGGAAAGAAGTAACTGGAGGATGGTACCTCTTTTACAGGCTTCTTCTATCTCAAATAAGGTTTTTCCTTCTACCCATCCATCTTTAATCGCTTTATCCCATGATGGTGAGGATTTCCTCTGGCCAACGATTACATTGAAGCCATTATCTTTCAGGTTTAATGACTGGCCCGGACCTTGTACTCCATAACCAATTACAGCTATAACTTCATTTTTAAGAACTTCGCGGGCTTTTGAAAGAGGAAACTCTTCTCTTGTTACTACATTTTCGACTACACCGCCAAAATCAATTTTTGCCATGATCTTACAATTAAATATGTGATTAATAATAGTTTTTAGTTAAGTATTTGCTGCGTTTCAGGTTTAACCCTGTTAGCTTCATCCATCTCCTTCAGATATGAATTCAGCTCTTTAACCTGTTTGGTAATAGCCACCCTGCCTGACCTTGCAAACTGCAATACCCCGAATGGCTCAAGCAATTTAAGCAAATCAGCTATTTCGGACATGTGACCGGTTTTTTCAATAACAATATATTCCGGTGACACTTCAAGAATACGAGCATGGTGAGCACGAACAACATGATCAATTATATTTCCTGACATCAGCCCCTTGGTTGTAACTTTAAAAAGAGCCATCTCCTGATGGATAATGTGTTCTGAAGTGTGTACGAAAACTTTCAGGACATCAACCAGCTTTTCCATCTGCCGTGCAACTTTCTGAATCATCTCATTTGTAGCTTTTACAACGATTGTGAGCAGAAATACCCCTTTTACAGCTGATTCTGAGGCAGTAAGACTATCGATATTTATTTGCCTCCGGGTTAATATTATTGTTATCTGACCAAGGATTCCGATATGGTCCTCAGTAAAAATCGATATTGTAAATTCCTTTTTCATAAAATTTTCATTCTAATAGGTTAATCTGATTTCTGATACTGACGCTCCAGGTTCTACCATCGGGAAAACATTTCCTTCTTTTTCCACAATTATTTCGAGAAGATAAGCCTCTTTTGAATTTATCATTTCAGCCAGCGAACTTTTCAGATCTTCTCTTTTTGAAACATATTTTGCTGATATGCCATAAGCTTTGGCAATCATAACGAAATCGGGATTTACCAATTCTGTAGACGCATAGTTTTTTTCATGGAACATATCCTGCCACTGACGAACCATCCCAAGGAAATTATTGTTTAAAATGATGATTTTTACAGGAATTTTATATTGCAGGATTGTACCAAGTTCCTGAACCGTCATTTGGAATCCTCCGTCACCAAGAAATGTTATTACCTCTTTTTCAGGGCAACCTACTTTAGCTCCGATTCCGGCAGGAAGTCCAAATCCCATGGTGCCCATTCCTCCTGAGGTTACCCAGTCGTTAGGATTTTTAAATTTGTAATAACGGGCAGCAAACATTTGATTCTGTCCAACATCCGTTACAATTATAGCATTACCTTTTGTCAGTTCAGATACCATATTTACAACTTCCCCCATCCTTATCTCTCCTTTTTCAGGTTTTGTTTCCGGTTTTATAACGCTCTCATATTCAGCTTTATCGCATATACGGAATTCTCTTATCCATTTTTCAAAAGAATTGGCTTTAACCAAAGGGATAAGGTAATCGAGGACCTCTTTAGCATCATTATTGATTTCTACATCTACCTGAACATTTTTATTTATTTCAGCTTCATCGATTTCTATATGTATAATAGTTGCCTGTTTTGCATATTTCTTAAGATTGCCGGTAACACGGTCATCGAAACGCATCCCGATAGCTATAATAAGGTCAGCCTTATTTGTAAGAACATTCGGACCATAATTTCCGTGCATTCCCAGCATACCTGTAAACAACCTGTGATCAGAAGGAAATGAGGAAAGCCCAAGAAGGGTTGAAGCAACCGGGATACCTGTCTTTTCGGCAAATGCTTTCAGTTCCTTTTCTGCTTTTGACAAAAGAACTCCATGGCCGGCAAGTATTAGTGGTCTTTCAGCATGGTTTATCATAATTGCAGCTGATTCTATTGCCTTAGTATGCAATGTAATATGCGGATTATAACTCCTTATATATTCGCATTTTCTGTATTTGAAATCAACTTTCTCGATCTGCGCATCTTTAGTGATATCAACCAGGACAGGTCCGGGACGTCCTGATTTAGCTATATAAAACGCTTTCGCGATGGTGTCGGGTATGTCCTGGGATTTCTTTACCTGGCAGTTCCATTTTGTTACCGGCATTGAGACTCCTATTATATCAGTCTCCTGAAATGCGTCAGAACCGATCAGGGTTGAAGTAACCTGAGCTGTAATAAATACTACAGGAACAGAATCGAGAAAAGCATTGGCAATTCCTGTTACCAGATTTGTAGCTCCCGGTCCGGATGTAGCAAAACAAATTCCCGGTTTTCCTGTAACCATTGCGTAAGCCTGAGCTGCATGAGCTGCTCCTTGTTCATGCCTGGTAAGAAGATGACGGAGCTTATCTTCATAATTCATAAGCTTATCATAAACTGGCATTATTGCCCCGCCCGGATAGCCGAAAATAGTATCTACACCCTCCTCAATGAGGCATCTTAAAAGAGCATCGGCCCCTGAAATGCATTCTATCCCGTTAACCTGAACTCTGGGTAGCTCTTTTTCCTTTACTTGTTCCTTGTCAGTCTTCATATAGTAACGTTTGTTGTTATTCATATGTCATTGCGAGGAGCCCCGCGGGGCGGGGTAAACTCTGCGACGAAGCAATCCCCCTGATTCTCCTGAAACTATCAACTAGATTCCCCCCTGATTCTCCTGAAACCATCAACTAGATTATCCTTACCGCCCCCAGGTCTGCAGAACTTACCAGAGCTGCATAGGCTTTCAGCGAGGTAGGTATTACCCTGTTGCGGGTTGAAGGTTTATATGCCTTGTCACCTTTCAATTCTTCTTCTTTCTGTCTGTTTTTAAGTTCCTTTTCAGTCAGGTCAACATTTATTTTTCTGCCAGGGATATCTATTACAATCCGATCCCCGGTTCTTATCAACGCAAGCTCCCCACCTGAAGCTGCTTCGGGAGAAACATGACCGATAGATAAACCAGAAGTACCCCCTGAAAACCGTCCATCAGTTATTAGAGCGCACTTTTTGTCTAATCCCATTGATTTCAGATATGAAGTAGGGTAGAGCATTTCCTGCATACCCGGACCACCTTTAGGACCTTCATACCTTATTACTACAACGTCTCCGTCTTTTATTCTGTTATTCAGAATGCCATCAACAGCATCCTCCTGAGATTCAAAAATTACTGCATTTCCGTTGAACGAAAAGAGTGATGCATCGATGCCGGCAGTCTTAACTATACATCCTTTCCTGGCAATATTTCCATAAAGTACAGCCAGGCCGCCATCTTTGCTATAGGCGTGTTTCACAGACCTGATACATCCATTTTCATTGTCAGTATCAAGCTCTTTAAAACTTGTATTATGCGAACCCATTACAAGGTTTTTTACCATTGACGGGGCGCTTTTATAGATATCAAAAGCGATCGCTTTAGCCTTTCCACCCTGGATATCCCAGTCGGAAATAGCATCATGGAGAGTAGGGTAATCTACTCTTTTTACTGAGCTGTCTATCAGGTTATTACGTTCCAATTCACCCATAATAGCTAAGATTCCTCCGGCGCGGTTAACATCCTGCACATGATATTGCGAACTAGGTGCCACCTTGCAGATATTTGGAATTTTGCGTGAGAGTTCGTCAATATCCTTCATCGTAAAATTTACTTCAGCTTCCTGAGCAATTGCCAGCAAATGAAGTACTGTGTTGGTTGATCCGCCCATTGCAATATCGAGTGACATAGCATTCATAAAAGCTTCTCTTGTTGCAATTGAGCGTGGAAGTACTGAATTATCCCCATCATTATAAAATCTGTTCGAAAGTTCAACAATTAATCCTGCTGCTTGTTCAAAAAGTTTAACACGGTTGAGATGGGTAGCCACAATAGTTCCGTTTCCCGGAAGTGCAAGTCCTAATGCTTCATTAAGGCAATTCATAGAGTTTGCTGTAAACATTCCTGAGCATGATCCGCAAGTCGGGCAGGCAGAGTTTTCAATATCGTTCAGATCTTTATCGCTAATACTGGTATCAGCTCCGGCAACCATTACATCGACCAGATCGAGATATTTATTTTTAAGAAGACCGGCTTCCATTGGTCCTCCTGAAACAAAAACAGTTGGAATATTAATTCGCATAGCAGCCATCAGCATCCCGGGAGTTATCTTATCGCAATTGCTTATGCAGATCATGGCATCGGCCTGATGAGCATTGCATACATATTCAACACTATCGGCGATAAGTTCCCTTGAAGGAAGTGAATAGAGCATACCTGAATGTCCCATTGCTATACCATCATCGATTGCTATTGTGTTGAATTCAGCTGCAAAGCATCCCTTTTTCTCAATCTCTCTTTTTACAATCTGACCAATTTCATGCAGATGAGCATGTCCCGGAACGAACTGTGAAAATGAATTTACGATAGCGATTATGGGCTTGCCGAATTGTTCCTGTTTCATTCCGTTTGCGCGCCAGAGGCTTCTTGCTCCTGCCATGTTCCTGCCGACTGTTGTTGTTGAGCTCCTGAGAGGATTCTTCATATATTAAGGCATTAAAAAAAAAGCTTCCCGGTTTCCCGGAAAGCTTCTGTATGTTTATGGTAATACATATTATTCCCGGATCAAGTGCGTTTTGCAAGAATGAGTACGAGGATAATAATATGGATTAAAGATATTCTCATTGTTTTATTATAAAATGATGGGCAAATGTATTGAATTTTTTAATAAATCAAACAAAAAATACTTTTTATTATCTTTTTTGATAGAAATCATCAGTTAACCGCAAAGGTCGCTAAGTATCTACGCAAAGATCGCAAAGAACTGAAATACTACATTTTACTTTGCGAACTTTGCTACAACTTTGAGCACTTTGCGGTTAAATAATTATTTTTTCGGTTCCTGTACTTGTTTTGCAACAACCGTTCCTATTACATCTACCCTTACCACAGAAGCAATCGCATCCGGAGCTTTTGATGGCAGATTTATAGTAAGTGAATTATCTTTTGATACAGTCGTTTTAAGACTGGCTCCGGTTGCTATGAGTTTTGCAGATACCACTTTATTATTGAAATCGGGAATTACTAGTTTCCCGTCTGCAGGCCAGTTGAATACTGAAAAATAGAGTGATGTGCCAGATTTAGTGTTTTTTACAGTGCAACGCCCCCAATCGAATAATCCCCAGGGACTTGCCTTGGTACCATAAATTGCTTCTCCGTTTATCTTCATCCACTGACCCATTTTTGCCAGAAGATCCACAGATTCAGCAGGAAATTCGCCAAGGTCTGTGGGTCCAACATTAAGTAAGAAATTTCCCCCTTTGGAAGCTATATCCACCAGGTTGTGAATAAGCGTTTCAGGTGTTTTATAATTATGATCGTAGCTCTTGTACCCCCAGGTGCCATTCATTGTCATGCATGTTTCCCAATCGGTTCCATCGAGATCTTTAAGATTAGGTATTTTTTGTTCAGGGGTTTTGTGATCGCCCGGGAAATTTGGTCGCTTAAGACGGTCGTTTGTTATTATTGCGGGCTGAAGTGCGAGTAATGACTGCAATTTAGTTGCGGCATCATCGGTCATATTAGTTGGGGTATCCCACCATAGTACAGCCAGATTGCCATAATTTGTCAGAAGCTCTTTCACCTGCGGAACAGCTACATCATCAATATATTGTGCGAAAGTCTTTGTCTCCTGAGCCGGATCCCAATGGCCCTTATGTTCTTTAGTATATGCATCAATAGTAACAGAATCAGGATTTGCCCATCCTTCCTTTGTTAATTTCCGTGCAGCCGATCCGCCGGGATTGTTCCAGTCCTGGGCCTGAGAATAGTAAAATCCGAGTCTGATCCCGTATTTTTTGCATGCTTCGGCAAGTGGTTTAAGGAGATCTTTGCCATAAGCTGTTGCATCTACGACATTCCATTTGCTTGCTTTAGTTTCAAAAAGGGCAAAGCCATCATGATGTTTTGAAGTGATAACAATGTATTTCATTCCTGCATCTTTTGCCATTTTTACCCAGGCATCCGGATTGTATTTCAACGGATTAAACTGTTTTGCCATAGTCTGATAGTCGGCTACAGGTATTTTCCCGCGGTTCATTATCCATTCCCCTATACTTCCGATCTGCCGGCCATTCCAGGTACCTGCAGGTACTGAATACACGCCCCAGTGAATGAACATTCCGAAGCGTGCTTCACGCCACCACTGCATACGTTCATCTTTGGTCAGTACCTTCTGGGAAAAAATTCCCTGACAAATAAACAAAAGAGTTGCAAGTGCGATAAGTGTCTTTTTCATTCGATCTGTTATTATGTTATCATTTTTAAGTTTTATCAGGATATAAAGGTATAATGATATTGAAATATTAAATAATGAGTAAGAGCTTTTGTATGTTAACGAAAGTTAAAAAAATTGTTTCTGTGTAATAAGTAAGTATATTTCATGATATTTGAAAATCAACTAATCTACGTTTTAATATTCCTTAAAACCCATGAATATGACAAACTCAATTTCGAGACGAAAATTTCTTGGCACTGCAGCTACGGCAGCAGCAGCTATAACAATGGTTCCGTTAAATTTTTCTATTTCCAAAGGATCACAGAAAAAACCCAATTCCACAGTTGGCGGAGTTAAAATAGGGCTCACAACTTATTGTTATCGTGCTATTCCTCACAGTCTGGAACAAACGCTTCAGTATGTTCTTGAATCAGGTGTTAGTACTTTAGAGATGAGAAGTGTACTTGAAGAAGGTTTGGGATTACCGCAGGGTCCTCCAAGACTGGCTCCCGGAACAGTTCTGACCGATGCTGAAAAGGCAGAGCGCACAAAACAATCCCAGGGCCTGAAGGAAGCACAGCGTAAATGGCGCTTATCATTGCCAATGTCTAAGTATGAAGATATCCGTAAAATGTACAATAAGGCAGGTGTGGATATTCACATCGCCAAATTTGTGCCATCAGGATGGTCGGATGAAGAGATTGATTATGCTTATAATGCAGCAAAAGCCTTGGGTGCTTATGGTATAACCGACGAATTTACAGATGAGGCTGCTCAACGACTTGGAAAATTTGCTGAAAAGCACAATAGTCTTGCCATCTATCATACCCATGGTCAGTTTGGACAACCGGGATTTGACATAGATAAGTACCTTGGCTATTCTAAAGCCAACAGACTGAATCTTGATATCGGGCACTATTTCGGATCAACAGGAAGGCATCCGAATGAGATTATCGAAAAATATCATCATCTGATCCCCGATATTCATATTAAGGATAAAACCGGACCAAATCACGCTACACCTAATATGAATAAGCCATTTGGTCAGGGAGAAACCCCTATTGCAGATGTTCTTTTACTTATTAAGAAGAATAAATATCCTATCAACTGCGACCTTGAACTGGAATATGACATTCCTGCCGGGTCTGATCCGGTAAAAGAAGTCACCAAATGCATTGAGTATATGAAGAATATCCTGGCCTGATTTTCATTTCACTCAAACCAGATTACCGGGTTACGTACCGGTAAGTTACGTATCACCTCTTCTACTTGCGGGAAGTGTTCAAGGGTAGTCCATGTATTATACCATCTGCATTACCCAGCAGGTCCCGTGGTTATTCTTTGCATTCATCCCATCTTTTCCGTATTGATGCGTGGTAAGCCACAGCAGATAATCTGAGAACCATTTTTTTATATCTGCCAGAAGCTGTTTATCTATACAATTTGCATTTTGCATAGCTATTATTCCCTGTGCAACTTCCATAAGTTGTATGGTATCGATAATACCGATACCCCTGCCGGTAAATTTCCCCTTTATTGCCTGTGAGTAGAGGAGGGAAGAGTTCATTCGTGTTTCAGGAACAACAAACCATGCCTTCAGATGGATAAAAGCCTGTTTTACATATTTCTCTTCACCTGTTATTTTATATGCTGATGCCAGTGACCCAACGATCTGACTCAATCTTATCATTGCTTTCCGGTGATCAACAAAGTTCTCCGGGTTTGTCATTCCATCGCGCTGAATATATGGCCCATCTGGATTAGCCGGATCGGGCCACCAGTAATCGCCTTCGGAATAAAAGTCATGTATCCCCCCGGCACTTCGCTTACAAATGAACATTGTAACTGTTTGTGGTGCTTCAAACAGAACCTTATCGGCCCGTGAGATAATTTCGCTCTTCAGTAGACTGACTGCTTCTTTTTTAAAATCTGTAGATGGTTTGAAGGCCAGGAAACAAAGAGAACTTATTATAATTAGCATGTATAGAATAGATCTGTAGCTTTTCATAAATGGTCAGGTTTGATTCGGAACAAAGATAAACGTGAATTTGTAAAATAACCAATAAGATTGCTTCGTCGCAAGCTCCTCGCAATGACGGTTGATTCACGTATGTTCCTGTAAAAACCAACCTTCCGTCTTCGGTCTTCCATCTCCCGTCCTAGCAATGACAACAATATGTAAAGTATTCATTATGAGCCCTGAAAGATCCCGAGCGATGCGAGGGATCCGAGTCCCCATACAAATTTTTGTACATCAGGGATTATAACATCTTTACCTTTCTGGGCGTCCTCTCAAACGACAGGAGATCCCTCATCCATTCACTCTATATCTGCCAGTTATTTAGGATATTGCCGGATGAATGGATTCGGGATGACATATTGTTTTGGTTCATTGGGAGGAAGGAAGAAACGGCGGTTTGCTTTTAAAAATACAGGCTTTGAATTTCCCTGGGCAAACCGCCGTTTCTTCCTTCCTCATAACTCGCCCCAAAAATGGTGTCATCCTGAATTCATCCTTCCTGATAATTACACAAAATCCCCGGATAATGAAAGGATGAATGAAGGATCTCCTTCTCTTGTTAGTAATCTTCTAGATCATTACTGGTTGTTTGAGTACAAATAGCTAATAATGTATGAGTTGCAGAGAGATGTCATTAGTAACAAAGTGAGGGATCCCCCTGAGTTCAGTAGGAAATTGTCATAGACCCTGCTGGGCAAAAATGTACTGGGACTCGCAATGACGTTTGATTCACGTAAGTTCCTGTAAAAACCAACCTTTCTGTCTTCCGTCTTCCGTCTTCTGTCTTCTGTCTTCGGTCTTCCGTCTTCTGTCTTCCGTCTTCCATCCTACACCTTATTATATATATCACACGTTTTCTGTGGTTGAAAAAATTCCTTAACAAATTTTAACAAAAATTTGCATTTCATTTATTATATCTTTAATATTGCTACTGCGAATTAATGTAATCTGACATCAAAAGTACCCCTAATCTGGTATTTTTCTATATATTTTTCGACTTTTTTGATAGAACCTGATCATTCATCACGGAACACGTTATTTTACTTGGGAAAGAGTATTTCATTTTGATAGATTTTTATTATAAAATGAATAAAGACCTGAGGCTAACCGTTTCAAAACAATTATTGAACTACGCTTTCATCGTTGTCCTGACGATGATTTATACCTTTTATATATAGTCAACTAATTTACTAACCAACCTTCAATACATGAAAAAGAAACCAAAACAGAAAAAACCCGGATAAAGTCAAAATCCGTTAACCTACACGAATCAACCAATTACATGGAAAAGTATTAATGTTTTAAATTATCCTACATGCATGAAAAAAATTAATGAAAAGCGATTGCATTTTGTCAGCAGTCAATGGCTTAAACCATTGATTGTGACGAAATTGTGCATTTTATTTCTAATATGCTCAATGACATCTGTTTCGGCTGGATCGCTCTATGCCGATGATTTGGGTGCTTTTCAGCAGAATACCGTTAAAGGTACGGTAAAAGATGCAACCACCGGCGAAGCTCTAATCGGAGTTACAGTTGTGGTTAAAGGTACCACTACCGGCCAGCTAACTGACATAAACGGTAAATTTACTATCCCGGTAGCTGCAGGACAGGTTACACTTAGTTTCTCTTCTATTGGTTATACAACCCAGGAAGTTACAACAACAGGCGGAACAGATCTTAACATTGCCATGGCAACTGTTATGACTCAGATCTCCGAGGTAGTAGTTGTTGGTTACGGTACCCAGAAAAAAGAATCAGTTGTAGGTGCAATTACCCAGGTAAGTAATGCTACTCTGATGCAATCTGGTGCTACTTCAGTAACAAACGCTATCGCAGGTAAACTATCAGGGGTTTTAACAATCCAGACACAGGGAGAACCTGGTGCAAACGGTGCGAATATTTATATCCGCGGTTTGTCGAGCTGGAACGGAAGTAACCCTCTCGTTCTTGTCGATGGTGTTGAACGTGATTTCACAATGATCAACCCTAACGAAATCAACACAATATCTGTACTTAAAGATGCTTCTGCAACTGCAGTTTTTGGTGCCAAAGGCGCTAACGGCGTTATCGTTGTTACAACAAAACGTGGTTCACTCGGAAAACCCAAAATGGATTTTTCAGCATCATACGGTGTTGAAAAAGCAACCAGGATTCCTGATCCTATCAGCTCATACACAACAATGTCGATGCTGAACGTGGCCAGAATGAATGGCCAGCAGTTTACAGATATGACAACTCCGCAGGTTCTTGCTGAATATCAGAATCCTTCCACGCCTTTGAATGCACTTCGTTACCCGAATGTTGACTGGTTTAAAGCGTGTACAAATCCTTTGGCTCCTGTTGCAAATGCTAACCTTAATATCTCAGGTGGTACAGAATTTGCAAAATATTTTCTTGCCTTCGGATATGAGCATGAAAGCAGTTTCTTCAAAGGAACCAAACAGGGTTACTATGATATGCAATATAAGAACGACAAGTTCAACTATAGGATAAACCTCGACTTCAGTATAACAAAATCTACCCTGTTATCATTAAACGTTGGAGGTACCCTTAACTGGAAAAACAACCCGAACAGCAGTTCATGGAGAAATTTATATTCCACAGGACCTGCAAGGTTCCCTGCGTACTACCCTGCATGGGTTCTTGGAATGGTTCCTGATACATATTATCCTGATGCCAATACCGACAGATATGCTGCAGCATTCGGAGAATATACCGGTAACCCATATACCTCTTTAAATTCAGGCCAGTTCAATAACGACCTTGGATCAACATTGTATACTGACCTTATTCTGAAACAGGATCTGAACTTCATTACCAAAGGGTTATCAGTTAACGGTAAAGTTTCATTAAGCAGTTATTACAATAACAGGCAGGTTACAGGATCACAAACATTCCCTGAGTATCTTCTTGATTATAATAAGATCGGAGTTGATATACTTAATAACCAGACGGGCAAGCCAAATAACCTTTTAGATCCAAGCCTCCCTCCTGGTGACGGATTAGTTGATGCAAATCCATGGACAAGGAACAACCCTTCCCAGACTCTTGAATACTGGAAACAGCCACCGCTCGATATAAACGTTGGCGGATTAAATGGCGGTTATTACAGTAACCTCTACTATGAAGCTTCAATAAACTATAATAATTCATTCGGAAAACACAATGTCAGCGCCCTGGCTCTTTTCAACAGGCAACAGAAAAATTCCGAATTAGATTTTCCATATCTTAACCAGGGCCTTGTCGGAAGAGCAACTTACGACTATAACCATAAATACCTGCTTGAATTGAACATAGGTTATACCGGTTCTGAGCGTTTCGCCCCGGGCAAAAGGTATGGAGTATTTCCTTCAGCTGCTCTCGGATGGGTTTTGTCTGAAGAACAGTTCTTTAAAACTGCTCTTCCCTGGGTGAACAAATTTAAACTTCGTTATTCCGATGGTTATGTAGGAAGTGATTATGCAAAAAGCCGCTGGCTCTACAACAGTTCATACTTTATGGATAACCGTCAGGATATCCACGAGGACCTTATGCCTAACTTAAATGCAACCTGGGAAAGAGCTCACAAAAGAGATGTCGGTTTTGAAATGGGACTTTTCAAAAACGTATTTACTCTTAATGTCGACTTGTTCGATGAGTATCGCGACCAGATGCTGTTAGCTCCAAAGAGTACAACTTTCCTTATCGGACAGCTTGTCAAGGAACTTAACCTTGGTAAAGTGAAAAAGCATGGTATTGAAGTTGAAACCGAATTCAGAAAAGGCCCTACTCCTAATTTCGAATATTTTGTAAGAGGCATTTTCGGGTTCAACGAAAACCGCGTTATATTCAAAGACGACCCTTCAGGATTTCCTGATTATATGAAACTTGCCGGCAAGCCTTTAACTGAAATGCTTAGTTCTGAATATGGTGTGGAAGGATTGGAGATAAACGGTGTTAAAACTACAGGTACCGGATATTATACTTCAATTGATGATATTCACAACAATGTTTCCCCAATTGCTTTAACAAGCTTGTACGTAGGCGATTATAAATTCCTTGATTTTAACTCAGACGGAACTGTAAACGCTTATGATAAATATCCTATCAAAGGTTTAACCTATCCTCCGTTTACATATTCATTGTCAGGCGGCTTTACCTGGAAAGGATTTGATTTCAATATGCTCTTTTCAGGTAACGTTGGCAAATATGTTCAGTACAACCAGGCGTGGGAAGTTGAGTTTATCAAGGGTGACTACCGTGTTCACAGTTCACAGTTGAATTATTGGACACCAACCAACCCTAATTCAAATCACTCAACTCTGCACTATAGCGGAAGCTCAAGCGCCGATATCCTTGTATGGGGAGGTGGAGAAGCTGACAGAGGCTATCAGACCATTATCGAGAACCGTTTCTTCAGAAGAGCTGATTATATCCGTTTAAAGGATGTTTATTTAGGATATACCTTTAAAACAGAGAGCTTAGGAAAGATTGTTGGTATTTCCAACCTTCTTGTTTATGCTACAGGAAGTAACCTCTTTACAATCACACCTTTGATCGAAGGTGACCCCGAGGCCACCAACTTCTATCAGGGATACTATCCTCAGATGGCTACCGTCAGATTGGGAGTTAAGGCTATATTTTAATCTCATAAGACAGAAGATATGAAAAAGAATATAATTCTATTATTAATAGCAAGCGTGAGTCTTATTGCCAACTCATGCAAGGATTACCTCAACCAGGCACCCGATCAGGGACTTCAGGCTGACCAGATATTCACCAAGCTCGACAACTCTAAGTTGTTTTTCGATGCAGTTTATTCAGGGCAGAAGTGGAGTGGATCTCCACTTGCATGGAATGATTACAATATCAAGAACGCCTTCCCTCTTTATTTTTCTGTATGGGACCAGAAGTACTCTTATGAGTCTGTTACAGATGCTTCAGATCAGGGTCGTTATATGGAAAGCCAGGCCTGGAAAAGTGGTAACATGTCAGAAACCATCGTAAACAAACTGACTTATGATCCTGTAAGACGTCCGATTCTTGAGTCAATGTTTACAGATATAAGGATATGCAATATTACTTTACATAATGTTAGTAAAATCCAGGATGGAACTGACGATGATAAGAATGACCTGAGAGGTCAGGCTTACTTCATCAGAGCTTTCTGTCATTTTACACTTATGAATTTATGGGGTCCTATGCCTTATCTTGATAAAGTAATGGGTACAGACGCAACACAGTGGGACGTAGCCAGATTAGGAAAACATGAGTGCTTAACAAGAATAGCTCAGGATTTCGATTCAGCCTATTATTTCTTTAATCTAGCCGGAAAAGTCCGCAGAGATCCTCCACCAGGGGTTCCGGGTCACCTTACTTACGGCCTTTTCGGAAATATCAATACCGGAGGTTACCAGATGTGGCGTCCTAACGGTATGGCTGCATCAGGCTTCAAATCGAGAGCTTTATTGTTTAGAGCAAGTCCTCTTAACACTGAGAATAATGCCGCGACCGACTGGCCAGAAGCAGCAGCTGCATCATGGACAGCTTTAAAGCTTGCACTTGATAATGGACTAACTCTACTTCCAATGGCTACGCGCTATCTGAACTTTTACAAAGCAGATTGCACTGATGAGACTCTCTGGAACTATTCTTTTGGGAACCTGACATGGAGCGGTGGCTTTACAAACGTAACCAACTGTGGTATGGCGACTCTTTTTAACGGGGTTTTCGGAGCAAATACAGGATCATATTCAGGTGTTTGCCCGACTCAGAACTTTGTTGATAAATATGAGACAAGCTTTGGTGAGCCTCTTAATACCCAGGCTGACAGAGATGCTGCAACACTTGCGGGTCATTATAATGAACAGGACTCCTATGTCAACAGAGATCCCCGAATGGCAGCAGATATTATTACCAACCAGTCTCCGGCTCTGAACTGGACAAATAATAAAGCTCAGATTTATTACTCGGTTGCTGCCGGTACAGGAAAAGTTAGCTGGTCGGAACTTCTTGATCCACAGTACCTCGGTATATCCAGAACAGGTTATTACATGAGAAAATTCTGGTGGGATAACAGTACCAAGAACCCGGTATCGGCTATAGTATCAGATCCGTTAATGCGTCTTGCAGAATTGTATCTCAACTACGCTGAATCTGCAAACGAAGCTTATGGCCCCAATGGCGCTGCTCCGGGTGCAACACTTACTGCACTTCAGGCACTTAATACTGTGAGGACAAGAGCAGGGATACCTAATGTTCTTCCAGCTTATACCGGATCAACTGCTGCCCTGAGGCCAAGGATCAAAAATGAATTCTGTGTGGAATTCGCATTTGAAGGGCATTATTATAATGACATTCACAGGTGGATGGACCTTCAGACAATTATGTCAGGCACTCTCATCGGTATGGATATTGAAAAAATTGCCGCTGTTGGTACTTATGCCCAACAGTTCAGATCCAAACGTGTAGCTTTATCGCAGGATCGCCAGGTAGTATGGAAACCGCAGATGTATTATCTGCCTTTCAATAATGCAGATAATTTGAAGATGACAAAATTTGTCCCAAACCCTGTTTGGTAACATAAACCATTAAAACCAAAGTTTATGAGATTTAAATATATATTATATCAAAAAATCATATTTGCCTGCCTGCTTGCATTCAGCATTCTCCTTTCAGTACCTGTCGGTGCACAGGCCCAGAAAGAGAAAAAGGTAAAGCAACTAATTGACGTTACTCTCAAAGTTGTTGATGAGAGCGGAACTGCAGTCCCAAAAGCCAGTGTTGTCGTTGGCGAAGGGATAATTCATACAGAGACCGATCAGACTGGTTCGGTTTCATTCAAAGGTTATGCTGTGGATATTGTCACTATATCTGCTGCGGGCTTTGAGAATAATGCTTCTGTTGTTTCAGATATTCTCCAGAAGAGTACAATAACACTCACGAAGGCCAAAATTCACATGACCTCAGATGATGTTATACAACTTCCTTTTTCAACACTGAAAAGGCGTTATCTCACAGGACCTGAAGTATCGGTAAAAGGTGACTATTTCACAAAATACCCATCTTCTGATTTTCGTAACAGTCTGACAGGACTTACATCAGGCTGGGATATCAGAGAACTTGACGGTTCACCCGGGTTATCTTCACAGGAAGGACTTCAGAATTCCAATGGTATCGCTAACGCAATGGGTGCTACTGATAAAATCAGCAACATGCCGATGGTAATAATTGACGGAATGCCCACGGAACTTCAGGAAGCTCCGCTCGATGCCCAGGATATCGAATCAGCAACCTTATTAAAAGGGATCCTTGGAACAGCAATGTACGGACCAGCAGGTACCGGAGGTATACTCCTGATAACTACCAAACATGGTATGAAAAACGAGCGGCTTCTCAATCTCGATGTAGAAATGGGTACCAGTGTGATTGACAGGATGCCGGGATATGCAAGTGGTTCAGAATATGCCACACTGAACAACCAGGCAAGAACAAATGATGGTTTGGCTGCAAAATATACTCCAGGTGCCATTGACGCTTATGCTGCCAATAATCCCGAGGACCTTCGTTATCCAAGCGTTAATTTCAGAGATATGACTATTAAAAACACCAAGTCATACAAGAGGGTTAACCTTTCATCTTCCGGTGGAAATGATGTTATTCAGTACTATTCCAGTATTGCATATAATGGAGAAGGTGATATTTACAACATTCTACCTAAAGACGGACATGATGATTACACCAGGATCAATACCAGGCAGAATGTCAATGTAAAAATCAATGATCAGATTGATGTGTTGTTTGGATTTTATGGCAACCTCACTTACCGCCGTTCTCCAAACTATGGATATAACGTTAACTTTACATCTGAGGATGCCGGTTCAAACCCGGTACTTGGACTTATAGAATTTCCGACTGTAATCAGTGATATAAATAACACTCCACCGATTGCATTCCCGGTACATGCATACATCGATCCTGCAACCAATACCCCATGGTATGGTGTCAGCTCAAGTTATACCCAGAACCCTATCGGCGGACTAATGAGCCAGGGATATTATTCTGACCGTGGACGTACCGGAACTTCAAACGTATCGTTAAATTATGATGCCGGTAATATTATAAAAGGACTCAAGTCGAGCACCTATTTCGGATTTAATATCAGCGATATGACCCGTATTGGTAAAGCCAACGATTATTTGGCTTATACAAGTTCAATATCGGGTAAAACAGGTAATGATACAATTATTAAGTCAGGCTCACATGGTTTGGTAACACAGGCAGCTTATGCCAAACTGATGGACTATTATTTCCAGCGTTATGTATTTAACGAAAACGTGAGCTATGACAGAACATTTGGTGATCATACCATTCAGTCGACACTTACTTACAATCGCGTTAAGGCTTTCATTAACGGTATAGAAGAGCCGCAGCGTAATGACAATCTTTCATGGTCAGGCATGTACTCCTTCAAGGATAAATATTCTTTACAGGCAGTTGTAAATTATGCAGGAACCGGAAGCTTTGCCAAAGCTTTGAGATACAAAGCATTCCCTTCATTTGGTGCAAACTGGGTAATTTCCGATGAGAGCTTCATGGCCGGTCAGAAGATCTTTAACTATCTGAAACTGCGTGCACAATATGGCGTTATAGGAAATGAAACTTATCTGTCTCCTTTCTATTACAGAGACAGGTGGAATCAGAACAATTCAGGAAGCGCCTTTGGTCCTTATACAGCATTACAGTGGTTTGGAGGTACAACTGAGCCATCTATATACAGAACTTATCCTCAGAGGATAGGAAACCCTGACCTCACATGGGAAACAAGAAAAGAATTCAATGCAGGTTTTGATGCCCAGATGCTCGATCATAAACTGGCTCTCGAACTGACTTATTCAAATGTTCTTACTGATGGCGCTATTACGCAGGTTAACAACGTTCTCCCTTATACCTTAGGATTACAGGGTGCAAGACCATGGTACAATTATAACAATACCCGTTATAATATGGTAACCCTCGATCTTCATTATACAGGTAAGGCTGGAGAACTCCAGTACACTGTCGGCGTTAATGCTACTACAGGGACAAGCAAAAGAGAGAAATATGATGAAGCTGCTAACAGATTTGATTATCAGAACAGAACAGGACAGCCTTCAGATGCAATATTTGGTTTCGTTTACGAAGGCAAATTTGCTTCCGATGCCGAAACAACAGCAATACCTCAGTTGTTTGATGCACAGCTTAAGGCTGGTGACCTGAAATATAAGGATTTGAATGGTGATAATTTTATTGATGATAACGATCAGCAGAAGATTGGTAATTCATCACCAAGGTTATATTATGCGCTGAACCTGGATTTAAAGTTTAAGAACTTTGAATTGTACGTTATGGGCAATGGAAGAGCATTCTACGACATCGTTCTGAATAACGCATATTACTGGAGCGGTTGGGGCGATAACAACTATTCTAATTTTGTTGTAAACAATGTTGGAGGCGCTTATCCAAGGTTGACCTATTATAAAGTAAACAATAACTTTGTAACATCAAGTTTCTGGATGGTAAAGGGTGATTACTTCAAGATTCAGAATATTGAATTCTCATATACAATTCCGGCAAAAATGCTTCAGATCATTGGCAGCCGCGGAATTAAGGTCTATGTCAGAGGGGCTAATTTACTTACTCTCTCGAAACTGAAGGATGTTGATCCTGAAACCATATACAGCAGTGGATCAAATAATTATGCTGCCGGAGTTACGACCTATCCGCTGTTCAAGACTATCACCGGTGGTGTTAAATTTAATTTTTAATTATGGTAATTATGAAGACGAAGAAAATTATATTACTTGTATTCATTGCTGCCCTTTTAGGTTCATGCGCAAAATTCCTGGAGCCTTATCCAAATGGAAACTATGATAGTGAGACATTATGGCAATACGAGGGCCTTGTTCAGGGTCTTGTCGGGCAGTGCTATGATAACATAAATTCATATAAAGATGGCAGCACTTATCGTAATTATAATGATAATGAAGGTGTCTATTTAGATGGAGCTACTGATGACGCGGTTATTACAAGTTCAACGAATGTAATGCGCCGCTATGCTGTAAACACTATGACTAGCAGTCAGGATCCATTTGCATGGTACTGGGATCGAGATTACAGGTCGATCAGAAACTGTAACCTGTTCTTAAAAGACAGACGCGGTTATAACACAAAGTTCATTGTTACTCAACTTGGTAATGGATTTGACCGTTGGAATACACTTGTTAAAAGAAGACTTCAGGGTGAAGCTTTTGCTTTACGTGCATTTTTCGAATGGGATCTATTGCAGAAATTCGGCGGTAAAAGTGCCGATGGCAACATGCTGGGTTTCCCGATTGTTACCGATATCTATAATGCTACTGATGTTGTGAATGTGCCACGTGACACTTATGATAATTGTGTAAAGCAGATCATCGCTGATTGTGATTCAGCATATAGTTACCTGCCTATCGCTCATCGTGATTATCTTGTTGCTGCAGCTGACCTTGGTTATGCCGGTGGTAAGTACTGGAACAGGTTCGATGGAATCACAACAAGAGCTATTAAAGCAGAGGTATATCTTACCTGGGCAAGTCCAAGGTTCAACCCTTCTAATGACATTGCACGTTGGGATAGCGCTGCATCGAATGCCAAAAAGGTAATGGATTTCAAAATGAATGTTGATAATGTTGCAAGATCAGGTAGTGCAAACGCTTTTGTTCCTACCAACGGTGTAGTTTTCACAAACCCAAATTCACCTGAAATAGTATTCGGAACACGCTGGAATACGAGTAACCTTTCTATGGAGAAGTTATTCTATCCTGGTGGTTTCCAGGGAACAGCTTCAGTTGGAGCAACACAGGAACTTGTTGATGCATTCCCGATGAAAAATGGTTATCCAATTACTAACCCTTTGAGTCTTTATGACCCTGCTAAACCATATCTGAATCGTGATCCGAGGTTTTATAGTAGTATTTTTTACAATACAGCAATAGCCAACAAGAGTAACGATCCAACAAAACCTATGTACACTTTTGAGAACTGGAATGAAGGTTCTACTATTGGTAAGGATGCTGCTGATACTAAATCAGATAACAACCGAACCAATTATTACATTAAGAAGTTCGTTTTCATGGGATGGAACCCTACGGATGCTTCACCTTCATCAGTTACCCACTCCAGATTCATTGTTCGTTGGGCACACATGGTACTTACATTTGCTGAAGCAGCCAACCAGGTTGTAGGACCTCTTGACGCTACAAAATACGGAATGTCTGCAAGAACAGCTATTCAGTACCTGCGCGGAAGGAAAACCTATGATAACCTTGCCGGGTTCGGACCAGCAGTTCCTGCCGCTCCTGATGCTTATCTTACAGCACAGGCCGCTGCCGGAGCAGCTGCATTTGATGCATTGGTGAGAAATGAGCGAAGGATTGAAACCTGCTTCGAAGGAATCAGATTTTACGATCTCCGCAGATGGAGTACCGATGCTACCTGGCAGACTATGTTAAATCAGCCTGTTCACGGAGCATATATAGTCCAGGTTGCCGGAACACCTGTTTCATATACCTACAATCTGAATTATAAGGTTGAGGATCGTACTTTTCCTTCACCCTGGAATCCAATTCCTTACAGTGAGATTTTAAGGATGAACAAACTTATTCAGAATGATGGATGGCCTTCATGGAACTAACACTTAAACAGAGATAAATATGAAAAAGTTATTAGCTTTTATAATTCTTTCAATAGCATTATTTTCATGCTATGATGGTTATATAAATGATTTCACCTATACCGCCATATATTTCCCTTACCAGACGGATGTCCGTACCTTTGTGGTAGGTGAGGGGATGAAAGTAGAAGTCGGTGCCGATTTAAGCGGAGTCAGAGCAAACACCAGAGACAGAAACGTGACTTATATTCTTGATAATACAATGATCACAGCCGCAAGACTTACAGCCATGCAAGCTGCTTCTCAGCCTTATATTAAGAATCCTGCAACCCCTGTTGTAGCTTTGGTTCAGATGCCTTTAAGTTATTACACCATAAGTGATCCAACTAATATGGTGATCAAGCAGGGCTGGTATTCAGGAACAGTAGTTATCAGACCTGATTCAACTACTTTCCTCAACGATTCTTTAAAAACGATGTATTCTACTTATGTACTGCCATTCCGCATTACAGAAGCAGATGCCGATTCAATTCTTTACCTCAAGAAAACCAACCTGGTTGGTTTCAGGTTCGAGAACATGCTCTTCGGTAACTACTGGCATGGTGGTGCAGCAAGAGTAAGTATGTATAACCAGCCTGGTGTTGACTCAACAACTATAGTTTACAGATCAGCAGTTAATGACATTGCTTCAAAGATTTGGACATTGACAACAGCTGGACCAAGTACTCTGATTGGGAACGGGTTTTTTAACCAAACTACGGCAAACAAAGAGATGAAACTTGTACTTAAAGGGAATAAAATTTTTATAAGTACATCAACAAACGTTTTACCTTATAAACCAGCAGCAGCTGTATACACTCAAGATGGTGAGTGTACTTTTAATAGGGCTAAGTTGCTCCAGGACAGGAAGATATTTTTGAAATATTCCTTTGTATTAACGGGTAAAACTTACCATTGCACTGACACATTAGTATTCCGTAACAGGATTCGCGATGGTGTTAATGAGTGGCAGGATGAGAATCCGGCACATTATACGAAGTAAATGCCTCACCCCAACCCCCCGCCGAAGCGGGGCAGGCTCTCTCCCGGGGGATGAGGAAAAAAACAATAAAAGCACCGCTCCAAAAGGGGCGGTGCTTTTATTGTATTTATTTAATCTTGCGGCTATTCTGGTGGTTTTCAGTATTATTCCAAAAACCCCCTTTAATTCCCCCTGGAAGGGGGAAAATCCTCGGTATACTATTAATATTCAATAAGTTCCAGCGTTTATTCTCCCCCTTGGGGGAGATGTCGCGAAGCGACAGAGGGGTTCAAATCATTAAGAAAAGACACTTTTTGGGGAGATGTCGCGAAGCGACAGAGGGGTTTCAATCCCCAACAGCCTTTTATAAAATTGCCTACCGCAAATAAGTATGGGATAAAATTTTTAATTAGTCCTCCATCTCCCAAAAATTTATTATCTTGTACTTAATATTTTCAATTTTATAATAATCTGACTATGAGAATAATCACTATTATATTTTTTGCAGTTTTCTTCGTGGCTGCTGCGAATGCCCAGAAGAAATCATTGGAAAATCAGAAGAGTCAAAGGATCGAAAAGATCATCAATTCGCAATGGACATTCAATTATTTCCCCGGGGAATCGGCTGATAAGGGATATGAAGGACAAAAATATAATGATTCAAAATGGTCTGCTGTTAGCTTACCTCATACATGGAGCAGCTATGAAACTACAGGCGAACTTCACCCTTTTATCAGGAATGCATCGGAAAATGATAATCCTTACTGGTGGATAGGATGGGGATGGTATCGCAAGCATTTCTCAATTAGCAAAGATTTTTCTGACAGGAAAGTTTTTATTGAATTCGAAGGTGTGCAGAAGTATTGCAAGGTGTGGATAAATGGCAAGTATCTTGGGGATCATAAAGGCGGTTACGGTTCATTCGATTTTGATATAACACAGTATATTAAACCCGGAGAAGATAATGTTCTGGCTGTGGCTGTAAATAACAAGCAGAAAGATCAGTTTAAAATTCCACCAATGGCAGCTGGTAATTTTGATATCTATGGCGGTATCTACCGTGATGTGACAATTGCATTGAAAAATAAACTCTATATCCCCATGCAAGGCTCTGCAAGCCATGAAGGAGGAACTTTTGTCACTACCCCCCAGGTATCCAATAAAGAGGGTACAGTAAGGGTACAGACCTGGGTGAAAAATGATAACCCGGAGAAGAAGAGCTGTATTTTAAAGACATCAATTATCGATGAAGCGGGGAAAACTATTCAGGTTATTAAAACTGAAAATGCGATAAACCCCGGCCAGTTATTTAAATTTGATCAGACCTTTAAACCCGTGAAAAACCCTCATTTGTGGTCAAATGAGAACCCATATATGTATAAAGTCTCTTCAGAGATAATTGATGCAAAACAGGTTGTCGAGACTTATACAAGCCCCCTCGGGTTCAGATGGTTCAGTTGGGACTATAAAGAGAACTTCCTATACGTGAATGGAAAGAAAATGGTAATTCATGGAGGAAACCGACATCAGGAGTATCCATGGCTCGGAGATGCTATTCCGAAGTGGATAACAGCTATGGATTATCTTGATATGGCGGAAAACCTGAAATATAACTTTATGCGCACGGTTCATTATCCAAATGATAAACTTGTATACGAACTGGCTGATAAGTACGGTATTGTTATCGACGAAGAATCTCCAAGCATTAAAAATCAGGATTTTGCTGTAGAAGTGCAGGAACAGCAGATGAAAGAGATGATACGCCGCGACCGTAACCATCCAAGTATAATGTTATGGAGTATGGGAAATGAGACAAATCATGGTGTTGATTCCAAATTTGCAGTAGCTGAAGATACAACAAGGATACTCACAGCCCGAAAGGTTACAGATGGCTCAGCCGGATCTTTCGTCAAACATACAGATGAGAATCTGGCAATTGAGAACCTTCTGAGATGTACTATCAGGGGATGGTACAATAAGGATGTAAAAGACATGGAACCAACAGATGCGCAGCATTGCGGCACAGAAGAATTTCAACAGAATATGCTAAAGGCGAGTGGAAAATTTGGAACAGGAAATCTTTGTACATGGATCTATGAAGATCATGGCGCCGACAGGGAATATCTCAATTCACCACTTCTGCATGTTAATCCGAAAGGGTATGTTGATGTTTACAGAGTTCCTAAATACGCATATTATTTCTGGCAGGCTACTTATTATGATAAACCGATGGCATTTATCCAGCCTCATTTCTGGAGATCACAATATCTTGGGCAAAAGAAGGATATTGTTGTAAATTCCAATTGTGAGAAGGTTGAGCTTAAGGTCAATGGGGTGAGTAAAGGCTTCCAGACACCCGATGCAATAAATTTTCACAGTGTGACATTTAAGGATATAACAATCGAGAAAGGGACATTAAGCGTTGTAGCGACAAAAAATGGTAAAACAATTACTTCACAGGTTGTTATGGCCGGGGAGCCAGCAAAGATTGTTCTTACCTGCTCTCAACTGAGAATGACAGCCGACCGTGGTTCTATCGCCATTATTACTGCTGATATAGTTGATTCTAAAGGTACCCATGTTTATGGTGCTAATAATACAATAAAATGGACAGTAACCGGACCAGCAACCCTTGTCGGTCCCTCCAGCTATGAATCTGATATTAATAAGCATCATGAGATGGAAGGGGTTTGGTACATGGATATGCCGGTATCCAACGTTATCAGATCAACAGGAAAATCAGGGAAAATTCATATTGCCGTATCGGCGAGTGGTCTCACATCAGGATCAATAGATATCCCGGCAGAAGAAAAAATAATAGATAATTTAATCATTAGTGAGCCTGTTCTTTCAAATGAAAATCGAAATCCGGTCAACAGAATTGAGCTTAAATCAAATATACTTGATGAAGTTCCAAAGGAAATAAAACTGACTTTTGCAGAATTAAACTTTACTCCATCAGATAAAAAGGGATTTTCAAGGAATATCAGAGAATATATAATTAAAAACAATGCTTCAACTGATACAACAACTATCGAATTTAAAGCTCTTATTGATCTGTTTGCATCTCAGCTGGTAAACAGCAATGGCAAACTTATTGCCGACGATTATAATTTCAGTGTTGATCATTATAATAATTGCCGTTTGATTGCAGGATATATTAACGCTACAAAACTTCCCCCTCTCTTTAAGGAAGGATTAAAGAAATATTATGCCAGCTCGATAATAAAGCTCGGAACTGAAAAGAATGCCGGAGAAGAAATGAACTGGCTGAACTGGATCCCTTCAGGAGGTACAGTGGTGATTTATCAGGAAGCACCAGTTACTGCAACTCTTAAAGGAGTTATATTCACGAAGAAAAGTGAGCTTCTTGATCTGATTGCGGTGGTTTATCCTCAATTTCCTGGTTTTTCTCAGGATGCAAAAGACAGGGCATTAATCTTCATCAGTAAAATGAATCCTTATATTCACATTAATTCAGTTAGTGAACAGAGCAGAGAAGGAGATAAGGAAAAGGCTACAAGTACCTCATACAAAGCAGAGAAGGGGCAGCCAATTTTGATTCCGCTGTTGAAATTTATATCAGAATAATATCTGGTTTTCCCTCTAATTTACCCCCTGCTCCCGCAAAGCGGGATTAAGAGCATCGAAAGGCTGTAATGATCTTAATGTTAGAAAGATAGCTGAGCAGATATAGCTAAAGCTCCCCAAATGGGGGTTAAAAGCACCAAAAGGCTGTAATGAGCTTAATATTAGACTGATAAAAAAGAAGAAAGTGCTTAAAGCCCCCCATATGGGGGGTTGGGGGGTAGAAAATGGGGAAAAGGCAGAGATTTAGGCTTTGAAAAACCGGTTATTAAAAAGTAATCTTTATTTATATGAAACTTAAACTAATAGTTCTTTTTATCCTGATTGGAGCAACAAGAATATTACCAGCACAGATACCACAGGATGTCTACAAAAAACTTCTTAAAGAAGTTCTTCTTGATATTGAAAAGAAGTACAATGTAAAGCTCGAATATGACGATAAGATCGTCAAAGGGGTTGATGTTAGTTACGCTACCTGGCGTTACAGAACTGACATTGAATCAACACTGACCAGTATCCTTGGACCTGCGGATATGGTTTTTCAGAAAAAAAGCGATAATGTATATACGATAGCAAAATTTGAATATTATCGCAAACCATCCGAAGAAGGGAAAAGACATCTTGATAAACTCCTCGCTGGTTATCCGACGGTTGCAGACTGGGAGAAGCGTAAAGTGGAACTGAGAAAGTGCTTCCTGGAACAGATGAGGCTTTTTCCATTGCCAAAGAAAACTCCGCTTAACCCGATTTTTACTCCAAAGAGAACAATGGATGGCTACAGTGTTGAAAATGTTGCAATTGAGACCATGCCAGGTGTTTATTTATGCGGATCGCTTTATCGTCCCTTAAAAGGTAAAGGTCCGTTTGCAGCGGTACTTTGCCCTCATGGTCATTTCCCGGGTGATGATATGAACTTATATGGGAGATATCGTCCAGATCAGCAATACCGTTGTGCAACCCTGGCAAGGATGGGCGCAGTTGTTTTCAGTTATGATATGTTCGCGTGGGGAGAATCGCTTTTACAGACAAAGAAGGAGGATCATAAAACAGGACTGGCTCTTACAATGCAAACATTAAACAGTATAAGAGTTATTGATTTTCTTACTTCATTGTCGTATGTTGATCCAAAAAGAATTGGAGTAACGGCTGCTTCAGGAGGTGGTACGCAATCCTTCCTTGTAACAGCAATTGACGACAGGATAGCCGTAAGTGTTCCTGTAGTTATGGTATCAGCATCTTTCTTTGGCGGTTGTCCCTGCGAAAGCGGGCTTCCGATTCATTCCTGCTCTGATCTTGGTACAAATAATGCAGAGATAGCTGCAATGGCTTCACCACGCCCAATGCTGGTTGTTTCAGAAACAAGCGACTGGACACAAACTGTTCCGGAAATAGAATTTCCGTATCTGAAGAAAGTTTATGGGCTTTATGGGAAACCAGAGAATGTAGAGAATGTCCATATTGAAAATGAGGAGCATAATTACGGTACAACAAAACGTCTGGCAATGTATGATTTTATGGCTCGTCACCTGGGATTGAATATTAAAGCAGTGCAGGATAAATCTGGGAAGGTTGACGAATCGAAATGTACAATTGAAAAATATGAATCAATGCTGGTATTTGGCAAGGGTGGAAAGATGCCGATGACAGCTGTTCAGGGACCAGACGCGATCTGGAAGGTGCTGAAGTCGCTGCAATGACGTCTCAGCCCTTAACCACCTGATGTTTCGCAATATACTCCGGATCAATATCAATCCCCAACCCGGGACCTGACGGGACAGTAACTACTCCGTTATCGCTCGAAACGGTGGATGTTTTGCATTCAAATGGCATATCTTTGTTGAATCCTTTAAATTCATGGTAAGGACCCGCATTGGGTATTGCCGAAACAAAATGCATCATATACAGATATCCGAGTCCAGAGCCTGAAATATGAGGTGTGCATTGTTTTCCAAAAGCATTTGCCATCTGTGCAACTTTCATCGATCTTATCATTCCTCCGAAATAGAACATATCCTGCTGCACAATCTGAAGAGCATCGTTAGCTATAAGCCAGCGAAACATATGAAGACTTGGCTCCTGTTCTCCACCCGCAATAGGAATAGAAAGAGCATTGGCAACCTCTTTTGTCTCTTCATACCAGTCAAACGGGACCGGCTCTTCATAGAAATCTATTTTGTATTCTTCCAGTATCTTACCAATTCTGATGGCTTCTTTGGTGGTGTATGAACCGTTTGAATCGGCATAAATTATCATCTTTTCACCGAAAGTTTTACGAACGAGCGGAATAAGCTTTTCTGTTCTTCCTTTTGGCTCTTCGAAATCGTTGCTCATCCTTCCGCCTACTTTAAATTTGAGAGCTTTGGCTTTCGTTTCTCCCACCTCTTTCAAAAGATGTTCTATTGTTACCTCAGCTGTTATTCCCCGTTCCCCATTTGCCTGATATACAGCAATCTTTGGGTTGTGTATTTCACCGATTAGCTGTCCTATGGATTTTTCCACTATGTGTCCAAGCATATCCAGAATAGCAAATTCAATTGTCGCCAACGGAACCCAAAGTGCGAGATTCTGCATTTTGTAGTTACTTTCATAAACGTACACCTCATCCAGAAGAGCTTCCAGATTACGGGCATCTTTACCGATAAAGAATGGTTGAAGGCGGTTAACAAAGACTGGATATAGAGATTTCATCTGCTCGTTATTGCCTACCGATAATCCAACCGCTCCATCTTTTGATCTGACCCTGCAGAGAAAATCGTTTTTATATCTTAAGAGCTCAAGTGTATCAATAATGACAGGAGAGGAGAAGAGCTCTTTTTTGAGAACAGGCTTTTTAATTATTTCATCAAGCAGGGCATATTTAGTTTTAAGATCAGCTGAAGCTTTTACTGAGAATGGAAGTGCGGCTCCCAGGCTTCCTGCAAGAGTTGTTCCGATAAACTGACGTCTGTTTGTTTTCATTTTTGGATTGTTTATTTCTATAATTAAATCCTTTGGACTAAAGTTCTATTGTAAGTTAAAGTTTCTCATTTCTGTTTTCTCATTTATGGTTTTAAATGGATTCTATACCCCAAAGTCCATTCTATGAAATGTGAGGTATTATAGTTATACATCCTGATATATGACCCTATTGTAAAATCTTTAAGTAAATCATATTTAAACCCTAACCTCTGGTATACTGACGGTGTCCGCAGGAAAGAATATTTTGCTCTGTAGATATAGAATCCTTCCTGTAAAACTATGGAAAACTTGTTGATTACCAGTTCGTATGAAGGAAAGATGCTCAGTTCAAGTCCCTCTTTAAATGAAGCATGTTTATCTTCAAGTATTCCGTTTACTATTGAAATTGTCGGATTGGCAGCTCCGAAATAATTAACCATGAATCCTATTCCTATTTTTGATTTGTAGTTTATTTGCCGGTTAAAGGTAGCAGATAATCCAAAGACTGGATAGGTGGCTCCATAATATTTTGTGACAGAATCAGCATCAGTACTCTTGTAGATTTCATTTTCCCATCCTGTAAAAAAAGAAGCAAAACATTCTGACTTTTTCTGAAACTCAGGTACATCCTGATAATTATAGTTTTTTCTTCTCCCGCTCAAATTATATCCTAAACTAATTTTTGGAGCTACTGTATTAATTCCAAAATTAGGTTTTTTCATTGCCCCGTTAGAAAAATGGGTAACACTTGCACCAAAATCCAATAGTACCCCGTTTTCAAAAGTGTATTCAAGTGATGGTCCCGCATCAACATAAGCGCTCTCCCTGGCTCCCATTGCAATGTTATACTTGTTTTCATCAAATGATTTCCAGTTAAAAGAATATCCCGCTCCAAAGTCTAAGTTTAACGATAAATTAGTCCATTGTTTAAGCGGAAGATTGAACATTCCATAAACTGCTACTGGCTGTCCCAATTCCGTTGAATTTATAAACTGAGCGGCATAGATCCCAAAACCATATCTGGGAAAACCATAAAGTTGTTCCCATAACTTTTCTCCTGTGGTTTGTTTGGCGATTTGAACTGAAGCAGTACGAAAAAAACTAATCGGTGCCTGTTTTTGATTATTTCCTCTTACAAAATCGTTAGATGGCAAAACGAAACCCTGCTGATAAAATGCAAGAGCAATTAAATCAGGTCGTTTCTTAATTGAATCGGACGTATTTATATTTTCAGCGTAAAGAGGTTTCCAGCACAAAATGTTTGCCAGAACAAAAATCAAAATAAAGTTTTTCCTGTTTACCATTTTACCAATAATCCGATTTGATTTTCATCCTGAAAAAAGGTCAGCTCTGTTTTAGTCTTAGCTTCTGCCCCGATATCTGTCGATGTGTTCTGATGTAATTTATTGAAATGCCGTACTACCTGCTTACCCGACAGATATCCCAATAATGCACCAACGAAAACGTCAGATGCCCAGTGCTCATGTTCTGTTAATCGCGACATTCCGACAGCTGTTGCTGCTGTATAGCAAAAAAATGGAACTCCTTTTATATCGTTGTATTGCGAGGCGAATACTGTTGCTATCGAGAAAGCAGTAGCAGTATGTCCAGATGGAAATGCATCGAATGCAAATCCCGATCTCTTGTATGGTAAAATCTGAGTGTATCTGCCAAAAGGTCCATTCCATTTTCCTCCATCCTGCTGACTATATATATATGCGGCTTTAGGTCTCTCCCTGCCAGTGATGTGTTTTATGATATATCCGGTGATACCTGAGTTTATAACTGCCTGGGAAGCAAGCAGACTTGTCTGAACGCCCTTTTCATTTTTAAATGCAGCACTTATCAAACCTGTTGCGATAAGAGTGTAAACACCAGCGCTACCTCCAAACTGAGTTACAACAGGTGATGTTTTATTTATCAAGTTATGTCTTTCTTTAAGGGTTCGGGCCCACTCGTCAATATCTTCGTCAGCAAAAATAAGAGCTGCAGTAATGCCAACAGCAGCTCCTGTAATTAACCATTGTTTCCTTTTATAATGGAAAGGTGCAATTACATCTTCTTTCAGGTTGAACAGGAGAGAAGGTATATATCCTTTTGGAGAACGAAAAGAGAATATACTGTCGGTTTTGTAAAAATTTTCGGATGGTTCCTGAAGAGTGATCTTTTTTTGTTTAGATGGTGAAGTAATTTGTGATTTTAAATTTACCGAATCATCAGTCAATATCGTTTGGGAATAAGTAACTGCAGGAGAAGACATTAAACCAACTCCGGATAGTATAATGCAGATTAATAAACGAGAAATCTTTTTTCCGAAAATCATTGCTTCTTCCTTTATTCAAAGTTAAAGCAATTATATTGAAATCCAGAAGATATATCCCGGTGCTCTGCACCTTATATATTCTTAAATATCATTGTTACTACAAATATTTCGCAGCGCTGCTGCTGCGTTCTGATTTCCAAATGGATCTTGTGTTTTTATCTGTAAGGCTTATTAATCTTCGCAAACAACTAATTATCTCCAATTTAAGTATTAACTCATCTATTCAGCAATCATAAAGGATGGTACAAGAAATCAGGTAGGTGCGGAGCACCATAATATTTGTAGAAAAATGTATCCTAAAAGGTGATTTATGAAATATGGTTTATGATCCCAGGGATTCCTCATTTCGCTCCCCATATTCTTTTTAAATTAGTTGATTTACAGTCGCTACATTCGGAATGACACTTTCTGGTCGGGACACGGGGAGGAAAAAGCGGCGATTCGACTTGGTAGTACAAAATATTAACATATCCAGAACGAATCGCCGCTTCTTCCTCCCTCCCTCCCAAAAAAAACAGTGTCATCCCGAACGAATCCACCAAGGCTAAAGTTTGCAATTATCTGGCATTTAGGTGGATGAGTGAGGGATCTGTGTCTCCCTCACTTCCTCGATATATATCTGACTTTATTATTGATTCTCGACGCTCATAAAGTTTATTAAGGTGCAGAGCACCGAAATATCTATTGGGTCTCAAATTTTAATTGTTCTTCTTTCTGCTTTGCATTGCTTTTTCCAAAATTAAAGACAAATCCTACATATATTATTCTTGGACTTCTTTTCCTGATACTCTTGTCATACAATATAGGTGTATTGAGTTCGGTAGTGTTTCTTAGTGTGTTGAAAACATCTGAAACGGTCAGAATCAGAGATGCTTTTCTTTTCCATAAATCCTGTCTGACACCCATGTTTACAAAGAATGTTGGCAACACTTTACCCTGTGGAGTAAGTCTGGTGGAAGTGAAGTTTGTATTTAGCTGGAATACAGTAGTTTTTGTAATTTTAGTATTTGCATTCATATTAATATTCCATACAAAATTTGATTTATTGTTGCTGTATCCAAGACTCGACGCATCGATACGATTGTAATAAGTATTTGAGCTTAAATTCAATGTTGTGGCCTTTCCGATTTCGGTAGAAAGGATAAGCTCTAATCCAATAGAATTACTCTTTGAAAGGTTTTCACGGGTGGTTAAAAGTACGGAGTCATTCAGGTACTTTATAATTTCAGTTTTGCCATTATAAGTGTAACGATCGTAAAGTGTTGAAATAAAGGTTGTTTTATTTTGTTTATAACTGTATCCGGCTTCGAGGGAATGAATATCCTCTGGTTTAAGATGTGGATTGCCAACTCTTAAATTTAAAGGATCCTGATACTCTGGAAATGGATTCAATTCATCACCTTCAGGTCTGTTAACCCTGTGACTGTAATTTAACTGGAATTCATTATTCTCAGTAGCTTTGAACGAAAGATGCAGAGTCGGATAGATCTTGAAGTAGTTATTTGGAATAGTAGAATCTGTTGTAATCAGATGCGAAGTGATAAATGCCTGTTCGGCACGTAATCCGGCAAGGAATCCGAATTTACCCATTGTATGTTCTATTGTAGAATACAGGGCATGTACATTCTGATTATACTTAAAATGGTTGGATTTCTGAATATCTTTTATCCATAAACTGGTTGATGGATTATAGAATTCGCCAAAAAATGTCTGATCATTAATAGCTGATTCTAGAACATATCCTGCTTCAAATTTAGTGTTATCTGAAAATGGATTTTTATATTCTATTAATAATTGTGATTCCCGGCCTCCCTGATCAATCAGCGTATTATCAAGAGTGGTAGGAATCACCGGGATTCTATATAGGGTAGAATAATGATTGTTCTCTTCTTCAGCTGATTTTGAAGTGGTAAAATCGATATTGAGTTCATGATCTTCGGAAAATATATGCTGATAGGTTGTTGTGAATTCAAGGTCTTTTTCAAATTCCGGATCGCGTCTGCTTCGATCATAATCAGATGTTGCAATTCCTTCAGCGTCAGAAATATAATTTGAATTAGTCTCATACCTCACAAAGCTTCTGTAGTTATAGCTTCCTGAGACGCCAAATACATTTTTTTCATTCAGATTGAAGTCAATTCCTGTGCGCACAATATGAGACAGCGGATGTGACATATCAGAAACATTCTGTTGTGTAGTACTCAGGATATTTGACAAGTTGTCTTTTCGCTGCCTGAAATCGTTAGTCAGACGAAGTCTTTCATCCTGTCTTATACTATAACTGGCAAAAATATTGAATCTGCCTGAATTATAATTTGTTGTCAGACTTGCATTCGATCTCCAGTCATTACCAAGATTGGTTATAACTGAACCGTTAAACCCTAAATCTTTATTTTTTTTCAACACAATATTAATAATGCCAGAAGTACCATCAGGTTTGTATTTTGCTGAGGGATTGGTTATTACTTCTATTTTTTCAATAGTATTTGCCGGCATCTGCTGCAATACTGCTGCACGGTTTGCACCCATAAGACTCGATGGTCTGCCGTTTATGAGAATAAGTACATTCTCTGATCCCCTTAAACTAATGTTCCCTTCAATATCAACCTGCAGCGAAGGAATATGCTGCATAAGTTCGCTGGCAGTACCTGAGGTAGTCATTATGTCCTTACCAATGTTAAAGGTTTTCCGGTCGATGGAACTTGTGAAAGTCGATTTCTCTGCAGTTACTTCCACATTGTTAAGTTCCTGAACAGATGATTCGAGAAAGAGCTCTCCAAGATTCACGCTCCTGTGCTGAGCATCAATAATAAACGGCTGACTTGTTTGTTTTACATAACCGATAAAACTAAATCCAATAACATATTCACCATCAGCAACTTTTCCAATGATGAATTTACCTTTTGAGTCAGTAACAGTGCCATCAATAACTGTTTCATCGCTTTTTTTCTGAATCACAATAGTCGCAAATTCAACAGGTTTCTTTGACTGTTTATCAATTATTGTCCCTGTTATGGTTCCTGAATTCCGGTTTTGGCCATTCAGAATGAATAGATTAGTTACAACAATGCCTATAATCAACAGATATTTTTTCATCCGTACAAAATTATTTTTAATAGGTCGGATGGAGCTCGCATGTTGATCTTGTTCATGCAAGTTTTTATTTTTAGTTAAACATGCTCGGTTCATATTCAGGTTTAATAATTTTATGCAAAAATGCGCTAAAAGTTTGAAGACATTCTGTAGTTTATAAAAAGTTAAGTTAAAATTCCTTAATACTCATCATGTGGTTTGATTTTATTTGAACTATAATACTCTGCACCATTGACACTGCTTTAGAACATAATTTACCTTCAATATTAATTAGTATCTTAGACAAAATTTTAAATTATATCCAGATGAAAAAAAGAAGTTTTATTTCAATGATTGTGGTAGTAGCATTGACAGGTATTCTGTTTTCCACTTTTTACTCCTTTAAAAGTGCCCCGAAGAAAATCTTCGGATTGCAGTTGTATTCGGTTCGCGATTCAATAAAAAAGGACGTTCCGGGAGCTATTGAAAAAGTGGGCAAGATGGGTTATACTTATGTTGAACCTGCAGGTTATGCTGATGGAAAGATTTATGGAATGGACCCTGTTGCATTCAGTGAACTCTGCAAGAAAAACGGGTTGAAAGTACTCTGTGCACATGTAAATCAACAGCTTCCTACTGAAGCAACATGGGACAAAACCATGGCATGGTGGGATGTTTGTATTGATGCTCATGTTAAAGCAGGTGCAAAGTTCCTGGTTCAGCCTTCAATGGGAGGAGATGCTTACAAGAGTCTTGCTACACTAAAAAAATATTGCGACTACTTTAATGCAATCGGGGAGAAGTGTAACGCCAAAGGACTCAGATTCGGATATCATAATCACGACAAAGAGTTTTCTACCAAGCTTGAGGGTCAGACCTTGTACGATTTTATGCTGACCAATACAGATCCAAAGAAAGTCATGTTTGAGATTGACCTTGGACATATGGTTGACGGTGGTGCTGATCCGTTGTATTACTTCAATAAATATCCTGGCCGGTTTGAATTATGGCATATAGCTGAAGGTTATGAGCTGGGGTCTACCGGGAAAATGGATTATAAAGCTATATGGGCTGCTGCTAAAATATCAGGAATGAAATATGGCGTTGTTGAAGTTGAAAGATATCACTTCGACGAATTTACAAGCTGCCAGAAAAGTATCGACTTCCTGAATAATACTGATTATATTGTAATGCCAAAGGATAAATAGAAGCTTAACAAATAGCTTTAACCAAATTCAGGGAAGATCACAGAAACTTGTGGTCTTCCTTTTTTTGTCTATATTTATTCTTTATCAATAACTCATTAAATATGAAGACCATAATCTCAGTTCTCATTATTGCGGTATTGGCTTTACCGGCTTGTCAGAACCAATATTATACCGTTGAAGACTTTCAGTCGGTAAAAAAAATCGATTCTCATGTCCATCTGAACAGCGATAAAGGTTTTTTCGAAGATCAGGCAATCAAGGACAATTTTATTCTTATCACTCTTGGTGTTGATCATTCCGATTCTGCAGCAGTGAATCAGCAACTAGCGTGGGAACTCAATTTAGTAAAAAAATATCCGGGAAAGGTTTTCTACGGACCCACATTCTATTTCGATACCACAGGCTGGGGATCAGAAAACTGGAGTAAAAAAGTAATAGCTCATCTCGACAATGCAATTTCAGGAGGAGCAATCTCTGTTAAATTCTGGAAGAACATTGGAATGACTGTGAGAGACAGAAACGGGAAGTTCATTATGATCGATGATCCGGCTCTTAAACCGGTTATTGATTTTATTATAAGAAAGAACCTTCCTGTAACTGGACATCTGGGAGAACCACGTAATTGCTGGTTACCACTTAATGAAATGACAGTTAGCAGCGACAGTGAATATTTCGCACGTAATCCACAGTATCACATGTTCCTTCATCCTGAATATCCATCATATGAAGATCAGATAAATGCAAGAGATCATCTTCTGGAATTGCATCCGGATCTGATTTTCATTGGCTGCCATTTGGGTAGTCTTGAGTGGAATGTTGATGAGCTTGCAAAAAGGCTCGATAAGTTCCCGAATATGGCAGTTGATATGTCGGCTCGTATATGCCATCTGCAATATCAATCATCAAAGGATCGTGACCGGGTCCGCAATTTCTGCATTAAATATCAGGACAAGCTGTTATATGGAACTGACCTCGCCGATAATGGAACCAATAATGCGGCGGGACTCGCAAAAAGTATTCACGAAACCTGGCTTGACGACTGGAAATATTTCACGACAAATGAGGTGATGACTTCAGATAAATTCAGAGGGAAATTTATAGGTTTACAGCTTCCAAAAGAGGTGGTTAGAAAGATATTCAGCGAGAATGCTATAAAGTGGTATAAGCTGAAAGTTAATTGAGGCAGCCCAACGAACTATTCAGCGTTCAAATTGCCTCTTTTTGATGCCCAATAAGTACTCATCTTTTACTTATTACCCACCTGTCCCATAGCCGTCAACTTAAAAGTAGAGATTAGCCGAAATTTCCCCTCCTTCAAAAGGAGGGGAAAGTTATAAAGCTTATAATCATTGATTTGCGCTTGATTTCAAGCTAAATTACCTCCAATTTTGCGATATACAACTCCTTAGGTTGACGGCTATGGGGCAGGGGGGTACAATGTAATTACAGAAAATTCTTATCGAGGAATTCCTGAAATTTCGCCTTGTACTGATCGCTTACCGGTATATATTCCTTTCCAAATACTATTCTGCTCCGTTCGATAGTATCTATTTTTTCAAGATTTACAATAAATGAACGATGAACACGCATAAATTTCATTTCGGGAAGCTTTGATTCCAGCAGCTTTAAAGAAGTAAGTGAGAGGATTGGTTTAGGTACGTTATGAATATAAACCTTAACATAGTCTTTGAGTCCTTCAATATATAGTATGTCATTGAAATTAAGCCTCTTAATTTTGTAATCAGACTTCAAAAAGAGGAATTCATTATTGACATCAACATTTACAGGAACTTTCTTCTCAAGCTGCAATAACTTCTGAACTTTATGAACTGCAATCAAAAACTCTTCATAGCTGAATGGTTTCAGTAGATAATCGACAATATCCAGTTTGTAACCTTCCAGTGCATATTTTTCAAAAGCAGTTGTAAAAATAACTTTGGGTCCTTTCTCCATAAGCCTGGTGAACTCAATACCAGAGAGATCAGGCATTTGAATATCAATAAAAATAAGGTCGGCACTTGTCTCGGCCAGAAATTCAGACGCATCTATCGGATTGTCGAATTTCCCGATAAGCTTCAGTCCGGGAGTTTTCTCAATATAACCCGTAACAAGCTGTAGAGCCAGTGGTTCGTCGTCAATGGCTATTACGTTTATCATCAGGAAAAGTCTATATAAAGAATCACCTCAAATGCTGTTTCTGACTTATTTGTTTTTAATTCATGCTTTCCCGGGAAAAGGAGGTTTAATCTTTTGCCCACGTTCTCCAAACCTATTCCTGAATGTTCGTTATCTTCAACTTCTCTGGATTTAAAAAAGCTATTATTACATAAAAAAGTTAATGAATCTTTGTTGACAGTCATAGTTATGTTGATAAATGACTTTTCACGGTAACTTATACCATGTTTAAAAGCGTTTTCTATAAAAGGAACAAAGAGGAGAGGAGCGATGTTAAAATCTTCATATTTATCTGGAAAGGATACCGAAAGATTAATCTTATCGCTCATTCTAAGTTTCATAAGATCAATGTAGTTATTCATGAAATCGATCTCATTGCTCATTAGAGTATTCCCTTGCTCCGATTCGTACAGCAAATAACGCATAAGCTTTGACAGCTTTAACACTGCCTTTTGTGAATCCTCAACATTGATTCCTATAAGTGCATAAATGTTGTTAAGAGTATTAAAGAAAAAATGGGGGCTGATTTGGTTTTTCAGGAAAGCCAGTTCGGAATTAAGTTTTTCTTTTTCAAGTTCTTTCTGTAGTTTTTCAGTCTGGGAATGACGTTCCATAACTCTTAATCCTATAGAAAAGAAGATCAGAATGGAGGAGGTAAATACATAATTTAAAAAATGGATCTGACGAAACGGGGGAGGACCAGGTTTTTCTTTTTCACCCTGTACCATGGTCGTTTCTTTATGTCTATCCTGACCAGGCACGTATTTAAAAACCAGTTCATTTGATCTGTCGGAAACAAAATACAAGAAGGCAAGTAAGAAAAACGCCGATAAATAGTACCTGTGTTTTTTACTTTCAAAAAAGTACTTTGGGACAAGGATGAGATAGTTAGAATAAAATATTATTCCGTTGATTATATTACCAATATAGTATAGCCAGATAAAATCTTTACCCACATCCAATCTCTTGAAAAAATAAAGAGGTAAACCCAGTAAAATCGCCCAGGCAAAGAGATGGAGAAATACGGTTAGTTTTTTTCCTGTAAACAAGCTTTTCATGGAGTTAAAAGTATAACAAAAATTAGTTAATACCTCCGGTAGACAGCAGATTTCAATTGATGGTATGCGTTATTCATATCTGAGTGCATCAATCGGGTTCAGATTGGCAGCTTTTCTGGCCGGATACCATCCAAAGAATACACCTATGATAAAACAGACAATAAAAGCAAGAACGACAGATTGCGTTTTTACAATTGCATGACTTGACATTAGTGATCCGGCTAAACTGGCCAGAATATACCCGAAAAGAACTCCCAATAAACCTCCCAGAATGCTGAGAATAATCGATTCTGCAAGGAACTGCTTCATGATATCTTTTCCTCTTCCGCCTACCGACATTCGTAATCCAATTTCACGGGTACGTTCCGTTACTGAAACGAGCATAATATTCATAATCCCAATTCCTCCAACCAGTAAAGAGATTCCTGCTATTGCTCCCAAAAGATAAGTCAGAATATCGGTAATTGAGGAAACAGTTTTAAGCAGTTCTGATTGTGACATTACCCTGAAATCATTTTCAGCAGATTCTTTTAGCTTATGTGTTCTCCTCAAAACTTCTTCAGTTTCTTTAATAGCTGCCGGACTCTTTTCCTCACTGATGGCTGATGCATAAATACCGTTTATATAATCAATAGCTGCCAGTCTTCGCTGAACAGTCGTATAGGGTGCAAGAATGAGATCATCCTGATCCTGCCCCATACCACTTTCCCCCTTATCTTTAAGAACCCCGATTATCAGAAACGGAAGTTTTTTCACACGTATGGTAAGTCCCACAGGATCAGCTCCTGCCCCAAATAGATTCTCGACAACCGTTTGTCCCAGAATACATACTTTCGACATACTCTTTATTTCATTGGAGTTGAAAAACCTGCCGCTTAAAATTTCAAGTTTTTTAATTGCGAGATATTCTTCACTTACTCCATACATTGTTGTCTGGGTATTCTGATTACCGTAAATAACCTGTCCGCTTGCTCTCACTTCAGGTGAAACTTCTGCAAGAGAAGTTGCTTCATTTCTTAAGGCAATAACGTCAGTGTACTTTAACGCCATCGAGTTTGAAGCTCCCAGGCTTACTCCACCTCGTCGTTGCATATTTGGCATTACCATTACCATATTAGTTCCCATTGAAGAAATCTCACCCCTGATTTTTTGTTTCGATCCTTCTCCTATAGCAAGCATGGCAATAACTGATGCCACACCTATAATTATCCCAAGCATTGTCAGAAAAGCTCTCATCTTGTTTCTGATCAGCGCCCGTATTGCGATTCTAAATAAATTTGAATAGTTCATTTCAGGAATAGTTTTATTTGTCGAATTCTTCAATATTTTCAACCGGCAGTGTTTCAAGGATTTCACTTGCATTTAACCTGTCAGTTACAAGGCTTTCGCGCTGAATTTTTCCATCACGGAACAATACATTCCGTGTTCCGAATTTTGCTATATCAGATTCATGAGTCACATATACAATTGTTCTCCCTTTGTCATTCAGATCCTGGAATAATTCCATAATTTCAAATGAAGTCCGGGTATCCAGATTTCCGGTAGGTTCATCAGCAAGAATCAGCACCGGGTTATTTACCAGCGATCGTGCAATTGCAACTCTTTGCTGCTGCCCTCCTGATAACTGGTTAGGCATGTGATGCATACGATCTGATAATCCAACTGCTTCAAGTGCCATGATGGCGGATTCTTTACGTTCCCTTGACCTGACCTTTGAATTATAAAACAGAGGAAGTTCTACATTCTCAAGAGCTGTTGTCCGGGCTAATAGGTTATAGGATTGAAAAACAAATCCAAGTTTTTTGTTCCTGAATTTTGCAAGAGCATCCTTGTTCATCGTATTGACATTTATACCATCGAGCAGATAATCACCTGCAGTCGGAGTGTCGAGGCACCCAAGAATATTCAGCATAGTTGATTTCCCCGAGCCGCTGGCTCCCATTATTGCAACGAACTCACCTTCTTTGATTTTTAAATCGACTCCCCGTAGTGCATGTACTGTTACCTCACCAATGTGATAATCTTTTCTGAGGCCGTTTATTTCTATGATATTATTATTCATTTCATTTCTTCGTTAGGTAATATTTATGCTGATTTCTTAAAATGGGAAGCCCCCCGGAGGACCATTATTAGCCTTCTTTGCTGTGGCTTTACTATCTGAACTTCCTACTGATGTTACTACTTCATCTCCCTCCTTCAAGCCTGATAATATTTCAACATTAGTTCCATTATCAATTCCAATTTTAATAATATTCGGACGAAGCCCCATTTTCTCATCTTTTACCCATACAGTTTTTGTTTTTGGATCAGTGTATGCTGCTCCGAATGCCATACCAGCTGTAGGCATTGTTGCATTAATCTGCCCTGCAGGCATGTTTTGTGGCATGCTGCCTGCAGCAGGTGGCGCACCTGCAGGCATCTTAGGCATAGAACCACTTGCCTGCATTTTTGAAAACATTTTCATTAAGTAAGCCTTGTCGGGTGTAAAACGAACTGCCCTTCCAGTCAATAACAAGGTATTTGCTTTTTCTTCAACATAAATTGTAGCACTGGCTGTCATCCCCGGCATAAGTTTTTTCTCAGGATTTGGTGCACTGATTATTACCACATAAGTAACAACATTATTAGTGGTTACTGGTTGTAACCGCACCTCTGAAACTGTGCCTTCAAATTTCATATCTGTATAAGCATCAACAGTAAATTCAACACGCTGATCCTTCTGTACTTTACCAATATCAGTCTCATCCACACTTGTCTGAACTTCCATTTTTGTCAGGTCATTAACGATTGTAAACAAAGTAGGGGTATTAAAGCTGGCAGCTACAGTCTGACCTTCCTCTACAGCCCGGTTAAGAACAACTCCATCAATCGGTGAAGTGATTGTTGCATAGTCGAGATTTACTTTTGCCCTGGCGAGAGCAAACTTCGCATTTGCCAGCGATCCCTTTGAATTTTCGTAATTGTAAAGGGCCTGGTCATAATCTCCCTGGGCAATCAATTCCTTATCTTTAAGTACTTTTAATCTGTTGAATGTGGCTTCCTGATAGGTTAATTGTGCCTGTGCCTGATTAACAGCAGCCTGGCTCTGATCAAGTTGTGCCTGAAGAGATGTTTCATCAAGTCTAGCCAGTAACTGGCCCTGTTTGACGTTATCGTTAAAATCGACGTAAACATGCTGGAGAATTCCGGATACCTGGGTTCCAACATTAACTGCTTTAATAGCTTCAATGGTACCTGTTGCCGTGACAGTATTTGTAATATTGCCTTTTTCAACCTTTACAGTATCGAATGCAACAACTGCTTCCTTTTTTGAAAAGGGTTTTAGCACCACTAAAGCAGCAATCACTATAACTGCAACTGCTGAAGTAATTATTAATGTTCTCTTTTTCATGATATTAAATTTATTTTTTTTGGTTTGCGGTTTGAGGTATGCGGTGTATGGTGCATCCTTTTAGACATAAAACTTTCTACTTTCTACTTTCTACTTGTTACAACGATAACGGAATCCCCATATAGAAGTCCAGGATTTTATAACTGAAAATCAGATTGTATTTTGATTGCAGAAACTGACTTTCAGCAACTATCAGGTTTGTTTTGGAAACAAGGTAGTCCACTGAGTTAATGATTCCCTGCTTGAATTTTTCATCAGAAAGTGCGGTGGATTCACTGGTTGATTTGAATTTTTCAAGACTTGCTTCGTATTCGATTTGTGCAGAAGTTACATCAAGGCATGCCTGCTCGATATTTTTTCTAAGCTGATTTTTTGTGTCTGTTTCACTCAGCTCAGCATCGTTATAACCTAATTTAGCAACAGCAACACTTGTCTTTACCTGTTTTTTCTGAAATATTGGTATTGAAAGAGAAAAACCTGCAGCAGGCGTTACTCCATTGTTTAACTGACTGAAATATGCATCAGTAGCCCTGCTTGAGTAGCCTGAACTTAAACCTGCACTTGCCGACAATACCGGGAAGTATGAAGCTTTAGCGATTTTCTCATCAAGACTGGCAATCTCTTTATTCACTGCCGCATTTTTTATCTGGGGTTTTATTGACAATGCCGTTTCATAAATTGATTTTACATCAGGAACCCGGCTCTTATTTAGTGGCTCCTTCAAATCAGGATGAGATATTGTGAAATTTTCCTGAACTGGTAGTTCCATTAATTGCATAAGATTGATTTTTGCAATCGAGAGTTGACTTTCCGAGTTTGCAAGTGTGAGTTTCTCACTGGCAAGCTGTGACTTTACCTGGGCGTAATCTGAAATTGAGATGCTCTTTAAAGCCAGTCTTTCACCTGCCAGATTAAGTTCTCCGTTGGTAGATTCAATCTGTTTCTTACTGTTCTTTACCTGCTCTTCAGCGTATAGTACCTGAACATATGCATTAAGGATACTCAGGCTTATAGATTCTTTGGTCGTCTCAAGAGAATATTTTCCTCCTTCAATATCAAGATCAGCTTGTTTTATCTGATTGCTTATCCGGGATGCATTATATAGTGTAACTCCTGAATTTACAGAATAGTTAGAACCATTCACTCCTGAAAAACCGGAGGTGCCTGAAGCTGTACTTTTACTCCAGTTGAAGTTTTGACTTACCGATGCGTTAACTGAAGGAAACCGCTGTGCTTTTGCCTGCACAGAATATAGTCCTAATCTCTGGTTGGAAATCTCACTCTTTCGAATCTGGATATTTCTATCAAATGCATAGCCGATGCACTTTTCGAGGGTCCAGATACTGTCCTGTGGTGCGGATAAGGAGAGACCATGGCCTGTCCCTGCCGCTGCGACTATTAAACTCAATATCAAAATAATTTTTTTCATGATCCATTTTAAATTTGACGTAAATGTATTGTTGGGAGTAAGCTGATAAAAATTTAATAGAAGTATGGGATGTTTTTACCGACGGAAAGGGATTATTTGTTCCTTAAAATAATTTCTTCATTATAAAAATATTTTTTACCTTTACACGTGAAAGTACACGTGTACGTAATCTTTTTTGTTGGGAATGGTCGCGACCATTCCACATATCATTCACGTGACTATTCACTACATACCTGATAAATATCGATAATGATATGATAAGATATATCCTGACTTTTAGCCTTCTGATAATTTCAGCACACTTTTCTGTGTCGAATTCCCAGACAAAAGAAACTACTCCGGAATTTACAAAATGGGCACCAACACCGCCGATGGGCTGGAACAGTTGGGATTGTTATGGCCCGACTGTTGTTGAGAATGAGGTTAAGGCTAATGCCGATTATATGGCAGAAAATCTTAAAAAGTCGGGATGGGAATATATTGTAGTTGATATCAGATGGTATGTTGCAAATGATAAATCAGGGGGGTATAATGAAAAGGATCCTATTTATAACATAGATCAATACGGACGTTTTCTCCCTGCAATAAACAGGTTTCCTTCTGCCGCTGAGGGAAAAGGATTTAAGCCTCTGGCTGATTATATCCATGACAAAGGACTAAAATTCGGAATTCATGTAATGCGCGGGGTACCTGTACTTGCAGTAAAGAACAAACTGCCCGTTTTAGGAGCAAAAGTGACTGCTGCAGATATCAGCTCACCCGAAGGACAGTGCAAATGGCTTAAGGATATGTACAGCGTTGACTATACCAAATCAGGTGCGCAGGAATATTATAACTCTATTATGGACCTGTATGCTTCCTGGGGAGTCGATTTTTTGAAGATAGATGATCTCTCATCTCCATACCACACTGAAGAATTAGAAATGATACGAAAGGCTATTGACCGTACAGGAAGAAAAATTGTACTGAGCACTTCCCCCGGACCAACCCCTGTATCACAGATAAATAGCATCAGACAAAATGCCAATATGTGGAGGACAGTTGGTGATTTCTGGGATAACTGGTCACAGCTTAAAGAGCAATTCAGTGTATTTGAACGCTGGGCTCAGTATGTTGCTCCGGGAAACTGGCCCGATGGAGATATGCTTCCGCTTGGACATATTGGAATCCGGGCTGAACGTGGAAAAGACAGGATGACGAATTTTACAAAAGATGAGCAAATAACCTTAATGTCTCTGTTTGCCATATTCAGGTCTCCTTTGATGTTTGGTGGTAATCTGCCCGGGAATGATGATTTCTCATTATCACTACTGACAAACAAAGATGTTCTGAATGTAAATCAGCATAGTACAAATGGCAGGCAGCTATTCAGAGATAAAGACTTAATTGTATGGAGTGCTGATGATCCTGCGACTGGAGATAAATATCTGGCACTTTTTAATGCTTCAGATCAGATGCCAGGTATTGATAGTAATACAGGGTCATCAGGTTCCGCGACTGTTACTGTTAAGTTTGAACAGCTGGGATTAACAGGAAACCATGAAGTTACAGATTTGTGGAGTGGTGATAAGCTAGGAACATTCACAAAGGAATTTTCAAGGACAATTAACCATCATGGTGCTGGACTATACAGGATACATTAAAAATGAGATTATGAAAAAGTCAATTATCATTGTCACGTTACTGGTTCTTTTTAACGGTCAGCTGTATTCTCAACAACCTGTTAATAAATCATCTGCGGATGAACCTCGACGCCAGATGACTCAACCTGTTGTCCTGGGACCAGATGATAAACCAGCTTTTCCAGCTGCTCCTGAAGGATTCGATATGATTCGTCAGAATATTTCGCGAGGAAAAATAGATACTGTTGAATACATATCAAAAACTGTCGGATCGATAAGGAAAATGCTGATATATACGCCTCCAGATTATTCCCTAAATAATAAATACCCTGTCCTTTACCTCTTGCACGGAATTGGTGGAGATAAACTGGAATGGTATAAAAATGGTTCTCCAGAGGTGATCCTTGATAATCTTTATGCCGACAAAAAGCTTGTACCGATGATAGTTGTTTTTCCAAATGGGAGGGCAATGAAAGATGACAGACCAGGCGACAATATATTTGATGCTGAGAAAGTTAAAGCGTTTGAAACATTCGAACAGGATTTGCTCAATGATATCATTCCCTTTATTGAATCAAAATTTCCGGCTATCGCCAATCGTGAAAGCCGTGCACTTGCCGGACTGTCAATGGGGGGTGGACAGTCATTAAACTTCGGATTGGCAAACCTTAATACCTTTGCATGGGTTGGTGGATTCTCATCGGCTCCCAATACAAAAACTCCTGAAGTATTAGTACCGGATGCTCCTGAAACCACGAAGAAACTTAAATTATTATGGATATCATGCGGCGATCATGATGGATTGATCTCTTTCAGTCAGCGACTTCATAAATACTTAAAAGAAAACAATGTGCCACACATCTGGCATGTCGAACCCGGCGTACATGATTTTAAAGTGTGGAAAAGCGATTTATATTATTTTTCACAGTTACTTTTTAAAGATTGAAACCTGAATTAAACCAGAAATCATGAACCGAAGAAATTTCATCAGGACAACCGGCGTATCACTTGCTTCAATTCTCATCAGTGAAAGGTTTCTTTTGTCTGGAAGTCCTATTGAAAAGCATATAATTAATTTTCCCGATGAAGTTACAGCAACAGCATACGGCGAATTATTTGACCTGAAAAATGGAAGCTGAATGGAGAGGTTGTTAAATTTAATTGGGAATGAGGCGCTTTCACCCTATTCCTTATCAGTCATAAGGATTAAGGTTTTGCAATAGGAAACTATAAACGGAATAAATAAACAATTTGAACGCTTTGCTGATGAAAAGAAGATCACATATTATCCAATTATTTAGATTTAAAAGACATCTTTCTCTTTTTGCAGTTTTAACTTTTATGATTGCGATTTTTTTTTCCTGTTCGAAAAAACATGATGTACCTCCTGTTACTGAGGACCCTGTAGTAAATGACTCCACTATTATAGATCCTGTTGATCCTCCTGTTTCCTCTACGATGGGATTATTTTTGGATGGTTGGCAACCCAGGACTTACATTGCTCCTCAATTCACAGAAGGAACTATTGCCCCTACTTCAGGAACCATAGTCACTGTGGATGCAGCAAATGTTATCACAAAAATACCATTAACTGTCTTTGGGCACAATGCCAATAACTGGATGTCGAGGATGTATAATGAACCGGTATTTATCAGTCATTTGAAGAATCTCAAACCAAATGTGATCCGCTTTCCTGCCGGTAGCGGAAGTGATGCGTTCTTCTGGAATTGTGACAAGAACCAGCCGCCCCCTGACGCTCCCGTTCGACTTCGGAAAGCTGATGGCACTTACCAGACAGGAGGATTGTATTCTTATGGCAAGTCTGATGATAGCTGGAAAGCGACTGTTGATGATTATTATTCTGTACTGCAACAGAGTAATAGTGAGGGTCTTATTACTATTAATTATGGCTTTGCAAGATATGGAACCGGTACTGATCCGGTCGCTTCAGCTGCTCATTTAGCTGCTGATTGGGTACGTTACGATAATGGACGAACTAAATACTGGGAAATAGGAAACGAAAATTATGGCGATTGGGAGTGGGGTTACCGTATTGATGTGGCTGCAAACAAAGACAGTCAACCAGAGTACTTATCCGGTTATCTCTATGCCAGGCATTTTAAGGTATTTGCTGATTCAATGAAAAGAGCAGCTTTTCAGATTGGAAAAACCATTTACGTGGGCGCAGTGATGCAGGAATCACAAACTCAATCGTGGCAGACTGCAACCACCCAAACCTGGAACTCAACCATGATTCCGGAAGCAAATAATATACCTGACTTTTATATAGGTCATAATTATATTACACCTTATGGAGAAAATTCAAATGCAAGTACCGTATTAAGTTCGGCCTTAACAGTTCCCGGTCAGATGATCTCTTTTATGAAAAGTGAACTTGAACGGAATAACGCTACTGTTAAGCCAATTATTTTATCGGAATGGAATATGTGGGCAAAAGATTCTAAGCAGCAGGTTTCAAATACCAGCGGAACTTTTGCAGTAATTGTCCAGGCCGAAGCATTAAAAAATAAATTTGGACTTACTGCCCGGTGGGATTTATACAATGGATGGGACAATGGTAATGATCACGGTCTTTTCAGTACCGGTGATGAACCGGGAGTTGTACGCTGGAGTCCCCGTCCGTCATTTTATTATATGTACTTTTTCCAGAGATGTATTGGCGACCGTTTGGTTGACGCAACAGTAAGCGGAAATAATAACGTGAAGGCATATGGTTCTACCTATACTTCCGGACAGGGAAGCGTAGCTCTTATAAATACATCATCAATACCACAAAATGTTAAGGTTAAGTTCAAAAATTTCAGGATGGGCGATCGTTTCTACTGGTATTCAATGGAAGGCAGCAACGACAATGGCGAGTTTTCAAGAAAAGTATTTATCAATGGATCAGGTCCTTCTGGCGTTGCCGGTGGTCCTCCTGATTATGTAAACATGAAAGCAAGATCAGCACTTACTTCCAAAGGAATAATTGTTACTGTTCCTGCCTGGAGTGCTGTTTTTGTGATGCTTGATTCAAAACAGATTTAAATCAACCAGTGTACTATATAATGAAATTAAACTTCTTCCAGCTCTCCCTTAAAAAAGGAGAAAAGATGGAAATAACCTGGTAGAAAAAATACGGCAAAAAAGACAAATATATTGAAACAAAATATTAGTAAATCCTCTAAGAAATGAAAACGTTAATCCTTGCAATTGCATACCTTGCATGTTTCAATATTGCAAATAGCCAGACCCCTTCGCTTAAGAAAAACGAATATGGGGCAACGCAGTTGATTGTTCATGGAAAGCCACTTTTAATGCTGGCAGGAGAAGCTAACAATTCATCAGGATCGAATATTTCGCACATGGAGAAAACCATGAAAGATCTGCATGAATCAAATCTCAATTCGTTATTGGTATCTGTTTCATGGGAAATTATTGAACCAACAGAAGGTGTTTTTGATTTTACTTCGGTTGACGAACTTCTCCGAGTTGCCAGGGAAAACGATATGAAATTATGCATTCTGTGGTTTGCCTCCTGGAAAAACGGTTTTTCTCCTTACGCCCCAATGTGGGTTTTGAATGACACAAAACGCTTCCAAAGGGTGAAAGATGAAAAAGGTCAGAATACAAGAACTCTGACCCCATTATGTAATGCAAACAGAGATGCAGATTCAAAAGCGTATACTGCATTAATGAAACATATAGCATCGGTCGATAGTGATAAGAATACTATTTTAGTGATACAGATTGAAAATGAGGTAGGTGTTCTTCGTCAGACAAGAGACTTTAGTGCTGAAGCAAATAAAATTTTTTCCTCACCTGTACCTGAGGCATTAATCCAATATATGCTAAAAAACAAAAGCACTTTAGAGCTCGAACTAAAGAAAGCCTGGGAAATAAATGGTTCAAAAACAAAGGGAACGTGGAGTGAAGTCTTTGGGAAAGGAGATGATGCTGATCTGTTTTTCATGGCATGGCATTACTCACTATATTTAAACGCGATAGCCGAATCGGGAAAGAAAGCTTACAATCTGCCAATGTTTGCCAACTGCTGGATGCCTCAGCCACGTCCAAATCCGGGGAAACCGGGAAATTATCCGAGTGGCGGACCTATCGTTTCGGTTCTTGATATATGGAAAGCCGGAGCCCCCTCAATTGACATGCTCGCGCCGGACATTTATGGAGCAGATTTTAAAGATCAGGTTAATAATTTTCACAGAACAGATAATCCTTTATTTATACCTGAAACCAACACAACTGATGGTCCGGCGAGCTGGGCATTTGCAGAGCATAATGCAATCTGTTTTTCACCTTTTGGAATTGATAACAGGGGTAGTGTGATGGTAAAGGAATATGGACTTATTAGCCAGTTAATGCCGGTTATCACACAATATCAGGGTACTGGTAAAATGTTCGGAATCTATAAACACCGCGGCGATTCCACAACAGGTCGGGATTTCGTATTAAATAAAGATGTAAAAGTTTCTGTGACTTATTCACGTGGATTTATGCGTCCCCCGGCAGCAAAACCTGCACCAGCACCTGCCACTGGAAATACGATGGGTCAGCAAAATCAGGAACCTTCCTCCTATGGTATTTTTATTCAGACTGGTGAGAACGAATTCATTGTTGCAGGATATAATCTTTCTGTAAGTACTTCAGCAATAAATCCGAAAAAAGAGGTTTGGCTCAAAGATGCATGGGAAGGAAGTTATGTTGACGGAGTATGGAAACCTAAAATGCTTCACAACGGAGATGAGGCAGGCTTTCTTAGAAGTGATAATCCTACGTATGGAATCAGGGCTTACAGGACAAATCCTGCAGAGCCTGCGATATTTAAGTTTAAAGTGCTTGTTTATGACAAATAATATGTAAATAATGACTTGTTTTTTATTATTCAAAAATATCCTGGAAGCATGAAAAAATTTATTGGAAGTATTCTTGCCTTTTTTGTATGCACACTGTTATTAGTAGCCCAGACTACCGAACGGCCCCGTCCAGCTGAATGGAGCAATCTGGTATTTGGTGGTCGGTTTATGGACAGGTTTCTTCCTATGCCCGATCAGGGAAAATTAACCCGCGATACATGGGGCGATACAAATGTGCTGCCCAGATATATTGATAATGGGATTGAAAACAGAAAGTGGTCTTACTGGGGAGGCAATATAAAATTGGGTGATGATGGAAAATACCATTTATTTGTATGCGGCTGGCTCGAAAGTTCTCCAAAGGGACATGCTACCTGGCCTAATTCTACAGTTTTTCACGCCGTTTCCGATAATTCCTTTGGACCGTTTGTAGTCAAAGACACAATTGGTAAGGGGCACAATCCGGAAGTTTTCAGACTCACTGACAGACGATATGTTTTATATGTGATCGGTGGAAATTATACAGCTGATGGAGTTAATGGTCCATGGACGTTTGGGAAGTTCGAATTTCTTAATCGCGACAGACGTCTTATCGAAGGGAATTCAAACTTTACATTTGCTCAGCGTGAAGACGGATCGTATTTGATGATATGCAGGGGAGGTGGTCAATGGTTCAGCCAGACAGGGCTTTCTTCCTATAATCAGGTTACAGGTACGCGTCTTGATGACAATAAAAAGATTATTCCACTGCGGGCTTATCCGCAAAGACCTGGAAATTTTGAAGATCCTGTAGTATGGCGCGATAACATTCAATATAATCTTATAGTAAATGACTGGCTGGGACGCATAGCCGTATATGAGCGTTCGAAGGACGGAGTAAACTGGATAATTGAGTCGGGGGAAGCCTATCTTCCGGGTGTTTCAAAACATGACGACGGTACAGTTGAAGGCTGGTGGAAGTATGAACGTCTGAAAATATTTCAGGACAAATACGGAAGGGCTGTTCAAGGCAATTTTGCTGTTATTGATATTGAGAAAAAATTCGATAAAGCCAGTGATATCCATAGTTCAAAAAACATATGTATCCCTCTTACTGTGGGTAAGTTACTAACTATAATCGATAAAAAAAAGATTACTTCAGACACCAAAACCATCAAAGTTAAAATAGAAGCAGAACCGGGGTTTGACCCTCAAAAAGACATTGACTTACAATCATTACAATTTGGTGAACCTGAAGCAGTGAACTACGGTAAAGGTGGAAAAGTGCTTAAAACTGAAAAATCAGGATCCGATTTGATTATCACTTTTGAAGCGGGAGGTAAGGCTTTTCCTGATGATGAATTCGCAGCAAAAATGTTAGGTAAAACAAATTCCGGAAAACTCCTTTTTGGGTATGCTCGATTACCGGATGTCAATTTTATTGAACCTGTACTTTCTCCTCTCATGCCTGTAATCACTAGGGGCAAAAAAGGATTCATCCTGAAAGTTGAAGTTCAGAACTTCGGTCAGATTGCGTCAAAAAAAGGCATACTAAAAGTCGGTTTTATAAAAGACAACAAAGAAGTTGATATTGCTGTCGGAACAGTCCCCGTTCTTAAACCCTACGAAAAATCAACTGTTGAACTAACATGTGGAAATATCTTCGTTAAGGGTATTGAGTATCTTTATATGGTAACAGTTAATCCTAATGATAAACATCCGGTTATACTGCATGGAAAAATAACTCCGGTACAGTAATTTAATAATCTGTTTATGGTCAACATCCGACAATCAGATATTGCAAAACAGCTCAATGTTTCAAGGGTAACAGTTTCCAAGGCATTGAGAAACCATCCTGATATTTCTTCAGAGATGAAAAAGAAGGTGATTGCTGCTTCCAGAAAGCTTGGATATATTCCTAATCTCATTGCAACACAGCTAAACTCAAGAAAAACAAATACAATCGGTATAGTAATACCTGACCTTGAGAACAGTTTCTTCTCCTATATTGTTGATAGCATGATTGATTATGCAACAGAAAATGATTACCGGGTAATTTTGACTGTCTCACGCGAAAAAGAAAATGTTGAGAAACGGAATATTGAAAATCTTATCGGGATGAGGGTCGATGGTTTGCTTATATGTAATTCACAGGAAACAAAAGACACTGAAATTTATTCCCAGATAAAAAAAATGAAAATACCGCTTGTTTTTTTCGACAGAGTTGTAGTCGGATCCGGTTTTTCGAGTGTGGTTTTCGATGACAGGAATGGTGCAATTAATTCACTTGAAAAAGTATTTGCGGCAGGATTTACAAGGATTGCACACTTTGCTGGTTACTCTGGTGTCAATATCGGCAAAGATAGATGTGCGGGATATCAGGAAGCACTTAGAAAACATAGAATTCCTGTAAAGAGGGAGTGGATAATTGAAGGGGGATATGAATTGAAAGATGGCCAGAATTCCTTTCTGAAACTTTTAGCCATGAACGATTTGCCAGAAATAATTTTCGCAGTAAATGACAGGGTAGCACTTGGAGCATATAAGGCCGCAAAGGAAGCAGGACTCTCTATACCGTCTGATATAGGGATATTTGGTTATGGCTTCAGTGAAATTACCGACTTCTTTGATCCACAACTTACAGTAATTAATCAGGATCCCCGTAAAATGGGACAATTGGCAGCTAAGGTTCTGATAGATGAAATTGCTGGTGTACACAGTGGTAAACCTGTCAAAATTACTATTGAAGAAGAATTCTTATGGAAGGAATCGTTAAAAAAACAGAAATAAGAAAAGAAATAAACAAGAAATAATTAGATATAAATTGAAATAAAGTTGAATATAAAAAATCAGAGTATGAAAAAAATTGTTGTTGCAGGTGCAGGTGGGTTCATAGGCGGACACCTCGTAAAAGAATTGGTTAAACAAGGACAAAAAGTAAGAGCAGTCGATCTTAAACCACTTAATGAATGGTATCAGGTTTCTCCGGATGCAGATAATATTGTTCTTGACCTCAGGTTGAGAGAGAATTGCTATCAGGCGGTTAACGGTTATCATGAAGTATTCAATCTGGCTGCAGACATGGGAGGAATGGGCTTCATTGAAAATAACAAAGCCGCTTGTATGATAAGTGTTCTTATCAATACTCACCTTCTTATCGCTTCAAAAGATTGCGGCATTGAAAGGTTTTTCTACGCTTCTTCTGCGTGTGTGTATAATGGCGATAAGCAGACCGATGTTGATAATCCTGGTCTGAAAGAAGCTGATGCATATCCTGCCCTTGCAGAAGATGGCTATGGATGGGAAAAACTCTTTAGTGAAAGAATGTGCCGTCATTTCAGGGAAGATTTCGGACTGACAACAAGGGTTGCCAGATTCCACAATGTTTATGGTCCCTATGGAACCTTTGACGGTGGCCGTGAGAAAGCGCCTGCAGCCATTTGCCGTAAAGTAATCGAAGCAGGTATTACCGGAAACAAGGAGTTAGTGATATGGGGCGATGGTCTCCAGACCAGAAGCTTTATGTATATCGACGACTGTATAAAGGGAATTCAGGATATTATGTACAGTAATATTGAAGAACCTCTCAATCTTGGAAGCAGTGAGATGGTATCAATAAATGAACTTGTGACCATTGTTGAAGACATTGCCGGTTACAAACTAAAACGGATTTATGATCTTAAAGCCCCGAAAGGTGTGAGAGGACGTAATTCTGAAAATACTCTTATAAAGAAATATCTTGGGTGGGAACCGTCCATTCATCTCAGAAACGGGATGAAAAAAACCTACGACTGGATCAGTGAACAGGTTGTAAACGAAACAAAAAGTAAAAAAGGTGCAAATCGTTTTAATAAATAAGTCGTTTGCTGATGATGCGCAAAAAAGTTTTTGTGAGCGGTTGTTATGACCTGATTCATGGAGGTCATGTTGCATTTTTTAAAACAGCCTCTGCTTATGGTGATGTATATGTCAGTATAGGCAGGGATGAAAATCTGCTTTTGCTTAAAGGGAAGAAACCTGTTTTCTCTGAAGAAGAACGTTTATATATAGTTAAATCAATCAGATACGTTCATGAAGCTTTTCTTGCATCAGGAATGGGAATGCTTGATTTTGAACCTGATCTGAAGAGAATAAAACCTGATATTTTTGTTGTCAATTATGACGGAAGTACACCTGATAAAGAGGTCCTCTGCAAAAATCTTGGGATAGAGTATCTGGTTCTTGATCGTATTCCGGAACCCGGATTAACTGCACGTTCGAGTTCCGGAACAAAAAGGGACCTGAAATTTCCCTTCAGACTTTGCCTCGCAGGAGGGTGGATGGACCAGCCATGGGTATCCAAAATGAATCCCGGATCAGTTGTAGTTGCACAAATCTGGCCAACAATGGATTTCAATGACAGATCAGGCCTTGCCACAAGCTCAAGAAAAATCGGTATACAGTTATGGGGTGACAAATATCCTGAAGGCGATTTTAGAGAAAATGCAAAACTGTTGTTCGGAGCTGAAAATCCTCCCGGCAAAATGTATGTGTCAGGCTCTCAGGATCAGATAGGACTTCTTTATCCCGGAATAAACCAGCTTTGTTATAACGGTGGTTACTGGCCTGAAAGAATCGAGTCAACAACAAAAAAGGATGTTTGCGACTGGCTCTCTGATGTCCTGCACCTGGTTCCTTTGGAACCTCGTCCTGATGGATATGACCCGTTGAAAATTATGCATCTTGAGAAACATTTGATACGAGAGCTTGGTGAAGCAGGTGATCTGTGCTGGGAATCAATAATTAAGAAAGATGTAAAAGGTCTTGGTAAAGCTTTGACCAATACGCTTCTTTCCTGGAAAAAAATTCTCCCGCTCACAGTCCCCGACTGGGTAATGCATGAAATGGAAACAAAGTATTTTCCCAATTACCCTGGCGCTATCACATCCGGAAGCGGTGGGGGGTATGTAATTGTCGTTTCAGAAAAAGAAGTTACAGGAGCCATTAAGATTAAAGTTAGGTATTAAAAAATTGAAATGATCAATGCTCAGGTTATAAATGAAGATTAATTATTAAATCATAAAATCATGAAAAACACTTATTTAAAGCGAATCGGACTAACTGTATTTTCTGCTGTTATTCTCTCAACTCTTTTGATAGGACAGCAAAAGCCGGCAGTATCAGAAGGTATCTTTAAACCTACTGATGAGTCATTGAAGCAGTATCAGTATCCTGAATGGTTCCGCGATGCCAAGTTTGGAATATGGGCGCACTGGGGACCCCAGGCTGTACCACGCCAGGGTGACTGGTATGCAAAAAGAATGTATCAGGAGGGAAATGCTGCATACAAATATCACCTTGAACATTATGGTCATCCGTCAGAGTTTGGGTATAAGGATATTATTCCTCTCTGGAAAGCTGAAAAGTGGGATCCGGACAAACTGATGGAACTTTATAAGAAAGCCGGTGCTAAGTACTTTGTAAGCATGGGAACTCATCACGATAATTTCTTCCTGTGGAACTCAAAAATCAACAGATGGAATGCTGTTAATATGGGTCCGAAAAAGGATGTAGTCGGAACATGGCAACAGGCAGCAAAAAAACAGGGGATGAAATTCGGAGTTTCAGAACATCTTGGAGCAAGCTATACCTGGTATCAGTCAGCTCATGGTTCTGATAAAACCGGACCAAAAGCAGGAGTACCTTATGATGGAACTAACCTTGATAATCAGGATCTGTATCACGCTGCAGCATTGCCTGATGACAAAGGATGGCTTACAACTAATCCTGCTTTTCAGCTTGAGTGGTACAGATGTATTAAAGAGCTTATCGATAATTACCAACCCGACCTTCTTTATTCTGACAGCGGATTACCTTTTGGCGACGTTGGCCGTACAATGATTGCACATTTTTATAACAAGAACATTACCAAAAATAATGGGAAACTTGATGCCATCTATACCTGCAAACAAACATCCGGTGGATTATGGGTTCAGGATGTTGAGCGCGGAGTACTTGATACGGTCAGTATCTACCCATGGCAGACTGATACCTCAATCGGTGACTGGTATTACCGTACAGGTCAGAAATATAAAACATCGACCGAAATTATTCAGATGCTGGTAGATATTGTCAGTAAGAATGGGAACCTGTTGATTAATGTTGTTCAGACACCTGAAGGTGATCTTGAACCCGACATGCTTGCCATACTTCAGGAAATCGGGGTTTGGACAGATGCAAACGGCGAAGGAATTTATGGTTCACGTCCATGGAAAATATTTGGTGAAAAATCGGCTGAGGCGCAGGCAGTAAAGCCCGGAAGATTTAACGAAAACTATAAATTCAATTCAAAGGATATTCGTTTTACCACAAAAGGGGAAACTTTATATGCTTTCTGTCTTGGAAAACCAGATGCTGACATCATGATTAAGTCGCTGGGCAAATCCTCAAAACTTGCCAGTAAAGCAATAGCATCTGTTTCAATGGTTGGTAGTAAGGAAAAACTCAACTGGAAGCAATCTGGCGATGCCCTTGTAATTAAAAAGCCAGTACATTTACCAGACTGGACGGTTATCGGATTCAAAATTGAATTTAGAAAATAGGGATTAGCCTTTTTTGAGCTTTTTTATCTCGTTGAAATGCTCCATCGACATCTTTTCCCTGGCTATTCGGGTCGTATTTCGATAGGCTTCAAATTCAGTTCTAAGTTCAGTTAACTCTTTTTTAGTAGTTATTGTAAATGAAATGTTCCTTTTAAAAGCCATAAATCCGATTCCAAGAAGAACTAACAACCCTGCTAAAATTGTCCACATAACTGAATTATAACTGCTTTTACCAAACTCATGGCCAAATACTCTTATGCTGTTCTTTGTCTGAGTCATTTGCTCCAGATTGGATTTAGTCGCTTCAAGAGCTGAATTAAGCGAATCGATATTGCGTGTCAGAATTGCTGATGTAGTTTTAAGATCTTTAGTTCTGAGTCCGGAAACATTCAGAGTATCAATAACATTCACTTTTATTTTCTGAAACATATCTTCCCTGATTGCCCGGAAGTTTTCATATATTCTTGTATGTTCTTCGATATAATTCAGCTGATCTTTAATCGTATTTTTATTCAATTCATCCGGAATAACTGACTGCCCATTAATGAAAACAAAGGGCATTAGAAGGATAGCTAGATTCAGAATGCATTTAATCAGTGACTGATTCATCTCTTAGAATGTATTAAGTAAAATAAAGAACAGACATATATTTAAACAAACGTATCATCTTGTTTAAAATTATATGCTAAAAATAAGTAAATTTATGATATTAAAAATTGGATACAAGACAAATAGACTTAAAGGACAAAATATAAATATTTACTTAAACCTATTCATATGACAAAAAGAAGAGATTTTATCAAAAAAAGTATCCTGGGAACTGCAGGGATAGCCATTGGGGGCATGGGTTTCAGTGCCAAATCGTATCGCTCTATTCAAGGATCGAATGACCGGATAAATGTTGCCGTAATTGGTATCAGAGGACAAGGTAGCGGGCACATAAACAGTTGGTGCGGTCTGAAAGATAGCAAGAATGTCCGTCTGAGGACACTTTGCGATGTGGATGAGCAGTATTTTGCACCAAAGTCAAAAATTGTACTCGACAAAACAGGCGAAACTCCTAAAACAGAATGGGATATGCGTAAAGTATTTGATGACAAAGAAATACATGCAGTATCTTTTGCTGTTCCAAATCATTGGCATGCCCTTGGAACAATATGGGCCTGTCAGGCTGGAAAGCATGTTTATGTCGAGAAACCGGCTACTTATAATATTTTTGAAGGTCGGAAAATGGTAGAAGCAGCCCGTAAATATAATGTACGTGTGCAGACCGGAACCCAAAACCGCTCCATTCAGGGAGTAATGAATGCTATTAAATTTCTTCACGATGGCGGTATTGGTGATGTTTATATGGCTCGCGGACTTTGTTACAAGCCACGGGAGTCATTCGGAATTGCACCTGATGGAACCCCACCGGCTTCACTTCATTACGATATGTGGCAGGGACCGGCCCAGGAAAGACCATATAATGAGAAGAAGGTTCATTATAACTGGCACTGGTTTTGGGCAACCGGTGGAGGAGATACTGCAAACCAGGGTCCTCATCAGTTCGATATCGCCCGCTGGGGTCTTAATAAAAATGAACACCCCGTGACAGTCTATTCAATGGGAGGACTTTACGGAATTAACCCAAAGGAATGTGCACAGGAGACTCCTAATACTCAGGCATCTATGTTTAAATATAAGGATGGCAAAATTCTTGAATTTGAGACACGTGGCCGATTTACAAATACCGAATCGAGCCTTGGTGTAGACATAGGTAATATGTTTTATGGTACAGATGGTTATATGGAAATTAACGGCGGTAAATGGAAAGCTTTCAGGAAACGTGAAACCAAGGCTTTTGCCGGTTCGGATGTAGAAGCTGATAAGCCAGCCGAGACAGCTTATCTTGCAGCTCCGGGCGGATCAAGTCATTACGGGAATTTTCTTGATGCTATAAGGTCAGGTAAAAACGAAGATCTTCATTGTGATATTCTTGAAGGATTTATGTCAGCAGCCCTTCCTGCAATGGCAAATATTTCATATCGGTTGAAAAGAGAGTTGACTTTTGATGGTGCAGCAGAGAAATTTGTAAATGATCCTGAGGCTGATAAAATGCTTACACGAGATTATCGCAAACCGTATGTAGTACCTAATGTTGTATAACCTTTTTCGTTGCAATTTGGAAACGTAAGTAGTCATTTGATTATGAAATCTCTGAGAATTCTATCACTTTCAGTATTTCTGTTTATTACTTTTTTTATCGTTTCGTGCGGTAATAGTAAAAGAAATCAAACTGTTTTAAATGTTGAATTTGTTAACCATGATGCCGGTAAGAAAATTGACATATTAATTGGCGGAAAACTCTTCACTAGCTTTTGCTGGCCCGAAAATGTATATAAACCTATACTTTATCCTGTTTATACATCATCCGGAACTGAGATCACCCGTGGATTTCCATTGAATCCAAGGGAAGGAGAACAGACTGACCATCTTCATCAGGTTGGCATCTGGTTAAATTATGGTAATGTAAACGGACTCGATTTCTGGGGTAATGGCTACAGAGGATTTAAGGAGCCAAAAGGTGGAGAGATAAAACATTTACGAATTGAAAGTTTATCAGATAAATCAGGTACTGGTTCTTTTGTATCTGTTGAGAGCTGGCTTAAACCTGACGGGAAAGAACTACTTTCGGAAAGAACCATTTATAGTTTTTCTGCAAAAGGGAACTTACGTATAGTTGACAGAATAACTACGCTGACAGCAAGTGATACAACAGTTATGTTTAAAGACACCAAGGAGGGTATGTTTGGAATTCGTGTCGCACGTCAGTTGGAAATGCCTTCTGCTGAAAAAGACACACTTAATTCAGGAGTGTCAGGCAACTACGTTAGCAGTGAAGGATTAAAAGGTGATGCTGTTTGGGGTACGCGTGCAAAATGGATGGATTTATACGGTAATATTAAAGGTGAGAAAATATCAGTTGTGATTTGTGATCATCACGAAAATCCCGGATATCCAACATACTGGCATGCACGAGGTTATGGATTATTTGCTGCCAACCCTTTTGGCTGGAAGGATTTTACAAAAGGAAAAGAGTCTTTTAATTTCAACATTCCTGCGGGGAAATCGTCAACTTTCCGGTACAGAATTATTATCAGTTCTGGAGTGCATTTGACAGATAATGAGATAAATGCATATTCTGATGAGTTCAATAAAGAATATAAATAGAAGTACTTTTGTGCTTGAAAATCAATAAAATGCTTGTTCCTACAAAAAAAATAAGAAATAGAAATCATTTAAGAACTTAAATCATGGTAAACCAGAACAACCGACGCAGTTTTATTAAAAAAGCCGCTCTGGGCGGATTAATGGCAGTCAGTATCCCCGAAATACTTTCAGCCTCAATGAGTTCATCAGGAGTTAAGAGAAATTCTCTGTTGAAAGATAATGTTATTCTTTTTCAGGGCGATTCAATCACTGATGCGGGAAGAAACAAAGAAGACAATTCCTATAATAATGCCAAAGTCCTTGGCTCCGGATATCCTATGCTTGCCGGAGCGGCACTTCTGGAAAAATATGCTGCCCTGAATCTGAAAGTATATAATAAAGGTATATCCGGAAACAAAGTATATCAGCTGGCAGAACGCTGGGATAATGATTGTCTTAATATTAAACCAGATGTTCTTAGTATACTGATTGGAGTGAATGATATCTGGCATAAGCTGAATGGTCAGTATAATGGAACCGTTGATATATACAGAAAAGATTATATTGCACTGCTTGAAAGAACAAAAAAGGCTCTTCCCAATGTAAAACTTATTATCTGTGAACCTTTTGCTGTAAGGGGCGTGAAGGCAGTTGATGATAAGTGGTATCCCGAATTCTATGATTATCAGAAAGCAGCACGCGAGATTGCAACTCAGTTCGGTGCCACATTTGTTCCTTATCAAAAGATCTATGATGAAGCCCAGAAACATGCTCCCGGAGCATACTGGACCCCTGACGGAGTTCATCCTACGCTTGCCGGTGCTCAACTGATGGCTCAGGCATGGCTTGCAGCTGTTAAGTGAATCTCTTTGTGTTACTTTGTGTCTTAGTGTGGCTAAAAAATGCCACCAAGACTCTAAGGCACGAAGTTTCACCAAGTCTTTTTTAAGTTAAAACATTTTATATGAGAAAATTACGGTTAATTTTTATAACAGTTGCTATTGGTTTATTATCTGTGTCTGCTAAAAAAGGGTTGAATTCCTCAGTGTTTGACTGGGAAAAGCTCTCAGCAAAAAAAACTTCTACGGGTCAGGAAAGAAAATTCTTCAAGAGTCCTACCCGAAGTTTGGAAATGATTGATGTAAAAGCAGTCACATTATTACCTGGCGAGAAAGGCAATGGATATCAGATTGATGAAGGTTTCAACGAACTTATTATTGTAAAAGAAGGGGTTATTGAAATAAGTGTTAATGGTGACAAGAAAGTTCTTGGAGAAGGAAGCGTTATTGTTGCATCCTTCGGAGATGAGATGTATATAACTAATCCGCAGAAAACTAATGCAGTATACTATTTAATAGGATTCAAACCACCCAAACCGGTCATAAAAAAAGGGACATCTGATGATCATTTTGAAGCACCAGCACCCGCACCCCCTCTTTTCATCGATTGGAAAGATGTTGAGTTTAAACCTGCAGCCAATGGGGGAAGACGAAATATTATGCAGCAAAAGACTTCTGCTCTAAAAGAACTCGAAATACATGTCACAACATTAAAAGAGGGGTTGCCAAGCCATGCTCCACATACTCATCCCGATGAGGAAATTATCCTCGTTCGCAAAGGATTTGTAGAAGAAACTATAAAAGGCCAACCATTCAGACTGGGACCTGGTTCAATAATCTTTTTAACCAACGATGATATGCATGGTATAAGTAATGCCGGAACCGGTGAATGCGAGTACTTTGCCATCAGATGGCTGACGGAAGGTAAATAATATCGAACACGGATCAGTTACCAAAAGATGGTATAAATCACCTGGATTAGGTTTGACAAGGAGGATTACAATATATACTCCCCCGGGTTATGAAACCAGCAAAGTAAAATACCCGGTTCTCTATCTTCTGCATGGAATGGGAGGTGATGAAGAGGCTTGGATGGCTCTGGGTAGGGAATCTCAGATTCTCGATAACCTGATAGCCTCAGGGAAAGCAAAACCCATGATTGTTGTCATGCCAAACGGAAATGTATCGCAGGAGGCTGCTCCTGGTGAATCAGGCAAAGGCTTCAGCAAACCTGAAATGCAACTTCCCAATACAATGGATGGCAAAATGGAGGAGACATTCATGGATATTGTCACCTTTGTTGAGAGCAGCTACCGTGTACAGAAAAACAAAGCCGGACGCGCTATTGCCGGGCTATCGATGGGAGGCTTTCATTCGCTTCATATCTCAAGATACTACCCCAATACTTTCGATTATATCGGATTATTTTCGCCGGTTATTATGCCAGATGCAAAAGTTACTTCAAAAATTTACAGTGATTTTGATGGAACATTAGTGAAACAGAAGGATGACAAATATAAACTGTACTGGATTAGTATTGGTAAAGATGATTTCCTTTATAAACAGGTAGCTGATTTCAGAACTAAGCTTGATGGCATTGGTATGCCTTATATATACAGGGAAAGTGAAGGTGGACATATCTGGAGAAACTGGCGGGTTTATCTTTCTGAATTTGCTCCGCAGTTATTCAAATAATTGATTTCTGTTAATTAAAAAAAATGACAGCTCCAAGATGACTTCATATCTTTCTTACTGTCGTTGAATAACCACTTTCTATCTGCATTTTTCCTCTATACTTCTATATAATTTTTTATGAGTATCCGGAATGAATAATAATTGAATTGGAATTAAATCAAAATATCAAAATAGGTGAGGGGGATTCCTCGCTGGCGCTCGGAATGACAAGGCGAGGTTGTTGTATAAGGTGAAAGCAGAGGCGATTCGCTCAGCGAATCGCCTCTGCTTTCACCAATGCCACATAAAATACTGTCATTCCGAGCGTTAGCGAGGAATCCCATAATCAATTGTTTAAAGATTATTATTGATAACCGATACTCATTAATTTATAATAAGGAGCATTGAAAGTTCTCCTGTTCCTTGAAACAAGATATTTGCTAAATATAATTTGTATTTGAAAATAATTTCTAATTGATTAATATTGTGCGAATGTTTTTTAAAACAATGTGAATTTAGCACCTCATTTAATAAATTTTTTATGAAAAAATTAATCGTAATGACTTTGGTATTGATAGGTTTCTTTGGTATGGCTGGAAGTAAAATTGATTCAGATCCATCAACCTGGAGTAAGAAACAAATTGATCAGTGGTTTGAGAAAGGCGAATGGTTGAATGGATGGACTGTTAAGCCGGATTCTTCAATAAACAGAAAAGAGTTCGCAATTTCTTATTTTAAGAATAAAGAGCGGTGGGACAAAGCTTTTTCTTTCCTGAAGAACAGCGATTTATTAAAACTTGAAGTAAAGCGTACCGATATTGATGGGGATAATTTATATGCGTCTGTTACTGAATTTCCTTCTAAAAATGAGGCTGACGGTAAGTTCGAAGCTCACAGAAAATATATTGATATCCAGTATATTATCAAAGGAACAGTACAAATGGGTGTCACCCCCATGTCGATGCGAAAAGAAATAACTGCACCTTATAATGAAACAAAAGATATTGAATTTCAGACTGTTACTAAATTTTCAAGTCATATCGCAACTCCTGATACATTCTTTATATTCTTTCCTTCCGATATTCACCGTCCTGACGTAAAAGTCAATGAAAGTGTGCCGGTAAGGAAAGTTGTACTGAAGGTTAAGGTAAATTAGGAGGCAACAGGCTGCAGGCTGCCGGGAAGAAAAATCCTGAAGCCTGTTGCCCGTCGCCTGATGCCCTTTTGAACAAAATCTCATTTTTTTAGTTATAGCTTAAGCATACATCTAATTTGCTTATTTGCTTATTTGCATTATTTGATAGAATGACGACTTTATATGATCTGACTGAGGGTGAAGAGGGGATAATTCTTAAGATAAAAGGAAGAGGTCAGTTCAGGCAACGGATTTCAGAAATGGGATTTGTAGTCGGGAAGAAAGTTTCTGTTGTCAAGAAAGCGCCTCTGAGGGATCCTATTGAGTATAAAATAATGGGGTATCACATTTCTCTCAGGAATAGTGAAGCTCAGCTGATTGAAGTAGAAAAAGGAGCAAGATCAAAAGAATTTAATTCATCAAACGGAGTACTTGTAAGTGAGGATGAGAATAGTTCATGGTTAGAAAAAACCAAAAATATCCAGATAGCGCTTGTTGGAAACCCTAATTCCGGCAAGACAACCCTGTTCAATTTTGCATCTGGTTCAAGTGAAAAAGTCGGGAACTACGCCGGAGTTACAGTAGACTCAAAAGAAGCCAGTTATAAGCAATCGGGATATACATTCTCAATTGTTGATCTCCCGGGAACATACTCAATTAAAAGTTATTCTCCTGAAGAGATTTACCTCAGGAACTATATTTTTGACAATAAGCCCGACATAGTAATAAATATAGTTGACGCCTCTAACCTGGAAAGGAACCTTTACCTTACAACCCAGCTCATAGATATGGGAGTTCAGATAGTTATTGCACTGAACATGTACGATGAACTTGAAAAGAAAGGAGACACTCTTGACTATACTTCGTTAGGTAAATTATTAGGTGTGCCGGTAATTCCTACAGTAAGCTCTAAAGGCAAAGGAATAAAAAATCTTTTTGAAAAAGTAATTGAGGTTTATGAGAACAGGGAACCTGTTGTACGTCATATTCATATCAATTACGGTATAGAGATCGAAAATTCGATTAGTGAAATCCAGTCAAAAATAAAGATTGAAGAGAACAGAGCTTTCACTAACATAATCTCAGCCAGATATCTTGCAATTGAACTTCTTGAAAATGACAAAGAGTATTCAAACAGCATCACAAGATGTGTGAATTCGTCGGACATCATTGCGATGGCGAAAAAAGAATACTTAAAACTTGAAAAGCTATTTTCAGATCCGGTCGAAACGGTAATAACTGATCTTCGGTACGGGTTTATATCAGGTGCACTTAAAGAGACTTTAACGATAAATAAAACTGAAAGGTTAAGAAAGACAAAATACATTGATAACTATCTGACAAATAAGTATCTGGGCATTCCTATTTTCGTCTTTTTTATGTGGCTTACCTTTTTTACAACCTTTAAACTGGGTGGGTATCCAAAACACTGGATGGAAATAGGTACCGGTAAACTTTCCGAATTGTTAACAAATGTTTTACATGCCGGAATAATAAGGGATTTTCTTGTTGAAGGCATAATAGGAGGTGTTGGAGGTGTTATTGTTTTTCTTCCTAATATCGTAATTCTTTTCCTTTTCATCTCATTCATGGAAGATACCGGCTATATGGCAAGAGCAGTATTTATCATGGATAAGGTGATGCATAAAATCGGGCTTCACGGGAAGTCATTTATTCCTCTTTTTATGGGATTTGGCTGTAATGTGCCGGCAATAATGGCAAGCAGAATTATTGAAAGCAGGCGCGATCGTCTGATAACTATGCTTATAACACCTTTCATGTCGTGCAGTGCCAGGTTGCCGGTTTATATTCTTTTTATAAGTGCATTTTTTGCATCGAATCAGGGAACAGTTCTGTTTCTCCTTTATGCTCTGGGAGTAATATTTGCAATTCTTTCAGCGCTATTCTTAAAGAGGTTTTTCTTTAAATCGAAAGATGTTCCGTTCGTTATGGAACTTCCTCCTTATAGAATACCAACAGCCCGTAGTATTTCGAAACATGTTATGTTCAGGACGGGATTATATTTTAAGAAAATAGGAGGGGTAATTCTTCTGGCCTCAATAATTGTATGGATACTTAGCAACTTTCCCAGAAATGTAACTTATTCAACTGATTATTCCGGACAAATTGCTATGGTTGAAAAATCACAATTGACTGTCAGTCTGAAAAAGGAATCGGTTAACTCCATTATTCTAAAGCAAAGAAGCGAGAAACAGAGCAAATCTTTCATGGGGATGATAGGACATACTATAGAGCCTGTTATGCGACCATTGGGATTTGACTGGCGATTAAGTGTCAGTATCCTTTCCGGATTAGCTGCCAAAGAGGTTGTAGTTAGTACTTTAGGGGTAATATTTCAGTCTGACACTAAAACAGGAAAAGCATCTTTGGTTGAAAAAATTCAGACTCAGAAGGATTCATCAGGCAGAATTTTATTTACCCCTCTTATTGCTTTTTCATTTATGCTGTTTATTCTCACCTACTTCCCGTGTATCGGTGTTGTTGCAGCAATAAACCGTGAATCGGGAAGCTGGAAATGGGCTGCATTCGTTGTTGTGTATACTACGGGAATTGCATGGCTCCTCTCGTTCACTGTTTATCAGGTGGGGAGCATGTTTATTGTTTAATACCAGGATTCCCGGAAACCTGAAACTTAAATGTACTTCCCTTGACTATATCTTCATGTTTCAAAACTCTTCCTTTGAATTTCTCTCCGTTCCTGGTAATTGATTGTATGTAGTAGTTTCCATTAGTCAGATTTTCGGAATTGCTTGTAAAGTATTTTCCATCAGCTAATTGTATCTTTATCTGGCTGAAAGAAGGAGTTGTCATTATATATTCACCCGTACCCGGACAAACAGGATAGAATCCAATCATTGCACAGACCAGCCAGGCAGACATCTGTCCGGCAAGTGCATAATCATCTAAAGCGTACTCAAGGGTACGCGAAACCTGTTCCCTTCTGTGAAAGGCATCCCACACACTGTCTTCCAGAGGGATATAACCATATTTTAGGTAACTCGTCAATGCTCTGCGTCCTTTGCCGTCGACATATTCCTCACGGGAAGGCTGGTCAAAAGCATTTTGGCGCATATATTTATAAGATGATTCTGCATCAAAATCTCTTATACCTTTAATATATGCATCAGCTATCATAGTGCTGACATGATCACCGATCATGGCTGCAGTATAGCTTCCCCATGCCGGGAATATTGGCATCCAACCACCCTGTTTGGCTTTAAAAACCAGCGATTTAACCATGTCGAGTGTGCGTTTAGGCTCAAGAATTGTCATAAGAGGATGCAATGCCCTGTAGGTGTCCCACATCGAAAAATCATCGTAGTAATCAAAGCCAACTGCTTTATGGATCAGTGAATCCTGGGCAAACCCCTGATAACTTCCGTCAACATCACTGGCGATGCGTGGTAACTGATAACAATGATATAATGCTGTATAAAATTTCGTAAGATCATCGTCAGACCCGCCTTCCACCAGGATTTTCGAAAGAGTCTGGTTCCAAATATCCTCCGTTTCCTTACTTAATTTATTAAAATTCCAGTCGGGTATTTCAATATTCAGATTGTTCCGTGCTGCTTCCAGACTGGTGAAGGATGTCCCGATACGCACCATAAGGTTCTTTTCGCCTCCAAAACTGACAATTAAATTCTGCAGATTGTCTCCCTGTGGAATTATTCTGAATTGTTTATCGAATCGTATGACAAAGTATCCGCTGAATCCTGCTGACTTACCTTTCCCCTGATAAATTCTATGAACAGGATTGTATCCGACTATTTCATGTCTTTCCTTGTCCAGCCAGATCTTTCCCTGATTAAAGTCGCTGTTTGAACGGATGTAAATGCAGTTCACTTTGTCACCTGGAAATGTAAACCGCAGCATTCCCGATCGGACAGATGCTGTAATCTCAGCCTGTATCCCGTAATCATCCAGCATTAAACTATAGTATGATGGGGTAGCCTTTTCATTTTTATGACTGAATACAGATACAGGTGAAGCCTTAACTGTATCTGGCCGGCCTGTTGTGAAAGGCATGAGAGTTACACTTCCGTAATCCTGAGTGCAGCTTCCGCTCATCCAGTGACTTCCACGAAAGCCTGTAATTTGGCTGTCGTTATAATAGTATGGGGAGATACATTTTGTTTCAGTCAATCTGGTTTCAGGTGTCCATTGAGTCATTCCGAATGGTCTTCCTACAGCCGGAAAATTCTGGCCTTTTTCCTCAGAAGCAGACTTACTGTGTTTCAGAGCACTGATAGTTCTGGCCGGACCTGTACCAATTAAGGGATCAACATATTTTATTGGAGACTGTGCAGTAACGATTACCGGGAAAAATAGTAAGAAAAAAATTGTTTCATAAAATGCAGTTTATCAATGATATAGTAATTCAATCCTCCCAATATTTACCCCCCAATCCCGCCTAAGCGGGACTAAAACAAGTTTTGTACTTAATTTTTTGCCATTGGCCTTCCGTCTTCCGTCTTCCGTCTTTTATTTTATATATTCAATTTTCATGTGATAATTCCATTTATCAAAATACAGATTTCCTCCACTCCACTCCACTTCACCCCTTTGGAAGTCATATGGTTCGCTTCTTATAAATTGCTTTTCGGGATGTAATGGTCCGGAAATACCATCATTTACAATCAGCCTGTATGAATCAATTCCTGAGAGATAATACTGTTTTATTTCAGATTTTTCTGACTTCTGAAGATCGTAGGAGACATCAGACGGAACCCATCCGATTCCTTCATAAAAAACCTCGCACCAATCGTGAAGATTCTCTTCGCCGGGAGGCACCATCCATCCGCTCTGCCACCTTACCGGGATCCCTTTGTACCTAAGCATCGACATATACAGAAAGGTCTGCATACCGCAATCACCTCTACGGTTTTGATACACATATTCAGGAATATTTGGCATAATTGAATATTCGAGTGCTCCTGTCCATGGAATATTTTCTTTGAACCATAAATATATTTTTCTTACCACTTCAGCAGGATTTTCATCTGGCCCCACGATACTGTCTACTAGTCTTTTTATATGTTCAGTAAAGCATATCTGGGGAAGCTGCTCCGAAGTATATTTTTTATAATTAGCTGTAGTCTTGTCATAAGGTAAAGGTTTAAGTGTACCCAAATTAAAATACTGAGCACTGCTTTGATAGAGAAAGGAAATTTCAAAAACTGTGGGAAACCCCTTTTTCGACTTTTCTTCCATGTAGATTGTACTATGGATTGAGGAGTCAGGGGCAATCATGTATTCCTTATTTGAGGTATTCAGAAGCTCTACATTTTTTTGTCGTGAATAATTCTCTTTTGGCCATGGCATCCAGCAGCGAATTGTTTCTCCATCCGGGACAACATCCTGTTTTACAGTGATGGTATATGTAATTTTCATATCAACCGGAACGACTGGAGTGCTTTTATTTCCTGTTACTTTAATAGCCTCTTCAGTATGTTTCCGACGGAAGATCATTCCGGAATCATTTTCTGTTTCAGTTTGTCTTTTCTCTTTCTCCTCATAGAAAGATTTAAGAAGCATCAGATTAGAAGCTGCTCTGTTGAAGTACATCTTCCTGCCATTTATGAGACGGTATTCAAGCCATCCTTTCTTTTCCCAGTTTTCTTTATCTGCCGGGGAAAACTGGCCGAATCTTTTCTCAATCTGAGATTTAACCTGATCTTCAGTTACTGAAAAATCGAGAGCAATTCTCTCTGAAAGTTGTTTCAGAGAATCAGATTTATTGGATAGCTGACTATTACTCACCCCCTCATTGCAGGAGATGAATGTTAAAATCATCCATGAATAGAGAAGTAATTTAAAATGTTTCATTGAGGTGCATTTTTTATTTTCTAAAGTTAAATAATTGTATTTTCACATTTTTATTTCTAAGCTTTTTTAAATTCCATTATTCGTTAAAATATGAAAACACTGATTGGATTATTATTATTCCTGTTTGTTTCAATTACAGTGAAGGCACAGGATGCAAAAATGGATGCTTTCATCAATACTCTGATGGGCAAGATGACTGTTGATGAAAAAATCGGACAGCTCAACCTTACTACTGCCGGTGCATTTGTTACCGGTAGCGCAGCCAACGATAAGCTGCAACAGAAACTGAAATCAGGACAGATAGGAGGGATGCTTAACGGATTTTCTGTTCCTTCGATGAAGGCTTTTCAGGATATTGCAGTGAAAGAATCACCAAATCACATTCCCCTCCTGTTCGGAATGGATGTAATTCACGGATATAAAACTATTTTTCCTATACCTTTGGCTATGAGCTGTTTGTGGGACATGACTCTGGTTGAGAAGAGTGCCCGTATCGCCGCTCAGGAAGCTACAGCAAATGGAATCTCATGGACATATTCTCCTATGGTTGATATAGCCCGCGATCCACGCTGGGGAAGAATTGCAGAGGGAGCAGGTGAAGATCCTTGGTTAGGGTCACAGGTAGCAAAAGCACTGGTAAAAGGTTATCAGGGTAATGACCTTTCCCTTAACAACACCATGATGGCTTGTGTAAAACACTTTGCGTTGTATGGCGCCGCTGAGGCAGGACGGGATTACAATACTGTGGATATGAGCAGAGTAACAATGTATAACGATTATCTTCCGCCTTACAAAGCTGCTTTTGATGCAGGTGCAGGCAGCGCAATGACTTCCTTTAATGTTGTGGATGGCATTCCGGCAACCGGCAACCACTGGTTACTGACTGAACTCCTGAGGAATCAATGGGGTTTCAAAGGATTTGTGGTAACTGACTATACTGCAACCAACGAAATGATAAACCATGGTATGGGTGATCTTCAAACAGTATCAGCCCTGGCACTGAAAGCCGGAACGGATATGGACATGGTAGGTGAAGGGTTTCTTACCACACTTAAAAAATCGATGGATGAAGGCAAAGTAAATATTAAAGATATTGACCTGGCATGTAAACGGGTTCTGGAAGCTAAATATAAACTTGGTTTGTTTGATGATCCTTACCGTTATATGAATGAAGAAAGAGCCAAAACTGATGTTATGACACCAGAGAATCTTAAAGCTGCCAGAGAAATCGCAGAACGGTCAATGGTACTTCTTAAAAACGATAAACAGATATTACCACTTAAAAAGTCGGGCACTATTGCAGTTATTGGCCCGCTTGCAAACAGCAAAGGTGATATGCTCGGCACATGGGCAATGGGTGGCGATCAAAGTAATGTTACTTCAGTTATGGATGGTATTAAAAATGCCGGAGGCAGCGCAGTTAAAGTTCTCTATGCTAAAGGTTCTGATTTTACAGATAATCTTCAACTCTCTAAAAGTATGAATGCTTTTGCCAGACCCGGTCAGCCACAAGCAACAGAACCGGTAAAAACATCAGAACAATTACTGAATGAAGCCATACAAACAGCTAAGCAGGCTGATGTTATTGTAGCAGTACTTGGTGAACCTGCAGCCTGGTCAGGTGAAGCTTCAAGCATGACCGATATCGGAATTCAGAAAGTGCAGCAGGCTCTTTTAAAGGCTCTTTTGGCAACTGGTAAACCTGTAGTACTGGTGCTTATAAACGGACGTTCTCTTACCTTGCCCTGGGAAAATGAAAATGTCGGCGCAATATTAGAAGCATGGGCAGGAGGAACGCAGGCTGGAAATGCAGTTGCCGATATTCTGTTTGGGGATTTCAATCCTTCAGGTAAGTTAACAACTACCTTCCCATTAAATGTCGGTCAGATTCCAATTTATTATAACCATAAGAATACAGGGAGACCAATGAGTGCTAATAATAAATTTTCTTCAAAATACCTCGATAGCCCCTCTGAACCATTGTTTCCATTTGGTTACGGACTTAGTTATTCCAACTTCGATTACAGTGATATAAAATTGAGCAAGACACAGTTGAAGGGTAATGAAAAACTTATAGCAACTGTTACACTGACCAATGCAGGCAAGGTTGCCGGAGAGGAAGTTGTTCAGTTATATATTCAGGATCCTGCAGCTTCAATTTCTCGTCCGGTAAAGGAGTTGAAAAACTTTAAAAAGGTAATGCTTCAGCCCGGAGAGAAGAAGGAAGTCAATATTGAAGTTACCACGAACGATCTGATGTTTTATAACAGTGATTTGAAATACGACTGGGAAGCTGGTGATTTTGTAATTTATATTGGGACCAATTCAAGGGATGTAAAGGCAGCTAAAGTGAATTGGGTGAAATAAATAATGGGATTAAGAAGTAAGAATTCATCTGCGATGGTGCCGATTTGCAATCGGGGCCATTATTAGAACACGCGAAGTACAGGTAGTTGGCACGGATTACAACCGAGCAAATGGCACGGATTACAAATCCGCTCCAGCGGAAATGGAGAGCAATCATTTGCGAGCTCGGCGAAGCCAAATCCGCGCCAGCGGACTTAGGAGGAATGGGGTAAATAAATTAATTTTTAAGGATATTATATGAATATTAAGTATCTGATGATCGCCTGTCTCTGGCTGATCTTAACCTCATGTTCTCAACAGAGTGGAGATCCGGTTGATTTCGTGAATCCGAACATAGGCGGAATAAGTCCGCTGCTAGAGACAACTGTTCCTCTGGTAAACCTCCCAAACAGCATGATGCGTATTTATCGCATTCCAGGGAATTACCAGTCGGAGAAAATATATGGATTTCCATTTATTCTTTGTGGTCACAGGAACGGCACTGCAGGACTACTAATGCCGACATCGGGAAAAATTTCGGCAGATGAGAAAACGTGGCAAAGCTATTATGATCATGATTATGAGGTGTGTACTCCATATTATTATTCAGCATGGCTTGAAGACCCGGATATAAACCTTGAATTTACTGTAGCTGAAAAGTCATCATTCTATCAGATAGCCTGGAATAAGAAAGAACAGAAGAATCTTATGCTGGAGGTGACATCAAAAGGTTCGATTAATGTATTAGATAACAACACAGTAGAAGGGTATGAGCTTTACCGGAACAAAATTAAAGTATTCTTTTACCTGAAAACAGAAAAGGTTTTTTCAGCTGATACTAACCGGGATTCCGATCAGAATTCAGCCAAAGGAATCGATGGGATACAGGGAAACAGACCATCTCTCTCACTTACTTTTAATGTTCCTGAGAAATTCAGGGTAGGTATTAAGATGGGCATATCGTTTGTTGATGCTGAGCAGGCCAGAAAGAATCTTGAAAATAATATTCCTGACTGGAACTTTGAGCTGATTAAAGACAAAGGACGGGAAACGTGGAACAAAGCACTTGGAAAGATAGAAGTTAATGGAGGTACCACAGATCAGAAGACCGTTTTCTACACGGCATTATACAGAACTTATGAGCGGATGGTTAATATTTCTGAAGATGGAAGATATTACAGCGGATTTGATGACACTATTCATAAAGACAACGGCACAAATTTTTATAATGACGACTGGATGTGGGATACTTACAGGGCTGCACACCCATTGCAGGCTATGCTTAATCCCGATCTTGAAAACCTGAAAATACAGTCATATATAAGAATGTATGAGCAGGGAGGATGGATGCCATCTTTTCCAATCCTTTATGGAGATAACCCTTGTATGAACGGACATCATTCCGCCGCGATTATTGCAGATGCATATTTTAAAGGTATAAGAAACTTTGATATTGCAAAAGCATACGAAGGTCTGAGGAAGAATGCCATGGAGGCAACAATGCTGCCCTGGCGAAACGGACCTATGTGTTCATTAGATACATTCTATCTTGAAAAAGGCTATTACCCTGCATTGAGTATTGGAGAGAAGGAGACAGTGGGGAGGGTTCATCCATTTGAAAAAAGGCAGGCAGTTGCTATTACACTTGGGCATAGTTATGACGATTGGTGCCTGGCTCAGCTGGCAAAAGCGCTGAATAAGAATGACGATTATGAGTACTTCCTGAAGAGATCACATAACTACTCAAATCTGTTTAATCCTGAAACAGGATTTTTTGCCCCCCGTACTTCTGATGGCAACTGGGTGAAGGATTTTGATCCTAAATTTTCAGGTGGATTGGGAAACCGTGATTATTATGATGAAAACAATGGCTGGACTTATCTCTGGGATGTACAGCATGATATTTCTGGGTTGGTTAGCCTTTTGGGGGGCAGAGAGAAATTTGTTAAAAAACTGGATCAGCTTTTTATTGAACCACTGGGAAAATGGAAACCCGATTACCTTCAGCAGATGCCGGATGCCACCGGTCAGGTAGGACAGTTTGTTATGGGCAATGAACCCAGTTTGCATATACCTTATTTATACAACTATGCAGGGGCGCCATGGAAGACACAAAAGAGAGTGCGCATGCTTCTGGATACCTGGTTTACAAACTCACCTTTTGGTATCCCGGGTGATGAAGATGGGGGCGGTTTATCGGCATTTGTCGTATTTTCAAGCATTGGCTTTTATCCTGTTACACCAGGAACACCAGCCTTCAATATTGGCAGTCCCGTCTTTACAGATATAACTGTTAAATTACAGAATAACAAGACATTCAGAATACTTGCAAAGAATTGCAGCCGTCAGAACAAATACATTCAGAAAGCTACCCTGAACGGGAAAGACTGGAATAAACCCTGGTTTAGCTGGGATGATATAAAAGCTGGTGGAACGCTGGTACTGGAAATGAGTTCACGGCCAAATTATCAGTGGGGTTCGGATCCGTCTGATGCACCGCCTTCGGCACTATAGATGACTATTGCACGATTTTACCTTCTTCCATTAATACAGCATAAAAATAGCCATAACCGAAATCTTTATCGAGAGTTATTTTTCCCTCAAAAGTCATTTTATCACCGACATTGACCTGTTTGTCGGTAGTAATGGTAAGGTCAAATCCATCCTCGAATTCTGTTCCATCCTGTATGTGAACCCAGTTTTTCCCCATTATTTCAGGAAGAAACTTTGTAACCTGTCCGGTAATCTTGACGGTTTTTCCTGAGAATGATTTTTTATCAGCCAGTAATTTGGAAATTGTAATACAACCCTCACATGGTGTTATACTGATATCAGCTTTAACAGGCTTTACCTGATTTCCCTGAACCTGACCGCTCATCGGACTATTGCTTTTAGAGAAAGAGTCTTTAACCAATGGTCCGGAATTTCGCCCTTTACAGGCAGCAATTGCTAATACTATTGTCAGTGAGATAATTAACTTCTTCATCGGATTAATAAAATTTTCTTGTTTGTAATAAAAATTGTCAGTAAAGCTTCGTTTTATAAAACAAATCCTTTACCTGGAAAGAAAGGCAAAGGATTCATCTTATTTTTTATGATAAACCTTGTTATACTTTTTTGTTAGCAGGATTGGGGTGAGCAATCTTAGCTGAAAATGTGTCATAATCAAATTCTTTGAAAAATGGATTTTCATTATTATGGCATTTGATGCAAAGTTCTTTGGTAGGCAGGATTAAGCCATTAGCCATTGCCTTTGTTTTATTTTTCATGAGAGAGGGAGATTTGTAAGCGCTGCCAGCTCCATGGCATGATTCACATGATACGCCTTCATCATCAAGGATACTGGCACGAAGAGTTGCACCTGCTTTTTCGTAAGTTGAATGGCATTTGAGGCACTTTGGCTCTTTTGAAGCATCAGCTATTCCATTCTTCTGTGCGTACTCAACAGAATGTGCGTTTGACAGAGTTCTCAAAGCCTTTGAATGAGGATCTTTCAACCATTTACCATATTGGTCCCCGATTGCAGGTTTATTATGACACATTTTACATTTATCTGCACCAATATATTTATAAGTCTGTGCTGAAATTACATTCACAATAAACAGTGAAAGACAGAGGACTAATAAGTTTTTTTTGCTTAGCATACTGATTCGAATTAGGGTTATTAATTTAAATGAGCTTAATTTTAAATGGAACAATTAAGTAAATGCAAATATAATAAAAATGGATTCAGAAATGTCAAAAGCTGATATTTGTTATATTTTTAACAATAAAAAGATTGTGCCGGAAATATAGAAACATCGAGCAGGAATATTTTTATTAATAAATTGAATTTTAGCAGATTATATTTTGTAGTTTAGTTTTTTAATATCTTAAATAATGAAAAATAAAAACCTGATAGTTATGGTATCGATTTTAGCAGTAGTAATCTGCTTAATTATGACTGCATTACTATTTTTCGCGGTTAATCCTACATTCCTGATAATCTTGTCAAATTGTGTTGGTATTGTTACAGGAGTATTTATAACCTTGTTAATACATAATCTCACTAATATGATCAAGGCTAAAAGGATAAATAATAAAGAAGAAAACCTATTATGAAAAATAGGACAAAAGGCAAATTGAGTAATGGCAATCAAAAATAGAAATATAGATCCCTCATCCATTCACTCTATAACTGCCAGTTTTTTAGAACATTGCAGGATGAATGGATTCGGGATGACATATTGTTTTGGTTCAAAGGGGAGGAAGGAAGAAACGGCGGTTTGCCACTGGGAAATTCAAAGTTCATATTTTTAAATGCAAACCGCCGTTTCTTCCTTCCTCATAACTCTCCCCAAAAATGATGTCATCCTGAACTCATCCTTCCCGATAATTATTCAAAATACCAGGATAAGGAAAGGATGAGTGAAGGATCTCCTACTCTTGTTAGTAATTTTATAGATCATCATTAGTAGCTTGAGTACAAATAGCTAGCAATGTATTTGAACCGGTCTTGTGCAACTAATAAAACCCTTCTGGAAAACAGACAGGGTTTTTATTATCTTTGCGCCTCTGGTTTTTATAAAGTTTATGGATTTAAAGAGCGAAATAAAGAAACGAAGAACATTTGCCATTATCAGTCACCCCGATGCCGGCAAGACAACACTTACAGAAAAACTTCTGCTTTTTGGCGGCGCCATTCAGTCAGCTGGCGCTGTAAGAAGCAATAAGATAAGGAAGACTACCACATCTGACTTCATGGAAATTGAAAAACAGCGAGGGATCTCTGTATCTACGTCTGTTATGGCATTCGATTATAATAATATCCGGGTGAATATACTGGATACACCCGGTCACAAAGATTTTGCTGAAGATACATACCGTACTTTATCTGCAGTCGATAGTGTTATACTGGTTATTGACAGTGTAAAAGGGGTTGAGGAACAAACCCGCAAACTGATGGAAGTGTGCAGGATGAGACATACTCCGGTTATGATTTTCATAAATAAGATGGATCGGGAAGGGATCAATCCTTTTGATATCCTTGATGAACTTGAAAAGGAGCTAAAGATAGCTGTGTGTCCATATACCTGGCCTATAGGAAATGGAAAACAGTTTAAAGGGGTTTACAATCTGCATAAAGAAGAGGTGCAGATCTATTCGCCTGAAAAGACAACTGTTTCAGAAAGCCTTATCAGCACAAAAGATATTAAAGATCCGAAATTAAGAGACTATGTAGGGATAGAAAGTATTAACAAGCTATGGGAAGATATTGATTTTGTGCACGATATGTTCGAATCATATAATATGTCACTTTATCGTGAAGGATACCTGGCCCCATTATTTTTTGGAAGTGCATTGAATAATTTCGGCGTATTGGAATTATTGGAAACCTTTCTTGAAATAGCCCCTTGTCCGGGAAGTATTCAGACTACCGAGCGTATTATTGAACCTGATGAAGACAAGCTTACCGGTTTTGTATTTAAGATTCATGCCAATCTCGATCCCAATCACCGCGACAGGATTGCTTTCATGCGTATCTGTTCGGGAAGGTTTGAAAGAAACAAGTTCTATTTTCATACAAGGCTTGAAAAGAAACTGCGGTTTTCTTCCCCGACAAGCTTCATGGCAAATGCAAAAAGCATTGTAGATGAAGCTTTTCCCGGTGATGTAGTGGGGTTATACGATAGTGGTAATTTCAAAATAGGAGATACCCTTACTGAAGGTGAATTACTGCATTTCAAAGGTGTCCCAAGTTTCTCGCCTGAAATATTAAGGGAAGTTGTAAATCGTGATCCTATGAAGACCAAACAACTTGATAAGGGTGTATGGCAGATGACTGATGAAGGTGTAGCTCAGTTGTTCTTACAGCAACCGGGGAACAAGAAGATAATTGGAACTGTTGGCGAACTTCAGTATGAGGTAATTAAATTCAGACTTGAGCATGAATATGGAGCTAAATGCACTTTTTCACCTCTTCCATATATAAAAGCCACGTGGTTAACATCCGATAATAAAACTGAGATGGATGCATTTATAAAAAGAAAATCAGGAGCCATAGCCTACGACAAGGAGGACAACCCTGTCTTCTTTGCTGAGAGTGAATGGATGCTTAAACTTGCCAGAGAAAACTTCCCATCTATTACTTTTCACGAAACATCTGATTTTAAAATCACTAAGAATTAGAAGCTTGAGGGTTCTTAACGAGTACTTTTTTATTTGAGATTAACTAAAGCTAATCATTTCATTATCAGATTCATGTATCGTATATGGATTAATATATGTGAATTTTGCAAACATTTACGATAATTTTGTAATGAATTATTCTATTTAAGGCCTCATCTTTGTTTCGCAATAAATATCACAAACCAAACTAAAAATATGGCTCGGATTTTTCATTATGTGTGAATATTGCAAGTCTTTTCAAGAATTGTGTAATGTTTCACGAGATGCAAGACCTCATATTTGCGTCGTGATAATGTTGTCATAATCTTATAAATCCAAAAATGAAATTTTTAAAAGTTTTACCATTAACTTCTGTTTTAGTTGCTGTATTTATGTTAAGTTGTAATAAAGATGAGAACCCAAATTTATTACCTTTAGCTCCTGAGAGTAATTCATTAAAGAATGCAGCTGCTATATCTTCAGTTGCAGTTCCGGTTGCTCTAACTTCTGTTATGTCAGCAGAACAAAAATCACTTGAACTTCAGTCAAAAGGTGGATCATTGCCAACTGTTGAGCTTGGTGTTGCCGGCAATTTTGCAATTTTATCAAAAACAGGAATCACTGATGTTTACAAATCTGCAATTTTAGGTGATATCGGAACAAGCCCAATCACAGGCGCAGCTCTTCTTGTTAGTTGCTCAGAAGTAGTTGGTAATATTTATACAGTAGATGCTGCAGGTCCACTGCCATGCAGCATAACCAGCGCCACCATGTTAACAGCTGCTGTAGGTGACATGCAGGCTGCATACACTGACGCTGCAGGACGTATTAATCCTGATTATCTTGATTTAGGTGCAGGAAGTGTTGGAGGATTAACTCTTACCCCGGGCCTTTATAAATTTACCAGTGCGGTTATCATACCTACAGATGTTACAATCTCAGGTGGACCTAATGACATTTTTATTTTCCAGGTTGCAGGAACACTTATAATGAGTTCTGCAGTACAGGTTATTTTAGAAGGTGGAGTTCAGGCTAAAAATATCTTCTGGGTAACATCAGGTGCCGTTACTTTTGGAACAACAAGTCATTTTGAAGGCAACATTTTAAGTCAGACTGGTATTAATCTACAGACTGGCGCTTCAATAAACGGAAGAATGTTAGCTCAAACAGCTGTAACCCTTCAGATGAATACAGTTAATAAGCCACAATAATCTAAACCAACAAAATATAAGAAAGAGGCTGTCTCAAAAGGGGCAGCCTTTCTTTTTTGAAGTAAGAACAATAGAACATTTGAATGAAGAATGCAGAAGTTTATTCAGTTCTGATTTCGCAGTTCGATTGTTCTTTATTCTTACTTCAGTTTTTTATGTTATATACTTTATAAAATGCCTTTCAGAGGGTTCTCTCACACGAAAGGAGATCCCTCATCCATTCACTCTACATCTGCAATTTATTTAGGACATTCCCCGATGAATGGATTCGGGATGACATTTTGTTTTGGTTCATAGGGAGGAAGGAAGAAACGGCGGTTTGCTATTAAAAATATGGACTATGAATATCACTGGGGCAAACCGCCGTTTCTTCCTTCCTCATGACACTTCCCAAAAAATGGTGTCATCCTGAACTCATCCTTCCCGATAATTACTCAAAATTCCGGGACAAGGAAAGGATGAGTGAAGGATCTCCTTCTCTTGTTAGTGATTTTATAGATTATTAGTCGCTTGAGCACAAGTAGCTACATTGCATCGTTGCACCCTCATACCTTCGTACCGTTAAATGTGTGAATCTTGCAAGTCTTTCCTGAAATAGTGTAACAATCAGAGACTAAAATTGAGTAACCTTTGCAATCATTTTTTAAAATTATACTTAAGCCATGGATTCAGTAAAAATATTATTAGGTGTACTGGCAGGAGTTACAGCAGGGATATTATTAGGGGTTCTGTTTGCACCCGATAAAGGTTGGAACACCAGAAAAAGAATCGATAAAAAACTCGAAGACTACTCAGATGATGTTCAGGATAAATTCGGTGAGTTTTTAACGAGTACTTATACCTATTCACAAGGGTCAGATTTACTGACAGAGGAAGATTAAATTGTCTCTAAGTCTCTCCGTCCCTGAGTCTCTTCGTAATATTTCCCCCTACCGCCTTTAAATGTGTGAAAGTTGCAACTCATCTCAAGAATTGTGTAAGACATACCATATCCAAAGTTCTCACCTTTGTTCCATGAAAATATTTTCACAGATAAATGTTTAAAGAAATGAAAACAAATAAATTATTAACAGTCCTTGCAGTATTATCTATTGCATCTGTAATAATTATTGCCGGGTGCAAGAAGGATAAAACAGACCCGTCAACGGTTTCTCCTACAGTTATATCTACCGATGCTGCAAACAATGCTGTTGATGTTGTCCTTAATAAGGTAGTTACAGCAACCTTTAGTGTGCCAATGAATCAGGCAACATTAACTGCATCAACATTTACAGTAACAATTGGTGAAACACCTGTTGAAGGAGTTGTTTCTTATACCGGATCAACAGCATCATTCACTCCATCAGCTAATCTTTTATCGGGTGTAACCTATACAGGCACTATTACAACAGGAGCAAAGAATGTTCAGGGAAGTGCACTTGCCGCTGATTATGTGTGGACCTTTAAAACGTTAACAATTCCAAATGTGATTGTAGTTCAGGGTACTGTTATTGCAGCCGTTCCTCTTGCCGGTGCTACAACCTTTGCTATTCTTGGTGGTTCAGCCATCACGAATACAGGGGCAACAAATATTACCGGTGATCTGGGATTAAGTCCGGGTTCTTCAATAGGCGGATTTCCTCCGGGGATTCTGACCGGAGCTCAGCATATCAATGATAATATTGCAACACAAGCTAAACTTGATTTGACGGCTGCATATAATAATGCTGCTGCACGAACAAGTGCTGATATTGTAACCTTATCAGGTAATATTGGTGGACTTACTTTGACACCGGGGCTTTATAAATCCACTTCCTCTCTTGCTATTTCATCCGGAGATCTCACCTTTGATGCCAAGGGAAATGCAAATGCAGTTTTTGTTATACAGATTGCATCATCACTTACCACTACATCTGGTCGCAAAGTTCTTCTAACCGGAGGAGCGTTAGCATCCAATATTTTCTGGATAGTAGGAAGTTCAGCAACATTTGGAACCACATCAGTATTTAAAGGAACTGTGCTGGTAATGCAATCCATAACATTTAATACCGGAGCAACCCTGGACGGAAGGGCACTGGCCCGGATAGGCGGAGTTACAATGGCAGGCAATACGATTGTTAAACAATAAAATATTCAGATTATATAAAGAGCGTTGCTTATTCAGCAGCGCTCTTTTTTTTGTGTGAAAATTGCAACTCATATCAGGAATTGTGTAAGGCTTCAAAAAATTAATACCCTCACATTTGCAGTGTGATAATATTGTCACATTTTAAAAAAACAAAGATCATGAAATTAGTAAAAAGTTTATCACTATCAGCATTTATGTTAGCTGTATTAGTTGGAGGTTGTAATAAAGATGAAAAAAATTATATGTCTCCTTTAGCTTCAGCAGGATCTCCTTTAGATAATTCACTTGCTATAGCTGCAGCGAATTCTTCAAACAGTACTAAAACCAGTAAACCAGGTAGTAAAACATTGGCAGTAGTAAATCTTGGCGTTGCCGGCAATTTTGCAATTCTTTCAAAATCAGGAATCACTGATGTCTATAAATCTTCAGTAACTGGTGATATCGGAACAAGTCCAATCACAGGTGCCGCTATCCACCTTACCTGTGCAGAAGTTTCAGGAATAATTTATACAGCAGATGCTACCGGCCCGCTTCCTTGCAGGGTTGTCAATGCATCAAGATTAACAACAGCTGTTTTAAATATGCAGACAGCATATACTGATGCAGCAGGACGTTCTAACCCGGATTATTTGAATTTAGGTGCCGGAAATATCGGAGGTAAAACTCTTACAGCAGGCCTTTATAAATTTACCAGTAATGTTGTCATACCTACTAATGTTACAATTTCAGGTACCAGCACTGATGTATGGATATTCCAGATTGCAGGAACTCTTAATATGAGTTCTGCAGTGAAAATCACTTTAAAAGGTGGTGCACAGGCAAAAAATATTTTCTGGCAGACATCAGGAAATGTTACTCTCGGAACGACCAGTCATTTTGAAGGTAGTATTTTATGTCAGACAGCTATTAATATGCAAACAGGTGCTTCAATAAACGGAAGAATGTTAGCTCAGACTGCAGTAACTCTTCAAATGAGTACTGTTGTTAAACCACAATAATTTTATCCATTCAAATTCTGGAAGAGAGGCTGCCGTGAGGTAGCCTCTCTTTCTTTATGTTATAGAACAATAGACAGTTAGTACATGTGTGAAAATTGCAACTTATTTCAGGAATTGTGTAACGCTTACCGGAATTTAAGGCCTCACCTTTGTTGCGTGATAATATTGTCACTATCAAAAAAAAATATAAATGAAAATGAACAAACATTTACTAAGTCTTGCAGTAGTCTCTATTGCTACAGTTGCATTTTTAACAAGTTGTAACAAAAATGAGATGAATAACGGTAACCCTGATCCTGGCTCAAACAAGGATCACAAGACTCAGGCGTATTCATCGCCAGTGCCACTCGGTACTGCTTCTACATTTGCAGTTTTAGGAGGAGAAACTGTTACAAACGCAGGTTTATCAGTTATTACAGGTGACTTGGGTGTTAGTCCGGGTACAGCAATTACTGGCTTCCGTGATACTATAAATAATATTCAGGGACCAGGAACAGTAACTTATGGTTTAGGTATAGTTGAAGGAACTATATATGCAGGAGGTCCAGTTGCAGCTCAGGCTCACATGGATGCCATAATTGCTTATAATTATCTAATGGCTCAAACACCTACAACTCAATATTCTGATATTGTAAATGAATTGGGTGGACTTACGTTAAAACCGGGTATTTATAATTATCCGTCATCTGCTGAGTTATCTGCTGGACAAACACTTACTCTTGATTTTCAAGGAAATAGTGATGCACTCTTTATTTTCCAGACGGTTAGTACACTTGTGACTAAGGCTGGTTCAAAAGTTGTTGCCATTAACACTGGTAATTCAGATTGTTTAGGTTCAAACGTATTTTGGGCTGTAGGTTCATCTGCAACTATCGATGGTGATAGTTTCATTGGAACTGTTATTGCTTATACAACTATTACAGCGGCTTTTATTATTGATAATCCAGTTGATACTGTAAACGTAGCTGGTAGATTATTAGCTTTACATGGCGAAGTTACAATGGTTAACAGTAAAATTTCAACTTGTGGAACTGTTAGTGGTAAAGTTCATGAAAAACCTGCTGGTGATTGGTTTACAGGTGGTGGATGGATTAATGATAAAGCTACTTTCGGTGTCTCAGGTGGAATTAAACACAACAATTTCTGGGGACAGTTGGAATACAATGACCATAATGGCACACAGGTTAAAGGTATTGAAGTTACTAACTATACAGTAATTGATGAAGTAACACGTCAGATTGATGGTTTTGCCAAGATCAACGGTGAAGGTTCATTTGCTTACACAGTTGTTGTTTCTGATCTCGGTGAACCAGGTAGAAACGATAGTTTCAGCATTGTTCTCTCAACAGGGTACACTGCTTCAGGCACTCTTAATGGAGGTAATATTCAGCTTCATGTGAAATAATAACATATTTCATAATAATAAAAAAAGCGATGTTTCAAGCATCGCTTTTTTTTATTCAATAATGAGTATCCGAAATGAATAATAATTGAATTGGAATTAAATCAAAATATCAAAATAGGTGAGGGGGATTACCTTCGGTGAGCTCGTCCCGTTTGTGCGGGACTCGGTTCCTTGCTGGCGCTACTAATGACAACATTATGTAAAGTATTCATTATGAGCCCTGAGGGATCCCCCGGGGTTCAGCAGGAAATTGTCATATGACTTGGTGTGCAAAATTGTATGGGGACTCGGAATGACATGGAGAGGTTGTTGTATTAGGTGAAAGCAGAGGCGATTCGCTCAGCGAATCGCCTCTGCTTTCACCAATGCCACATAAAATACTGTCATTCCGAGTGTTAGCGAGGAATCTCATAATCAATTGTTTTAAGATTATTATTGATAACCGATACTCATTTATTCAATTTATCAGGAGAAGAGATATGTGAAACGTGTAACTTTTATAAGTAATTATGTAGCAGCTCATCTAAGGATGGGCTGTTTTTTTCTATCGTTTAGTATTAGAAACTGGACAAAGTGTGAATTATATAACTCTAATCTATAATTGTGTAATGATTAGCGGAGCCAAAGTCCTCACCTTTGTTGAGTGAAAATATTTTCACAGTTTTAATACAAAAGAAAATGAAATCGAACAGACTATTAACAACACTTGCAATAGCATCAATGGCAACAGCTGTTTTTATAACCGGTTGCAAGAAAGATAAAACTACACCAGGTAATCCGGTTGTAATTCCGGTTCAGACTATTGTTATGCCATCAGTGGCACTTGCCGGCGCAGCTAACTTTGCGATTCTTGCCGGCTCGAAAATTTCCAACGTTCCAACATCTGCCGTTACCGGAGATATCGGATTGAGTCCGGCTGCCGGATCATACATTACCGGTTTTGGTTTGACTGAAGTAACCGGAATAATATATACAGTTGGGGGAACTTCTCCCGCAGGTTCGGTGCCTGATGCTACCAAGCTCACTACTGCCAAGGGCGATCTGACAACGGCATATAATGATGCTGCAGGACGAACCAGCACAGATATAGTAACATTGTCGGGAAATATCGGGGGACTTACACTTACGCCCGGGCTTTATAAGTCAACTTCCTCGTTGGCTATATCATCAGGTGACTTAACCTTTGATGCACAGGGAACTGCGAGTTCTGTCTTCATTATACAGATAGCATCCTCACTCACAACCACATCAGGACGCAAAGTTATCCTCAGCGGAGGAGCGCTGGCATCAAACATTTTTTGGCAGGTAGGCAGTTCTGCAACTTTTGGAACTACTTCTGTTTTTAAAGGAACGGTTATGGCATTGGAATCCATCACTTTCAATACAGGCGCAACACTTGACGGAAGAGCATTAGCAAGAAATGCTGGAGTTACTCTGGCAGGGAATACCATTGTGAAACAGTAAACATTTGCAGCATGAAAAAAGAGCGTTGCTTATTAAGCATCGCTCTTTTTTTTATAATCTGTAAAGCAATTATAGCCTTCTTTATATTTGTTTCTGTATAAATTTTACGAGCAAATAGAAAAAATTTCCGGTCTCTGTCTCTATAATTTTGGCAGTCCGACATCAATATTCCACCATGCACAATAGAAATAATGCCATCCGTCAATTCTGTGAATTATGTAACTCTTTTCTGTAAATGTGTAATGTTTTCCCTGATTAACGGATTTAACTTTGGTCTATAAAAATTTATTCACAATTTAAAACCAAACAAATGAAAAACAAACTATTAACAACCCTTGCAATAGTATCGGTTGTTTTAATTGCCGGGTGCAATTGCAATAATGATGCGCGCTATTCTGGCTGGGGCTTTAACAATGAACATCCAGGGGGTTCCGGTTCAGTGAAGGGGGGTTCTGGTTCAGGGACACCGGGACAGCTTGCCCCGGGGGCAGTAGATCTTGGTGTTGCAGGTAATTTTGTGATTCTGTCAAAATCAGGAATCACCAGTGATCCTGCCTCTGTTATTACCGGAGATATTGGAACGAGTCCAATTACCGGTGCAGCTATTACTGGTATAACGTGTCCCGATGTGACAGGAACAATATACACAGTCTCTGCTGCCGGTCCTATGCCATGCAGGGTGATTAACCCAGGCATGTTAACAGTCGCCGTACTTAATATGCAAGCCGCGTACGATGACGCCGCCGGACGAGCTGCCGACGTTACAGAGCTTGGCGCTGGTGATATTAGTGGACAGAATCTCGTCCCTGGTGTCTATAAATGGGGCACTAGCTTGTTAATAGCAGCAGATGTCACACTTTCGGGCGGCGCAGATGCTGTCTGGATATTCCAGGTTGCAGGGACCCTTACTGTGAAACCTGATGTGAAAATCATTCTGAGTGGTGGTGCACAAGCCCAGAATATTTTCTGGCAGGTAGCCGACGTTGTTGCCTTACAGGAGAGAAGTCAATTTGAAGGGACTATATTGGCGAAGACAAATATTACTTTGAAATTAGGCGCATCAGTAAACGGAAGGCTGTTGGCACAAACTGCAGTAACTCTTATAGGGAATACTATTAATTTCAGCGGCACTTCCGGCGGCGGCACGAAACCACCTGTGTATTGCAGAGATTTCGTTACCGGTGGAGGATGGATCAATGGAAACTCCGATAACAGTGGTCATAAGAATGACAAAGCAACCTTCGGCGTCTCCGGCGGCATCAAGAACGGTAATTTCTGGGGCCAGCTCTCATACAATGACCACGGCAAGAATGGTGTGAATGTCAAGAGCACGAGCGTTACGGATTATATCATAATTGATTCCGTGACACGTCAGATCGATGGTTTTGCCAAAGTTAATGGTCATGGTTCTTTCGCTTATACAGTTATTGTTAAAGACCTTGGCGAGCCCGGCCGCAACGACAGCTTCAGTCTGGTACTCTCGAATGGTTACAGCGCTTCTGGCACTCTGATGGGTGGCAACATCCAGCTCCATATGGCATGCGGTGATTCAAACGATAACCATGATAAGGGAGATAAAAATGACCATTTTAAGAAAGACAAAAAAGACGATCATAATAATGGTGATAACGAAGATTATTCAGATAAAGATGAAAACGATGGTAATCACAATTGCGAAAACCACTAATAGTAATTTAATAAAGATTAAGAAAGCAATCCAATTGTGAAACAATAAACTTTTGGGATTATCAAAATAGCGTTGTCCGTCAGATCGGACAACGCTTTTTTTCTCGCACCTTCGCACCTTTTTAATGTGTGAAAATTGCAACTTATATCAAGAATTGTGTAAGGCTACCTGTAATTAAAGACCTCATCTTTGCACCGTGATAATGTATTCACAAATTAAAATATTTAATATGAAACTAAAAAAAATATTTACAATTATAGCGATGCTATTAGTTGTTTTAATGGTCGGATGTAAAAAAGAACCAGCACCAGTTATACATCCAACAGTGACAGAAACATATCCGGTAAGTGATGCTATAGATATTCCAATCGGTGATAATATTTCAGCAACTTTCAGTACCCCAATGGATCCTTCAACAATTACTGTTACCAGCTTCACCTTACAAAAAGGAACAGAAGGTGTTGCAGGAGAAGCAAGTTATTCAGAATCAATAGCTACTTTTAATCCGACAGCGAATCTGGAACCGAACACTGTCTACCTGGCTACCATAACAATGGAAGCTAAGGATGAGGCAGGCATAGCAATGGAAAGTAATTATATTTTCAGCTTTACCACAGGTGCGACACCAGATGTTACTGCACCTGTTATAACTTCAATAAACCCGCTTAACAATGCCACAAATGTTGCTGTTAATAAGGTAGTTGAATTAACATTCAGTGAAGCAATAGAACCTTTAACTATGAATTCTGCGACTTTTACTCTAAAGCAAGGGTCAGTATCTGTTTCAGGTGTAGTATCCTATACAGGTGTAAAGGCTACTTTTACTCCTTCAGGGAATCTTGAATACAGTAAAGTTTATACCGGAAAAGTTACAACCGGAGTTAAAGATCTGGCAAGTAATGCTTTGGCTAATGAATATGCCTTTAGCTTTACCACAGCTCAGGCACCTGATGTTATTTCACCTGTTGTAAATTCAACAGACCCCCTTAACAATGCAACAGGTGTTGCTGTTGACAAAGTAGTTGCAGTAACATTCAGTGAAGCATTAGATCCTTTAACTATTAATGCAACAACATTTACGTTACAGCAGGGTACTACTGCAGTTATTGGCGTAGTAGCATATTCAGGTATAACAGCAACCTTTACACCGGTAAATATGCTGGCAGGCGGTACAGTTTATACTGCTACTTTAACAACAGGGACAAAAGATCTGGCCGGGAATGCTCTTGCAGCTAACACTGTAATAAGTTTCACAACAGCAGGTATTATATCAAATCTTGCAGCAGTAGATCTTGGAGCTGCCGGGAATTATGTGATTCTTGCAAAAACAGCGGTGAATAATACTCCGACATCAGCAGTAACAGGTGATATAGGTTTAAGCCCTGCTGCCACATCTTTTATAACAGGATTTGCTCTGACAAATGCAACAGGTTATGCAACATCACCACAGGTAACCGGTAACTTGTATGCTGCCGATATGGCATCTCCAACAGGTACCAACCTTACTACGGCAGTTGAAAATATGATCACAGCTTACAATGATGCTGCCGGTCGTCCATCACCTGATTTTTCTGAACTTGGTACCGGAAATATTGGTGGTAAAACTCTGGCTCCGGGTCTCTATAAATGGACCAATACGGTTTCATTGCCAACGAGTATAACAATTTCAGGTTCTGCAAACGATGTCTGGATATTCCAGATCGCAGGTGACCTTACAGTTGGTGCTGCAGTGAATGTTACTCTTACCGGAGGTGCACAGGCTAAAAACATTTTCTGGCAGGTAGCTGGTCAGGTTACAATTGGTACAACTTCGCACTTTGAAGGAATCCTATTGTCGAAGACTGGTATTACTTTTCAAACAGGAGCGTCTATTAATGGAAGGGCTCTTGCACAGACTTCAGTCATTCTTGACGGAAATGCAGTAGTAAAACCATAATAAGCTAAAGGAAAGTAAATTTCCAAAAAAAAGAGGTTGTCTGATTTTATTTTCAGACAATCTCTTGCTTTTTTATATTCCACCGGTTCCATATGTAAACTATGTAACTATTTACAATAATTGTGTAATACTCGCAGTGAGATACGGATTTAACTTTACAACGTAAAAATGTATTCACTTTTTTAATAATTAAATATACTTAAAAATGAATCTAAGAAAAGTAATTCCAATCGTAGCATTGCTATTGATTGTATTTTTGGCCGGTTGTAATAAAAAGGACAAAATAACCGGCGTGAATCCTGAGGTGACCTCAACAGATCCTATAAGTGAGGCTGCAAACATAGCAATTGGCAGTAAAGTTTCTGCCATATTCAGTGTGGCAATGGATCCTTCTACCATGACCACAGACAATTTTAGTTTAATGAAAGAGGATTCGCCTGTTGATGGTGCTGTAGCGTACACAGGTAATACAATAACATTTACTCCTGCTGCGATTCTGGTTACAGCCTCTCTCTATACAGCTAAAATTTCTACCGGAGCTACCGATGAAAATGGTTTAGCTCTCATAAAAGACTATTCATGGAACTTCACAACTGGTGGAATTCCTGATATAACCAAACCAACAGTCACATTAGCTGCCCCCGTGAATAATGCTACCGGAGTTCTCCTTAACAAACTAATTGTTGTAACTTTCAGCAAAGCAATGGAACCTACAACTGTTACCTCTTTAACTTATACATTATATCAAGGGACCACATCTGTTGCAGGCGTAGTATCAAATACAAGTACCACTGCCACTTTTACTCCGACAGGCGGCCTGGTTTACAGCAAAGTTTATACACTAACGGTTACAACCGGAGCTAAGGATTTATCAGGCAATGCACTTGCTGTAAATTATACTTCCAGTTTTACAACTGTTGATGCACCTGATATAGCACTGCCAATGGTAAGTGCAACTGATCCTCTAAATAACGCCATAGGTATTACTGCCAACAAGGTAGTTTCATTAACCTTCAGTGAGGCAATGACTGCTTCAACGATCAACGGTACAACATTTACCCTGAAGCAAGGGACAAATGCTGTTGCAGGAACAGTGGCTTATGCGGGGCTGATAGCTACGTTTACACCTACCAGTGCACTTCTTGGCAGTACTGATTATACTGCAACGATAACAACAGAGGCAAAAGACCTGGCAGGCAATGCGCTTGCAGCAAACACAGTGTGGTTATTTACCACAGCTGCAGCACCGACAGTTCTTTCTACAGATCCTGGAACTAATGGAACCAATGTAACCGCTAATAAAGTAGTCAAAGCAACCTTCAGTTTAGCAATGGATCCGGCGACTCTTACCCAGGCAACATTTACTTTAAAACAGGGAGAAACTCCGGTTGCCGGAGCAGTTACATACACTGGTACAACTGCATCTTTTACTGCTACCAGTAATTTCTTACCTGCTACAGTCTATACAGCTACTCTTGCAACAGGAGCTAAGAGTGTTTCCGGTTTCCCTCTGGCGAGTACCTCTACATGGTCATTTACTACAGATGCAGCACCCACAGTGACAACTGTTGACCCTACAGACCTTGCTATCGATATATTACTTAATAAAGTAGTTAACGCAACCTTTAGTGTACCAATGAATCAGTCGACCATAACTGCAACAACCTTTACAGTAAAAGAGGGGACGAATTCAGTTGCCGGAGCAGTAACATATGCTAATTCAATCGCATCATTTACACCAACAAGCAATCTTTTAGCCGGTAAATTATATACTGCTACAGTTACAACAGAAGCCATGAATGTATCGGGATTTCCGTTGGCGAATAATTATGTATGGAGTTTCACAACCGCTAATGCTGTATCAGGTTCCGGAGTATATCTTGGGAAAGCCGATAATTATGTGATTTTCTCAAACACAGCGATTGCCAATCCTAATGCTAATTCGACAATAACCGGAAATATTGGAACAGGTCCGGGAGTCACTTCGACTGCCATAACCGGATTTTCTCTGATACTGCCAGCTGATGGAGCATTTTCAACATCCTTACAGGTAGCGGGAAACGTATATGCACATGACTATGCTGTACCCACGCCTGCTGATGTTAACACAGCCTCAAATGATATGCTCACCGCATATACTGATGCTGCCAGCAGGGCACCATCCTTCCCTACAGAGTTATATGACGGAGATATAAGCGGTCAAACTCTTGCTCCGGGTGTTTATAAATGGAGTAATAGTGTTGTAATAAACACAGATGTCACTTTATCAGGAAGCTCTACAGATGTATGGATCTTCGAGATAGCCGGAGACTTAAATATCGCCGTAGGAGGTATTAAAGTAGTACTCTCCGGTGGGGCTCTTGCCTCTAATGTTTACTGGCAGGTAGGAGGTCCGACAGGAGCAACACTCGGAACATATTCTACTTTCAATGGAATTATATTGAGCGCAAAACAGATAATTATGAATACTGGTGCCGTACTGAATGGCAAAGCCCTGGCACAGACTGCTGTTTCTCTTGACGCTAATGTTGTAAAGTAATATTAATAAAAGAGAATCAGAATTCTAAAGGAGCAGCCCTCAGGGGCCGCTTCTTTTGATAAGTTTTAATAAAAATAATTAATAATAATAATATGAAAACAAATAAGTTATGGATAACCGCACTCGCCACCTTATTCCTGGCAGTGTTTATCAGCGGTTGCAAAAAAGATACCTTCGTTGCGAAGGATGGGGTTTGTCCGCTTGTTATATCAACAATCCCGTTAAATCTGGCTACCGGTGTACCACTCGATATGACAATTACAGCAACCTTCAATGAACCGATGGATCCTGCTACAATAACACCGGCATCATTTTCCTTACAAACCGGAGCGAAAGGCCTGGTTGCTCTTGAAGGTGCATTGACTTATGATGGAAACAGTGCAACAATGAGCTTCAAACCATCTTCAAAACTCGTTGGTGGAACTACTTATTCAGCAACTATAGCCACAACTGTTAAGGATTTGGCCGGCAATGCTTTACAGACTCCTTATGTATGGACATTCAGTACTGGTGCAACAATATCACCTATTGTTGTTTCAACAGATCCGGCGAACAATGCCACTGGTGTATTACTTAATAAAACAGTTACTGCATCTTTTAATCAGGCAATGGATCCACTCTCACTAACTGCTACCACTTTTACAATAATGCAGGGTGTGACACCTGTTACCGGAACTATTTCATACTCCGGAAAAACTGTATCCTTTAAACCAACAGCTGTCCTTGTTTCCAATACCGTTTATACCGGTACTATTACTAAAGGAGCTAAGAATACAGGAGGTACTACCATGGCTAATAACTATGTATGGAACTTTACAACAGGAACTGTCACAGCACCTAAAGTAAATTCTACCGATCCATTGAATCTGGCAACAAGTGTTGCCCTCAATAAAGTTATCAGTGCTGTTTTCAGCGAAGCGATGAATCCTTTAACAATTACTACATCGTCTTATACCTTAATGTTAGGTACAACACCGGTTGCCGGAACAGTTACCTACGCAGGCACAACAGCAACATTTACACCAACAGGTGGTCTTATCTCAGGTAATACCTATACAGCTACTATCACAACTATAGCTAAAACAGCTTCTGCTGCTGGCACTCCGTTGGCAAATAACTATGTATGGACATTTAATACAGGTGCCCCATTAGGTCCGGTTGGCGTTGATCTTAAATCAGTTGCCCGGTTCGGAATCATCGCAGGCCAGTCAGTAAGCAACAATGCCGGCTTCAGTGTGATTAATAATATGGATGTCGGAATTTATCCCGGTGCACGTTCTTCGGTTACCGGATTTCCTCCTGCAATCATAGTGAATGGAGCAATGTATGCTTCTGATGATGTTGCCCCTCCCGGTGTGGCTGCCATGCTTTTACAGGCTAAAAATGACCTGGTAGCTGCCTATCTCTTTGCTGAAGCAGCAACTTCCCCGGCACCCGCCACAGTATCCGGCGATCAGGGTGGCTTAACACTTGCCCCTGGTATCTATAAAACAACATCCTCACTGTTAATACAGTCAGGCGATCTTACACTTGATGCTCAGGGTGATGCCAATGCAGTCTGGATTTTCCAGATTGGATCTACCCTTACCACCGTAGGCGGAGCGGGTGGCAATGTTAAACTTATAGGAGGTGCTCAGGCTAAAAACGTCTTTTGGCAGGTTACCAGTTCAGCGACCATTGGAGGCTATACCTCATTTAAAGGAAACATATTGGCCTTACAAGACATAACTATGGGTCCATATGCAACCGCAGATGGCAGAATGCTTGCCAGAAATGGCTCAGTAACTATGACCAGCACAAACATTATTAATAAGCCATAATCATTAAAAATATGAAAGCTGAAACAAATTTTAAAAAGGGATCCCGCCGGGCGGGGTCCCCTTATTTCCTGAAAATTAAAAGTCTTATTTTAAGTGCTTTAATTCTTACAGGAATAATGACAACACTTCAGGCACAGGATGTTCAGTACTCTAACCCCTCATGGTGGTTTGGCGGAGCTGTCGGTGCAAACTTCAACTTCTATCGGGGTTCAACTCAGCAGTTGAATCTTGATTTAACTGTTCCATCTGCTTTTCATAAGGGCTTCGGAGTGGGACTATATCTTGCACCACTTATGGAATTTCATAAGCCTGATTCGCGACTGGGATTTATGTTTCAGGTTGGGTACGATAGCCGCAGAGGTAAGTTTGAACAGATAGTTACACCTTGTAACTGCCCTGCTGACTTAACAGCAAAACTTACTTACCTTGTATTAGAGCCGAGCTTACGTCTTGCCCCATTCAAATCTGATTTTTATCTGTACGCAGGTCCACGATTTGCTTTCAACTCAGGGAAATCATTCAAATATGAGCTAAGCCCTAATCCTGCTTTTCCTGATCAGCAGGCGGAAGTTGTTAAAGGAGATTTCAGCAAAGTATACAAATCTATGATGACACTTCAATTCGGAGCAGGATATGATATTGAACTGAGTTCAAAAGATAACCAGAAAAAGGCAGTATTGTCTCCCTTCGTATCAGTTCATCCTTACTTTAATCAGGACCCACGTTCAATTGAAACCTGGAATCTGACAACTGTGAGAGTAGGGGTGGCCTTTAAATTCGGACGCGGAGAAAAAATTAATGCACCAGTTAAAGTGATACCGGTAGCAGTTGTACCAGTTGTCGATGTTAAATTTTCTGTTAACTCCCCCGGGAATATCCCGTCTTCACGAAGAATGAGAGAAACATTTCCGGTTCGTAACTACGTTTTTTTCAATTTAAGATCTTCTGAAATACCTGACCGTTATGTTTTACTCTCAAAAGATCAGGTAAAAAACTTCAAGGAAGATCAGCTGGAAGTATTTAAACCTAAAAAACTCTCAGGTCGCTCAGACAGGCAAATGATTGTCTATTATAATATTCTGAATATTCTTGGCGACCGTTTGGGAAAGAATCCATCTGCAAATGTCACATTGACAGGATCATCAATGGAAGGTAAGGATGACGGATTGGCCATGGCTGAGTCGGTTAAAAAATATCTTGTAAATGTGTTTGGAATTGATGCTTCGAGAATCACCACTGCAGGTCGGGTAAAACCATTGATCCCATCAGAACAGCCGGGTGGTACAAAGGAGCTAGATCTCCTTCGTGAGGGAGACCGCAGGGTATCGATAACGAGCGAATCACCCGCTTTATTGATGGAATTTCAGAGTGGCGAGTATGCACCTCTGAAACCAGTGGAGTTCCTTGGTATACAGGAAGCACCACTTGACAGCTATGTAACTTTTAATGCTGCCGGAGCAAGAGACGCATTTTCATCATGGTCGGTGGAAGTAAGGGATGAAAAAGGTGCTTTGCAGAACTTCGGACCTTACTCACAGGAAAGGGTCAGTATTCCCGGAAAAAGCATTTTAGGTGCCCGTCCTTCAGGCGACTTCAAAGTTACTATGGTTGGAAAAGGGAAGAATGGCAAAACAGTAAAAAAAGAGGTACCGGTACATATGGTACTATGGACACCGGCTGAAAATGAAGAAGGTCTGAGATACAGTATCATTTTCGAAATTAATTCAGCTGAGGCTATTACTATTTACAATAAATATCTTACTGATATTGTAACACCTAAGATCCCCAAAGACGGAACAGTTATAGTTCATGGTCATACCGATATTATCGGCGATGCAGATCATAATCTGGATTTGTCAATGGCCAGGGCTAATGAGGTCAGTAGTATTATTAAAGGTGCTCTGGAGAAAGCAGGCAGAAGTGATGTTAAGTTTGAAGTCTACGGATTTGGCGAAGATGAAGCAGTGGCTCCATTTAATAACAATTTCCCAGAGGAACGTTTTTATAACAGGGCTGTAATAATTGATATTATTCCCGCGACAAAAAAATAGTATTTTAGTTCAATTTTAGGTCCATTTTTAAAGAGGCTGTCTGGTGAAAATCAGACAGCCTCTTTTATTTATACCACCTCATTAGTGTTGCGTTATAATTGGTTTTCATCATAGGAAAATTTTACTCTGCGTAAGGCCTTGGATACAAACGGAATATGCCCTCGAAAATCATAAAAATGACAAAGCCGTGAATTATGTAACACTAAGTCTTAATTGTGTAACATTTTTTAAGCATTCAGGGTTGATATTTGCTTTGCGTAAAATTATCATTAATTAAACCTGATCAAAATGAAAAGTAAATTGCTTCTTATAATAACAGCCATTCTCCTGACAGTATTTCCAATAGTAAGTTTTGGACAAGCACCTACCTTAGGTGCAACTTCTCATTTTGCTTTATTTACTGCTGGTGGAGCTTTTACCTCTAATGGTGCAACAGTAGTAACAGGCGACATTGCCAGTTATACATATATACCCGTCATTAATGCTCCGGGATCAATAATTGGAACTATTTATGGTGTGGGAACTGCCTCGGATCCAGCTTTTGCAGATGTGAGTATAGCATTTAGTAATTTTGGCGCTAATGGAACCGTTTTAGGAACACCTCTGGAAACCTTTAATACAACAGGGTTTATTAATCCGGGAACCTATCATACGATAGGCGCTGCAGCAATGAATGGAAATTTTACATTAGATGCTCTAGGCGACCCTAATGCAATATTTGTTATAAATATAAATGGCACTTTAACAGTAGGAGCAGGTTTCAATATTCTTCTGGCTAATAATGCACAGTATTGCAATGTTTATTGGCAAATAAAGGGCGATTTCATTTTGGGAGCTGGTTCAGTTTTCAGAGGTACTATAATTTCAAATGGAGCTATCACTTTAAATGCAGGTTCAAATCTTTATGGAAGGGCACTTACAACTGCTGGTGCTATATCATTAGCTGCTAACGTTGTAACGATTCCTACGGGATGTGGGCTCCTCAGCGCAGACTTTACTGGTACACCTTTAGTTATATGCGAAGGTTCAATTGTAACATTCACAAATACCTCCACGGGAACCTCTGGAGCTACAACCTATAGCTGGAACTTTGGAGCTGGTGCTACACCGGCTACGGCAAATACAATTGGTCCAATTGCTGTGACTTACAGTACAAGCGGACTGAAAACCGTAACCTTAACCATTACAGACGGAACGTCAGATACAAAAACAAAAACAGATTATATTACTGTAAATTCATTGCCGGCAGCCCCGACAGTAGATCTTATCACACAACCTACCTGTGCCGTTGCAACAGGAAGTGTAGACTTAAGCGGTTTACCAGCCGGAACCTGGACAATTAATCCGGGTGCAATTTCAGGTTCAACAGTAACTACTACCTTATCAGGTTTAGCAACAGGTACTCATAATTATACAGTTACTAATGCAGCAGGTTGTATATCAGCTGCATCAGCTAATATTGTTATAGATGCTCAGCCTTCAACACTGGTAGTAGCTAATCAGACAGCAACAATTTCATCTGGTTCAACATTTACAGTCTCACCTGCTGGTGTTCCTGTTGGAACAACTTATGCCTGGACAGTTCCAGCTTATACTAACTCAGTAACGGGTGGTGTTGCTTTATCTGCACAAGCTAATATCAGCGGAACTCTCACAATTCCTGCAGGAACAGGAACTGCAATTTATACTGTAACCCCAACTTCAGGATCTTGTGTCGGAGTAGATTTTACTGTAACAGTGACTGTAAATTCATCTGTTCCGGTTACAATAGGAACACAACCGGTAGATAACAGTGCTTGTGTGATATCTGGAAATTCCTCCTTCACAGTAGTTCCGGCAGGAACAGCACCATTTACTTATCAATGGCAATATAATAATGGAGGTGTATGGGCAAACGTAGTTAACGGCACACCATCAGGCGCAATTTATAGTAATGAAACTACAGCAACCCTGGGAGTAAGCGGAATTTCAACAGGAGGAAGCTATCAATACAGGAGCTACGTCACGAATAATGGAGGTGTTGATAATGCAACTTCAAATGTTGTAACACTAACAGTCAATACAGTACCATCAGCGCCGGTATTTACAACAACACAACCAGATTGCAGTGTAGCAACAGGAAGCGCTGTTTTTAGCGGTTTACCGGCCGGAGCCTGGACATTAACCAGAACTCCCGGAGCAGTAGTTACAACTGGTTCCGGAGCAAATTATACTATTTCAGGGCTTGCAACAGGAACATATACCTACACTTTGACTGATGGAACTACATTATGCACATCACCGACATCTGCTGATGTAGTTATAAATGCACAACCGGTAACACTAAGTGTTGTAGATCAAGCCGTATCAATAGCCTCAGGAATCGCATTCTCTGATATCCCTGCTGGTGTTCCGGTCGGTACAACATATACATGGGGTGTTCCTGTTTATACCAATGGTGTAACAGGTGGCAGTGCACAATCAAATCAGACAACTATAGGTGAAACGTTATTCATCCCAACAGGAACAGGAACTGCAACATATACAGTAACACCTACCTCAGGGTTATGCGTCGGGACACCATTTACGGCAATTGTTACAGTTACCTCATCATGTGTTCCGGTAACCATAGGAACTCAGCCGGCAAATACCATCTTATGTGCCCCTGCCGGAAATGCTTCAATTATTGTTGTTGCAGCCGGGACAGCACCTTTTACCTATCAGTGGCAATATAATAGTGGCGGAATCTGGGCAGCAGTAGTTGACGGAACTCCATCCGGAGCCGTCTACAGCAATCAGACTACTTCAACTTTGGGGATTAGCGGAATTACGGTTAACGGAAGTTATCAATATCGCAGTTATGTGACAAATTGCACAGGTTCAAGCAATGCAACATCAAATGCAGTTAATCTTACAGTGAATACTTCACCGGCAGCACCAATAGTTGGTACGATTACACAAACTGACTGTTTTGTTGCAACCGGGAGTGTCATACTAAGTGGTTTACCTGCAGCAGGAACCTGGACATTAACAAGAACTCCGGGTGGAACAATAAGTACGGGTACCGGAACAACTGCAACTATCACAGGAGTACCGGTCGGAACAAATACCTATACGGTTACTGACGGAATAACTTTATGTACTTCAGTTGCATCGGCAGTAGTTGTAATAAATCCTCAACCTATCCCTGCAGCGCCAACTGTAACGTTAACACAACCAGACTGTAACATAGCTACAGGGACAATATTGATTACAGCACCCACTGGTGCCGGAATGACTTACAGCATTGATGGCACTAACTATACAAATACATCAGGCATATTTGCTAATGTGCCAATGGGGACCTATACAGTAACTGCAAAGAACGCAGACGGTTGTATCTCTAAGAAGTAAAATTTAAGGGGTGATAATTTGTTGACAATTAAAACAAAGAGAAAATGAAAATTAAATTACTTCTTATAATAACAGCCTTTATCCTATCAGCATTTCCGATAGTCAGTTTTGGACAGGCACCTACCTTAGGGGCAACTTCTCATTTTGCTTTATTTACTGCTGGTGGAGCTTTTACCTCTGATGGTGCAACAGTAGTAACAGGCGACATTGCCAGTTATACAGATATACCCGTCATTAATGCTCCGGGATCAATAATTGGAACTATTTATGGTGTGGGGACTGCCTCGGATCCGGCATTTGCAGATGTGAGTATAGCATTTAGCAATTTTGGCGCTAATGGAACCGTTTTAGGAACACCTCTGGAAACCTATAATACAACAGGGTTTATTAATCCGGGAACCTATCATACGACAGGCGCTGCAGCAATGAATGGAAATTTTACATTAGATGCTCTAGGCGACCCTAATGCAATATTTGTTATAAATATAAATGGCTCTTTAACAGTAGGAGCAGGTTTCAATATTCTTCTGGCTAATAATGCACAGTATTGCAATGTTTATTGGCTAATAAAAGGTGATTTCATTTTGGGAGCTGGTTCAGTTTTCAGAGGTACTATAATTTCAAATGGAGCTATCACTTTAAATGCAGGTTCAAATCTTTATGGAAGGGCACTTACAACAGCTGGTGCTATTACCTTACATAATAATATAGTAAGTTTTACGCCAGCTGCTGCAGGGACAATCACAGGCACCCTGGCACAATGTCCGGCAACAGCAGGTCAGACCTATAGTATAACAGCAGTAGCGGGAGCAACAACCTATACATGGTTAGTACCCACTGGCTGGAGCGTTACCGCAGGAGCCGGAACCAATAGCATCACGGTCACCAGCGGAGCTGCAGGACAAAACGGAGATATCACAGTAACAGCAGACAATAGCTGTGGAACAAGTGCAGCCAGCAGTCTGGCAGTCACCGTCACAGCAGGAGCACCGGCAGTACCGGGAGCCATCACAGGCACCCTGGCACAATGTCCGGCAACAGCAGGTCAGACCTATAGTATAACAGCAATAGCCGGAGCAACAACCTATACATGGTTAGTACCCACTGGCTGGAGTGTTACCGCAGGAGCCGGAACCAATAGCATCACGGTCACCAGCGGAGCAACAGGAGATAACGGAAACATCACAGTAACAGCAGACAATAGCTGTGGAACAAGTGCAGCCAGCAGTCTGGCAGTCACCGTCACAGCAGGAGGAGCACCGGGAGTACCGGGAGCCATCACAGGCACCCTGGCACAATGTCCGGCAACAGCAGGTCAGACCTATAGTATAACAGCAGTAGCGGGAGCAACAACCTATACATGGTTAGTACCCACTGGCTGGAGTGTTACCGCAGGAGCCGGAACCAATAGCATCACGGTCACCAGCGGAGCTGCAGGACAAAACGGAGATATCACAGTAACAGCAGACAATAGCTGTGGAACAAGTGCAGCCAGCAGTCTGGCAGTCACCGTCACAGCAGGAGCACCGGCAGTACCGGGTGCCATAACAGGCAGTCTGGTCCAATGTCCGGCAACAGCAGGTCAGGCCTATAGTATAACAGCAGTAGCCGGAGCAACAACCTATACATGGTTAGTACCCACTGGTTGGAGTGTTACCGCAGGAGCCGGAACCAATAGCATTACGGTCACCAGCGGAGCTGCAGGACAAAACGGAGATATCACAGTAACAGCAGGCAATAGCTGTGGAACAAGTGCAGCCAGCAGTCTGGCAGTCATCGTAGGAGCACCGGCAGTACCGGGAGCCATAACAGGCACCCTGGCACAATGCCTATCAATTGCAGGAGAGACCTATAGTATAACGGCAGTAGCCGGGGCAACAACCTACACATGGGCAGTGCCCGCAGGGTGGAGCATCACAGCAGGAGCCGGAACCAATAGCATCACAGTCACCACTGGGACAATAGGACAAAACGGAAATATCACCGTCACAGCAGGCAATAGTTGCGGAACAAGTGCAGTCAGCAGCCTGGCAGTCACCGTTAATCTCTCTTTAGTTGCCAGTGTTAGCATAGCAGCCGTTCCATCGGGAGCGATCTGTGCAGGCACATCAGTGACTTTTACAGCAACACCAACTAACGGCGGGGCACCAACATATCAGTGGAAGAGTGGCGGAGCAGATATAGTCGGAGCAACAAATTCGACATATACGTCAGCAGCGCTGGTAAATACAGAAGCTATAACGGTTGCAATGACCTCAACATTAGCATGTGCTTCAGGCAGTCCTGCAACATCGAATACGGTTACTATGGTAGTTAATCCGGTTTTACCGGCCAGTGTTACAATAGCAGCAGTTCCGCTCGGAGCAATCTGTGCAGGCACATCAGTGACATTTACAGCTACCCCAGTCAATGGCGGAGCCCCAACTTATGTCTGGAAAAACGGAGCAACAGTTATAGCAGGCGAGACAGGATCGACTTATACTTCGACGACTCTTGCCAATGCAGACGTCATCACGGTAGTTATGACCTCAACAGAAGCATGTGCTTCTGGGAGTCCTGCAACATCGAATACAGTCAATATGGTTGTCAATCCAATTGTAGCAGCCAGTGTAACTATAGCAGCAGCACCTCTTGGAGCAATCTGTGCAGGAACATCAGTAACATTTACAGCAACTCCTGTAAACGGTGGAGCACCGACATATGTCTGGAAAAACGGCGCATCAGTTATAGCAGGAGAGACAGGATCAACATATACTTCGACGACACTTGCCAATGCAGATGCCATCACAGTAGTAATGACCTCAACAGCAGCATGTGTCTCAGGGAGTCCTGCAACATCGAATATTGTTGATATGGTAGTCGGTACTATTCCATCAGTACCAACCTTTATAATTACTCAACCAACCTGTATTTTACCTACTGGAAGCGTAGGTCTGAATGGTTTACCTGCAGGTAATTGGACCCTTAATCCGGGATCAATAGCAGGAAACACAGTAAGTACAACAGTTTCAGGACTTATACCAGGTACATATAATTATACAGTTACCAATTCAACTGGATGTATTTCAGCCGCAACTGCAGATATTGTTATAGTCGCCCCAACTGCAATAGTCGGATGCGTTTCGTCAGGAACTGTAGTTACGATTAATGCTCAGCCAGTTACTCCTTCAGCACCTGTTGCGACATTGATACAGCCAACATGTATTTTACCAAACGGTACAATAACAGTCACATCACCAATAGGAGCAGGTATGACTTACAGTATTGATGGTTTAGATTACACAAATACAACAGGAATATTTACACTTCCGGCAGGTTCATATAATCTGACTGCCAAGAATCTGAGTGGTTGTATATCAACAGGTACTGGTGTAATACTAAATGCCACAACAGTTGTAGTTGGTTGTATATCAACAGGTACTGTAGTAACAATCATAGCACAACCGGCAAAACCAATTGCAGTTCCCAACAGTAATACTCCTGTCTCAGTAGGCGGTCCAATAAATCTGACTGCAGTTTCAGTTCCTGGTGCAACTTATATGTGGACAGGTCCTAACGGATTTACATCGACACTTCAGAATCCTGTAATTCCGGTTTCAACACCAGCCGATGCAGGTGTATATTCCTTAACCGTAACAACGGCTACCTGCTCATCAGCACCGGCAACGTCAATAGTCGCAGTAAACGAGTTAGATTTTAATATTCCGGAAGGCTTCTCACCAAATGGAGACGGAATCAACGATTTCATCATTATCAGGGGCATTGATTACTATCCCCAAAATTCGATTGTGATCTTTAATCGTTGGGGAATAAAAGTTTATGAGGCAAGTCCTTACAAGAACGACTGGGACGGCAGATCTATCAGAGGATTAAAGGTTGGAGGCGATGAACTACCTGTAGGTACATACTTCTATCTGCTTGATTTAGGTGATGGTTCGAAAGTTATAAAAGGAACTTTCTATCTCAACAGATAAAAGGGATTAGTTAAAAACATTCATGAAATAAAAACAGAATGAAAAAATTAAAATTAATAGCGGCAGTTGTACTGGCATCATGGACTTTAATCTTAAATGCTCAGCAAGCCCCGTTGTACACACATTATATGAATAACACTCTGGTTGTAAACCCGGCTTATGCCGGTAGCAGAGATGCTTTGACACTTACAGCTCTTCATCGTTCGCAATGGGTTGGCTTCACCGGTGCCCCGATAACAGAGACAATAACAGCACATTCTCCGCTAAGAAATGAGCATATTGGTTTAGGTTTGTCTATACTGAATGATAAAATCGGACCTACCAATAACACATCTGTATTTGTTGATTATGCTTACATGATTAAACTGAATGAAAAATCAAAACTGGCTTTTGGTTTAAGTGCAGGAATAAATATTTACAATGCCAATCTGAGTACACTTCAGCTCGATCAGCAAACTGACCCTTCTTTTCAGAATAATATTAACAACCACGTAACGCCTAACTTTGGTTTTGGTGCATATTACTCGAGAGAGAAATTCTATTCCGGAATATCAATACCTAATTTGTTGCAAAACAGTTATTTATTGAAAAATCCTGATAACTTAAATGCTTTAACAGGAAAAGAGCAAAGGCACTTTTTCTTAATTGCCGGAGCATTATTTAACATTACGGAAAATCTCGACTTCAAACCAACAACTCTTGTCAAAGTAACTTCAGGAGCGCCTATGCAGGCTGATCTTACAGCAACATTTATTATTATGAAACGTCTACTCGCCGGGGCAATGTGGCGAACCGGAGATTCATTCGGAGGGTTGGTTGGATTTGATATTACCGATCAGTTCCATCTTGGATATTCCTACGATTGGTCCTATGGTTTGCGATCTGGAACATATAACCATGGAAGTCATGAGCTGGTACTCAGATACGATGTTTTATTTTTGAGCAGAAAGCAGATACATTCTCCCAGGAATTTTTAAAATCCCCTAAAAGCATAAAAATGAAAAATCTATTACTTACCATCATTGTATTTATCGGGATTACGACTATTGTTTTTCCACAGAAAAAATCTGGCAACGAGAAAACCGGAGATAAATTCTTCTTTTGTTATTCTTTCGATAAAGCCATCAAATACTATACCCACTCAAAAAATCTGAGTCTGGAAGGACAAAGAAAGCTGGCTGAAAGTTATCATAACATTGACAGGAACGCAGAATCGGAAGCAGCCTATTTAAATTTGATAAAATCGCAGGGAGAATTTTTATCAGAAGAAAATTCCCCGGCAGACCAGAAAAAACAGTCTGGAACGGCATATTCAGTAATAAGGACTGTCCCGGGAGGACTTATGCCTGAAGACTATTACAATTATTCTATGGTATTAAAAAGCAATGGTAAATATGATGAATCAGCTAAAATGATGGATATATTCTTTGAACTAAAACCTGCTGATTTGCGAGCACAAGATTATGAAAATAATAAATATGAATTATCTGATTTATTGAAAGATAACGGCAAATATAAAATCGAACATTTGAATGTAAATACCGCCGCATTGGATTATGGAACAAGCTACTACAAGAATAAAATTGTTTTTTCATCAAGCAGAGTGGTCAATAATAAAGGTGCAAAATTATTCAGATGGACAAAAAAGCCATTCTGGGATATGTATGTTTCGGATGTTGATAGTGGTCAGTTAAAAACCCCTGAAATATTCGATAAAGGTCTTAATGGGGATATGCATGATGGTCCGGCCAGTTTTAGCAATGGCGGAACAGTAATAGCTTTCACACGAAATAATTATAATGAAAAAGTAAAGGACAGGGTTATTGAGTTACAGATTTGTTTCAGCAACTATGTTGATGGTAAATGGTCAAAACCTGTTCCTTTTTTATATAATAACAAAGATTATTCTGTTGGTCAGCCTTACCTGACAGAAGACGGGAACACAATGTATTTTACGAGTGATATGCCAGGCGGATATGGAAAGGCTGATCTTTACAAAACAGTAAAAGACGAAAAGGGAGAGTGGGGAAAACCCGAAAATATGGGTGATAAAATAAACACAGAGGGAGATGAAATGTATCCATTTCTGACAGAGAACGGCAAGATGTTGTATTTCTCATCAGATGGACATTTTGGAGTTGGGGGCCTTGATATTTATAGCTGCACAATTGACAGTTCCGGTATCGGGTTGATTACAAATGCCGGAAGTCCCTTGAATACACAATATAATGATTATGCCTTTATAGTTAATGATTCGACAAATAAAGGATATTTTACTTCGGACAGGTCAGGTGGAAGCGGAGGTGATGATATTTATTCTTTAGTTATATCTGATCCTGTTGTACTGTTCACAGTGAATGCACCATTAAACATACCGGTAACCCGTCGCGTAAGGGAAACATTCCCTATTCGTAACTATGTGTTTTTCGAATCAGGATCAACAGCAATATCCGATCGTTATGTGTTGATAACTAAGGATCAGGTAAAAGAATTCAGGGAAGACAGGCTGGAAGTGTTTACTCCTAAGAATCTTTCAGGACGTTCAGCTAGGCAGATGACTGTTTATTATAATGTTGTAAATATACTGGGTGACCGGATGGGAAGATTTCCTTCAACAATTGTTCGGTTAGCAGGAGCCTCAATGGAAGGTAAGGAAGACGGATTGGCTATGGCTGAATCGGTTAAGAAATACCTGGTGGATGTTTTTGGAATTGACGCTTCAAGGATAAATACAGAAGGCAGGATTAAACCAAGAATTCCATCGGAACAGCCTGGTGGAACTAAAGAACTCGTACTTCTTCGTGAGGGAGACCGCAGAGTATCTATCTGGAGCGAGTCACCTGAAATTCTTATGGAGTACCAGACAGGTCCGAATACACCACTCGCGCCAATTGAAATTATTAGTGATGTGGAAGCACCTGTTGACAGCTATGTTACATTTAAAGCTGAGGGAGCCAAAGAAGCGTTCTCATCCTGGACAATGGAAATCAGAGATGAATCAGGTGCAGCAAAGTCATTTGGCCCTTATACAAATGATGATGTCAGCATATCAGGAAAAGAAATACTTGGTACCCGTACTGAAGGCAATTACAATGTAACGATGACAGGGCAGACCAGGAGTGGAAATATTCTTAAAAAGGAAGCTCCTGTACATATTGCTCTTTGGACTCCAGGGCAGAACGAGGAGATGATGAGATTCAGTATACTTTTTGAATTCAACGCACCTGAAGCCATAAATATTTACGATAAATACCTTACTGATATAGTAACGCCAAAGATTCCTAAAGACGGAAAAGTAATTATTCATGGCCATACCGATATCATCGGAGAAGAGGCTTATAATTTAAAATTGTCCGAAAACAGAGCTAAAGATGTACAAGGTATTATGGAAAGAGCTCTTGCTAAAGCCGGTAGAACTGATGTGAAGTTTGAAGTTTACGGATTTGGTAAAGATCTGGTTTTGGCACCTTTTGAAAACAGATACCCGGAGGAACGCTTTTACAACCGGACTGTAATAATTGATATTATTCCCCCGGAAAAAAAATAGTGTTTTAGTTCAATTTTAGGTTCATTTTTAAAGAGGCTGTCTGGTGAAAACCAGACAGCTTTATTCTTAATTATCATATGTCAAAAACGCAATATTAATGTACCGGTAATGTGTAAATTATGTAAATTATTTAGATAATTATGTAACGCTCACCTTTTTTAACGGACTTAACTTTGTTGCGTGATAACTATTTCACAATTAAAACTAATATAAATGAAAATAAAAAGACTTTTGACAACCCTTGCATTAGTAGTGGTTGTTATTATTGCGGGATGCAAAAAAGACACTTTTAAAGAAACTGTCGGAGTATGTCCTCTCGTTGTAACCGATCCTCTGAATCTTGCAACAGGAGTTCCCCTCAACAAGATAATTACAGCAACATTCAATGAAAATATGAATGCTGCTACTATCACCCCTGCATCATTTACCATTGAAGCAGGAGCTAAGGGAGCAGCGCTGGTGGCAGGAGCAATTACTTATGCAGGTATGACTTCAACGTTTACACCTGCAAGCCCACTCACCGCTAACACTACTTATACCGGTACTCTTAAATCGACAATAAAAGATTTAAAAGGAAATTCCATAAAAGGAAATGCCCTGCAAGGCGATTATGTATGGACCTTTACAACAGGATCAATACCAACAGTATCCTCTACCAGCCCTGTAAATAATGAAACAGGCGTACTTTTTAATAAAGAAATTACTGCAACTTTCAGTGAGGCTATGGATCCTTTGACACTTACATCCACAACCTTTACTCTGGCAAATGGTGCGACACCGGTTGCTTTCAGCAGCATTAGCTATTTAGGTACTACTGTTTCATTTACACCATCAGCAAATCTTTTACCTGGAACACTTTATACTGCGACTATTACAACAGGTGCGAAGAATGTACCGGGTATTCCATTGGCAGCTAACTATGTATGGAAGTTTACAACCAGTGCAATTCCAACTGTGATTCTGGCAGATCCATTAAATCTTGCCACTAACGTAGCTCTTAATAAAGTTGTTCGTGCTACATTCAGCGAAGCAATGGATCCATTGACTATTACAGGAACATCGTTCACCTTATTGAATGGTGTAACGCCGGTTGCAGGAGTAGTTACATATGCAGGCACAATTGCTTCATTTACACCTACAGTTAGTCTGCTGGCAGGTACCACTTATACTGCTACTGTCACAACTTTAGCTAAGAGTGTACCCGGTATTCCAATGGCAAGTAATTTTGTCTGGACCTTTACAACAATTCCTGGGGTAACATTTACATTGAACGTTACTGCCGTTAACGGAACAGTAGTAAAAAACCCAAATCAGGTATCGTACAATAACGGAGATATTGTTCAGCTTACTGCAATACCGGATGCCAGTTATTCATTCACATCATGGAGCGTAGATAAAGTTGGTGTGTCTAGTCCCACAACAATTCTTATGAACGGGAATAAAAATGTAACTGCAAACTTTACGCTTACAACCGCAGTTTGTCCTACAGTAGTACCATTAGGATTATCAGGCGATTATGTAATATTTGCAGAATCAGGAATCTCAACTACCGGTACTACTTCGGTTATTGGTAATATGGGAATTAATCCCGCAGCTGCCACAGCTATTACCGGATTTGCATTATCTCTTCCGGCTGGTGGCGCATTTTCCTCATCAAGTTTAGTAACCGGAAATATCTACGCACCCGGCTATGCAGATCCAACACCAGCTAACCTGGTCACAGCAACAACAGATATGACAACTGCATATACCACAGCAAATGGTCTGACAAGTCCTTCTCCTGTCAATGAGTTTATGGGAGGTAACCTGAATGGTCAGACATTGACTGCGGGCATATACAAATGGAGTACAAATGTATCTGTAACCAATGGCATCATATTAGATGGTGGCGCTGACAACTGCTCAACATTTATATTACAGATAGCCGGCGACCTTACTGTGGCAAATGGTGCTATCATCACCTTACAAAATGGAGCACAGGCCAAAAACATCTTCTGGGTAGTGGCTGGTTCAAAAGCTGCCCTTGGAACAACTGTTGATTTCAGTGGAAATATCTTATGTAAAAATTTGATTTCACTGAATACCGGTGCTAAAGTTCTTGGAAGATTAATGGCACAGACAGCTGTTACACTGGATGCTGCAACAGTAACTTTCCCATAATAAAATCGGGTATTTCCCCCTCCGGGGGGATTTACCTTTTCTAAAATTAATATTATAAATCAGGCATAAATTAAATAAAAAATGAAATCGCAAATAACTTTTAAAAAGGGACCAAACAAGACCTGGTTCCGCTATACACTGCTCTTTAAGAGTCTTATCTTTAGTGCTTTGGCTCTAATCAGTATACAGGCAACTGCTCAAACGCAGGATACTCTCTACACGAAACCATCGTGGTGGTTTGGCGGAGCTATAGGAGCAAACTTTAATTACTACCGGGGTTCAACCCAGGAACTTAATTCTGCTTTAACAGTTCCGGCTGTTTTTCATAAGGGAAGTGGGCTGGGCCTTTATCTGGCTCCACTAGTGGAATTTCATAAACCGGATAAAAGACTTGGCTTTATGTTACAATTAGGCTATGACGGACGTAAAGGATCATTCAATCAGATAGTTACTCCATGTAACTGCCCGGCTGACTTAAAAGTTAAACTCAGCTATCTGACAATTGAACCCAGTCTGCGTCTGGCTCCTTTCAAAAATGCTTTTTATATATATGCAGGTCCGCGCTTAGCATTCAATTTAGCCAAGTCATTCAAGTACAAGGTAGGCATCAATCCCGATTATCCTGCACAGGTACCTGATCCCGAAGTTACCGGAGATTTCAGCAATATGCGCAAATCGGTATTCTCAATGCAAATAGGTGCCGGATATGATATAGAACTCTCATCACAAAATAAAGAGAAACAATATGTTCTGTCCCCGTTCATTGCTTTTCACCCATATTTTGGCCAGGATCCACGTTCAATTGAAACATGGAATCTGACAACAGTGAGGCTGGGTATCGCTCTTAAGATGGGAAAAGGCCATAAAATTGAGAAACCTGTTCAACCGGAACCAGTGATGGTAGTAGTACCTGAACCTGTGGTAAAGTTTTCTGTTTACTCTCCTAAAAATATCCCAATAGAACGCAGGGTAAGGGAAACATTCCCGATTCGGAACTATGTATTTTTCAATTTAGGATCTACTGAAATATCCGATCGGTACGTTTTGATTACCAAAGATCAGGTGAAAGACTTCAGACAAGACAGGCTGGAAGTGTTTACCCCTAAACGTTTACCGGGTCGTGCTCAAAGACAGATGACTGTCTATTATAATGTTCTTAATATACTTGGTGACCGTATGGGAAGATTCCCTTCAACAGCTGTCAGACTGGCCGGAGCATCAATGCAGGGTAAAAAGGATGGGTTGGCAATGGCTGAATCGGTTAAGAAATACCTTGTAGATGTATTTAGTATTGACCCTTCGAGGATAAAAACTGAAGGCAGGATAAAACCAAGGATCTCTTCAGAACAGCCGGGTGGTACCAAAGAGCTTGACCTTCTTCGTGAGGGCGACCGCAGAGTTTCAATCTGGAGCGAATCACCTGAAATACTTATGGAGTACCAAACAGGGCCTGATGCCCCTCTCGCAACGGTCGAAATTGTAGGAGTACAGGAAGCTCCACCTGACAGCTATGTTATATTTAAAGCTGAAGGAGCAAAAGATGCTTTCTCATCATGGTCAATTGAAGTGGCAGATGAAACAGGAAATGTGCAGAAATTCGGACCTTATACAACTGACGAGGCAGCACTACCCGGAAAATTAATCCTGGGCGCCAGACCTACGGGCGATTATAAGGTGACAATGGTGGGTCAGACCAAAAGCGGTAATGTTGTAAAACAGGAAGCTCCGGTACACATGGTACTATGGACACCGCCGGTCAATGAGGAAATGATGAGATTCAGTATCATCTTTGAATTTAATGATTCCAGGGCAGTCAATATTTACGAAAGGTATCTGACCGATATTGTAACACCAAAAATTCCTAAAGACGGAACTGTCATTATTCACGGTCATACTGATATTATCGGGGAAGACGCCCATAATATGGAATTATCACTTGCCAGATCGAATGAAGTAAAGGGTATACTTGAAAATGCTCTGACTAAAGCTGACAGGAAAGATGTCAAATTTGAAGTCTACGGATTTGGTGAGGATCAGGCAGTATCGCCTTTTGAAAACAAATATCCTGAGGAAAGATTTTATAACCGCACAGTTATAATTGATATTATTCCTCCAAGGTAAGTCTTGAATTAAACTTTTTTTATAATAAAAGAGGCTGTCTGAGTTGCTTCTCAGACAGCTTTTTCTTTTTATTTCTTAATTTGACATTCAACAGAAATTGCTTATATTTGCTACTTAAGCAAATTTAACCTGATTAGCTGTTTGAAACTCCACATTAAGAATATGGTAAGCAATCGTTGCAAAATGGTTGTTAAATCTGAATTACATAAACGTGGTTTGCATTTTACTACCATACAGTTAGGCGAGGTAGAGATAATGGAAGACCTTCCTAAAGAGCAGCTTGATAATCTTAATGCTGCCCTGAAAAAGACCGGGCTTGAGTTAATGGATGATAAAAACAGCATTCTTGTTGAAAAAATAAAAACCATAATTATCGAACTTGTTCATTATACTGATGATCAGATCAAAATCAACCTGTCTGACTACCTAAGCGAAAAACTCAATCATAATTACACATACATCTCGAATCTCTTTTCAGAAGTTAAGGGAACCACAATTGAGCAGTTTTTCCTTTCGCATAAAATTGAAAAGGTAAAAGAACTCCTGGTATATGATGAACTCAACCTTACCGAAATAGCCTATAAACTTCATTACAGCAGCGTTGCACATCTTTCCAATCAGTTTAAGAAAATGACTGGTCTCACCCCATCACATTTTAAAAGTCTTAAGAGCAAGAAAAGGAACACACTGGGGAATGTATAAGTAAGGTGTGAATAATGTAACTTATTAATAAAATAGTGTAACTGTTCAGGTATTCGCCCGATGTACCTTTGTTACTGTAATTATTTGTATAAGGAATTCAAACTGGTTATAAATAATTCGGTAATTAATATTAAAATATAAATCATGGGAAATCTACTTTATGTAATCGCAGTAATACTCATTATTGCATGGGCTATCGGATTCATCGGCTATAGCGCCGGAGGAATCATACATATTCTACTTGTTATTGCAGTTATTGCAGTAATACTAAGGGTAATTCAGGGCAGGAGACCAATCAACTAATTTTTAAAAATAAATATTATGAAAAAGATCGCAATTTGTTTAATGGCAACATGTTTATCATTAGCACTACTTCCACTTCATTTAAGTGGTGCAACTACTGCTCCGGTTTCTTCTATACCTGCTCCTACACCAGCAGAATCGGCTGAAGCCAAAACCTTAACTCTGAGGTTAAACGAAATAAGTTCGATGGATAAGTCAAAATTGAAATCGGCTGACAAGAAAAGTATGAGAAAAGAAGTACGTTCAATCAATCACAAACTAAGAGAAGTCTCAGGTGGAGTTTATCTGACAACAGGAGCAATAATCCTTATAGTGGTTATTCTGGTTATACTTTTGTAATTAATTAATATATAATTAGTTAAAATATAAATCATGGGAAATTTACTATATGTTATTGCTATAATCCTGATCATCGGCTGGGCTATCGGATTCTTTGCTTACAATGTTGGCGGGATAATAAATATTCTTCTTGTTATTGCAGTTATTGCATTAATACTAAGGATCATTCAGGGTAAAAAAGTTTTTTAATCATTTTATAAAAAGATAAAATTATGAGCTCAGGAAAAATATTATTAGGAGTATTGGCAGGAGTTGCCGCTGGTGCATTATTAGGAATTTTGTTTGCCCCGGATAAAGGTTCTGTTACAAGAAAAAAAGTTACTAAAAAGGCAGATGATTATACAGATGCGTTAACAGAAAAATTCAATGAATTTCTTGACAATATCTCCGAAAAGGTTGAAGATGTTAAGGATGAAGCTTCGGATCTTGTTGAAAAGGCAACAGCAAAATCGCAGAAACTTAAAAATGATATTAAAGCTGCAACCAGCTCATAAGATACAGAATTAATAAAAATCATATCTTAAAAATCATTGTCATGGAATTGGATACTATATCTGTCAGACGGCAAATTCGGGATGTAAAAAGGACAACTCCTTTGTCATCGTTCAGTTTCAATATAGAAACTCTGATCGGAAATATGAAACAGAGCCGCAATTGGGCTAAAGGGGAACTTGATGCAATGATTCTCCTGAGAGATCCTGAAAAGCAGATATTGCTGACTGCAATGCATAAGGGAACTGAGATTGATTCTTTTCAATCTCAGGATTCAATTACTTTGAAAGTCATTGAAGGGAAATTAAAGTTCCTTTCGGGTAAGAATGATGTAATTCTTAATGAAGGCCAATTTCTGACACTTCATGAAAAAATTAGTTATTCAATGAAATCACTGGAAGAAACAGTTTTTCTCTTAACCATAGCAACAGGAATTTAAAACAGAGAAATTACTGCTATTCCTGTATATAAAAATTTTAATCAGGAAAGACGCAATGGAAGATAATGCCAAACTGCTTGAGTCGCTGCTTGAAAAGGCAGCTGATTACGGCAAAACAAGTTTTGAGCTGATAAAACTTAGAGCTCTTGATAAATCATCGGATATAGTATCAACAGTCATCCCACGTACGGTTGCTATTGTATTATTTGCATGCTTCATGCTTTTTTTAAACCTGGGATTATCATTCTGGCTTGGTGAAATATTGGGCAGAATCTATTATGGTTTTTTTGTTGTAGCCGCATTTTATGGCGTTGTAGGTATTGTTGTAAATTTCTTTTTTCATAAGAAATTCAAGAATGTTGTCAGTAATTATTTTATCAGAAAGCTGCTTAAATAAAATCACATGCAAAACATTACTTCAAAAGCCGGACTTAAAGATGCAATCTTAGTGTTGGAAGACGAGCAAGCCTTAGCCGGGCTGATTCTGAAAGAACAATTCTATCTCACCTACAACAGCTTTAAACCGGTAAATCTTATCAGGAGCACATTGAAAGATTTTACCTCTGCGCCAAATCTGGTCGATAATCTTTTAGGAATAGGCACAGGTCTTGCAACAGGGTATATCTCAAAAAAATTAATTATTGGTGGCTCTGGCAATATACTAAGAAAAATTCTTGGCTCTCTCTTACAATTAGGGGTTACGACCATAGTGGCAAAAAACCCCAATGCTATCAAGTCAGTTGGTCATGTAATTCATAAATATATTAATCGCAGTAAAGAAAGATTATCTGAAGACCATGGCAAATGAAGAACTAAAACTGCCGGTATATGTTAAGGTAACTATCATACTAATCGGTTTATTTGCCTTTTTTACTTTATTATATATTGCACGGGATATTATAATTCCAGTTGTTTTTGCAACCATACTTGCAATATTGCTTCACCCTGTAGTGAATTTTTTTGTTCGGTTAAAGATGAACAGGGTAGTAGCCATAACAGTTACATTATTGCTTACCTTTCTGTTAATGCTGGGTTTTGGCGCTATGTTAATTTCGCAGGCAAATAAGCTTAGCGAATCATGGCCCATACTGGTCGAGAAATTTACCGTTCTGCTAAACCAGAATATCAGCGATGCTGCAGATTATTTCAATAAAGACCCTCAAAAGATTCATGAATGGTTCACAAAAACACAGGGTGAGCTTATCAACACAAGCACAGCTGCATTAGGGCAGACACTCGTAATTGTAGGAAGTGGTTTGATTATACTTTTCCTGCTGCCGGTTTACATCTTCTTAATATTATTTTACCAGCCATTATTGCTCGAGTTTATTCACAGGTTGTTTGGAATTGAAAATAAAAGCAGTGTTAGCGAAATTGTGAGCCAGATAAAAGGTCTTATTCAGCAATATCTGGCAGGGCTGTTAATTGAAGTTGTAATGGTTGCAATTCTTGATGCAGCCTCACTTTTCATACTTGGAATTGAATATGCACTTATTCTGGGAATTATCGGTGCACTGTTAAATATGATTCCCTACCTGGGTGGACTGGTGGCGGTCGCAATGCCTATGATGGTTGCCATTGTTACCAAATCATCACCCATATATGCTATTTATGTTTTGATAGCTTACTATTTCATTCAGCTTATTGATAATAATTATATCGTTCCTTATATAGTTGCCTCTAAAGTAAAGATCAATGCTCTCTTTTCTATTATTGTAGTAATCGCCGGAAACGCATTATGGGGTATCCCTGGTATGTTCCTTTCCATCCCGATACTTGCTATTGTAAAACTTGTTTGCGACCATATTGAACCTCTTACACCATGGGGATTTTTATTAGGTGACACAATGCCTCCAATTTTGGAAATTAAAAAGATTTTGAAAAAAATAAAGATTATAAAAGAATGACCACTGTAAAGAAAGAAGGAATTTTGCTTTGGAACACTGGTTTGGAATTTGAAAACGAAGGTGTTCTTAACCCTGCAGTAATTCGGGACGGTGACAGTGTTCATATGTTTTACAGAGCAGTGCAAAAAGGAAACCATTCAACAATAGGTTATTGCAGGTTTGATGGCCCTTTGACACTTGTTGAAAGATGGGATAAACCGGTTTTGGTCCCTGAATTTGAATATGAAACACAAGGAGTAGAAGATGCACGTATCGTAAAGATTGATGGCCTGTTTTATTTAACGTATACCGGTTACGATGGGACAAATGCCCGTGGTGCTTTGGCAAAGTCGAAAGATTTAAAGCATTTTAAGAAACATGGGGTCATTGTTCCAAAGATCACATATTCAGAATTTTTGTCACTTGCTGAATCGTTAGGTACAGTAAATGAGAGCTATTATAATAATCAAAAGTTTTACACTCACTATACAGACCCGGAGAAAAAAATAATGTTGTGGGATAAAAATGTTATTTTTTTTCCCCGAAGAATTGGAGGTAAATTAGCATTCCTTCATCGTATCAGGCCCGGCATTCAAATTGTCTTTGTTAATGAATTAAAGAACCTCACAAAAGAATTCTGGAAGAAATATTTTTTTAAGCTGCAGGAGCATATTGTTCTTGATCCTGTTTATGCTCATGAGTCAAGCTATATTGGTGGCGGTTGTCCTCCGATTGAAACGGAACATGGGTGGCTTCTGATATATCACGGAGCACAGGAAACTGAAAGAGGGCTTATTTATTCAGCCTGTGCTGCCTTATTAGATCTGAATGATCCAACCAAAGAGCTTGCCCGGCTTCCGCATGCGCTGTTTTTTCCTGAATATGAATGGGAATTAATCGGGGAAGTAAATAATGTGGTTTTTCCTACCGGTACTGTATTGTTTGGAGGAACACTCTTCATATATTATGGTGCTGCGGATAGTGTGATAGCCTGTGCATCCTTAAATTTATCGGAGTTAATAGCCGAATTGCTCACTTACAAATCAAAGGATGAGAAATAATATCGATCACAAACTAATTACTGTAAAAGGTCAGTCAGAAAATCTGCCTGAAATTTTATTTGTTACTTCATATCCTCCCAGAGAATGTGGAATAGCGACCTATTCTCATGATCTGATAAGTGCGCTTAATAATAAATTCAGCTCTTCATTTTCTATAAAAGTCTGCGCCCTGGAATCAGGCGATGAAACTTATTCATATCCGGTTGAAGTAAAGTACGTTCTTAAGACATCGTTGGCTGATAGTTATGAAACACTTGCGATAGAGATTAATAAGGACGAGCACATTAAAATGGTTTTAATCCAACACGAATTTGGCTTTTATATAGAGCAGGAACTATCATTCAGGCATTTTTTATCAGAACTAATTAAACCTGTTATAATTGTTTTCCATACTGTTCTTCCTCATCCTGATGAGCAGTTAAAATCTAAAATCTTAAGTATTGCATCAGTTTGCAGATCAATTATCGTAATGACCAATAATTCATCTGAGATTTTGATAAACAATTATGGTGTACCTGCGGAAAAAATTTCTGTGATAGCCCATGGCACTCATTTAGCACCTCATTTAGATAAAGAATTATTAAAAAGTAAATTTGGCTTGGAAGGCAGAAAAGTTCTCTCAACTTTTGGGCTTCTAAGTTCGGGAAAGAGCATTGAAACTACATTAGAGGCTCTGCCATCCATAATAAAAACCAATCCTGAAGTAATATTTCTGATAATTGGGAAGACACATCCTGAGGTGGTGAAGTGGGAAGGAGAAAAATACAGGAATAGCCTTGAGGATAAAGTGATACTAAATAAGCTGACCAGCCATGTAAAATTCATTAACAAATATCTTGCATTGCCTGATCTTCTTGAATATTTGCAACTTACAGATATATACCTGTTTACGTCAAACGATCCTTTTCAGGCTGTAAGCGGCACTTTCGCCTATGCAATGAGTTGTGCATGTCCGATCATTTCTACTCCTATACCCCATGCAAAGGAAGTATTGACTGAGGATACAGGAATTATCTTTGATTTTTGTAACTCACAGCAATTAGCAAATAGTGTTCTCCGTCTCCTTAACGACGAACAGATTCGCAGGAATATGAGCGTAAATGCTTTGCAGAAAATAGTTTCCACATCCTGGGAAAATTCAGCTATTTCTCACATTTTGCTATTCGAAAAAATTGTTGAAGATGAAATTACCTTACTGTATAATCTGCCTGTTATTAATCTTGATCGCCTGAAGAAAATGACAACTGATTTTGGGATGATTCAGTTTTCGAAAATTAATTCTCCTGATTCAGATTCGGGGTATACACTTGATGATAATGCGCGGGCACTGGTAGTTATGTGTATGCATTACAAGTTAACAGATGATATAAAAGATCTGTTATACATTAACAAGTATTTCTTATTCATAAAAAATTGTTTACAACCAGGTGGTGATTTTTTAAATTATGCAGATAAGGAATACAAATTTACCGATCAGAACGCAGATGTAAATTTAGACGATGCAAACGGCAGGGCTATCTGGGCACTTGGGTATCTGACCACACTTAAGAGGATACTTCCCTTTAACATTTTATCAGAAGCCGGATCAATCATTTTAAGTTCCGTGTCTCATCTGGAAACAATTCATTCAACACGGGCAATGGCTTTTGCAATAAAAGGGTTGTATTATTTTCATAAAACCAAAAGAACAACTGAAAATATTAACCTGATAAAAACGTTCGCCGACCGTCTGGTGCAGATGTATAAACACGAATCGGGTGAAAAATGGGAGTGGTTTGAAGGTTATCTTACCTACGCCAACAGCATATTGCCGGAATCAATGTTGTATGCATGGCTATTAACAGGAGAAGAAATCTATAAAGACACAGCGATATCATCCTTCCAATTTCTTTTATCAAAAACCTTTAATGAAAACGGTATTGAAGTTATCTCCAATAATGGCTGGTTGCATAAAGGGCAGGTAGCTGCCCATTATGGTGAACAACCGATAGATGTTGCTTATTCAATAATGACATTAAGTAAGTTTTATGATGTTTTTAAGGATGTGGATTACCTGATTAAAATGGAAACAGCCTTTAACTGGTTTTTAGGCAACAACCGTTTGCACCAGATTATTTATAATCCATGCACCGGTGGATGTTACGACGGACTTGAAGAAAATCATGTAAACCTTAATCAGGGAGCAGAATCTACATTAAGCTATCTGATGGCACGTCTTACTGTTGATAAATATGCAAAGGATAAGGGAAAGCCAGGGGAACAGGTGTTGAACTACCTGGCAAAAAATTCAAAAAAGGAAGAATCTCTTCAAAAGTCACAAAAAAGCAAAACCTCAGTTTTTGTTAATGCATCACACTAAAATAAGGGAGCTATGCAGGTTAATGTTACCAGGAAGGATAGTAAATTTAACCCCGATCCAAGCAGGGTAATTGCGAGGTTCTTTTCTCTTTCAGATGAAAGAAGCATTAATACTATCCGCACTGTAATGGCTATGCCAGATCAGGAGGTGTCAATTGCATTAAGTCAGGTTCTCAGAAGCTATTCCCGGCGTCACAGGAATATATCACAGATATTTGATTCTCATTTTAATAAACTGGCAAAATTGTTTGGTGAGTTGGGAATAAAGCCAGGTAAGATAAATCAATCACGAAAGGCTCTGATTGGTTCGTATTTCACCTGTGAATATTCAATTGAGTCGGCAGCATTTTTTAATCCGGCAATAGTAGAAGATCCTGATCAATCTGAATTAGGTATTGATGAGCAGAGACTGATTTTCAGTTTCAGGGCAACCGGGGAAGGACATATTTCATCCATTGTTTTCCGTTCTGCTGTTATTGATAAAAATAATAATCTGATTATCGAACCGGTAGGTAAAATGCTGGCAGAAGCTGAGAGAATCAAAAGACATACTTACACTAAAAAATCATTTATAAAGAAGCTCGATGAAATGAGGGACTTCGACAACAAACTTTCACCGGTATTTGTTTTGGAGAAATTAGGTGAGAAATTTACCTATGGTGAATTAAAAAGGGCAGTTTACGAGACCAAAAAAACGGAGAACCTCTCACCAAAGAAAGAAATAATAATAAATCAAATCATGTGGCTTGCTCTGTCGCATTATGAAATTGATTTTTCACTTGATTCTGCAATTTCAGAAAGAGTCATTTTCCCAATCTCCGATTCTGAAAAAAATGGTATTGAAGATGCACGTTTTGTTAAATTCACAGAGGAGAACGGAGAAGTAATTTACTATGCCACCTACACTGCTTATGATGGGATGTCAATATTGCCAAATTTACTTGCTACCAAAGATTTCTATCATTTCAAAGGCTTACCTATTCACGGTGAACTGGCACAGAACAAAGGAATGGCATTATTCCCCAGAAAAATCAAAGGTAAATACGCAATGCTCTGCAGAATAGATGGGATCAGTAATTATATAGCTTATTCAGATAGTTTAAATATCTGGCGTGAGGCCAAACTTATTCAAAAACCAAAATATTCGTGGGAACTTATACAGGTTGGAAATTGCGGCTCACCCATCGAGACTCAGGAAGGCTGGCTTGTAATAACCCACGGAGTAGGTCCTATGAGGGAATATGTACTGGGAGCATCTTTATATGAATTAGATAATCCTGAAAATGAAATCGGAAGATTAAAGACCCCTTTAATAGCTCCTAATAATGAAGAACGGGAAGGTTACGTACCTAATGTAGTTTACTCCTGCGGTTCTATTATTCATAATGGAAATCTGATAATTCCTTATGCTATGTCAGATTACGCATCTACTTACGCTACAGTTAATTTAAATGAGCTGCTGAATGAACTTAAGAATACAAAATAGCAGCGGAATGATCAAATTATAAATGAGGTTCCTCTTTTTGAAACGATAGAATAATATGGAAAGTTATGGACCAGAACACTCAATCTTTTTGGAGCGTCCCGACTTCAGAAACGCTTAACAGGTATAAGGTAACTGCCGGAGGTCTTACAGCCGATGAAGCAGGGAAAAGACTTATAAGCTATGGAGCAAATCGTCTGAAACCTCAAAAACGATCTGGCGCATTTACCCTTCTTATTGCTCAGTTCAGAAGCCCGATAATTCTCATTTTATTGTTAGCTACAGGATTGTCTTTGTTTTTGCATAATTTCGTTGATGCCACAATTATTCTGGTTATAGTTGTAATCAGCGGACTTTTGGGATTCTGGCAGGAGCATGGTGCATCGAATGCGGTAGCCCGATTGCTGGCAATTGTACAAATCAGAGTTGCGGTACTCCGTGACGGTAATCAACAGGAGGTTCCTCTTGAAACAATTGTGCCGGGAGATATTATTATTCTGAATGCTGGAGACATTGTTCCCGGAGACAGTCTGATTCTCGAATCGAAAGATCTGTTCGTTGATGAAGCCATGCTTACAGGTGAAACCTTCCCGGTTGAAAAGTCTGTGTCGGTTTTAGCTGCCGATACACCCCTCGCACAACGTGCAAATTCTGTTTGGATGGGCACACATATCGTTAGCGGATCCGCCAAAGCATTAGTTATCCTTACTTCTAAAAATACCGAATTTGGTAAGGTATCGGAGAGACTTAAGCTTAAAGCACCGGAAACAGAGTTTGAGCATGGCATACGAAGATTCGGTTATTTCCTTGGTGAAGTTACATTGATTTTAGTAGTAATTATTTTTGCCATTAACGTTTATTTGCAAAGGCCCGTACTTGACTCGTTTCTTTTTTCACTTGCCCTTGCTGTAGGTCTGACCCCTCAGTTATTACCAGCAATAATTAGTATCAATCTTGCACATGGCGCTAAAAAAATGGCACAGAAGAAGGTCATTGTAAAGCGGCTTTCCTCTATTGAAAACTTCGGCAGCATGAATATAATATGCTCAGATAAGACCGGAACACTTACTGAAGGAACAGTTAAAGTCGAATCAGCACTTGATGTTAATGGAAACATTAGTGATAAAGTTTTTACCTATGCATATATAAACGCATTTTACGAAACAGGCTTTACGAATCCTATTGATGAAGCCATCCTTAACTATCGCAAAATTGATCTTTCCGCTTATACAAAACAAGATGAGATACCTTACGATTTTATAAGAAAACGTCTGAGTATTGTTTTTAGACATGACGATCAGCATATATTGGTAACCAAGGGAGCTCTTACTAATATTCTGGAGGTATGTTCATCTGCAGAATCTGACGATGGAAAAATAGTTGAAATAGCCCATCTGCATGATCAGATTCAGAAGCACTTTGAAGAATTCAGTAACAATGGCTTTCGAACATTGGGTATTGCATACAAGAAAATGCAATCAGATGCGCTCATAAACAAAAGTGATGAGAATAATATGATTTTTATAGGTTTTCTCACCCTTTTTGACCCGCCAAAGGCAAATATAACTGAAACCATTAACAGTCTGAAAAACCTTGGTGTTTCACTTAAAATTATTACAGGCGATAACCATCTTGTAGCGTCGGGCCTTAGCAAAAAGATGGGACTGGAAAGTATTGAGATTATTACCGGACCTGAACTTCGCCAAATGAGCGATGATGCACTGCTAAGAAGAGTGGGAGGGGTGAATGTTTTTGCAGAAATTGAACCAAATCAGAAAGAACGGATTATTATAACCTTACGAAAAGCAGGGAACGTCGTAGGCTATATGGGTGATGGCATAAATGATGCCTCCGCACTTCATGCTGCTGATGTCGGGATCTCCGTTGATACTGCTGCCGATGTTGCCAAGGATGCCGCTGATATTGTTTTACTCGAAAAAGATCTGGGTGTTCTGGTTGAAGGTGTGAGAGAAGGACGAACGACATTTGCCAATACACTGAAATATGTGTTTATGGCCACAAGCGCTAACTTTGGTAATATGTTCAGCATGGCCGGTGTTTCGCTCTTTATTCAATTTCTTCCATTGCTGCCCAAGCAGATATTGCTCACCAACCTCCTGACCGATTTCCCCGAGATGGCCATTGCCACTGATAATGTTGATGAGCAGATGATCAACTATCCACGCCGATGGGACATAAAGGCTATTCGCAAGTTTATGATTACTTTCGGACTTGTAAGTTCTGTATTTGATTACCTTACATTTGGTTTGCTACTGCTTTTACTGCATGCCAATCAGGATCAATTCAGGACCGGATGGTTCCTTGAATCAGTCATCTCAGCATCGATGATCGTTCTTGTGATCAGGAGCAGGAAACCTTTTTTCAGGAGTAATCCGGGGAAGTATCTTCTTATAGCAACCATTTCTATTGCCCTTTTAACGATTGTTTTCCCTTTCACTCCTCTTGGAGTTATTTTTGGCTTCACCCCACTTAGTCTTACTACCTATTTGCTTCTGTTTCTGATTGTGGTTGTTTACATAATCGCGGCAGAAATCACTAAACTAATTTTTTATAAAAAGGTAAAATTTTAGAGTACAAATTAGTTTTTTATTGAATGACAGACTTTAAAAACATAATTAACTGAATATCATGAGCATCAAACAAATAGAGAATTCGCCTGTTGTTACTATAGCTGCATTAGTAATCATTTTTGCCGGGGCATTTTATGCAAAGTCAATTATTACTCCTTTTTTGCTCGCACTTTTCATAAGTATCATTTGTGCACAACCCGTATCCTGGCTTGAGACGAAAAGAGTACCCCGATGGGTGGCACTTATTATTGTAATAATTGGAATGGTAGCTGTTTTTTCCGGTTTTACCTTTCTGATCGGAGGAACTATTTCTTCCTTTTCGGGCAATGTTGCGCAATATGAATCTACACTTTCAACGATTGGTAACACATTTATTCAGTTTTTAAATGATAAAGGTTTTAAGATCCCAAAAGATCAGATTTCAACTCTGATCCAACCCGGAAAGGTACTGGCGTTTACTGCAACAGCTCTGAATGAACTTTTAAATATGATGGGGAATACATTCCTCATTTTTCTGATAATTATTTTTATGCTTATGGAATTCGGAAGTTTTTCAGTCAAGGCAAAAGCTATACTCAGCGCTTCGGATAAATCCATTTCATATTTTTCTTCAATCACCAAAAATGTCCGTCACTATCTGTTGATAAAATCCCTATTCTGTTTATCAATAGGAATCCTGACCTATATTGCCTTGCGGATCATTGGAGTGGATTATCCGATCCTTTGGGCATTGATTGCCGGACTGATGGAGTTTATTCCGAATATAGGATCTGTTTTAGCCACGGTTCCGACTTCCCTTTTTGCCCTTGTACAACTCGGACTGGGTGGAGCCCTCTGGACCCTCGGTTCATTAATGGTTATTCACAATATTCTTGGTAACGTTGTTGAGCCTCGAATTATGGGAAAAGGTTTAGGATTATCCACACTTGTTGTTTTCCTGTCGTTACTATTCTGGGGATTCATCTTAGGACCCGTCGGTATGGTACTGTCAGTTCCGTTTACAATGACAATTAAAATCATCTTTGAACAGAATGAGAAAACCCGGTGGCTGGCAATTCTTCTGGGGACCCCAACTGAAGCTGAAGTATATCTTAAACATGAAGAATTACTTAAAAAAAAGGCAGCAACATAAAAAGTCGCTTGCACCGTTCAAAACATGTGAATAATGTAATATTTTGAAAAAATTGTGTAACACCTTTTATCATAAAGGGAATCAACTTTGTATGTAATTAATAACTTAAAAATACAACAATGAAAAAATCTCTTTTCTCCGTGGCATTTTTCTCCCTGATTCTTATATTGTCTTTTACATCATGTGTATCTAGTAAGAAGTTTAACGCTTCTCAGGCCAATGTTGATAAACTTCAAAAAGAAAATGCGAATACTCAAAGTCAGCTCAATGATTGTAATGCGAAGGCCAAAAACCTCGATGCTGCAAATACATCACTGCAAGGTGAGAATGCTTTAGCACAGAACGATCTAAAGGCTTTGAAAGCTCTTTCTGCTGCCTCAAAAATGACAATCGCTGATCAGGCTAACAGGTTAAAAGCTCTTCAGGATAGGATTCAATTACAAAAGGACGTCATGACCAAGCTGAAGAATTCAATAGCTGATGCACTCATGAATTATAAGACTGATGAAATATCGGTATATATTAAAGACGGAAATGTTTATGTGTCGCTTGAAGAAAAACTGCTGTTTAAGTCGGGTAGTGATGTTGTTGACCCAAAAGGGAAAGAAGCACTTAAATCTCTTGCCGCGGTTCTTAATAGTACCTCTGATGTCAACGTTATGATTGAAGGTCATACCGATAATGTGCCTATAAAGACTCAGCTTTTCAAAGATAACTGGGATCTCAGCACAGCAAGGGCAACAAACATTTTACGTCTGTTAACAAAAGACTTTGGTTTTGATCCTATTCGCATTACTGCATCAGGCAGAGGCGAATTCCACCCTATTAAAACCAATGATACAGTTGAAGGAAAAGCTGCAAACCGAAGAACTGAAATCATCTTATCTCCTAACCTGAATGAGATTTATCAGCTATTATATCAATAATATTGGCAGGTGTCTGAATCCTATCAGGTTTCATAAAACATATAACAAAAGTAAATAACGAAACTCCCCGCATTCTGAGAAAGAGCGGGGTGTTTCAATTAACATACTCAAAATGAAATCATCAAAGAAACTTGGCATTTGGATGGATCATTCAATTGCTCATATCATGAAAGTTACAAATAATACAATTGATGCCAGTATTCTTGAAATAGGATCCAGTCTTCCGGCAAGAGAACAAAATATGGGTGTTCATGAAAGACAAAGGCATAACAAAGAACAAGCAGAACAATCAGTTTTTTTCAAGAGTCTGAGCGATGTGATCAAAGATTATGAAGATGTTTTGTTGTTTGGTCCTACAGGTGCCAAAACAGAATTATTAAACCTGCTCAAGGATAACCATCATTTTGACAATATAAAAATCGTAATAAAATCTGCCGATAAAATGACTGAAAATCAACGGCATCTGTTTGTAAAAGAATATTTTAAAATGGCTGTTTAAAGTAATTTTTGAAGAATTCTGAAGAAATGGACAGTAAAGAATCAAAAATTAAGAACATCGCTGTAATTGTAGCTCACCCTGATGATGAAACCTTATGGACCGGTGGAACAATCCTTAGTCATCCGTCATTATTATGGTACATTGTTTGTCTGAGCAGGAGAAATGATGAAAACAGGGCGCCACGGTTTCAGAATGCTTTAAAAGTTCTTAAATCGGATGGTATAATGGGTGACCTTGATGATGGACCTGAACAAAAACATTTGGATGAAATGGAAGTTGAGAATGTTATCCTTGACTTATTACCTCCTCAGCATTTTGACCTTATAATCACTCATAATCCAGTTGGAGAATACACCAGGCATCTGAGGCATGAGGAAACCGGTAAAGCTGTGATTAAACTCTGGCATGAAGGTAAAATATCGACAGACGAACTCTGGACCTTTGCCTATGAGGATGGGAATAAAGAATACTATCCGCGGCCTGTTGAAAATGCAACCATTTACCGGTCTCTTACAAAACGGATATGGCGGATGAAATACAGGTTAATTACTGAAACATACGGATTTGAAAAGAATAGTTTTGAAGCAGAAACGACACCACGTACAGAATCATTTTATCAATTTTCAAATTCTGATGCGGCATACAATTCACTAAATCAATATAAAGACATTTATGAAAGTACTGGTCCTATATGATTATCCTCCTTCACCGGGAGGTCTCGCAACACAGGGAGATCTTTTATATAAGGGACTTCTTGATATGGGAGTTGATGCACATGCAGTTCATTTCGAATCAGCGCAGGAAAAAGAATGGTATTATCGCTGGTTTGAACCAAATGTTGTTGTAGGGGTAGGATATTGGGGGCACACTCCGCAATTGGTTCTTCATCCTCAAAGGTATGGAGTTCAACCTGTTCCATGGTTGGTAGCTGATGGCTATATTGCTAACTATCAGGAGGTATTGAATGCTCTGCCTCTTATTCTGGTAACATCGAATTGGGTTAAGGAGATGTATGTCCGCGATGGGATACTTGCTGATAAAATTGAAGTGCTTCCCGTTGGATGCGATACAGATGCTTTCGTCCCTCAAAGTAAGGACGATCCAAAAATTATTGCAGTCCGTGAAGCATTGGGTATCGCCCCCGATCAGCTAATGATCCTCACTGTTGGCGGCGATGCTGCATCGAAAGGGGCTCAGGAAGTGATGCAGGCACTGGCTATAATAGATTCAAAAGCTCCCGATTGGAAGTATATATGTAAAGTATGGCCACAGCCACGAACCAAGGTTCAGAATCTTATTGATCTGGAAATGGCTACACAACTGGGTATCGAGAAAAATGTCTTTTATGCAACGAATACCATTTCACGAAATTTTATGCCTTATCTGATTGGAGCCTGTGACATATATGCTGCCCCTTCCAGACTCGAAGGTTTTGGAATGCCGCAGGTTGAAGCAGGAGCTTGTGGAAAACCGGTTGTGAGTATAAATGCGATGGGAATGCTTGATACACTTGTTCATGGCGAAACCGCATTTCTGGCCGAGATAGCACAGAGAATTGTTATAAACGAAGTAATTCTTGGCGGAGAATCGGGTTTTGAAGAAAAACATAAAGTGATTTTTGATAAACCCCGTACTGTTGATTATCGTGCAAATGTACAGGACGTTGCAAAGTATCTGCTTTCTCTTATGAATGATGCATCATTGCGCGAAAAAATGGGTAAAGCCGGGAGGACGCGCGTAGTTAAAAACTTCGACTACAGGGTAGTTGCGAAACGTTTTGTACAGATTATTGTTGACAGATTGGGAATAATGTAATTATAAAATCAGCGTCATGCAGCGTGAGGATCTACGAGAAATAGAAAATGCAAAGAAAGCCGCTATTGAAGTTCTTCTTCATAATTCATGCGGACCATACCATGGACTTCCGCGAACTGCCGGCTGGGGATATCCTGAACCATACACGAGAGATCTGATGTTTTCTGTTTTTGGAATTGCTGTTTCTGGCAATAAAAAACTGATGGATAGCATCAGAAAGGTGCTTGAAACTTTGGCTAAAAATCAAACCGAACGTGGTCATATCCCTTCTCTTGTTCACAATGATGAAGATAGGGGATCGAGTGACACAACTCCTTTATTTTTAATTGGGGTTGGTGTTTTCAGAAAAGCAACAGGTGAATCAGACTTTCTCAATGCAGCAGTTGAAAAAGCTCTCACCTGGATGGAATATCAGAGTCCTTCAGACAGGTATCTGGTTGCCCAGCAGCCAACAAGCGACTGGCGCGATGAACAGTGGGTTACAGGTTATGGTTTGTTTGTCAATACCCTTGTATATAGTTATCTCCGATTGCTTGGTAAGGATATAAGAGCAGAGAGAATGCGTCAGGAAATGAGCAGGTTTACTATTACTGCCGGTACAATACATAATCATGTTCACGAAGGTCTGGTAGTTAAGCATAAACCGTACTATGCTTTCTGGTCTTATAAAATTCATAGCAGCGAAAGATTCGATCTGCTCGGTAACAGTCTTGCTATTCTTTCAGGTATGGCATCTCCCACAAGGGCAGGAGAAATGATTTCATGGATTGAAGAGGAGTGTGCAGGTATGAAGAAAAGCGGTGATCTGGCATTAAATCTGCCGCCAAATTTCTTTCCCTTCATTAAACCAGAAGATCCCGACTGGCTTCCGCGATATGAAATATATAACAAACCGGGCGAATATCATAACGGGGGGATCTGGCCATTTATCTGCGGATTTTATGTTGCAGCGCTGGTTGCTGCTAAAAGGTACACTTTGGCTAAGGAAAAACTTGTGGAACTGACTCATTGTATAAAACTCTCCGCCAATGAAAAGATTGATTATGGATTTAATGAATGGATCAAAGCCCAGGATGGCAAACCAATGGGACAGGACTGGCAGACATGGAGTGCTGCGCTTTACCTGTATGCCGTAAAATGTGTTGAAGATAAACGAACACCTTTCTTTGATGAAATACGTGTACTCCATTTGGAATACAATACCTGAACAATAAAAAGTAACAAGGGAAATATCTTAAATCATAAAACACAGATCATGAATGAAAACATTGTAGGATATTGGAGTGAAAAGAAGGAAAAGCTCAAACAGAAATTTCCAAATATTACCGATGAAGACCTAAGTTACAGCGAAGGTAAAGAAAAGGAAATGATGGAAATCCTTGGATATAAACTTGGAAAATCAAAGCAGGAACTGCTTCAGATTATTGTAACGCTTTAATTAAATTGAATTTTTAAATGTTATATGGTGCAATAATTTCGGAACCTTGTATATTTGCAATTCATTTTCGTTAAATGAAGATTTATAGTTCTGATAAATACATTTTCTCCAAAGGACTTGACAAATACTTTTCAGGTGTTTACAAATCTTATAAATTTACTCTCCAATTCTTTAAAGAGGTCGTTAAAAGACCATTTCATAATCGTGAGTTAGTTAATCAGTGTTTTGAAATAGGTTTAAAATCTCTTGCGTTAATATCTCTTACCGGATTTATAGTTGGTATTGTATTCACAAAACAATCACGTCCCTCTCTTGAAGAATTCGGAGCTGCGTCATGGCTCCCTTCTTTAATTGGAATAGCTTTAATAAAAGCCATCGGACCATTGGTTACAGCTCTGATATGTGCCGGAAAAATCGGATCAAGCATTGGGGCAGAACTTGGTTCCATGAAAGTGACTGAACAGATTGAGGCGATGGAAGTTTCGGCAATTAACCCATTTAAATACTTAGTGGTAACACGAATCTTAGCCGCAACGATAATGATTCCTGTACTTACCTTATACTGTAGCTGCGTTGGACTATATGGTTCTTATTTAAATGTTCATTCAGTGGAAACCAGCAGTATAGTAGCATATTATCAAAACGCTTTCTCAACTATCAGCTTCCTTGATATATTTGTGTCATTAACAAAATCTATTGTTTTTGGATTCACCATTGGCGTCGTAGGATGTTACAAAGGATTTAATGCTTCTCAGGGAACACGCGGTGTTGGAAAAGCAGCAAACCAGGCAGTAGTGTTGTCGATGTTCCTGATATTTGTTGAAGAATATGTTATAGTTCAGGTATCCAATTGGATACAATATTTCTAATTAGATGGATAAACTGAAAACCAAACATATAATAAATAAAGATGAATCGGTTATTTTAATCAACGGATTATATATGTCATTTGATGATCTGGAGGTTTTAAAAGGTATTGACTTTAATCTTTTTAAGGGTGAGAATGTGGCTGTACTAGGCAGATCAGGATCCGGGAAATCAGTTCTTATTAAAATCATTGTTGGTTTGCTTAAACCCGACAGAGGCGAAGTAGTCGTATTGGATCAGCACATTGACAAGTTGAACGGAAAAGAATTAGATGCTTTAAGGTTGCGTATTGGATTTTCTTTTCAAAACAGCGCGTTATACGACAGTATGAATGTTTACCAGAATCTTGCATTTCCTTTAACCATGAATGTAAAAGATCTGAGAAAAAACGAAGTCAGAAATGCTGTGGAAGAAGTGGCGGAAGCTGTCGGATTAAAAGATAAATTAAAACAAATGCCTTCTGATCTCTCCGGAGGGCAGCGTAAAAGAATAGGTATCGCACGTACACTAATACTGAAACCTGAAATTATGTTGTACGACGAACCCACTTCAGGTCTGGATCCGATTACAAGTGCAGAAATAATAGAACTTATAAATGAAGTTCAGCAGGAATTTAATACCAGTTCTATAATTATTACACATGACCTTACCTGCGCTAAAAATACAGGGAACCGTATTGCTATCCTGCTGGATGGAAAATTTTTGAAAATTGGTAGTTTTAACGAGGTATTTGATACCAATGATGAAGAGGTAAGAGGTTTTTTTAATTACAATTTTATTCAATAAGCTATGAATGAAACATCAAACAGGCGGGCAGTTATTGTAGGATCATTTGTGTTCATCGGTATGATATTTCTGGTAGGAGGAATTCTGATGGTCGGCAATCTGCGGGAAACTTTCAAAAATAAGATGGAAGTGATATCGCACTTTGACGAAGTTAACGGATTAAAGAAAGGAAATAATATCTGGTTCTCCGGTGTAAAAATCGGAATAGTGAACAGCCTGAGCTTTTATGGAAAATCACAGGTGGAAGTGAGTATGAAAATTGCCTTAACTGCAAAACAATATATTCGAAAAGACGCCAAGGTTAAGATCAGCAGCGACGGTTTAATCGGGAATAAAATCCTGGTGATTTATGGTGGAACAGAAAAGGCAGGTGAAGTTGAGGAAGGCGACACATTAGGAGTTGAAAAAACTTTTTCATCGGAGGATATGATAAATACTTTGCAGGAAAATAATAAAAACGCTCTGGCAATCACAAGTGAGCTTAAAGCAGTAACTTCAAAATTAACTTCCGGTGATGGAACCCTGGGTAAGTTACTTAACGATAATGCTATTTATGATAACATTAATGCCGCTTCTGAATCCCTTAAAAATACAGCTTCGAAGGCACAGCAATTGGTTAGCTCGCTTGCCTCATTCAGTGCCGGACTTAATAAGAAAGGCACACTTGCCAACGAACTCACAACAGATACTGTTGTTTTCAATTCGGTTAAAGCTTCAGTTAAACATTTGCAGCAGATTGCTGACACTGCAAATCTGTTCGTTACAAATCTTAAACAGGCCGCCGCTAATCCTAAAACAACAGTTGGGGTATTGATGCATGATGAAGAATCGGGTGCCAGATTAAAAGAAACCATTAAAAACCTGGAAAGCAGTTCCAAAAAATTAGATGAAGACCTTGAAGCTGCTCAACACAATATACTTCTGAGAGGCTACTTTAAGAAGAAAGCAAAGACTGAAACCCCTTCTCCAAAATAAGGTTGCTGGTTGCTGGTTGCGGTGTCATATAATCGCTACTTTCTACTTTCTACTTTCTACCTACTGCCTTCCGCCTCCTAAAATGTGTGAATCATATAACTTTTTTGTAAAGTTATGTAACACTTATAGTCCTCAAAGTACTCAACTTTGTGCTTTAGGATTAACATTAACATTAAAAAATAATATGATGACAAACGTAACGGAAGTGAAGGGGAACTGGAATGAGCAGAAAGGCAAGCTCAAACAGAAATTTGCAATACTCACAGACAATGATCTGATGTTTGCAGATGGCAAGAAAGAAGAAATGTTTGGTAGACTACAAGTCACATTGGGTAAGACGAAAGATCAGCTTCGGGCAATTATTTCATCTCTCTAAACACATTTTTAATTTAAAAAGTTTTCGTTTACCGGCACTCGATAGGCGGGGACTTTTTAGATTAAACACTATAATGCATTCGTGCTTTTGAAAAATTCCGATATACATAGTTTTACGAATATGAAAAAAATTAATCCTATCCATAAAGCCAGAGGTATCGTAAAGGAGCAATCAGTAAAGCTCAGCGAAAAAGCATTGAAAAAATCTGCTGAGGCCGGTAACTTTCTTACAAGCTTTGCAGATGTTATCCTGTTTGTAACCCGTATTATAAGAGAAACATTTTCAAAAGATTTTGAGTATAAAGAATTTTTTAAACAGTGTTTTCAAATCGGGTATAAAACCTTACCGCTTATTTCTTTAACAGGTGTCATTATGGGAATGGTACTGACAATTCAATCGCGTCCGGTACTTGTTGATTTTGGTGCAACTAATGCTCTGCCAGGGATGGTTGCAGTATCTATTATCAGGGAAATGGGTCCGGTTATAACAGCTCTTATATGCGCAGGTAAAATTGGTTCAGGTATGGGAGCAGAATTAGGATCAATGAGGGTAACCGAACAAATCGATGCCATGGAGGTGTCTTCTGTCAATCCAATGAGATTTTTGGTCGTGACAAGAGTGCTTGCAGCAACGTTAATGGTTCCGATTTTAGTATTATATGCTGATGCACTTGGAATAATAGGCAGCTGGGGAGGAGCAAATATTAAAGGAGACGTATCGTTTATACTGTTTTTTTCACAGGCCTTTAGTCATATTAATTTTCTTGATTTTTTACCCGCTCTCATCAAATCCTTTTTCTTCGGAACAGTAATCGGATTGGTAGGATGTTATAAAGGATATAATGCCGGACGTGGAACTGAAAGCGTTGGTATTGCTGCAAATTCGGCTGTGGTATTAGCATCATTGCTGGTGATAATTGTTGACTTGATTGCAGTACAAATTACCGATATGCTTTGAAATATTATGAAAATTTGGAAATTTGAAAATCGATGAATTCTTCACTTGCCCGTGATATTGTTCCAGAAAATGCTGACGGCTATAAAATAGTTGTTGAAATTAATAATCTTAAGAAATCGTTTGTCAAACAAGAGGTATTAAAAGATGTTTCTTTAAAGCTTTTAAATGGCGAAAACCTGGTTGTACTTGGTAAATCAGGATGTGGTAAGTCAGTCCTTATAAAATGTATTGTCGGGTTATTAAACTCCGATGGCGGAACAATAAAGGTGTTTGATAAAAACGTCACCAGGTTAACCGGCAAAGAATTAGGTGAGTTGAGGCAGAAAATTGGTTTCCTTTTTCAAAGTGGGGCATTGTATGATTCCATGACTGTTAAAGAAAATTTAGAATTTCCACTTCGGCGAATCAGAAAACACCTCAATGAAAAGGAAATCAAAGAAAAAGTATCTGAGGTATTAGAGCACGTTGGTTTAGCTGATTCATTGAATAAAATGCCGTCTCAACTTTCAGGTGGTATGCGAAAGAGAATAAGCCTGGCACGCACAATTGTAGTGGACCCATTGATAATGCTGTATGATGAGCCTACTACAGGTCTTGACCCGGTTACTTCATATGAAATAAGTTCACTCATCAATGATGTTCAGAAAAAATACAAAACTTCTTCTATAATAATTACACATGATATTAAATGTGTTCGTAATACCGCAAACAGGATTATCATGATACATGAAGGAGAAGTTTATAAAGAAGGGAAACTTGCTGACTTTGAAAAATCAACGGATCCTTTTATAAATTCTTTTTTCAATTAAAAACATAAATATCATGGACACATATAGTCAAAATTTTAAAATCCGGTTAGGTCTCTTTGTTGCAGGTGGACTGACACTTTTTGTACTGGCAATTTTTATAATCGGGAAACAAAAAAACTTGTTTAATCCGGTTTTTAGACTTAATACTACTTTTTACAATATAAGCGGATTACAGGTTGGAAATAATATCCGTTTTTCAGGAATTGACGTCGGTACAGTTGACGACATCAACATACTGAATGATTCAACTGTAAAGGTTGTTATGTTTATTAGAAAAGAGGTCCAAAAGTTTATTAAATCAGATTGTAAAGCAGCAATTGGTTCGGAAGGATTAATTGGTTCCAAACTTATAATTATAACACAGGGAAGTTATGATGCTCCGATAGCAAGTGAAGGACAGCAGATTGAATCAAATGAGCCGGTTGAAATGGATGCTATTATGTCAAGTCTTAAGGTAACTGCAGATAATGCAGCAATTATTTCATTCCAACTGGCGGAGATTCTGATTAAAGTAAATAGCGGAAACGGAACTTTGGGTAGATTAATACAGGATTCAACAATTGCTGAGAACCTGAATCAGACCATCGTGAATCTTAAAAAAAGCACTAAAGGCCTTGATGAAAACATGAATGCTGCCAAGGAAAACTTCCTGTTTAAAGGTTATTTCAACAGAAAAGCCAAAGAAGCTCAGAAAAAGAAAGATGAGGCTTCTAAGGAAGAAAAAGCCAAAGTAGTTGATGTTAAGAAGAAATAACTTATCCGAACTGGAAATATTAAAAAGTGCAACACAAAGTAACACAAAGAAAAACAGAAAGATGTATTCAAATGTGTTTACGAAAATATATCCTGTTTGTTTTTGTTTCATTCTCTTTGATTGATTTTGCATCAGCTCAGGAAACCCCTGTTAAAAAAGACTCAACACTTTTGTATAAAAATATTGAATCCTATTCGCATCGGAGCAAATTTACTTTACTAATGTACCGGATGATTTTTAAACCGGTTTCAGCTATCTCAAAAATAAGCACCAGTGTAAAAAAGAAAGTACCTAAAAACCTGGTACAAAAACCTTATAGTACCTTTGAAGGCAAGATTATACGGAATATTGACATTGTTACACTTGATCCTTTTGGATACTCAGCAACCGATACTGCTTCAGCAAAACAAAATATATTTTATAAAACAGGGAATAAAATTCATGTCAAAACAAACCGATTGGCGATATTAAACCTATTGCTATTCAGAAAAAACAAGCCGTTTAATTCATTAACTGTAAAAGAATCAGAGCGTTTAATACGATCACAGAAATATGTGCATGATGTTTCATTTTTTGTTGCTCTTGCCGGAAGCAGTAAAACTTCAGATTCAGTCGATATTTTTATTCGTGAATTAGACGCATGGAGCCTCATTCCCAACGGATCCATTTCTAACTCAGGTATAAAGATCGATTTAGACGATAAAAACATTATGGGAACAGGCGATGATTTTCAAAGTGCCTTTTCACAAAATGCTTCCAACGGTATTAATTCTTATAAAACAAGTTATTACATCCCAAACATTCGTAACACATACCTCAACTCAAAATTGTACTTTGAATCTGACGGTTATAAAAATTATAACAGAGGTCTTACTATAGAGCGCCCATTCTTTTCTCCTCTGGCAAAATGGGCAGCCGGAGTAACATTTACCTCTCAATTTAACATAGATTCATTAAGACATCTGAATCTGGTATATGCTCCTTCGCATTTTAAATTCAGAACTCAGGATTATTGGGTCGGCAAGGCAATCCAGATTTTAAAAGGTACTTCGGAAGAAGATTGGTATACAAATTTAATTCTGGCTGCACGTTATCTTCATGTCAGATATTTTGAAAAGCCATCTGTTTTTTACGATCCTTTCCATATTTATTCCAGTGAAGATTTTTATATGGGCTCAATAGGCATATCCACCCGTAAATATATTCAGGATAAATACATATTCAAATTTGGAATAACCGAAGATGTGCCTGTCGGGGCGGTATATGGACTGACAGGAGGCTATCAGGTTAAGAATAATGCCGGAAGATTTTATTTAGGTATCCGGTATTCTCTAGGCAGCTATTTGTATTGGGGTTACATGAGTTCAAATTTTGAATTTGGCACGTTTCTTAATGACTCTCACTCTGAACAAGGGGTTTTTACCGGAAGTGTAAATTATTTTACAAGCTTGTTTCAAATTGGAAAATGGAAATTCAGACAATTTGTTAAACCACAGATAATGATTGGTATAAAACAGTTCTATTACAATAATTTAACTCTTAATGACGGTTACGGACTTGATGGATTTAACAGCCCTGTTTTGTCCGGATCAAACCGTTTTCTCTTTACATTGCAGACACAATCGTACGCACCATGGAATTTTATCGGATTCCGTTTCGGCCCTTTTCTTACTTATTCTATCGGAATGCTTGGCGATGAGGGTACCCGTTTTAAAAACAGTAAGGTATATTCACAGGTCGGGGTGGGAGTTTTAATCAAAAATGCGAATCTGGTTTTTAATACTTTTCAACTTTCGATTTCATTTTATCCCTTAATCCCCGGACTTGGACAAAATATTTTTAAAACAAACTCATTCAAAACCACTGATTTTGGATATCGCGATTTTGAATTCGGAAAACCGGCTATGGTGGTATATCGGTAAACGGATTGTTAGGCTTACGGTAATCGGTATTCAGTAAGTCAATAGTCAATGCCTAAATAACGTTGACCTTTAAATGTGTGAATAATGTAATAATTTACAAAAGTTATGTAACTCTTGGAGAACTTTAACTCACTAACTTTCTCACTTTACAAAAAAATATATAAAATGAAAAAAGTATTAATTGCACTTGATTATAATCCAACTGCTCAGAAGGTTGCAGAAGTAGGTTTTGAAATGGCTAAAGCCATGAAAGCTGAGGTAACTCTGGTACATATAGTATCAGATCCGTTATACTATTCATCGGTTGAGTATTCTCCAATAATGGGGTTTAATGGTTTCATGGAAACAGCTCCGTTGGAATTGAATAATGTTGAATCGCTTAAAAAGGCTTCATTACATTACCTCGATAAATCCAGACACCATCTTGGAGATAAAACAATTAAGACTGTGGTAGCTGAGGGTGATTTTGCAGATTCAATATTAAATGTTGCCGGAGAGATTAATGCAGATGTAATTGTAATGGGCTCTCACAGCCGTAAATGGCTGGAAAATGTTATCATGGGGAGTGTTACAGAAAAGGTGTTGCACCATACTTCCATCCCTCTTTTTATTATTCCTACCAAAAAACAAAACTGATTTGAATACATCAGCTTCTTCAGAACAGTACAAAGGATTAACTACAAGTCAGGCAAAAGAAAAGTTACGTAAAGAAGGAGCTAATACTCTTCCTTCTTCAAAACCTAAAAACTTTTTCTCCATTGCACTGGGTGTTGTTAAAGAACCCATGTTCATACTTTTAACCGGATGCGGAACCCTGTATATAGTGATGGGCGATCTCCAGGGGGGGATAATGCTTCTTGGCTTTGTCTTTGTGATAATGGGAATCGAGTTCTTTCAGGAAAAGAAAACTGAGAAAGCTCTTGATGCCTTAAAAGATATGGCCAGTCCAAGAGCGCTCGTAATAAGAGACGGAGTTGAGACACGTATTGCCGGATTTGAAGTAGTAACCGGTGACCTCATTGTATTACAGGAAGGCGACCGGGTTCCGGCTGATGCTACTGTATTGCAGTCAGTGAGTTTACTGGCCGATGAATCATTGCTTACGGGAGAACCTGTCCCTGTGAGGAAAAACGAATGGGATAATATTGAAAAACTTACTCAGCCTGGCGGCGATGATTTACCATTTGTTTATTCCGGTTCAATGATAGTTCAGGGCAACGGTATCGCAAAGGTAACAAGTATAGGTAGTAATACGGAGATCGGGAAAATTGGCAAGGCACTGGAATCAGTGAAAGAAGAACCTACACGACTGAAAAAGGAAATGGGCTCTTTGGTAAAAAATATCACAATTATTGCTGCAATACTTTGTGTTTTGGTGATACTTGGATACACCCTTACCCGTGGAAGTCTGGTTAATGGTTTCCTGGCCGGAATAACGCTGGCTATGGCAATTTTACCCGAAGAGTTTCCGGTTATTCTTACAATTTTTATGGCTCTTGGTGCCTGGCGGATGTCTAAAAAGAAAGTTTTAACACGGAAACCCTCTGCCATAGAAACACTTGGTTCCGCTACAGTTCTTTGCACTGATAAAACCGGAACACTCACACAAAATAAAATGACTGTTACCAGTCTGTATAACGGGAAAGATTTTCTGGCAGTTGAAAAAGCAAGTGAGTTTAGTTCGGAATTTCACGAAATTATCGAATATGGCATCCTTTCAAGTCAGATCAATCCTTTCGATCCTATGGAAAAAGCTATAACCAGTATAGGCGATTTGTATCTGAAAGGAACAGAGCATATCCATAAAAACTGGGAAATGGTAAAAGAATACCCGCTTTCGAAAGAATTGCTTGCCATGTCGAGGGTCTTTTCATTTAAAGAAACCAGTGAAAAAATCATTGCAACAAAGGGAGCTCCGGAGGCCATTTTTGATTTATGTCATCTTGATGCAAAAAGCAAAAAACGACTATCCCTGGCAGTTGAAGAGTTAGCTTCAGGCGGATTAAGAGTGTTAGGTGTTGCCAAGGCAAAAATCAAATCAAAAGGGTTGCCTGAGATTCAGCACGATTTTACTTTCGATTTTATTGGTTTGATAGGACTCTCGGATCCTATTCGCAAAAATGTTAAAAAATCAGTAGAAGAATGTCATAATGCAGGTATAAGGGTAATAATGATAACTGGTGATTACCCTGTTACTGCGAGGCATATTGCCATGGAAATTGGTCTCGAAAATCCTGAAAATTGCATTACAGGTCAGGAATTACAGGCCATGACAGAAGCAGAATTACGTAAAAGAATAAAGGATACCAATGTTTTTGCCAGGGTAGTGCCGGAGCAAAAACTTAAAATCGTAAACGCGTTAAAGAAAAATAAGGAAATTGTTGCAATGACCGGTGATGGAGTCAATGATGCACCTGCTCTGAAATCTGCCCATATCGGAATTGCGATGGGCGAAAAGGGTACCGACGTGGCCAGGGAGGCATCCTCTCTGGTACTTATGGACGATAACTTTTCCTCAATAGTGGGGGCGATTAGAATGGGACGACGCATCTTTGATAATCTTCAGAAAGCTTTTGGGTACATCTTTGCGATACATGTACCAATCGCAGGATTATCTCTGATTCCGATTCTTTTAGGCAATTTCCCGCTGATTCTATGGCCTGTTCACATTGTTTTCCTCGAATTAATAATCGACCCGGCATGCTCTATAATTTTTGAAGCAGAAAAAGAGGAGCTAAATATTATGACCCGACCTCCAAGGAAATTTACTGAACCTTTTTTTGGTGCAAACAAAATATTGTTCAGTTGTCTTCAGGGAGTCGGTATATTAATTGTAACTCTTGCTATATACCTTCTTGGCCTGCACCTGGGGTATGAAGCCAGTGAAGTCAGGGCAATGGCATTTACAACATTAATAGTTTCAAATATTGCGGTAATACTTACAAACAGATCATGGACCGACAATATATTCAGAATTATTTTCACTCCAAACAGAGCAGTATTATGGGTAGTGGGAGGAGCAATTTTCTTTTTGATCCTGATTTTAAATATTCCGTATTTTCTGCATTTATTTCAGTTTCAGCGACTTAAGCTGATTAACCTCATTATTTGTGTTCTTGCCGGATTATTCACTATAATCTGGTTTGAAATTTATAAACTGGTTAAGCTGAAAAGACATGTAGCACTTTAATGACATTGAAATGTGGTTTTCTAAATCAATTGAAGAAGTTCTGAAAGAAAGTAAAGTTGATCCTTCACTTGGGCTTTCTGATTTAGAAGCAAAAGGACGATTAGAAAAATACGGTTTGAACAAGCTTCCAGGTAAAAAGAAGCAGAGTATCTTTCGTCTGATCCTTGAACAAATGATGGAATGGCTAATCTACATCCTGTTGTTTGCAGTGGTAATTAATCTGTTTATGGGAGTTTATGCAGATGTTATAATTATACTGCTTGTCATTATTGCTAATGCGGCTCTTGGAGTGGCTCAGGAAGTTAAAGCCGGTAAAGCTATAGAAGCGCTTCAGAAAATGACCTATCCCATGGCACTTGTCCGCAGAAATGGTATAGTTACAAAAGTTGATTCAGATAAAGTCGTCCCCGGCGATATTCTGATACTTGAAGCAGGACAGATTATTACTGCAGACATAAGGCTAATTGAATCTCCCAATCTTCAGATAGAAGAATCAGCATTTACAGGGGAATCAGTTCCTTCAGATAAAGATGCTTCTCTTGTTTATAAAGATCCCAAAACACCACTCGGAGATCTTATGAACATGGCTTTTATGTCAACTCTTGTTACCAATGGGAGAGGAGTAGGGGTTGTTATTGAAACTGGTATGAATACCGAAATAGGTAAAATTGCCCACCTTATCAACACGGAAGAAAAGTCCAAAACACCTTTGGAACTGCGTTTAGATCAACTCGGAAAAACGCTGGGAAAAATTGCATTGGTTATCTGCGTGATTATTTTCATAATCGCCATGCTTCAGGGACGAAACATTGCAGAAATGTTGCTTCTGTCTGTTTCTCTGGCCGTAGCGGCTATCCCGGAAGGACTTCCTGCTATAGTTGCAGTTGTCCTTTCTATAGGGGTAACCAGTATGTCGAAGAGAAATGCCATAATAAAGAAAATGCCTGCAGTAGAAACACTCGGGTCTGTCAATATTATCTGTTCCGACAAAACCGGTACTCTTACACAAAACAAGATGGCAGTTACTACATATTTCAATCTTGAGGGTAAAACTGTTGTTAACAGTGATAAGAAAAATGTTTCCACTGAGGATGCAAAATTACTCGCAAACGCTATGATCCTATGTTCCGATGCTACTTTCAAGGACGGAAAGGGAACCGGCGACCCTACAGAAATTGCTTTATTGATTTTAGGAGATAATCTTGGGATTGACAGGCAAATTTTAAACTCCGAAAACATACGTTTCAGTGAATTCTCATTTGATTCCGATCGTAAATTAATGTCTACCCTTAATCAAAAAAACGGACAGTTCACAGTCTATACAAAAGGAGCTATTGGCAACCTTATTAAAGTTTCAACCCATGTCCTGGATAAAGGTAAAATAGTAAAACTGACAGATACTTATAAGGAAAAGTACTTTAATGCCACAATTGCTATGTCTGATAGTGCTCTGCGTACGCTTGGTGTGGCTTATAAGTCTGTTGACTCTGTTATTGATATTTCAGAGATGGAAAAAGATCTGATCCTTATAGGAATTGTAGGAATGATCGATCCGCCAAGAGCTGAAGTTAAACCTTCTATCCTGCGGGCAAAAAGTGCCGGGATTACATCAATAATGATTACCGGAGATCATAAGAACACTGCATTTGCCATTGCATTTGAGCTTGGAATAGCCGAGTGTATCGATCAGGCTATTACGGGACAGGAAATAGATGACCTTACAGATAAGGAGTTTTCAGATATAATTACACAATATCGTGTTTTTGCACGTGTCTCACCTGAGCATAAGGTAAAAATTGTAAGGGCATTGAAATCGCATGGAAACATTGTGTCAATGACAGGCGACGGAATAAACGATGCCCCGTCATTGAATATTGCTGATATTGGCGTTGCAATGGGAATTACAGGTACCGATGTTGCCAAAGGGGCTTCGGATCTGATTCTGACAGATGATAACTTCGCAACAATTGTCTATGCAATTGAACAAGGAAGAAATATCTACAACAATATCAAAAAGTCAGTTATTTTTCTGCTGATGTGTAATCTGGGGGAAGTGCTTACTATTTTTATAACACTTCTAATTGGGTGGAGAGCTCCTTTAATTGCAACTCAGATTTTATGGATAAACCTTATTACCGATTCTTTTCCTGCAATAGCATTGGGTATGGAACCCGGAAATCCGGATGTGATGAAAGAAAAACCTCGTAATTCCAAAGAGAGTTTTTTCGCTGGGGGCTCAGGTATTCATATTATTCTTGGAGGGACGCTAATTGGCGCTTTAACAATTCTGGCTTTTTGGTATGGATATTATGAAAATGGATACAGTCCTTTTAATGATTCTGCTCCAATCAAAACAGTCGAATATGCCCGGACGATGGCTTTCATTGTTTTGGTTTTTACTCAGTTGTTCTACTCATTAGCTTTAAGAAACAGCAAAAAATCTATCTTCCGGATCGGAATTTTTTCTAATAAGTACCTGATTGCATCGGTAATTTTGGGAGTCCTTCTTCAACTTGGAGTAGTTGGTATTCCACTTATGCAACGTGCATTTAACCTGCAAATGCCCGACCTCAGAGGCTGGATTATTGCACTTTTCTTAGGACTCGTCCCGTTGGTATTCAATGAGGTTTTCAAGATATTTATGCGTGTGCATGAGAGAATGAGCGCGGATGCTAATTTCTTGCAGGTTTCTTAAGGAGACTGGATTTTATTCCTGACATAATTGATTTTGCACAATAATCAAAAAGAAATTTTTCAGGATCCCGTCTATAATATATTGTTTCCGTTCTTGCGTTTTCTCCCGGAATCGGGTTTGAGCTTAATATTTTGCTGTTTGCTATTGCTGATATAAATCTTTCTCTGAAAGCTGTCGTATCGTCTGATCTTTTGTTTTTAACTGTCAGGTTCAATCCATGATAAAGCAAATTCATTTGACCTGATGAACTGGAATTATCGGATGTGAAGCTGAATTTCATTCCATCAATTTTTCCCGAAGTAACATAAACAAATGCATTTTTCTCAAGAAACGGATTCAACTCTTTTGCTTCCATCCCTGCTAGAGTTCCATTCACTGAAAAGGTGTTGGAAGGATCGAAGAGTATAGCTTTCAGGAGGACTTTGATTTCCCCCTTTCCCATAAGTAAAGCATCACAGCTGAGTTTTAAAAATGCAGATCTGGTTTTGTATATTGTATTATTGGATATTTTGTAAATTGAAGCATGAATCTTGTTAAAATTTAAATTCCCTGGTTCATTGGCTCCTTTGGCATGGTCAGTATAAGATATATTTCCATTTAAAAGTCTGATAGAGTCGATATTAAGAACACCTTTATAACTGTAAATCCTTTCCTGAAATGTTGGTATTTTGATATGCTGGAATTCTTTTCGGTTATCGCGGAAAACTTTCATCTCCATTTTACCGACTTTTATATATGAGCTTGTCAGGCTTTTATCACTGAAATATTCTGAAACATTGAAATCATGAATAAAAATTTCACTGAAATCAACTTCAATCCTGGTTTTTTGGTATTTGTACCTTGAAGTGAAATCAGAATTTGTGTAATTGGGATGAACAGAGGCGCTGTCCGCTGAAATAGTTTTTGAGGCAGATGAATAGACCAGGTTGCATGCTGAGTAGGTGTACATGCTATCGGAGGAAATTGTAAGTAGTTTTTTAGTTTCGAAGTCGAATTCCCTGATTAGGCTTAATGATAATGTATCCTTCCTTTCAACTCTTAAATTGTAAACTTTCAGATATCCTTCTTTCAAATTGAATAATTGTGCTGATGAAGTACTGGCTATTATAATGTTCGTATTATCAAATCTTATAAGACCAGTATTAAAATTTAAAGGGACCAATAATTTGACCGGTGTTTTAGTTGCAGTTGAAGTGACCCCTTTAATGTTGCTACCGGAAATGTCTATTTCCTTTATGCTTATATCTTTTTTGAAAAGTGCTTTAAGAAAATTAACCCCTGTGAATTTTACATAAGCTATTTCACCATGAAAATCAGGTTTGCCTCCGGTTGATTTTTTAGAATTAATTGTAATATTTTTCAGTTCAATACGTGATTTGAGCAAAGAAATGCGCACCCTTTTTATTTTAATCTGGTAGCTATTATCCTTTTCATTCAATGATGTCTGCAGCTTTTTCTCAATCCACGGCTCAAATAATACTGTAGCCAAAACCTTCATCAATATTATGACTGACAATATCCCAATAATAATTTTCAGGTATGATTTCCTCTTCATATCACTGAATCTACATTCTGAGTTTGGGACCTGTAAAAACAGAAAGTACAGTATAAAATCCAAGCATCAGCAAACAAAAAAATCCGACAGCAATTCCCGTAACAATAATTTCGGCACTGATTAAAAGGAGCTTTTCCATGTTTTTGTGTTATAAATTGTTTAAAAATTTTGACTATATCAAAGTTGCACCAGTATTTTTACAAATCGTTACACAATTAACGGAAAAATTTACATATTTCACATGTTTTAGCCGTATTGGAAGATGTTCATAATTTTGGAACCACTTATACACTCGCCATCCTATCATAATCAAAATGGTGAGTAACTTATATGCAATTTTAAAACTTATATAATAACAAGAGTTACATAATTCCGGGGAAAAGTTATATCATTCATACATACTACAAAACGTTGCGATCTTTGTGCTTAAGATTTTATAAAACATGGTTAATATTGTTAATTTTGTACATGGATAGTTTGATCGACGGGTGGGCAAGACTCTATGTTTATAAAACATCATAATATGTGGTGGCAGTATCTATTGGTTTTTTTCGGAGCATTTTTGTTTGATGTAGTACCTTTCCCTTTTCCTCCAGCTTTTACGATGATGGTTTTTTTACAGATCATGTTCGGTTTAAACATTTGGCTGGTTATTGTAATTGGGGTTGCGGGTTCCATTTTTGGAAGGTATATCCTTACTTTATATATCCCGCTTCTGGCTGGAAGAATTTTTAAGCGGTCAAAGAATGAAGACGTTCAGTTTCTTGGCAAAAAAATGAAAGAGAAGGCTTGGAGAGGCCAGTTGGTAATAATTGCTTATTCTTTATTGCCCCTTCCAACGACCCCGCTATTCTTAGCCGCGGGTATGGCGAAAATAAAGGCTTTGTATATTATTCCAGCGTTTTTCATAGGTAAGTTTACAAGTGATACAATAGCTGTACATCTAGGCAAATATGCGGCAGAGCATGCCAAAAACATAGTAGAAGAAGCATTATCCTGGAAGTCAATTACAAGTTTAGCGCTGGGGCTTCTTCTTCTATTTGCTCTTTTATTTATTGACTGGCGTTCGTTAATCCAAAATAAAAAATTTAAGTTAAAATTTAAAATATGGAAGTAAAGTGCAAAAGCAGAGCATACTGACCATATATCACCGGTAAGATTACAATTTACATTCATTTCTGGTAATGCTGGCATCTGCGGTTGCGATGTTTTACACTTTAGCCCGGGGATAATATGTAAATTATATAACTTTTTCCCAAAAGTTTGTAACACTTATCTTTTTAAAGGAACTGATCTTTGTATATTAACTCATAATTATTCAAAATGAAAAAAACATTGGTACCCACACAGACAAAATGGTCGTTAGATCAGGCCCATTGCGAAATTGAATTTAAAGTCAGACATCTGATGATTGCACACGTAAAAGGAGCATTCAAGACATTTGATGCAAGCATCTATACAACTGTAAAAGACTTTAAAACAGTTGAAATTGATCTTTGGATAGATCCTTCTTCAATAGGTACAGGAGATGCAAAACGAGATGAACATTTGAAGAGCGTTGATTTTTTAGATGTGGAACATCACAAACAGATCACTTTCACCTCAAATACTATGGGAAAGGCTAATATGTTAGGAAATCACGAATTATGGGGTGAATTGACAATGCTTGGAGTTACAAGGAATATAAAATTGAACGTACAATCAGGAGGAATTGCGAAAGACCCCTGGGGAAATGAGAAGGCAGGTTTTACGGTAACAGGAAAAATCAACAGAAGTGAATGGGGACTAGTCTGGAATGCAACCCTGGAAACAGGAGGGATGATGGTAAGCGATGAGGTTGCCATAACATGCGAAATTGAGCTTATAAATATGGGTCAGAAAGATCTTACAATGGAATTAGAAGATAAAGCTCGTAAGAAAAGTGCAATTAAAGAATAGGTACTGATATTTCTAATTTTTACCATAATGCATATTCTGATATGAAAACAAAAGATGATAATAGAAAACGGTCTGAACCTTTGGATGGGAAAGACGAACTATATGGCAGTGATCTCGATATTCCGGGATCTGAACTGGATGATGATCAGGAACTTATTGGTGAAGAGGATGAGGAGAATAACTATTACAGTTTAGGGGGAGATGATCATAATGATCTTGATGAAGACAATGTTGAATGAGAAAGAAGGAACATGGATAAGTAATAACAAGACAACATGGCAAGATATTCGAAAAAAGCTCAAGACAAAATTGAGGAAGTAATGCATGAATTTAAGGAAGGAACTTTAAAATCGGGCAGAAATGGCAAGAATGGCAAAGTGAAAAGCAGGAAACAAGCTATTGCTATTGGAATAAGTGAAGCAAAAGAAGCCGGATTAAAAGTACCTGCACAAAAAAATACCTGAAACTGATGCCCGTTAATCAGTTCTTCATAAAAAGACTGCAATCAGACAGAATTGAATGGTATAAAACCGCTTCAAAAGAAACTTAAGAACAAGATTTAAAAACTTTGTTCGCTCAACTTTCACAAACCATTAAGAAATGCAAAAATGAAAAAAAAATATAAAATCCTTATCAGTGTCGTAGTCCTGTTAATTATCATCCGGCTTATTTTACCCTATGTTGTATTGCATTATACCAATAAAGCATTAGCAAACGTCAAAGGGTATTACGGACATATTGACGATATAGATTTATCCA
>Ga0209226_10000005_pt1 | contig 152960 bp, 124 predicted proteins | sample BarGraNGADG00212_2_FD_184497 | JGI IMG/M metagenome (GOLD analysis project Ga0209226, IMG submission 184497) | Arctic peat soil microbial communities from Barrow, Alaska, USA - Barrow Graham LP Ref core NGADG0011-212 (SPAdes) (version 2) | ecosystem: Environmental > Terrestrial > Soil >...
TCCTTCCCAAAGAAGGTCAGAGTAAAAAGAACTCCTCCACCGCGTCCAGTGATCATAAGATTTTTAAATGGCAAGACATATACCCGTACAGTAAGATTATAGATGGCGCGATTCGCTTCCTTGACATCCTTCATTGGCCGGCGGTATATTTTTTGCGAGGCGAATAGAATGATTCCCGGCTCCAAGGATCGAGATCTCGCACAAGCACAAAAAACAAACCCCCATCCCCTCATTTCCCTATTGGCCATCCTGACATTGATCTTCACCCTTCATTCAGGCTGCAAAAGAGGCAATCAAATCCCCAGCTTGAAACAAAGCGAGAATTTCAACCTGCTTCTCATCACCATCGATTCCCTGAGGGTTGACCGCATTGGCGCCTATGGTTCTAAAAACGGCCAGACCCCGAACATCGATCGCCTTGCGGAAAACGGGTTGATGTTCAAGAGCTGTTATGCATCCGTGCCCTTGAGCCTGCCCTCGCACTGCACGATTTTTACAGGTCGAGAGCCCCTGGCCCATGGGGTGCGCAACAACGGCACCGATGTCTTGCCCGACGGCGAGCAGACCTGGGCGGAGGTGATGAAAAATCACGGCTTCGAGACCTATGGCCTGGTCTCTTCCTATCTCCTGCATTCCAAATTCGGCCTGAAACAGGGTTTTGATACCTTTGACGATTCGCTCGATTACAGCTCAATCATCAACAATTTCCGGACCACCATTGCCGCAGACCAGGTTTTTACGAGATTTCAATCCTGGCTTGAACAGAGAACGCCCAATAAATTCTTTGCCTGGGTACATTTTTCCGATCCCCAGGCCCCCTATGAGGCTCCTCCAGAATATGCCAGAATGTTTGAAAACGATCCCTACAGCGGTGAAGTGGCCTTGGCCGATCATTATATCGGAGAGATGGTTCACGCCCTGGAGGCCAAAAAACTCATGGACCGGACCGTGGTGGTGATCGCGGGAAGTCATGGCGAAGCTCTTCATGAACACCGGGAATGGGGGCACGGTCTTTTTTGCTATGAACCAACGCTCAAAGTTCCCTTGATCATCCATAATCCAACCGCATTCGGGGAAAAACAGGTGATTGCATCCAGGGTCAGGCTGCTGGATCTCATGCCGTCCCTTCTCCAGCTCTTCAACCTGGAAAGCCCGGCCGGAGTTCAGGGAAAGAGTTTTTTACATCTGCTCTCGAAAAAGAACCGGGATCGACAGATTGATCAGCCGGTCTATTTTGAAAGCCTGTCCGGATTCAAGGAAATGGGCTTCGCTCCATTGACCGGCCTCATCAGCGAAAATTACAAATACATCTCTTTGCCGGAGGCCGAGCTGTACGATTTGATAACCGATCCCGCCGAAACAGAAAATCTGATCCCGACAAAAAGCGATTTGGCCAAAAAAATGGACGCGGACTTGAAGCTCTATATCGAACAACACCTAGGGAAAAAACCGGAAGCTCCGGCAAAGGCCGAACAAGGCCGGCCGGAGAATTCAGCCGTCGACCCGAAAAAGGGAATTCCAGCCATCGAACGGATGATCGAAGTGGAACGGCTGATTTATTCCGAAAAATGGAGCGACGCGGAAAAAGAGCTTCAAGGTATCCGGTCGGACTTCAACAGCTGGAAGCTGCCGCAGCTTTACGATGATCAATACCTCATCGACAAGAAAAAAAATGACCCCAGAAAGATCGAAGAAACTTTGAGACAAGCGGCTGAAAAATACCCGGAGAGCGCCCGCTTCAAGCTCTCTCTGGCGCAGTTTTTCGTCTCGACGGGCCGGCTGGGGGAAGCAGAAAAAATCTGTGTCGAGGAACTGGCCAGGAATCCCAGCCTCACCCAAGCCTATATTCTACTGGGAACCATTTACCAAAAAAATGGCACGGCCGCCCAGGTGCTCTCATGCCTGGAAAAAGCATTGAAACAGGAACCACGGAACGCCCGATTGCAACTTGAGTACGCCGCCCGGCTCGCTGAACTCGGGGAAAAAGAGAAGTCTCTGGATATCTTGAAAAATCTTTTGAAAAACCGCTCCCTGACTGCCGACCCCGCGGGCGCCAATATTCAGGCTGACATCGGGGGACTGCTGATAAAAATCGGCGAATTCGAAATGGCCAACACGTTGCTGTTGGACCTTGTGGCCAATGGCCAAGGAAACTGCATGGTCTGGACCCAGATCGGGCTGGGTTACTTGAATAAAGGAAATCTGGAAAAAGCCCGGGAATCTCTGGAAAAAGCCATCTCTCTGGACCCGCACAATGCCATAGCCCTGAGCAGCATGGGTACTTTCCGCCTCTCACTTTTCAGGCTACAGAAACAGAAAGATGATCTGGAAAAAGCCATCACATATTATACCCAAGCCAAGAAAGCCTCGCCGGAATTGGTTTCTGCCATCAACGGACTGGGGGTGGCCTTCAGGTATGCCGGAGATCATGAGCGAGCCATAGCTTGCTGGAAGCAGGTCCTGGACATTGATCCCGGATTTACCGACATCTACTTCAACCTGGGGATCACCCTGATCGAAACCGGCAGAAGGCAAGAGGCCTTGAAGTACCTGAACATGTGCAAGAAGAAATATTCGGACAGACTGAGTGAGAAAGAACGACAGCAGCTGGACAGCTTGATTTCAGAAATAAAATAGGCCCCTAAACAGAGAAAATACCTTTGTCCCTTCAGAATGAAAACAACAAAATGAAAAGTCGGCAGCCTGGCCTGCGCCTGTGGGTCTTCCGCCTCTTGATCATGATCCTGATCCCCCTGGTCCTCCTTGGTCTGCTGGAGCTGGGGTTGCGGATATTCGGATACGGGTTTAAAACTTCTCCGATGATCCCGTACAACTTGAACGGCCGTCAGGTTTTTTGCGACAACCACCGGTTCCCCTGGCGATTCTTCCCGCCCGATATCTCCCGGGATTTCAATCCCTTCATCTTTATGGGGGAAAAGCCCGCAAACACCTATCGAATTTTTATATTGGGCAGTTCTGCGGCACAGGGAGTGCCCGATGGCGCATTCGCCTTTGGACGCATTCTGGAGGTCATGCTGCAGGAAACATTCCCCCAAATCAAATTCGAAGTGATCAATACCGCCCTTACGGCGGTCAATTCCCATGCCGTTTTGCCTATAGCGAAGGAGTGTGTCAGGCATCAGGCTGACCTGCTGATCGTCTACATGGGCAACAACGAAGTCGTGGGGCCATACGGTCCCGGAACTGTATTTGCCCCCTTTTCCAGCCTGGCCGTCATCCGTTTCAATATGGCCTTAAAAACCCTGCGTTTGGGGCAGCTTTTAAGTCGGCTGGCAAAATCTTCTGCCTCGGAAAAAAATGCTCCTGGCGTCTGGCGCGGGATGGAAATGTTTCTGGAGAGGCAAATACCTGCCGACGACCCCCGATTAGAATCGGGATACCGGTACTTTGCAAGCAATCTCAAGGATATGGGTCGCGCGGCTATCCGCAACGGTTCAGCTGTCATTTTTTGCACGGTGGCCGCCAATCTGAAAGACTGTCCGCCCTTTGCTTCCAAGCACCGCCGTGATTTGTCCGCCGGCCGCAGGGAAGAATGGGAAAATCTTTACCGCCAAGGAATCGAGAGAGAGACCGCTGCCGATTATCAAGGCGCCGTGCAGAACTATCGGTCAGCCTTAGGGATCGATGACGGCTTTGCCGATCTGCTTTTCCGGTTGGGACGCTGTGGCTGGCTGCTGGGGGATTATGAGAACGCCGGTCTTTCGTATCGCCGGGCCAGGGAGCTCGACGCCTTGCGCTTTCGGGCCGACGCCGAAATCAATCGCGTGATCCGGGACGCGGTCGCCGGGCGGGAAGCCGAGGGCGTTTTCCTTTCGGACCTGGAAAACGTGATCGCCGCCGAATCCTCTCACGGCATCCCCGGCGAAGAGCTTTTTTACGACCACGTCCACCTGAATTTCCGCGGCAATTATCTGGCGGCCCGCGCCCTGTTCGACCGGGTCACGTCCATTCTGCCGGATCGGATGAAAACCCAAACCGGCCCGGCGGCCGGCGCGCCGAGCCTGGAGACGTGCGCGGAGAAACTGGCTTATTCCGATTGGGACCGGTATAACATGGCCGATGAAATGCTGGAGGCCTACATCAAGAAACCGCCTTTCACAAACCAGCTTTACCATGCGGAGCGCGTGTCGAATATGGAACGGGACCTGGCCGGCATGAAAGCCCGTCTCTCGTCCGGGGCCCTTCAAAAATCCGCGGAGCAGTATGATCGCGCCGTCAGCCGTTCGCCCCAGGATTGGTGGCTTCACTGGAAATACGCCCATCTGCTCACCTTGGACCTGGATCAAGAGCGCGATGCTCTTGAGCATTTTCGCCGGGTCGCCGAATTGGTTCCGCATTCCGTCCTGGGATATTCCGGCATGGGCTTCATCCAACAGCGGCTGGGAGATGCGGACGGGGCCATCGATTCCTGTTTGCGGGCCCTGGCCATCGATCCGACCAAGGTTGAAATCGAAAACACCCTGGCCATGGCCTTCGTGACGAAAGGGAGGCCGGATAAAGCCGAAGTCCGATTCAAAAAAGCCATCGAGATTCAACCCCACTATGTCGCGGCTTATACGAATCTGGCCATGGTGTATGCAAAGAGCAACCGGCTCAAAGACGCCGTTGAAATCTGCCGCCAGGGGATAAGGGTTGAGCCCGATTCCGCGGATCTACGTGTGACCCTGGCTGATTCCCTCAACCAAATGGGACAACGGGATGAAGCCATTGCCGAATTGAAGGAAGCACAACGCCTCGACCCCCAGAATGCGGCCGTGAATCGGAAATTGAACGAAATTCTGTGGGAAAAAATTAAGAAAAAAAAGCCTTGAAGCCCGTCGGCTCGCCGCCGGTCGGCTAACCTTCAGTGACCCACACTCAATGGAAGAGGCACCGGCGGGCAACCGTCCAATAATCCAAGGACGCAATTGGACCGGCCGGTTCATTGACATTCCCTCGGAGTCCGGTTAAAAATATGGGTTCGACGAAAGGACCATCATGAGAAAAGGCATCCTGAGCCTCGCGCTCATTCTGATTGCGGCCGCCCTGGCCTATCCCCAGCAGGTTTCCTTCAAGCTCGCGGGCGGCCTGTCCTGGATCAACGGCGACGATTTCAACGCCGCCCTCCCGGGCGAATACAACCTGATCAAGGCCTCGGCCCTGACGACCTCCGGCACCTTCAAGAACCTCACCAGCGGCCCGCATTTCCAGGCCGAGCTCATCACCCATATCTCCCGGCGCATTGCCGTCGGCCTCGGCGGCGGCTATTACCGCGTCAGCAACCAGAGCATCGTGGCCGGCAGCGGCCAGACGGCGGATGGCCCCTACGACGCGACGTCCACCTTCGCGCCCCAGGTCTCGGTCATTCCGTTTTTCGTGAACCTCCATTATTTCGCCGACCTGGCGCCAAAAATAAAGATCGACGTCTACGCCGGTCCGGTCTTCTCGATCGTCCAAACCCATATCGAAAACCCCACGACCTCGACCGTCCTCTCCACGTCCACAAGCGAAGTCTTCACCGCCAGTTCGATCTCGTTAGGCGGGCAGGCCGGCCTGGGTTTCAGCTATCGGCTGAGCTCCCGCATCTTCCTCATCGCCGACGGCAGCTATCACTTCGGAAAAACCACCGACCTCATCGGCAACTGGGTCAAGAACGTGAATTCGAGCGCGGGATTCACCACTTCGAGCAGCGACCAATATTACCTCTGGACCTATGACTATGCCCAGGGAAACACCTATTCCCGGATCGGGTTCTTCGACGTCAACGGCCCGACGGGGGACGGTATCGCCAACGCGAAGAAGGCCGCGATCGACATCTCCGGAATCCAGCTTTCGGCAGGGGTGAGGATCAGCTTCTGAACCTGCGGGGGCCGACCCACCCGGCGCCCTCTTGAAAGACCGGCCCGGCCGTGCTATCTTGATTGATAGATGATTTCAATGGTTAAGGAGTCCCCCATGAAAGAGTTGACATACCGTTGCTCGGTCTGCGGAAAGGAAGTCAAGGCGCCGGAAGGCAAGCCCGCCCCAGTCTGCTGCAAGAAGGAGATGGAACCCCTCCCCTTCTGCACCGTCCCCCAAACAGCCGAGACCGCCCGCAACTACAACGCCGACGAGCCCTGCGCCGACGGCTCGACGAAGAGAAAACGCTGACCGATCGGCGGCCCGGTCGCGCGCCCGCATCCCGGGCCTCCTCCGGCCGGTTCGGGAGCCATATCCAACTCCTGTGCTTGGTCATTCGGATGCGATCTTCCGGATCTCGGCGAGCAGGGCGGCGAGGTCCGCGATCGTCGTCCGGGGATTGATCAGAGTGCAGCGCAGCCAGGTCCGTCCGCGAAGGACGGCCTGGACGACGTAGAAATTCCCTTTTTCGAGGAGCCGCCGCCGGAGGCGGCGCTGGAGCGCGTCGAGGTCGGTCTCGCCCCGCTTCAGGTGTCGGAAGCAGACGATGTTGCTCTCGGGCTCGACCGCCGTCTCGAAATCGCCCGACGCGCGCAAAAGGCCGGCGAACTCGCGCGCCAGGTCATAGACGGCCGTCACGTAGCCTGCGAAGAAGTCCGTCCCGTAGGCGGCGAGCGACACGAACAGCCGCATCCCCATCATCGTCTTGGTGCATTCCATGGTCCGGTGGGCGAAGTTGTACCACTCCTCCCGCGCCTCCTTCTCGAACAAATACGACGCTTTCTGGGAAAACGCCTCATAGGAGTGCCCGCCCTCGCGGAAGAGGACGGCGGTGATCAGGGCGGGCATGAGCATGTTCTTGTGGGCGTCCCAGATGACCGAATCGGCCCGGTCCAAACCGCGGAGGAGACTCCTGTATTTCGGCGAGAGGAGGGCCGCGGCCCCGTGAGCCCCATCGACGTGAAGCCACAGGCCGCGCGCTTCGGCGAAGGCGGCCGCGGCTTCGAGGTCGTCATAGCTCCCGGTCGCGGTCGAGCAGGCGTTGGCCACCAGGGCGATCGGGCGCAGGCCGGCCCGGACCGCCCCCGCGAACGCGGCCTCCAGACCGTCCGGCCGCATGTGGAACCGCTCATCGACCGGGACGGGAACCGCCGCGTCCTCGCCAAGCCCGATGACGGCAGCCGCCCGCTTGACGCTGTAATGGCACTGCTCGGAAACGAGGACCGCGAGATTCGGCTCGGCCGCGACGCCCCCCGTCCAGACGTTGCGTTCGGCCATGGCCTGGCGCGCGGCAAGCAGGGCGGTGAGGTTGCCGATCGACCCGCCGCTCGTGAAGACGCCGTCCGCGGCCGGCCCCCAGCCGGCGAGGCCGGTCATCCATCGGACAAGCTGCCGCTCCATCGCCACGTTGACCGGCCCCATCTCGTAAATCGCCGACCCGTTGTTGAGGAACTGTCCGGCAAATCCTCCGAGCGCGGCGAGCGGCAGGGCGGTCGTGCATTGATGGCCGATGAACCGCGGATGGAGGAGGTCGTTCGACCGGGCCAGGATCTCGGGCAAAAGGTCCGAGAAGGCGGCCGACGGCCCGGAGCCGAAGCGCCCGGCCCAGGACGCGGCCATGGCATCGGGATCTTCGAAGGCCAGGACTCTTTCGCGGGTTTCGGGGGCCGATTTCGCCAGAAAATCGGCCAGGATGTCGACTACGCGGTGGCCTTCCCTGCGGAACGCCTCGGGGTCGAACGCCTTCTTCAGCAATTCATCGTAGGAACTCATAGGGGGACACAATCTAATCCTTCTTCCTTAAAAACCGGTTGAAGAAATCGTCGGCCGCCTTGAACGTCTTGACCCACTTCGCGTAAACGAGGAAATCGTGCACTTCGTCGGGGTAGACGATCAGCTCGTAATAGATGTTCCGCGCTCGGAGGAGCTGGACGAGGCCGGTCGTCTGGGAGAAAGCGACGTTCCGATCGTCGTCCCCCTGAACGAGGAGCACGGGCGAGGTCCAATTGTCGACGGTCGCCACCGACGAGGCCTTGAAGGCAGTGCTGTTCGTGTCGATCGAATTCCCCCAGAGGTGAACGCCGGCGATGTCCACGCCCGCCTTGAAGATGTCGGAGTTCCGCGACAGGCCCATCGCCGTCAGGAGACCCCCGTAGGACAGACCGTAGAGGCCGATGCGATTGGGGTCGACGTCGGGCCGCGATTGGAGGTATTTGCCCGCGGCGACGACGTCCTGGTACTCCGACGAGCCCGCCGCGCCGCGCCCCGGCGCCATCCGGAACTCGCGGCCGTAGCCGATGCCCGATCGGTAGTTCACCGATATCACGACGTAGCCCTGGGCGGCGAAATACTGGTTCATCGCATAGGCCATGTGGTAGAAAAACATGTAGTGGTAGCCGAGCAGCATCTGCCGCCCGGGACCGCCGTGGGTGAAGAGGATGGCCGGGCGGCGCTCGCCGGGCTTGATGTCCTTCGGGACGAAGAGCTGGGTGTGGAACTCGAGGCCGTCCTCGGCCTTGAGGATGACCGCCTCCGGCACGACCTGGGCGTCGAGCGGAAAATCGGCCGGGAGCGCGGGATTGACGATCTTCGCCTCGCCGCCCTGGGCGGGCACGAGGGCCACGCACCGGGGGCGACGGGCGTCGGCGTAGAACACCGCGACCTTGTCGCCGGAGGCGAGCGGGGCGGGCTCAGTCTCGAGGCCGTCGCCCTTCGTCAGCTGGACGGGCGTCCCGCCCGCCGTCGGCGTCTTCCACAGGTCGCGCCGGTCGATGTCGCCCGCGTTTGAGGTGTAAAACAGGGTCCGGCCGTCGGCGGAATAGCCGACGAACTCCGCTTCACCGTCTCCCGGGGTCAGGTCGACCGGCGCCGCATCGGCCGGACCCGCCGCCGGGACGGCGTAGCAATGCTGCCAGTTGTTCCGCTCGACCTGGAAGACCAGGCTGTCCCCCGCCCAGACGAACGACCGGATGTTGCGCCAGGCCGGCTCGTCGAGGGGCTCGTGCCAGACCTTCTCCGCCGTCCCCTTTTCGACGTCGGCCACCCAGAAGGTCAGAAGATGGCCGTCGGCGAATTTGGATGACTGAAAGCCGGGAGTCGTGGCGGGCTGAGCGGCCTGTGCCGGGGCCTGGGTTTGGGCGGGAGCGCCGGCTTGCGGCGCGAGGGCCGCAGCCTGCGTCGCGGACGGTGCCGCGGGGACCGCAGCCCGCTGCGCTGAAAGCGTGGCAGGGACCGTAGCCTGCGTTGCTGAAGGCACCGCGGGGACTGAGGGCCGATACGAAGGGCCGCCGGGGGAATTTTGGGCCTGGGCCACGATCTGGGCGAAGGCCGAGCCCGGCCGCCGGATGAAGGCGATCTTCTTGCCGTCGCCCGACCAGGCCGGACTCGTGTCCCTGTCGACCGAAGGCCCCAGATATGTGATCTTCCGGCTCGCGAGGTCGTAGACACCGATGAAGCTGTGGTCCTGCCGGTCGGTGACAAAGGCGAGCTTCCGCCCGTCCGGGGACCACACCGGCGCGCTGTTCGTCCCCCAGGTACGGAAGAAAGGAGCGAGCCCCTCCTTGGCGTTCCCGCCCGCGGCCTTTGTGGCGGCGGAAGGCGGGACGGCAACGCTTTGGTCTGTCCTCACGCCTTGCGTGAGGGCAACCCCGTAGACCTGGCTCTCTCTGACAAACACCACCCGCGTTCCGTCGGGCGAGAGCGCCGGTTTCGACCCGGCAGCCAGCCGAAAGGGCTTGCCTTCGCGCACCCGGACGGCCCAGATGGCCTGTTCGCTGCCGTCGGGGAACTGGGAGGGGTTGGCGACCCAGCCCTTGGCGTTCGGGTCGTGGCCGCGGACGAAGACCACGACCGCGCCGTCGTCCGAAATGTCGAGGCTCGTCAGGTCGGTCCCGTCGTCATCCATGAATGAGGTCAGGCGGACGGGCTTGAAATCGGGCGCCGCGGCCGTAAAGACGTTCCGCCGCCCCCGTTCGAACTCGAACCAGGCGATCCGGTCCGCTTTTTTGGCCGAAGCCAACTCGTACGAAAAGGAATAGCCCAGGATCTGCTCGATGGAGAACGGCTGCTGGGCGGCCGCCCGTCCGACGGCGCCGACGGCGAGCCATGCCACCATACAAAGCCCCGCAATCAGGGCCCCACGGAAATTCTTCATGATCGACCTCCCCCGAGAGGAATTCACGCCCTCCACCTTATCTCCGTCTCCGCGTCGGCGTCAATAGACGACGCCCCCTCATGACTTGCCCCAAAATATATTCAGGAGGGGTAAGTCCCGACGCCGCCCCTCTGCTCCTCACCCCTAAGGGTGAGCCGCACTTTGGATCCTAGACGTACCGCACCATCGCCCCCCACCGCTTGTCGACCTTGAAGCCCGCGCGGAGGAAGAGGTCCGGGAGATAGAAAGGGGTCAGAACGACATGGACGCCGGCCAGGGCCATCCGGCCGCAGAAATCCTCGATCATCGCCCCGGCGAGCCCCGCCCCCTGGTGGGGCGAGGCGACCACGATCCCGTCGATGAACGCCGCGTTCTCGAACATCATCCGGTGGCACAGACCGCCGACGATCCGCTCCGCGCCGTCCTGGAGGATGTGGTGCCGGTCCTGCTCCGAGATCGTCTTCGGGTAGTTCTCCTTGAAGAAGAGCCGGTAGAGGGCCCCGATCTCGGCCGGATCGTAGGTCTCGCGGAAGGTGAACGCTTCCCCGCGCCGGTCCGCGATCGAGGACCGGACGATCACCTGCTTCGCGCCGGCGTCGCCAAACTCGAGGATGTCGAGCGTCTGGCTCGTCCGGATGCGGGGAAAGACCATCTTGCCGAAGACGGCCCGGTCCTCGTCGCGGACGAGGGCCGCCTGGAGCTCGGACAGCTCCACGAACTGGACCGCGGGCGTCCCCAGCCGCTCCGACATCCTCGCGATCAGCTTGTCGAAAACGGCCAGCGTCTTCTCGCCGGCGACGGCGAAGTACGTGTGCCGGTAAAGGTAGTAGCGCGCGACATCGGGATAGCGGGCGAGACGGTAGAGGCCGTGGACGTCGAGGACCATCCGCTCCCGCTGGGCCGGGTCCGCGGCCGCATGGCGCACGGCCCATTCCTTGTAGCGGCCGATGGCGTTCAAGGCCGGCAGGGGAATCATGAAGTTCTTTTCGAACTCGGCGAGGTAAGCCGCAAGGGCCTCGGCGACCGACGCGCCGCCGGGGCCGGCCAGGGGCTCGCCGGCGAGGGCGTCCCGCAGCGCGGCGAAGAACGCGGATGCCTTGGCGTAGCCCAGGGCTTCGTAGCAGGCGTCGAACACCCAGGCGAGGTCGATCTGCCCTCGGATCCAGGGATAGTGGGCCGCGGGTTTCCGGAAGAAATTCACGACGAGCGGCTTGATGAGCGACAACGGCCCCTCGTAAGGCCGCCAACCGGCAAGCGACCGGATGATGGGCTCCTCGCGGAAATCGGTTTCCGGGACCGTGACGTTCCCGGGCGCGGGAACGCCGGGGACGATCCGGCGGCCGCCATATTCCCAGGCCCTAAAAAACGCGGAGATCCCGCCGATGAACAGCTTGCGCCACTGATGGGGGGCCGGAAAAGGCGCTTCGGGGCCGCGCGCGCCCGAGAACTGCCGGATCTTTTCCCAGAGATCGAGCTCGCCGCAATACTGCAGGGACCGCGCCCCGAGATCGGGCCGGACGCTTCCGATTTCGGGCAGGATCGTCGCGCCCTGCGGGAAATGGGCGATCGCCAGATGCCAATACACGGATTCCCGTTCCTCGGTCATGGGACGAGCCTTCGGCTCGCCACTCGCCCGTGGCTTATATCCACGGGCGAGTACGGCGGAAGCGGACCCCCGGGCAAAGCCCGGGACACCGGCTGGCGCGGGGGTGCAAGCCAAAGCGCTTGCCCCGGCCGCCGGGGACCCCGGCGCGTCGCCGAGCTCGATCCGGAGATCATAGAGGTGCCCCGGCTTGGCCCCGACCAAGGTCCGGAAGGACGGGCGTCCGTCGGCCGAAAACAGCCGCGAGACCCAGATCCCCTCCGGGACAATGTCGGAGACCTGAAAATCGTCGGCCTCGTAAATGAGCCCGATGGATTTCTTCAGGAAGGTCCGGTCGCGCAGAATGGCCGTGAGGCGGCCCTTCTCCTCCACGGTCAGTCCGTCGTCGAAAACGAGGCGCGCGTCCCATTCCGCCGCGGAGAGCTCCGCGGCCCCGGCGGCCAGCGACCGCTCGTGGTTCCGCTCGAGCTCGTCGAACCGGGCTTCGGCGGCGCGGGCGAGTTCGGGATCGGCCTGGAGCAGGGCCCAACCGGCGAGCTCGGCCCGGACGCTCCCGAAGAACTCGGGGTGGTATCCGGCAAAATCGACGAACAGCTCGAAGATCTGGAGGAACTGGGTCCGCGTGACGTCGCAGGCCGGCCAGTCGAGCTCCTCCCGGTAGGCGGCCATGCGCTGCCGGAGGGCGTCGAAGCGGCCCTGCCCGAAAGGCGAGGACGCGATCGCTTCGATGGATTCCCGGTTCAGGAACGTCAATCCCGAATGCAGGAACTCCCGGAGGGCGGCCCCGTATTCGGGATTCGGCTCGTCGAGGAGCAGGATGCGGTAAGCCGTGCAGCGGATCGACTCGTCCGGATGGCGGGCCAGGGCCTGCAGCCGGCGCCGGATCACCGGCACCGTTCTCAGTTCGGGCTCGGCGAAGATCTTTTCGATCTCCTCGAGCGCCACGGCCGCGGCTTTCGTTTCCGCGAAAAGCGCCGAGCCGAGCAGCGCGCCCACGGCCGCCGTCCTCCGGTCCTCGATCCGATCTGGATCGAGGGCCGGAACGGAGATGTCATCCCGCTCCAGGCTCCCAATCCGCCGCGCCGGGAGACGGACCTCGTCGGAGACTTTTTCCAGCGGGACGTCCCATCCTTCCCGGCAGGGGCAGAACCGGACGAGGGCCGGGTTTCCCATCCAGAGCCGGGGCTGGCGGGCGAACAGCCCCAGATCGAGAACGTTTCCGCGGACCTGGTATTCGAGGTCGCCGACGAGCCAGGTCAAGGAGCCCGGGTCCCGGACGAGGGGCAGCGCGACGGCCCGATGGGCATCGCGGAGCGCGCGCCCGTCATAGGAAATCCCGTCGTCGAGGATGCCCAGGTCGCGATATAACCAGAGCGGGATGCGGACCCGCGCGGCGCCTTCGCTCAGCTCGACATATTTCTTGCGGTAGAGCTCTTCGATCTCCCGGGCGAAGTTCGCCTCGACCGCCTTCCGGTTGATGGAGCCCTTGGGCGTAAGCTCGCCCCGGCCGGCTTCGAAATCCCGGTCGAGCACGGCGAAGTTGACGACGCGCTCGGGCGGGGCGAGGTCGACGTTGGCCGCCGTCACGAGCCGGCGGTAGTAGGCCCGCTCGTTTTCGGCGTCGAGCCCGGATTTCAGGACCTCGTCGCCGCGGTCGGGCACGAGGAAGAGGACGTTGAACGGGCGGCCGTCGCCGACGAGGAACACGCGCTTGAAGCCGGGCACGCCGGCGAACTTGCTTTCGACCTTGAGCGGGGCGACCGTCTCGCCCCGGTTGTTCTTGTAGATGTCCTTGATCCGGTCCACGATCCGGAAGTACCCGTTCGGCAGGACCTGGAACACATCGCCGGTCGGAAGCCAATAGTCCGTATCCGGATTTTCGGGATAGGGAATTACGTCGCCCGGGCCCTTGTCTTCGAGATAGCGGGCGACGTAATGGCCGCTGACCTGGAGCTCGCCGCCGGGGCCGAGCCGCGCCCGGAGCCCCGGAAGGGGTAGGCCCTGCGTGTTGTCCTCATAGTGGCCGGGCGGGGTCATGGTGATCCCGCCCGTGCCCTCGGTCATGCCGAAGCCGCTCGCCGCCGCGATGCCGTGCCGCTCGAAATAGCGGAAGACCTTGGCGTCGAGGTGGCCGGCCGCCGAGAGCCCCCACCGGAGGCGCGGCCCGACCACGCTCCGCAGGATGCGCTCCTCGGAGTCGCCCGGCGCCGCGGCGTCGGCCTTCTCGAGGCAGCGCTCGTGGAGCTGGGACCAACGGATCGGGACGCTGATGAATCCGGTCGGCTGGACCTTGGGGAAGAGCGAGAAGAGCGTATCGGCCGAGGCGTTTCCGGCGAAGACATAGGTCCCGCCCCAATAGATGGCCCCCAGCATTTCCAGGTACCGGCCGAACGTATGGAAGAGCGGGAGGAAACTGAGGAAGACCTCGTCCCTCCCGACGGCCGGCAGCGCGGCCGCGCGCGCGAAGCGCTTGGCGACGAGGTTGTAGATTGAAAACGAGACGCCCTTGGGCCGGCCGGTGCTCCCCGAGGTGAACATGACGGTCGCCACCTCGTTTGGGGCGAACCTCCTGCGGGCGCCCAGGCCTTTCGCGATCTCGGCCTCGCCCATGTTCAGGCACAGTTCGCCGAAGAACGCGGCGCCGGACCGGTCGGCCGCGGCGTCGGGCCGGAGGACGAAGATCTTGAACGGGACGGCGGTTTTCTCCCGGACCGATTCGAGGAGCCGACACCGCTCCCGCGTATCCGTCAGGGCAATGTTGATCCCCAGCCGGTCGAAGATTTCGACGAGGTTCTCCCGGTTGAAATAAGTGTTGAGGGGGGCATCCAGGATGTCGTAGAAAAGACAGGCCAGGTCCGCGCAGGCCCCTTCGATCCGGTTGTCGGAGAAGATCGCGACGCGCGGCGGCGCTCCGATTTCGGCCGCCTGGGCGTAGAGCGCGCCGGCCATCACCCGAGTCATGCGGCCGATTTGATCGTAGCTCCACTGGGGCGGAAGCGGGGCCGACATGTCCTGAAAGAGGACTTTGCCGGGATGGGCCGCGGCCCGCGTTCGGAACAGGTTGAGCAGGGAAAACCGGCTAATCTGGAGAAGGCCGAACACAGCCTCCGGCCAGCGGTCGAGCCCGCCTTCGCGGCCGAGGCAGGCCAGGAACGCCTGTTGGCCCGTGGCCGCCAGAAGGCCATGGGCCGCGGCCGCATCGGATTCGCCGAGCGGCCCGGGACGAGCGGCCTCTTCCATGGCGGACAGGAGTTCCATCGCCCGGGCGGATGCGGCCGCGGACGCGGGATCTGCCGCCTGCCACTCGGCCAGGGCGCGGATTGAGCGAAGAAGAGCGTTCGACACAATCGTCCTCGAAAACGGGGACGCGGCGCTTCATGAGAAAATGCGTCATGTCCTCAGAAGAAAGACCATTGTAAACCAGCCGGAAGACCGCGGGCAAGCGGGAGATGGAAGAGGAAAGGTTCCGAACGCGAAGAGGATCGCCTCGTCGGGTAAGAACTAAGTGATTTGTCCCCAAGGGAAACCTTGGGGGGAAGTAGGGCCCGGTCTCTTGCGAAACCGGGCCCTTTGTTTTCTCGGTATCGAAACGAACCGACTTAGTAGCGCCGGCCGAAGCCGCCGCCGCCGCCGCCGCGCGGGCTACTGTCCGTCCGGGGCTTGGCCTCGTTGACCGTCAGATTGCGGCCCTTGAGGTCCCGGCCGTTGAGGGCCGCGATGGCCTTCAGGGCTTCTTCCCGGTTGGGCATCTCGACGAAGCCGAAACCGCGGGATTCACCGGTCATTTTGTCCTTGATGACCGCCGCGCTCTGGACGTTGCCATGCGCCGCGAAAGCATCCCGGAGTTCGGTCTCGGTGATGTTGCGAGAAAGGTTGCCGACATAGATATTCATACTCGTCTCCTTCGACGTGGGCTTGATCCGTGGGGGCAAACCGACGGATCACCCGTTAAAGATGTGATCCGAATAAAGGAGAGGAGTGTATGACCAACTAGGGCCCGTGCCCCTTCCTTTATTAAGTCCATAGTTATTATACGTGGAATCCGCGTAAAAATCCACGTTTTTTAAAAAAAAATCCGGAAACGGCCGCGTTTCAGGCTTTGCCCTCGGAGGGCGTCGCGTTCGGGGTCTCGGTCCCCGGCGTTTCGACGGAAGGCGCAGGCTGTTCGACGCCGTCCTCGGCGGGTTTCTCGATGCCGAGGCGTTTGCGCCGCTTTTCTTCCCGCTTCTTCACGCGGTCCAGTTCCCGGTTTCTCTTGGCGCTTTTGTAGGCTCGATTGGTCTTGGGCAAAAATCCCCCTTTCAATAGAAAAGGACGGCCCTCTTGGGCCGTCCTCTCATGTTCCATCCGACGCGGCATCCCTGAAGGCAGGGGGCCGCGGGGACCGCGTGGGCCAACGGGGTTGCGCTCAGAACCGGCTACCGCCGCCGTACCCGCCGCGCCCGCCGCCGAAGCCGCCCGTGCGGGGCTTGCTGTCCGTCCGGGGCTTGGCTTCGTTGGCCGTCAGATTGCGGCCCTTCAGGTCCTTGCCGTTGATGCCGGCGATGGCCTTCTCGGCCTCTTCCTTGTTCGGCATCTCGACGAACCCAAACCCGCGGGACTCGCCGCTGAACTTGTCCTTGATGATCGCCGCGCTCTGGACCGTGCCGAACGGGGCGAAGGCTTCCTTCAGGTCGCTTTCCGTGACGTCCCGGGAAATGTTGCCAACATAGATGTTCATACTCGTCTCCTTTTGACGACGGATCGAACCGGGTGGCGCCCGGCCCGTCCTTCAAAAAATGTGATCCAAATAAAGGAGAGGAGTATGTGACCGGTAGGGCCCTTGCCCCTTCCTTTATCCGTTCCCAAGGGAATTGATCTCACCCCCACGGGGGCTACTTCAATATACACCATTTCCGATTCAAATACAAGGCTTTAAAAGACTTCGGCTGGGCCGGGCGGCGCGAAGCCGCGGTCCGGCTTATTTCCCCTTCGGTTTCGCTCCAGCCTTGAGGATTTCGACCGTCCCATTCCGTTCCAGGTTCCGGATGGCCGCGGCCACGGCCTCGAGGTCCACGTCGGGATAATCCGGCCCCAGGACGTAGGCGAACTTGGATTCCGTGCTCCCGACCTGGAGGTTGCCGCATTCGGCCCGGACGGCGTTGTAGATGTCGAGGATGCTCCGGGAGCCGTCGATGAAGTAGTTCACCGCCGTCGAGGCGAACCCCATCAACCGGGGCGCGGCCCCTGCCGGCGGCGCTCCCTCGCCGCGCGCAGGGGGAACGGTTCCCGTTCCCGGTTTCGCGGGCGGCGCCGCTGCCTGCGGTTTGGCCACCGGCACGGGAGGCTGCCCCTGTTGGACCGGGGGCTGTCCCGGGGCGGCCGCCGGGGCCTGCCCTCCCCGCCCTCCGCGCTGTCCCTGGGCCTGGCTCAGCTTCTGGGCCTCCTCGGAATAGACTTTGAACTTTCGGCGCGGGATGAGTTGGGCGTATTCGCGTTCCTTGGCGGTCAGCGTGACGGCCACGGGCTTCACCCCCAGCGTCTGGCACCGGTCCCGGTAAACGCCCTCGACGCGCTTGGACGCCGCGTCGCGCACGGTCTGAAGGCTCGCCGTGAGCGAGGCCACGGCCGCCTCGACATCGGGCGTCTTGGCCAGCGCCCGGACGGATTCCACGCCGCCCTTGGCCCGGGCGAACGCGCCGGTCACCTTGGTCTGGGCAGCCTTATGCTGGTCGTGGATCTTCGCCGGGTCGGTCCCGAGGAGCCGGACGCTCTGACGGGCGACCTCGGCGATCCACTTCTCGCCGTTGGCCGACGCCTCCCAGGCCAAGTTCTTGGCCTCGGGCGCGCCGGCGACAGCCAGGTAGTAAATCGCGGACGCCGCCGTGACCCCGACCCGCTTCAATTCGGTCGGGTCCACGTGGACGATCCGGTCGGCACTGCTGTGGTAGAAATTGTCCGGCCAGTAGTTGAACTGCATGGTCGGGATGCCGGCCGCCAGGAAGACGGTGTGGTCGCTGCCCGAGGTGATGGCCGCTAGGGGCGACAGCCGGTAGTTGAACTGGGCGTTCGCGCCCTGGGTCGTCCGGACCTCGGCCTGGTCGACGAACTGGAGAAGATTGGACAGGAGGTCGTTCAGGTAGCTCGGCCGGGAATCGGGCGTCATTTTGATCCGGAGGTAGGTGTCCGTCGTTTTCGTATTCGCCCCGGTCATGTCGAAATTGAGGGCGTTGATCAGCTTGTCCTGGAGCTCGGGATGCTTGAACATGAACGCCGAGGACCCCGAGATCTCGTTCCCCCAGAGGAAGCGGATCGTGCGGCGCGGCTTGGGGATCGCGCCGTCGCGGATCAGGCGGGCCAGGGTGCGGCCCATCTCGAGGATGGTCGCGACGCCGGTGCAGTTGTCGTTGGCCCCCGGCGTACTGATCGTTTCGTAAGCGTGGGCCACGACCAGGAGTTCGCCGGCCGCGGGGTCGGTGCCCGGGATGGCCGCCGAGATGACATTCATCTTCGCCGGATAGGTCTTGGCCCGGACATGGGCTCGGACGACGACCTTGTCCCCCCGCTCGCAATAGCCCCGCAGCTCGAGGAACTGCCGCAGGGACAGGGCGAACCCGAACCCGCCCTTGTCCGCCTGGGGCGAGACGCTAGACCAGCCGATCTGGTCGAGCGTCCAGCCGGGCGCGTTGCCGCCGACGCCCGACGAACCGGTGCCGAGGGCCCCCGCCGCTCCGCGCTGGTTGACGGCCGTGCCGAACACGCCGCCCACCGAGCCGCTGCCCAAGACGACCTTTCCGGTCACGTCCTTGCCCGCGTAGTCCGCCTCGCGGCCGGCGCCAACGTAGACCAGTTCGGCCTCGACGTCGGCGTTCTTGCTCCCGGAAGCGAGCGAGGTTCGGACCTGGGTGAGGCTGGCGATTTTTTTCTTGACCGGGGAGACGAGGTACAGGTCGCCCTCCTCGCCGTCCCAGACGTCGCGGCTGGGGAAAAACTCCACGAGGACGTCGGAGAGGCCGGCGAGCGCCGCCTGCTCGCGCAGGTACGTCGTCTCGAAATATTCGGTCTGGTATTCGGCCGCCTGCCGGTCGCGGTTCCCCGCGAGCATCTGGACGTGGAGAAACGCCTGCTCGCCGGAGAATTCCTGGACGATCGGATCGCGCAGCGCCGGCGGGACGAGGCAGCGGTCGGGCGGAACCTGGGCGAGGACGAGGCCGGCGAGCCCGGCCAGGAGGAAGAGGCGCAGGAAACGCGGGGCGACCGGATTCTTGCGGAAACGGACTGTCATATTCGATTTACTTCCCAATCAGGAGCCCCCGGCGCTTGAGCAGGGGCTCGATCTTCGGCTCGGCGCCGCGGAAGGCGACATATTGGGCCATAAGCTCGCCCGTGCCGAATTTTTCGAGGATGTTCCTCCGGAACGAGAGCGCGGTCGCTCTTTCGAATAGGCTCTTCTCCTTGAAAGCCTCGAAGGCGTCGGCGTCGAGCTGGGCGGCCCAGATGTAGACGTAATAGCCGGCGGAATATCCGCCGTTGAAGATGTGGTTGAAGTACGTGCTCCGGTAGCGGGGCGTGATTTCGGGGATCAGGCCGGCGACGCCCATGGTCTTGGCCTCGAACGCGTCGACGTCGAGCGCCGGGGGCGGGGCGGCGATCTCGTGCCAGGCCATGTCGAGGATCGAGGCCGCCAAGTACTCCACGGTCTCGAAACCCTGGTTGAAGAGGCTGCTCATCTGGAGCTTCTTCACGAGGTCGGCCGGGATGGCGGCGCCCGTCTTGTAGTGCTTGGCGTAGAGGGCGAGGAGCTCCGGCTCGAGCGCCCAGTTTTCCATGATCTGGGAGGGGAGCTCGACGGCGTCCCGAGGGACGGTCCGGCCGCGGTACACGCCCTCGGCGAGCAGAGTGGCCAGGGAATGCCCGAACTCGTGGAAGAAAGTCTTCGCCTCGTCGATGCTGAGGAGCGACGGCGCGTCGGCCGTGGGCCGGGTGAAATTGCAGGTGATGGTCGAGAGGGGCGGAATGCGTTTGCCCTTCTCGTAGGACTCGCGCCGGAACGAACCCGACCAGGCGCCGCCGCGCTTGCTCGGCCGCGGATGGAAGTCCATGTAGAGGAGGCCGACGTGCCGGCCGTCCGCCTCGCGGACCTCGAACACCTGGACTTCGGGGTTGTAGACCGAAATGTCCTTCCGCTCGGTGAATTTCAGGCCGTAGAGCTTGTCGCAGAGGGTGAAGATGCCCTGGCGCACGTTCTCGAGTTTAAAATACGGCCGGAGGGCGGCGTCATCGAGGGCGTATTTTTCCTGGCGCACCTTCTCGGCGTAATACCACCAGTCCCACGGGGCGAGCTTGGACCCGCCGCCTTCGCGGTCGATGATGGCCTGCATGTCGGCCGCCTCGCGCTTGGCCCGGGCCAGGGCGGGGTCCCACAAGCGTTTCAGGAATGCATCCACGGCCTGGGGGGTCTTGGCCATGTTGGTCTCGACGACGAACTGGGCGTGGTTCGCGTATCCCAGGAGGTTCGCCTTCTCGCTGCGCAGGCTGACGATTTGGCGGACGACGTCCTTGTTGTCGCGCTCGTTGCCCCGGTCGCCGCGCCGGATGTAGCCTTGATAAATCTTCTCGCGCAGGTCGCGGCGGGTCGAGGACTGAAGGAATGGGATTATGCTCGGCACCTGGACGGTGAAGACCCATCGTCCGGGCATCTTGAGCTGTTGGGCCGTCGCCTCGGCCATGGCGACCACGGCCGGCGGCAGGCCCGCCAGGTCGGCCTTGGTTTCGAGGACGAGCTTGAAATCGTTCGTTTCGGCCAGGAGATTGTCCCCGAATTTGAGGGAGAGGAGCGACAGGTCCCGATTCAGGTCGCGGAGGCGGGCCTTCTGGGCCGCGTCGAGCAGCGCCCCGCCGCGCACGAAGTCGCGGTAGGAATTCTCGAGGAGGAACCGCTCCTCCGGGGTGAGCTTCAGCTGGGCCCGCCGGTCATAGACCGCCTTGACCCGGGCGAAGAGCTTGTCGTTCAGACGGATGTTGTCGTTATGGGCGGCGAGGAGCGGCGAGACCTCCTTGGCGATGGCCTGGAGGACCGGGTTGGTATCGGCCCCCTGGAGAGCGCCGAAGACCGCGTTGACTTCGGAAAGGAGCAGGCCGCTCGCGTCGAGGGAGGCCTGCGTGTTGGCGAATGTGGCAGGCGCCTTGTCGTTGACGATGGCCTCGATCTCCGCCTGCTGCCGCTTGATGCCCTCTTTGATCGCGGGCAGGAAATGCTCGGGCTTGATGAGGTCGAACGGCGGCGTGTTGTCCGGGGTCTTGTACGGAGCCAGGAACGGATTCGCCTTGTCCGGCGGGACGGCGTTCTGTCCCGCCGGGGCGAGCGCGGTCATGGCCATGACGGTCAGGAGAAAGACGATCGTTTTAGATGAATGCATGGGTTTTGCGGGCCGCGGCCCCCTCCTTTACTGCGTCGGATTGGGTCGAGGGTGGAACGGCGCGCGCTCAAGGCCGGCATCCCGTCCCCGGGACAAGCGTCCTCCGGCTCCTCGACATTCCCGAACTATATCGCCGGCGGAAATGGGTGTCAACCTGCAACTCCCCTTACGACGGCCGTCCATTCGGCGGTGGGTCGGCCCTCAGGCCAAGGCGCCTGAGTAGCGCCGGACTCCCGCCCGCCAGAACAGGCGCGAAACGACGAGCAGCAGGACGGCGAGCGCGCCCGCGCCGAGGAGCGTCCGGCCCGTGAGGCGGCCCGACAGGGCCTGGGTCGGCACCGGCGTCGCAAAGGCTACCGGCACGAGGAAGGTGAGCGAAAAGCGCAGCCATCGGGGATACAGACTCACGGGCCAGCGGCCCGCCTCGTACATGCTCTGGAAGATCACCAGGATGTTCTCCACCCGGACGAACCAGAACGACAGCGTGGCGAGCATCAGCCAGAAGCTGTACACGATGAGCCCGCCCGCGGCCAGCGCGGCGGCGAACCCCGCCGCCTGGACGGCGCCCAACCGCGTCCCCATCCGGACGAGGGCGAAGACCAGCACGCCCGCCCCGAGGACGAGGTCGGTGAGCTTCCAGATTTCCACCCGCTGGATGCTGACCAGGAACTGGGCGTCCGCGGGCTTGGTGAGCGTGAAATCGAGCGTCCCCTCGCTCACCGCCTCGATGAGCCGCTGCATGCTCGGCTCGATCACCAGATGGATCGCGCCGCCCACCAGGAAAAAAACGCCCACCAGGGCCAGCACCTCGTTGGGCCGCCAGCCGCCCAGGGTGTCAGTGTAGGAGAAGATCACCGCCAGCCCGCCCAGCGCCGTTCCGAGGTCCACGAGCGATTCGAACAGCTGCAGAAAAAAATTGGCCCGGTACGCCAGCTCGCTCAAGACGCTGACCCGAAGGAAGACCCAAAACAGGCGGAGGCTGTTCATGCGCCCACCGCCGAATAAACCCGAACGCCCGCCCGCCAGACGATCCGGAGGAGGACGAGGCTGAGCGCCAGCCAGACGGCCTGCGCTCCGAATCCGGCGAGTGTCTGTCCGGGCGTCAGCCGACCGAGGAGGAGCTCAACCGGAAAGCTGATCGTCCAGCGAAATGGCAGGACCGTTGCCACCGCCCGCACCGGGCCGGGCAGGAGGGCGAGGGGCGCGACCTGGCCCGAAAGGAAAAGGGCCGCCACATAGTAGGCCTGGTTGACGGCGCTCACCCGCGTGGTCCAAAAGGCGGCCAGGGCCAGTGTCCATTCGGTCAGGAAGCGGACCAGAAACCCGAGAAAAATGGCCGGTACGAAGGCCGCGGCCGCCCAGAGGACCGGATGGAACGCGGGCTTGAAGACCGCGGCCAGGAGCCCGGCCGCCACGAGCATCATGGGCAGCGTGATGAGCTTGGAGGACGCGTTGTCCACGATGTCGGTGTGAATGGGATGCAAAGGTCGGAGGAGGGCGAAGGAGAGCGAGCCGTGGCGGATGCGATACTCGAACTCGTACATGATCCAGGTATACGTAGCGTGGTTGACGAGCATCATGACGATGAAATACGCGGCGAAATCGCGCTTGCCGAAGCCGCCCACCTCGGCGCCTCGCGACGCGGCGACCGCCGACCAAACCACGAGGAAGATGAGCGGCTCGAGGATGTGGCCGATCATCCAGATGGCGATGGCCGCCCGGTATTGGAGGAACGAGGCGAGGGTCGTCTTGAACTGCTGGCCGTAGATGTCCGCGAGGCCCTTCATACGACCCCTCGGGCGAACACCCGCTCGATGACCTCCTCGAGCGGCGGGTCCGCGACCGTCAGGTCGATCACCGGCAGGTCGGCCAGCAGCCGCTCGGTGACTTGAGCGATATTCGCTTTCGGGACGCGCAGGGTCGCGGTCCCGTCCGCGAAGGACACCACTTCGCCGTACGGGCGGAGGTCCACCTCGCAGTCCGAGAGCTGGACGACGACGGTCTTGTGCTCCGTGAAGCGCCGGACGAGGCCGGCCAGTTCGCCGTCGAACAGGAGCCGGCCGTGGTGGATGATGAGCACCCGCTTGCAGAGCGTCTCGACGTCCGCCATGTCGTGGCTGGTAAGGAGGACGGTCGCCCCGGTCCGGCGGTTGTATTCCGCGATGAAACCCCGGATGCGGCGCTGCATCGTAACGTCGAGGCCGATGGTCGGCTCGTCGAGGAAGACCATCTGCGGCCGATGGAGGAGCGCCGCGGCGATCTCGCATTTCATCCGCTCGCCGAGCGAGAGGTTGCGGACCGGCTTGCGGAGGAGCGGCCCGAGGTCGAGCAGCTCGGTCAGTTCGTCCACCAGAGCCCGGTAGTCGGCAGTGGGGATCCGGTAGATGGCCCGGTTGAGCTCGAACGAATCGGCGGCCGGAATGTCCCAGACGAGCTGGTTGCGCTGGCCCATGACGAGCGTGATCCGGCGCAGGAAGGCCTTCTCCCGCTTCCAGGGCGCATGGCCCAGCACCGATAGCTCGCCGCCCGTCGGATGCAGGAGGCCGGAAAGCATCTTCAGCGTGGTCGTCTTGCCCGCGCCGTTCGGGCCGAGGAAGCCGACGATCTCGCCCGGGGCGAGGTCGAAGGAAATGCCGTCCACGGCGGGGACCTCTTTTTTCTCGCGATGGAAGAGGCTTCGCATCGCCGCGCGCGCACCCGGCTCGCGCTCGGAGACGACATAGACCTTGCGCAGGTCGCGGGCGCGGACGGCGGGGTCGTTCGGCATGCGGCGCTCTCCTTCGAAGGCTCCCGCGCCCGCGGGGCGGGACGGGGCCGGGCTTCATGTTATATGTTCGGGAACGGGGAAATCAAGCATCGGGAGGGGGGCGATGGGGTCGGCCCCCGGCCGCCTGGGGAACCAGTCCCGTCGGTTCCCCCCCATCGAAAACGATGGGGCCCCCTCTCCGCTATGGCGGCCTTAGGGCCGGCCCCATCACCGGATTGGGTGTCGGGCAAAACGGGACGTCGATATTTAGGGCCGGGGTCGATCCGAGCGCCGGATGCAGCAAAAAGGCGTTGAACTGCGCGGTCGCCCGTGATATAAGCGCGGGGATGAACGCGAACGGCCGGACAATTCTCGTCGTCAATCCCGTCGCCGGCCACGGGACGGGCCTCAAATGCTTCCGCCGCCTGGAATCCCGGCTACGGAGCTCCTTCCCCGCTCTGGACGTCCGCATGTCCGAGTACGCGGGCCACGCGATCGAAATCGGCCGCCGGGCGGCCGAGGAGCAAGCCCCCCGCCTGCTCTGCCTGGGCGGCGACGGCACGGCGTTCGAGGTCGTCAACGGACTCTGCGGCGAGCGTCGGCCGGCCGCCCTTCCGGAAATCGGGCTGATTCCGGCCGGAACGGGAAATTCCTTCGTCCGGGATTTCGGGATCGTCACGCCCGAGGAAGCTCTTGACGGGATCCTGGCCGGGCGGCGGCGGACCGTCGATCTCATCGACTTCGAGTATCGCCGCGAAGGGCGCCCGGAGCGCCGAGTCGCCCTGAACATCCTGGGCGTCGGGCTGATCGCCGATATCCTCAAGCTGACCAACGAGCGGCTGAAGTTCCTGGGGGCGTCGGGCTACAGCCTGGCCGTCCTGCTCCGGCTGGCGAAGGGCATGGACAACCGGATCGACATCACGGCCGACGGCCGGACCTGGTCGATCCGCGACAGCGCCCTCGTCGTTTCCAATTCCAAGTTCACCGGCGGCAAGATGAAGATCGCCCCGGACGCCGATCCCGTGGACGGCCGAGCGGACCTGGTGGTTTTCCGCGAGGTCAACCGGCGCGAGATCATCGCCATCTTCAAGCGCGTGTTCTCCGGGACGCACACCGCTCATCCGAAAGTCGAAACGACGGCGGCCGCGGACATCGCGATCGACGCCGCCCCGGCTCAGCGCCTCATGGCCGACGGCGAGCTCCTCGGCGAGACGCCGCTCCGGCTGCGCGTCCTCCCCCGCGCCCTGACGATCCTGGCATGATCCGGATCTTCGAGCACCTCCGGTCCCTGCTCATTTGGATCTTCGGCCTCCCCATCTTCGCCGTGTCCTGCCTCGCGGTCTGGCTGGCCAGCTTTTTTCGCCGCGGCCCGGGGTTCGAGCGCCTGATCAAGTCCGCCTGCCGCCTCATCCTCGCCGTATGCGGCATCCGCCTCCGGGTCGAGGGCCGGGAGAATTGCGTTCCGGGCCGGCCCTACATCGTGATGATGAACCACGTGAATTTCTTCGACCCGTTCGTCCTCTACGCCGGCTTTCCCGGCTGGGCCCGCGGCGTCGAGGAGGAGAGCCACTTCCGCTGGCCGATCTATGGCCCCACCATCCGCCGCATCGGCGCGATCCCGATCAGCCGGACCAGTACCCCGCGGGCGATGGCCAGCCTGGCGAAGGCCGCGGAGCTCATCCGCCGGGAAAAGGATTTCTCTTTCGTCGTCCTGCCGGAGGGAACGCGGACGCGCGACGGAAAGCTGGGGAAGTTCAAGCGGGGCGGATTCCTGCTCGCCCTCGAAACGGGGCTGGACATCCTGCCGATCATCCAGGTGGGCGCCAGCCGCATCAACCGCAGGGGAAGCCGCCTCATCCGGCCGGGGAAAGTCCGGTTCGTCATCGCGCCCGCCGTTCCCACGCCCGGCACCACGAAGGAGAACCAAGCCGCCCTGATCGAGCGGGTGCGCGCCGTCTTCCGGCGAGAGCTCGGCGAGGATAAACAGCAACCCTCGAGTTTAGGTGACAGTCAATAAGGATCAGGTCCGGATCTTCTGCGAGGGGCGGGCTATCCCAAAGATTTCAGGTTCAGCCGCCGCAGGGCGGGCGCGAGCTTCGCAATCGCACCGACCACGATGAGGGTCATCGCCCCGCCGAAGACGACCGACGGCACCAGGCCCATGAGCCGGGCGGCCACGCCCGATTCGAAGGCTCCGATCTCGTTCGACGACCCGATGAAGATGCTGTTGACGGACGCGACCCGGCCGCGCATCTCGTCGGGCGTAACGAGCTGCATGGTGGTGGCCCGGATGATGACGCTGATGTTGTCGAACAGCCCGCTCAGGACGAGCAGCGCCAGGGACAGATAGAAATTCTTGGACAGCGCGAAGAGGATGATGCTCATCCCGAACCCCGAGACGGCCAGCAGGAGATAGCGGCCAGTTCTGTGCATCGGGGGACGATAGGCCAGAAAGACCGACATCAGGACCGCACCGGCCATCGGCGCGGCCCGGAGAAAGCCCAGCCCCTGGGGCCCGACGTGGAGCACTTCGGCGGCGAAGACGGGCAGCATCGAAATCGCCCCCCCGAACAGCACCCCGAACATATCGAGCGACATGGACGCCAGAAGGATCTGGTGCTTGAAGACGAACCGCAGTCCGGTCATGAGCCTCCGTCCGAGCGGCTCGGAGACGAGGGCCGCCGGGACGGGGCGGCCGGGAATGACGCTCAACAGGGCGATCGAGAGAACCCCGAAGGACAGGATCGTCCCGTAAGCGATTTTCACGCCGAAAAACCCGTAGATGAGGCCGCCCAGCGCCGGCCCGGCCATGGCGCTGACGTGCCAGGTCGTGCTGTTCCAGATGGAGGCGTTGGGATAGAGCTCCCGCGGCACGACCTGGGCCGACAACGCGGTGGTGGCGGGGGCGATGAAGGTCCGGGCGATCCCGGTCAGGCCGACGACGACGAATATCGGGAGAAGCCCGAACGTCCGATAGAAATGAGTCAGGTCGAGGCTGAAGAGGAAGAGGAGCAGAGTCCCGGCCATGAACAGCATCAGGAAATAGAGGATGATCCGCTTCCGGTCATGGAGGTCGGCGATGTGGCCGGCGTACAGGGCCACGGCGATGAAGGGCACGGCCTCGGCGAGGCCGATGAGCCCCAGCGAGAGCGGGTCGCGAGTCAGCTCGTAGACCTGCCAGCCGATGATGAGGCTCTGCATCTGGATGGCGATGGTCATGAAGAACCGGAACCCGACGAAGAGCCGGTAATCGCGGATCTTCAGGGCGGCAAAAGCGTCGTGTTTTAGGACTGGGTCTGCCATCCGATCTGATGCACCTTGCTTACCGGTATGATCCCGCAAAATCCATTACGCACATATACCTATAGACGTCATGCGCTCCAACTGAAACACCTACGAATTTGAAGGCGCCGTTGAGCAGGTTTATTCTATGCCCACGCGATGCTACACCGTCATCAATGAGCAGCGAGGTCACGATTCTTCTTGCATCGCCGTTTCCGTAGTCGATATTCTCTCCCGCGGTAATGTCCCATTTGCCGTATCGGCTTATTCGATCTATTGGAGTTGAGTTATCGCTCCCAGCGTGTCCGGCTGCCCCTGTTATGGCCTGATCCCTGGCATGGTCACGCGCCGCAAGCGTAAGTCCTTTCTTCGGGGACAATGAAGACACGGGTCTTGTGACTTGAAGTTCTTCGATACATTCATCAAGGGCACGAATCCCTTCATGGGTCAAGATGGCAATCTCGCCCGGATATTGCAGGAGTGCCCGACGATAGTATGCTCGAAGCGGCACGAGGAAGCTGCGGGCGTATTCCGCCGGGTCGGTCCGCACCATGTTAATCTCGATGATGACTTGTCTTTCAATATCCGTTAGGTACTCGACACCTGCCGTCGTATCGACCGTCTCCTTATTCCATTGAGGGGACATTGAGTCCAGCGGCGCTTGACCCGCATTGCGCCTGATTTGATCATTCTGAGCCTGCGCCGCATACGCTTTGCCTGCGATATTATTTGCCGGTGAAGGTGCAGAGCTATTGACATCCGAAAGTGCGCTATCTATGGACATGCAAGAGACCAACAGAACAAGAACGAGTAGGACACCAAAACGCCCTGTATACACTGGCAATCTCACGTGGGAATTATACCCTATAGAGCGATGTAACGAATCGGCGTTATGCTGCGAGCGCTCCAATGAAACGCGGCGGCGCAGCCGCCGCCACCGAAATCCTCCGCGCTCGTCAGCATCAACGCCTGGTTAGACGACGTCGCTCGGAAGGCGCCCATACTTGTACATGTCAAACCACGCAACTAAATCGCTGTCGCTGAACACGTGCAACGCGGAGAACACCTCTCGAGCAAAATCGACACTCCCGAGGCCGCTTGCCGTAATCACACCACGGTCGGTGACAGCGAGTGTTGGCAAGTAGTGCGCGGCGCCGCGATACTCCGGTCCGGCCGCGTTCAAGTCTCCCGGCACCGTGCTCGTGTGACGGCGGTCGTTCAAGAGTCCCGCACGCGCGAGCGCGATGGTTGCGCCGCAAATGGCCGCGATAGGAATGGCGCTCGCATCCAGCCGATGCAGCAACTCACCAAGCTGTGCCTGAGGATAGTTGCCCGCCGCCCACACGTCCCCGCCGGGAAGGATTAGCAGGCCAAGTTCCTCGGGGATTACCTCCGCGAGCGCACGGTCTGGGAGTACTCGGAACCCGCCCATTGAAGTGACGGGGCGCGCCTCGAATCCGATCGTGATGATTTCTCGTTTTCCCCATCGGCGCAACTCCGCAAGGGCATGGGCCGGTTCCCAGTCGGCGAAACCATCGAAGACCAACACGTACACGTCCTTGCTCATTTCGCCAGACCTTCCAGCATCTTCTCCGCCTCCTTCTCCAGTTTCCAGAACTCCGCGAGCAATTCTTTCGCGGGCGTAGGCGGCTGGTAGCGGTAGAAGTATTGGGTCATGGGGCGCTCCTTTCGGGAAGAACCGCCCGCACGACATCGGCAAGCTGTTTCGCAGTCGGCAGTTTTCCTTTCAATTCAACCGGCAATTTCGACTGGAGTTGATACACGGCCACACCGATAGGGTTCTTTTTGGTGCGCAGGGCGTATTCGACTTCCACGTCGTCCTTTTCCGCGCAGAGGATGATGCCGATAGACGGCTGGTCGCCGTCACCGCGTTCTTTGTCGTTGAGCAGGTTCAGGTAGAAATCCATCTTGCCCGCAAATTCGGGTTCAAACGGTCCGGCCTTGATCTGGTTGAGCAGGACGTTGCGGGACCAGCCGAACCGGGCGGTGGCGCGGAGGTAGTAGAGGCGGGCGGCGGGGTCGATCAGCTTGTTCAGGATCAGCAGGTTGTGCCCCCAGGGAATTTCTGCGACAAGCTGTTGCAGAAATTCGATGACCTTGGATTCGGCTAATTTGGCCGTTGCTTGTGGCTGTTTATTGTCTTTGTCAAATTCTGCGACAGGCTGTCGCAGAATATGACATCCTTCACCGTGATCGATTTCTCTCACAGCTTGTGCGAGAAATTCAGGAATCGTGTAGGTTGCATAGAGTCGGCGCATATCCCACACATTGCGCGGCGAAAAGCCCGTTGTCTGTGGAAAAGCCCGCCGCAAGTCTGCCGCGACCATTTCGACGACGGCGTCGCCCCAGCCCAGCGTCTGTTGTTTCTCCACGATCCCGCGCCCGATGTCCCAGTAGAGCAGGATCAGGTCGCGGTTCACGGCCCACGCCGCCGAGATGCGGGCGGCGTTCACTCGCATCTTCAGGTCCTCGATGAACTGCCAGTATTCCGGCGAGGTCATCACGGTCGGGGCGTTTGCGTTTTTCATTGAGCTAATCCCTCTGCTGGCGAGCGTCGATGAGCATCACGCGCCCGCGATGATCGGCAGGAGGACGCTCTGGTATTCGTACGCCTTGAACTTGCCGCGCAGGCGCTCGGCAGACTTCCAGATGTCGCCAGCAAGGTTGTCGAGTTTCGGTTTGTTGAGCGAGAGCGCCACTAAGAAGTCCTACCTATTGTTGAAGTCCAGGCTGGTTCGGGACTCATGGTTCCATTTCGCTTGGATTCGGGCTTTTTAGGATCAGGAACGATGCATTCTCTTTGGAGGCATTCCGGATGCTCATGAGCGTCTTGAAGGCAACGGGAAGGAGGTCCCCCTTAGTGGCGACGGTGTCCTTGCCAGCCAGAGTCACAATGATCTGGCCCTCGATAATCAACAAATGGACATTGGAATTGGCGCTGTGTTGCGGGACCTGCTGGCCGGGCTTCAGCGCGACTTGCATGACCAGAAGGTGTTTCTCGTCAACGAGTTGCCGTTTCCCCATGTGGCCGTCAGCGTACGGAATGTTTTCGAGTACGTTCTTCATGTGTTCTCCTCCCTTTGCGTTTAGCCCGATCATCAACACTGCGCACATTGCCGTAAAGAGACCCTTCGTGGCGGGGCGGCTTTGCACAACTACTTGATATTATGGCACAAAACTTTGCAAACCGCGCCAGTTTTCGCGGGCGGTAGCCCCGTGCGTATTCCGGTCAATCCGGCCAGTGATTCCGGTTGAAAGCGGCCACCGATTCCGATTGATTCCGGCCACTTTTTGGACCGATCCGAAATGCGGAGAACGTCCGCCGCGCTCGCAAAAAAAAAGGCGGACTACCCCGCGAGGGGCGATCCGCCTGATTGTTCTTAGTTGAGGAACGGGGCCGTACTTCCGGCTATTTTACCGGATGCCGGTTCCGCGTTCCGCAGACGCGGCCGGTCAGTACCGGTTGCGGCCGAACCCGCCGCCGCCGCTCGGGCGGTCGGTCTTGGGCTTGGCCTCGTTGACCTTGAGGGCGCGGCCCTTGAGCTCGGCCCCGTTGACCGCGCTGATGGCCTTGAGGGCCTCTTCCCCGTTCGGCATCTCGACGAAGCCGAAACCGCGGGACTGGCCGCTGAGCTTATCCGTGATGACGGAGGCCTTCTCGACCGTCCCGTGGGCCTGGAAAGCTCCGCGAAGATCTTCCTCGGTCACGTTGAAGGACAGGTTTCCAACATAGATGTTCATACTCGTCTCCTTTGACGAAGGATTCGCCGGACATCAACCCGGTCGGACCCCAAAAAAGCGTCGAGCGTAATAAAGGAGAGGAGTATGTCGTTAACGGTTTGGGCCGGTGCCCCCAATTCCTTTATTCGTTTCGGCTGCGACGGGGTGGGGCGCTTAGAGCGCCTTCCCCGGTTTTTTCTCCTAAAAAAGGAAAAGGGCCAGTTCAAAATCTGACCCTCCCGCTTTTTCGCGGGAAAATAAAAAACCCGGCAACGTCCTACTCTCCCACCAGGCAACCCTGGCAGTACCATCGGCACCCTAGGGCTTAGCTTCCGTGTTCGGAATGGAAACGGGCGTTTCCCCTACGTCATGGTTGCCGGGATTTAATGACGAATCTCAATCGATAGCGGCCCCGGAGCGAAAGCGCTCCGTGGGCTGGCGGCATGTTTTGTCGAGAATAAACTTTATGGTCAAGCCTCACGGGCTATTAGTACTGGTAAGCTTCACACGTCACCGTGCTTCCACGTCCAGCCTATCGAACAGGTCGTCTACCTGTGCCCTTCAGCCCTTGCGGGAGGGAGATCTAGTCTTGGGGCGTGCTTCCCGCTTATATGCTTTCAGCGGTTATCACTTCCGAACGTAGCTACCCAGCGATGCCCCTGGCGGGACAACTGGCACACTAGAGGTTCGTCCGTCCAGGTCCTTTCGTACTATAGACCGCTCCCCTCAAATCTCCTACGCCTGCCGTGGATAGGGACCGAACTGTCTCGCGACGTTCTAAACCCAGCTCACGTACCGCTTTAACCGGCGAACAGCCGGACCCTTGGGACCCGCTTCAGCCCCAGGATGCGATGAGCCGACATCGAGGTGCCAAACAGTCTCGTCGATATGAGCTCTTGGAGACTATTAGCCTGTTATCCCCGGCGTACCTTTTATCCGTTGAGCGATGGCCCTTCCATACAGGACCACCGGATCACTAAGCCCGAGTTTCCTCCCTGCTTGAGATGTCTCTCTCGCAGTCAAGCTCCCTTATGCCTTTACACTCTACGGCTGATTTCCAAACAGCCTGAGGGAACCTTAGGGCGCCTCCGTTACATTTTGGGAGGCAACCGCCCCAGTTAAACTACCCGCCTAACACTGTCCCCCCTCCCGATTCAGGGAGGTAGGTTAGAATCTCAGAATAGCAAGAGTAGTATCTCACCGTTGACTCCACCACGCCCGGAGGCGCGGCTTCAAAGTCTCCTACCTATCCTGCGCATGCGATCCCAAAATCCAATGCTAGGGTGCAGTTAAGGTGCCGGGGTCTTTCCGTCCAGCGGCAGGAAACCGGCGTCTTCACCGGTACCACAATTTCGCCGTACCCCTCTTTAAGACAGCGCTCAAGTCGTTACGCCTTTCGTGCGGGTCGGAACTTACCCGACAAGGAATTTCGCTACCTTAGGACCGTTATAGTTACGGCCGCCGTTTACTGGGGCTTCGGTTCACAGCTTCGCCTTGCGGCTGACCGCTCCCCTTAACCTTCCAGCACCGGGCAGGCGTCAGACCCTATACATCGATTATATGTCTTTGCAGAGTCCTGTGTTTTTACTAAACAGTCGCCTGAGCCATTTCTCTGCGGCCTCCTCATGCTTCGCCTGTGGATACAGACTACAACACTAACGAGGCACCTCTTTTCCCGAAGTTACGAGGTTAGATTGCCGAGTTCCTAAAAGAGGGCTCATACGTGCGCCTTAGGATTCTCTCCTCATCTACCTGTGTCGGTTTGCGGTACGGACACCTAAAAAACTCCTTAGAGGCTTTTCTTGGGAGCTTGGAGTCAGCAAGTTGGTAAAGCCGAAGCTAAACTTCCTCGCCGTGCTCGAGGTTAACGAGGTCCCGGATTTGCCTGAGACCTCCCTCTACCTGGCGACCGCACATTTCCAATCGTGCGTATGCTTATCCTTCTCCGTCCCCCCATCGTAATAACGCTTCTTAGGTGGTGCAGGAATGTTGACCTGCTGTCCATCGGCTACGCCCTTCGGCCTCGCCTTAGGTTCCGACTAACCCTGAGCGGACTGACCTTCCCCAGGAAACCTTAGATTTTCGGCGTTGCTGGTTCTTACAGCAATTATCGCTACTAATGCCGGCAGGGTCTCTTCTGACAAGTCCATCAACCCTCACAGGCTGACTTCTGCCTCGTCAGAATGCTCTTCTACCACTGTCGATGCCCGAAGGCATCGGCAATCCGCAGCTTCGGTAGCATGCTTAAGCCCCGTTACATTGTCGGCGCAAGAACGCTTGACCAGTGAGCTGTTACGCTTTCTTTAAAGGATGGCTGCTTCTAAGCCAACCTCCTGGTTGTCTTCGTATCCTCACATCCTTGCCCACTTAGCATGCACTTAGGGACCTTAGCTGACGATCTGGGCTGTTTCCCTTTTGACCACGAAGCTTAGCCCCCGCAGTCTGACTCCCGCACATTACTTAAGGGAATTCGGAGTTTGGTTGGATTTGGTAGAACTTTCGAACCCCTAGGCCATCCAGTGCTCTACCTCCCTTAGTATTCATGCGAGGCTAGCCCTAAAGCTATTTCGAAGAGAACGAGCTATCCCTGAGTTTGATTAGCCTTTCACCCCTATCCTCAGCTCATCCGAGATGTTTTCAACCATCACCAGTTCGGACCTCCCTCAGGTGTTACCCTGAGTTCATCCTGGCCAAGGATAGATCACTCAGCTTCGCGTCCATTCCGTACGACTAAACGCCCTATTCAGACTCGCTTTCGCTGCGGCTCCCCTGGATTACAGGTTAACCTTGCCGCACAGAATGACTAGCCGGCTCATTAAGCAAAAGGCACGCAGTCACCCGGTTGCCCGGGCTCCTACTGTTTGTAAGCATACGGTTTCAGGTACTATTTCACTCCCCTAACAGGGGTGCTTTTCACCTTTCCCTCACGGTACTAGTTCACTATCGGTTGCAGGTTAGTGTTTAGCCTTGGAAGATGGTCCTCCCGAATTCCCACAGGATTCCACGTGTCCCGTGGTACTTGGGTGCCCGACTGAGAGAATCGTGTCTTTTCGCCTACAGGACTATCACCGCCTTTGGTTGTTCTTTCCAGAACATTCGGCTAAGACCGATTTTTGTAACTCTCTGGCCTCATCGAGTCAAGGCCACGCCAGGTCCCGCGACCCCGCCGACACAACGCACTCGAGCTTACATGTCGACGGTTTGGGCTGTTCCCCGTTCGCTCGCCGCTACTAAGGGAATCTCGGTTGATGTCTTTTCCTCCGGGTACTGAGATGGTTCACTTCCCCGGGTTTGCGTCCATGCCCTATGAATTCAGGCATGGATAACCAGGGTTTACCTGGTTGGGTTTCCCCATTCGGAGATCTCCGGGTCAAAGCCTGTTTAACGGCTCACCGAAGCTTTTCGCAGCTGGCCACGTCCTTCATCGCCTACCTGCACCAAGGCATCCCCCGTATGCTCTTACTAACTTGACCATAAAGTTTGGTCAAGACAAAAAATGCCGCTATCGATTGTCAAAGAACTGTCGTCGTTATATCCGATCCCCCGGACCGGGGGAATTCGTTCTTATTGATGTGTCATTGCGAGGAGCCCTAACTTTGTTAGGGTGACGCGGCAACCCCATATGAGATCGCCACGTCCTCACGCGGGAGCGTGAGAACTCGCGATGACATCCTGTTCGCGGGGCGAAAGTTGGTGGAGCTGACCGGGCTCGAACCGGCGACCTCCGGCGTGCAAAACCGGCGCTCTCCCAATTGAGCTACAGCCCCAGTCCGATTCGCATCAACTCCAAGCCTCCGCAGAGTCTTGGTGGTGGGCCTAAGTGGAGTTGAACCACTGACCTCACGCTTATCAGGCGTGCGCTCTAGCCAACTGAGCTATAGGCCCAACGTAGCGTTGTTTCCTTGGTCAGAGGTCGTCCGAAAATCAGTCCACTCCAACCCAGCGAACAGAAGAAATAAAAAAAAGCGGAAACGACACGATTTCACCGATTTGCGCTCCTTTGAAAGGAGGTGATCCAGCCGCACGTTCCCGTACGGCTACCTTGTTACGACTTCACCCCAATCACCGACCATACCTTCGGCACCTGCCTCCCTTGCGGGTTAGCGCAGTGACTTCGGGTACAACCAGCTTTCGTGATGTGACGGGCGGTGTGTACAAGGCCCGAGAACGTATTCACCGCGGCGTAGCTGATCCGCGATTACTAGCGATTCCGACTTCATGCAGGCGAATTGCAGCCTGCAATCCGAACTGAGAACGGTTTTTAGGATTAGCTCCACCTCGCGGTCTTGCTGCCCTTTGTACCGTCCATTGTAGCACGTGTGTAGCCCTGGACATAAAGGCCATGCTGACTTGACGTCATCCCCACCTTCCTCCTCGTTATCCGAGGCAGTCCCCTTAGAGTGCCCGACATAACTCGCTGGCAACTAAAGGCAAGGGTTGCGCTCGTTGCGGGACTTAACCCAACATCTCACGACACGAGCTGACGACAGCCATGCAGCACCTCTACAGGCTTCCTGGAAACCAGGATCATCGCCCTTTCGGGTTCTTACCACCTGCAGTTCAAGCCCAGGTAAGGTTCTTCGCGTTGCGTCGAATTAAACCACATGCTCCACCGCTTGTGCGGGCCCCCGTCAATTCCTTTGAGTTTCAGACTTGCGACCGTACTCCCCAGGCGGGACGCTTAACGCGTTAGCTTCGACACTCCCACATAAGAGCAGGAATATCTAGCGTCCATCGTTTACGGCTAGGACTACCGGGGTATCTAATCCCGTTTGCTCCCCTAGCTTTCGTGTCTCAGCGTCAGGAGTAGTTTTGAAAAGCGCCTTCGCCTCAGGTGTTCCTCCCGATATCTACGCATTTCACCGCTCCACCGGGAATTCCCTTTTCATCAACTATCCTCAAGCTAGGCAGTTTCAAAGACAGTTCCGAAGTTAAGCCTCGGGATTTCATCTTTGACTTACCCAGCCGCCTACACACCCTTTACGCCCAGTAATTCCGAGCAACGTTTGCCCCCTACGTATTACCGCGGCTGCTGGCACGTAGTTAGCCGGGGCTTCCTCTGAGGTTACCGTCAAACCCTTGCGGGTCTTCTTCACCTCTGACAGGAGTTTACGACCCGAAGGCCTTCATCCTCCACGCGGCGTCGCTGCGTCAGGGTTTCCCCCATTGCGCAAAATTCCTCACTGCTGCCTCCCGTAGGAGTCTGGGCCGTGTCTCAGTCCCAGTGTGGCCGTTCACCCTCTCAGGCCGGCTACCCATCTCAGCCTTGGTAGGCCATTACCCCACCAACTAGCTAATAGGACGCAGGCTCATCCTCAAGCGCCTTACGGCTTTGGTTCCGGAACTTATGTCCCGGAACGTTATGCAGTATTAGACCCGCTTTCGCGGACTTATTCTTCACTCGAGGGAAGATTACCCACGTGTTACTCACCCGTTCGCCACTCATCCCGGAGTTGCCCCCGGAACGCGTTCGACTTGCATGTGTTAGGCACGCCGCCAACGTTAGCTCTGAGCCAGGATCAAACTCTCCAATTTATAAGCACCCTTGCGGGTACTTAACGAAGTTTGATGTGGCAAATTGGATCGATCAATGTCGCTCCGCTTTTTGTTTCAAAGATCAATTTTTCTCCGCCCGGGAGAAAAAACCATCCTTCTGAAGAGTGCCACTTGTGTTTCAGCCTTTCGGCTGTCAGAAGTGAAGGCTCGTATATAATAGGGATTCCGCCCTATGTTGTCAAGCAGGAATTTAAACTTTTTTTGAATTCCTATTTAATTTTATTTCAGATATTTATAAACCAAATGCGGCGGCGGCGCAAGAGGAAACTTCCGTTTCCTCCGGGACATTGTATTTTCGCCGTCCGGCGACGCTCTCCGGTCCCCCGCTATCGCGTTCCCCTGATAGGCGGCGCCTTCTCCCTGGCACGCTTTTTGCTTTGGCATCGGCCGGTGCTTTTCTCTTCCCATAGATTTCCCGTCCCAAGCCGGGAGGGCCGCGGCGGCCTTCCCGGCCGGGGCGGGCCGAAGGAGGCGCGAATGGCCCAACCAGGGCGACCGGGCTACAGCCTGATCGAGGTCCTCTGGGTCATGGCCCTGGTCTCGTTTCTTCTGGCGGGCATGGGGGAGCTCCTCCTGCGCTCTTTTCAAGCCGTGCGCTCGGCGGACGAGACGGCGAGAAAAACGGCGCTCCTCACGGCGGCCATGGAGAGCCTCAAGACAAAATCCTTCGCTTCCGGTGACCTCGCTCCAGGCGAATATGTCCAAACCGGAGAGCTGGTCCCGGGAGGGAAAGCGATCCAATCGGAATGGAGGATCGAGCAGCCGGCTCCGGGTTTAAAAAAGGTCGAATTCAGGCTGTTTCTTCAGGGGGAAAGCGGCCGGGCGATCCGGGCTACGCTCCTGATATCCGAGGCGCTTGGATTTTAAGGGGAAGACGCATGCGAAACCGCCGCGGGTCGACGCTTCTCGAGAGCCTCCTGGCGCTGTTCTTTTTTTCGTTGATCATCCAGGCCAGTCTTGAATTCTTCGGGACGGCGAGAAGGGCCTTTTTCAAGCTCGACAATGCGCTCTCCGCGCGGGAAGGGGCCCAAGCCGGGCTGGAGAGGCTTCGGGCCGACCTCCTTCTCGCGGGGGACGGACTGGCGCGGCCCATCGCCCTGGATTTGCTCGCCGGGATCGAAGCGGCCGCGGACGGCGCTTCCTTCCTCAGCCTGGAAAAAACGGCACGCCTGGCGAACGACGTCCGCTCCGGGGACGCCTCCCTCACGCTCGCCAACGCCGACGATTTTAGCCCGGGGAAACTCGTCTGCCTCGCGGACCGGAACCGGGGCGAAATTCTGACCGTCGCCTTGGTAGACGGACCCGTGCTCAGGCCGGATTCGCGGCTTCTCCACGATTTTACGGCCGCCGGGACGGATGTCCTCCTTCTCCGGAAAGTCGCCTATCTTCTTGATCCGAAAATAGGCCTCCTGAAGCGCAAGGTCAACGCCAGCCCGGCCCAGCCTCTGATCGAGGACGTGCGGTCCTTTTCGTTCACCCACGACATCGCGTCCGGCCTTGCATCCATTTCCCTCGTTCTCCGGGGAAAGCCCGACAAGACGTTCTCGTTGGCCGTCTTCCCCCGTAACCTGGCTCTCGCCCGGAGGGGTTGAAAAATGAAGGCCGGGGACGAACGCGGATCGCTGACCCTCCTGACGGTCTTCATCTACTTCCTTTTTTCCGCCCTGGGGCTCGGCCTGGTCTACCTGTCCCAGCTCCATCTCAGGACCGGCGCCTATCGGAAGTCGACGGTCCTTCTGGCCTATGCCGCGGAAAACGGAATCAAACAGGGATTCGTCCTTCTCGCGGAGAAAGCGGCGGCGGCCGCCGCACCGGCCGAAAGCGATGAATCCCAGATTGCCCGGCTTCGGGCCGAAATCGAAGCCGGCCGCGTCGGAATCATCGGCGAAGTCCTCGGCGGGGAGTACCCCTTTCGCGTTGAGGGCGCCTCGGGCGACCAGGCGTGGACGGCTTGGACGGAGTTCGGGGCCGCGAAACTTACGGCGGCGGATAGATTTTTCCTGGCCGATTTTCAGGGGACGGTCCTGTCCCGCGGCCGTCTCCTCGGGTTTGCGCCGGAAAAAGCGGCTTCGCTCGATTTGTCGCTTCAGATCCTGGCCGGCCACGTCCCCTTGGCCTATTTTCCCTTTCTCCTCTCGGGGGGCCCGCCTCCGGAAGAGAGGGACGCCCTTCTCCAGGACAAGAACATCGTCCTGATCCGGCCGGACGGCGCCGCGTTTCCTCCCCGCCCCGCATTCATGGAAGACGAGATATCGCCCGACGAAGCGGATCTTCTTTTGAAGAAGGCCGCCCGGGTCAAGTTTCTGACGCCCGGCCGGCTGACCCGGGCGGAGCTGCGGGGCGCCCTCGGCCTGGAGATGGTGAACGAGCCCGTGCCCGAGGGGGTCTATCTCATACAAAGCGATCTGGGGCTCGGCGGCATATTCGTTCAAGGAGACCTGGACGAAATCGTTCTGGCCGTCGACGGCGAATATCAGGCGATTTCCTTACGGCGCGGCGAGGATTCCTGGCTGTTGAAATTCAGCCCCTCCCTGGGCCGGGCGACATTCGCTTCGCCGGGCGGCGAGGGCCCACGCGAGTTCGATCGGACCCCGCTGGGGATCATCCTGGTCAACGGGGCCGTTCAATCGCTCGGCGGGGGTGTCATGGGCCCCGGCGGGCTCCCTACGATCGTCACGGACGCCGCCGTCCCCTGCGTCCTGCGGGGCGTGTCCCTCACAATCGTCGCATCCGACAAGATGACGATTACGTCACACCTCGTCCAGCAGGGCGTCAAATGGATCGGAAGCATCCCCTACCTCAAGGATTCGACCAGCCAGCTCATCCTCTACGCCAGCGGCCGGGACCTTGTCGAGGACCAGGCGAAGACCGGCAAGGTCTTCATCGATCCGCACGCGCCCCGCGAGATAGCCCTGCAGGCTTCCATCGCGGCGAAGTCCTCGTTCGAATCGGAAGGAGCGTCAAGAACCATCCTTCTCGCGGGCGGCGTCCAAACCGCGAACCTCGCCCTGAACGGATCCCTGTTGAAGGTGCTCCCCGACGAACGGCTGCGGGACCCCGGCCGGGCCCCGGAAAATGCGCCGGCGACGACCCGCTCGCTCCTCGCGGTCCTTTCTCTCCGCCCGCTCCGCTGGCGCGACACCCCATGAAAACCGGCTTCACCCTGATCGAGACATCGATCGCCTTGGCGATCACGGCGATTCTCATCTATCTGGCCGGGACGACCTTCCAGAATCTCATCCCGAAATACAAGCTCGAGAAATCGGTCTGGGAGGTCGGCGCGGCGCTCCAGGCCGCCCGGGCCAAGGCCCTCTATAAAGGAGTGTCGTACAGGGTGAAGTTCGGGCCAGGTTTGACGTCCGTCGAGAGCTACGACCCAGCCCGGAAGACCTGGGTGCTCGAAGAGCGTCACGTCGCCGAAGGGGTGTCGATCGAGGCCAACAACGCCCCCGTCTTCGGGCCGGACGGCGCGGTGTCGGGGCTGGCCACGATCCTCGTCTCCAACCGCTGGGGCGCTTACAAGATCACTCTGGCCATCACAGGAAGGATCAAGACGACGAAGATCGCGTGATTATTTCTTCGGCGGGTCGCTCCGGCGCCGATAGACGATTTTCCCGTCGACGATCGTGTGCGTGACCTTGGCGTTGAGGATGTCCTCCGGCGCGATCTTGAGCAGGTTCCGGTCGAAGACGGTGATATCGGCGAGCTTGCCGGCTTCGAGGCTCCCCCGGATGCCGTCCTCGAACGCGGCGTAGGCGTTGTTGATGGTGAAAGCCCGGAGCGCCTCCTCCACCGAGATCTTTGGCTCCGGGTGCCAGCCTCCCTCAAGCGTTCCTTTTAGGGCCTTCCCTGTTATGGCCGCGTAGATCAGATCCTTGGGTTGCGTTTGATCGAGCGTCGCGCCCGGGCCGGGCCAGTCCGAGCCGAACGACGGCCGGGCGGTGCTCTGGTCGCCCATGATTCCGTCGACAGAGCCCTTGAGCACCCCGTAGCGGAGGCGGGAGCTCTTTTCCTTGGTAGCGGGATGAAGGCCCATCGCGAAGCCTTGCGCCTTGAGCTCGGCCCCGCGCGAGAGGTCCGGCTGGAGCCAGACCCGGCAGCTGAGTTCGCCGTTCTTATCGAGCTCGATGAAGCGCTTCGTCTGTTCCGGCGTCTCGATGTCGTGGATCTCGGTGATGCCGGCTTCCCGGAGGGCGAGAAGGGCGGCCCGGCTTTCGTCGATCAGGCGCATTTCGGATTTCGGCTTGACGGCTTTCTTCACCTTGTCGAAGGCGGGGGAGGCTGGGAAGATGATCCCCGTCGGCTGCCCGTCGGGCCCGATTTCGAGGCCGGGGAGCCGCTGCTTGTCCAGGCCCGCCGCGGCGAGCGCCGCGGTGTTGGCCAGCCATTCCCGGCGATCGAACCGGCAGAGGAAGCAGGGATGGTTGGGCGTGAGGTCGTCGATCAGGCCGCGGTTCGGCCGCCAGGGCGCCTTCGTGTCCTTCGCGCCGCCGCCGGCATCGCCCAAGGCCGACTGCTCGGTGGCGCCCCACAGGCCGTCCGTGATCCATTCCCCGTCGTCGAGGAGGTCCACGACGCGCTGGATTTCCTTGCGCAGCCCCGCCGCGTCGGACACGGTCAGGAGATTGGCCCCGGCGATCATCGCCCCGGCCGCCTCGAAATGGACGTGGCCGTCGATCAGGCCGGGGAGCACGAATTTGCCGAGGAAATCGAAGACGCGCGTCTTGGGGCCGACATACCGCCGCGCCTGGCGGTCGGTGGCGCAAACCGCCGTGATCTTGTTGCCGTTGATCACGACGGCTCGGGCGGTGGGCATCGCCGGATTCATGGTGTAAACATCGCCGTTCAGGAGGACGAGGTCGGCCGGGGCGGGCTTCTTGGCGCAGGCCGTGAGGCCGGCGAGCGAAAGGGCGAAGGCCAGGCAAATTCCCATAGAAAAAAGAGGGCTGGGGCGCATGAGGCTTCTCCTGGGGAAACCGGATCGGAAAGATTTGGATGAAATCAAGACAGAAGGATTATATTTTCGAAACGTCCGCATGTCAAAACATAGCCGGATGTCATGGCGAGCTCCCGAAGGGAGCGTGGCCATCCCCTCCGCCTCGACGATTGAATTCCGGCATTGACTTGAGATATAAAGAGTCCATCTTGTCCGATCGACCCATGCGTCAAGGAGGATTCATGAAAAAACACCTGACCCTCATCATTATTATGGCCTTCGTTTTCCTGGCCGGGCTTCCCGGCCTCGCCCAGGAGCCCTACAAGCTCCCGCCGAAGGCCGTGCTCGACATCATCGACGCGCCGATGACGCCCCGCGTCTCGATGAATCCGGCCCGCGACACCATGCTCCTGATCGATTCGGAATCCATGCCGGCGATCGCCTATCTCTCCCAGCCGATCTACCGCATCGCCGGAATCCGGATCACGCCCCTGAACAACAGCGTCCAGGTGCTGTCGTTCAGCACCGGGCTCACTCTGAAGAAGGTCAAGGACGGGACGACGAAGAAAATCGCCCTCCCGGCCGGCATCAAGTTCGCCGCCCCCCGGTGGTCGGCCGACGGGCAATATGCCGTCTTCCCCCGCTACCTGGACAACGGCATCGAGCTCTGGGTCCTGAACATCGCCGCGGGCGAAGCCAAGGCCCTGACCCCGGCCGCCCTGAACATGGTCGTCGGGGGCGGGATGGGCTGGACGCCCGACAACCGCCATGTCCTCGTCCATATGGTCCCGGACGGCCGGGGCAAGGAACCCGAGGAGCCGCGCGTCCCCATCGGCCCCAACGTCCAGGTGTCGGGTGGCAGGGCGGTGAAGACCGCGACCTACGAGGACCTACTGAAGACCCCCTACGACGAGAAGCTGTTCGACTATTATGCGACGAGCCAGATCGTCGAGGTGGACATCACGACCGGCCAGAGCCGGAAAATCGGCGGACCCGGCATCTACACCGGCGTCAACCCCTCTCCGGACGGCAATTGCATCATCGTCACCCGGATCAAGAAGCCCTATTCCTACAGCCTCCCTTACTCCGGGTTCGCTCGCTCCTATGAAATCTGGTCCAAGAACGGCGACCTGGTGAAGGTCGTGGCCGACCTTCCGCCGAACGAAGGCATCCCCATGAACGGCGTGCCGACCGGGCCGCGCAGCCTCGACTGGCAGCCGCTCAAGCCGGCCACGCTCCTCTGGACGGAAGCGCTCGACGGCGGAGACCCCGAGAAGGACGTCCCCTTCCGCGACAAGTTCATGGCCCAGCCCGCGCCGTTCACCGCGGAGCCGAAGGAAGTCCTGAAGCTCCAGCACCGGGCCGGCGGCCTGACCTGGTTCGCGACGCCCGGCCAGGCGCTCGCCTCGGAGAGCAACTGGAAAAAGAGATGGCGCACGACGTACTTGGTCGACATCGACCAGCCCCAGACGGCGCCCCGCAAGATCTTCGACCGGAGCACCCAGGACAACTACGCCGACCCCGGCTCCCCCGTCATGACCGAAACCAAGACGGGCGACCGGCTGGTCCTCCAGGACAAGGACTGGATCTACCTTCAGGGCACCGGGGCTTCTCCCCAGGGCGACCATCCCTTCCTGGACAGGATGGACCTCAAAACGCTGAAGAAAGAGCGCCTGTTCCAGTGCCAGGACCCCTCTTACGACACGTTCATCGACTTCGACGGGGCGTCGCGCAACAGGATTTTCATCAGCTCCGAGTCAAAGACCGAGCCCCCGAACTATTACATCCTCGACCTCAAGACCAAGAAGAAACAGGCCCTGACCGACTTCAAAGACCCGGCGCCCCAGCTGACGAAGATCAAGAAAGAGCTGGTCAAGTATAAGAGGGACGACGGGGTCGAGCTGTCCGGGACGCTCTACCTCCCCGCCGACTACAAGGAAGGGCAACGCCTGCCCGTCGTCATCTGGGCCTACCCCTATGAATATTCCGACGCCTCGACGGCCGGCCAGATCCGCGGATCGGTCAACCGGTTCACGTTCTACCGCGGCACGTCCCAGCTTTTCTACGTCGTGGCAGGCTACGCCCTGCTCGACAACGCCACGATGCCGGTCATCGGCGATCCGAAGACCATGAACGACACCTTCATCAAGCAGATCGTGGCCAACGCCAAGGCGGCCATCGACAAGCTCGACCAGATGGGCGTCGGCGACCCGAAGCGGGTGGCCGTCGGCGGCCACAGTTACGGGGCGTTCATGACGGCCAATCTCCTGGCCCACTGCGACCTCTTCGCGGCCGGGATCGCCCGGAGCGGCGCCTACAACCGGACCCTCACCCCGTTCGGCTTCCAGAGCGAGCGGCGGACCCTGTGGGAGGCGAAGGACACCTACATCAATATGTCGCCCTACATGTTCGCCGACAAGATCAAGACCCCGATCCTCATGATCCACGGAGAGATGGACGACAATTCCGGCACGTTCCCGATCCAGTCCGAGCGGCTGTTCGCCGCCCTGAAGGGCTTCGGCGCGCAAGCGCGCCTCGTGATGCTCCCCTACGAGCGCCATGGCTACAGTGCCCGGGAATCCGTGCTCCATGTCCTGGCCGAGATGATCGGTTGGTGCGACACCTACGTCAAGAACAAGAAATAGCGTCCCGCCGGGCGGCCGGACGCCCACCGTGGCCCGCAGCCGGCAACCGCAGGCCCATGCGCACGAATATTATCAGAACGCCGCTCCGGATTTCCTCTGTTGATTGCAAACGAAATGCGAAGACGCTCATCGACTCTCCCCTACGCCTTTGTCGACGAATTTGTCCTATCACAAATCGGGATCTCGGCCACATTTCCACACAATATGTGCATAAGGCTGTGGAAAAGTGGCCTCCTCAATTGACTAACAAGCGACAATCTCATCCGTTACCATGGAATGCACACGATTTGGTCAAGGGACGAGCCTTCGGCTCGCCACTCGCCCGTGGCATATATCCACGGGCGAGTACGGCGGAAGTGGACCCCGGGCATAGCCGGGGCCCCGGCCGCCGTCGATTCCGGATGCGCCCGAGCCCGGTGCGCGCCGCGGAAACGGACGCGGGGCCGCGTCCGGAATTTCGAATCTGATATTTCCGATTCCGGCGGCCGGGCCGCCGCCTCACACGGCCGCTGAGGCGCTAAAAAATGTGCCCGAAGTTGAAATAGAGTCGCGTCCCTTCCTTGCTGAATCCGAAATCCACCCGGACGACGAAATCCGGGAGGTACAACCGGAGGCCGACGCCGTAGTCGATGGCCATGGTCTTGAAGCTGAATTGGTCGAGCGAAGGCCAGACCGTACCCGTGTCGACGAAGAGGTTGCCGCCCAGACGCCAGAAAAGCGGAAACCGGTATTCGATGTTGGCCAGGAACTTGCCCTTGTCGAGGAAGCGATTGAGGGCGTAGCCCCGCATCGCCGCAAGCTCCGAGCCGCCGCCGAGCGAGGACATGTCGAAGATCGGGATCTGGGACCCGGATACGTATTGGAGCATGGCCCGGACGGCGAAAACGTCCTTATCGCCGAAGACGAGCGTGTATTTCCGCAGGTCCAGGGTCAGGCGGTTGTAAGAGGAGTCCCGGCTGCCGACGATCCTGCCGGCGATGTCGTCCTGGAGGAAGAACCGGACGCCTTTGGTCGGGTGGATCTGGCTGTCCGAGGTGTCGTAGCGCAAAATCAGGGAGGCGAACGGCACGAACTGCGCCCCGCGCTGCCGGATGAAATCCGTAAACGGCTTGTCGGCCTCGACGTTGCCGTAGTTCAGCCATCTGAGATTGTAGACCGCGGAGACGACGAACTCGGGCGTGATTCCCCGGCCGAACGTGAACTGGAGGGACTTCATCTCGTGGGTGAAGACCGTCACGTCCTCCGCCCGCGCATTGGGACCGAAGCCATAAAAGTTATATTTCAGGTACTTGTCGTATTCGGCCTTGAAGTCGAAGGACAGCGGATAGGTCTTTCCCTGCCGGATCTCGATGTCGGGGAGGGAAAAGGTGAAGACGTACCAGCGCTCGCCCTTGCTCGAATTGAAGAGGATGAGGTCGAAGGACTCCTTCTTGCCCAGGTAATCCACGAACTTGGCTTTTGCGCCGTAGCCGACGCCGATGTCGTTGTCGTACATGAGGATCGGCATGACGCTCAGCGATTTATAGGACCGGTCGGGGATGCCCTGGCCGAAAGCCCCGACGGCGCAGGCGAGGACGAGACCGGCCAGAACGGCCGATACGGGAGTGGTCCGGGTGAAACGCATGGGTCCCTCCTGCGAATTGAATACATCGGATGGCGCCGCGAAATCAAGGATATTCTTGGCGGCTCGGGTCGCGATCCGGAGAATCCGGGAGACTATTTCTTCGAGGCAGCCGCGGCGAGCCGCTTCTGCTCCTTCTTCTCGGCGAACGTCCGGGGGACGTGGACTTTTTCGCCGCTGAGCGGATCGATCCCGGTGTGGTACATGCACGTCGAGACCGTCATCGGCGTCGGGGTGAAGATCTGGACGCCTTCGACGGGCTTCTCCCCGTCTTGCTCCAGCCTCCGGATCTCCCGGGCCAGCTCCCGGGCCTCCTTCTCCCCGCTCCCGGGGTGGGCAACCATGAAATAGGACTTGAGGTGTTGGCCCCGGCCGGCGTTGATCCGCTTGAACATCGCCCGGAATTCGTCGAGCGGGCGCGATTCCTTGTTCATGCGACGCAGGACCTCGGGCGAAACGTGCTCGGGCGCGATCTTGAGCAGCCCGGAGATATGGTGCTCGCAAAGCTCACGGACATAGGCCTCGCTGTCCATCGCCAGGTCATAGCGAATGCCGCTCCGGACGAAGACCTTTTTCACGCCGGGAACGGAGCGCGCCTTGCGCATCAGCCGGATGAGCCGCCCGTGGCCGCGCTCGAGCCGTTTGCAGTCGAGGCAATTCCTCTCGCACCGCTCGCGCGCGGGGCAGTCCATGCCATACATGTTGGCCGACGGCCCGCCCAGGTCGTCGATATAGCCCTTGAAGTCGGGGTGCGCGGTCAGGCGCCGGATCTCGTCGAGAATCGACGCTTCGCTCCGCGACACGATCCGGTCGCCCTGGTGAAGGGCGAGCGAGCAGAACGAGCAGCGCCCCACGCAGCCCCGGTGGGTCACGACCGAGAACTGAGCCATCTTAAACTCCAGGAAATGGGCCGGGATGCGGCGCGAAAACGGAAGGCCGTAAACCCGGTCGAGGTCCGCGGGCGCGTATTCGGGCGCGGGATATTGCAGGACGTAGCGCATGTCGTGGCGCTGGGCCAGGCTCTTCCGGTTGGAAAACGCGTTCTGCGCCCGGCAGAACGTCTCCGGACCCGCCGCGACGTCCTCGTAGGACGGAATTTCGATGAATTCCGGCGGCATCTCGCGCGCCACGACGCTCGTTCCGCGAATGCCGGCCAGCGGTTCGCCCGCGGCGAGACGGCGGGCGATCTCGACCGCCTGGAGCTCGCCCGGGCCGTAGACCAGGATGTCCGCCCGCGAATCGAGCAGGAGTCCGCGCCGGACGTTGTTTTCCCAGTAGTCGTAGTGGGCGAAGCGGCGGAGCGAAGCCTCGATCCCGCCGAGAACGATCGGGACCCCGGGAAAGAGCTTGCGGACCTTGTTGGCGTAGACGAGAACCGCCCGGTCCGGCATGCCGGATGCGTAGGGCGCGTGCTCGTCCTTGGCTCGGGCCCGTTTGAGGGGCGTGTAGTTGACGAGCAGGCTGTCGATCGAGCCGGCCGTCACCCCGAAGAAAAGGCGCGGTGCTCCGAGCTTCCGGAAATCCTCGTCGCCTTTCCAATCGGGCCGCTCGATGACGCCGACCTTCCAGCCTTCGGCGTCGAGGACGCGGGCGATGACGCCCACGCCGGACAAGGGGTGGTCGGCGTAGGGCTCGCCGCTCACGAGAATGACGTCGAAGCCCGATCCCTTCTCGGCGATCATGTCTGTCCGCTCAATATTCGATCCTTCGGAAGAGGACGGCCCCGAACAGGGCGTTCAAGGTCAAAAGACCGCCGCAGATGATGAACGGATATTGAAGGCCGAATCGATAGCCCAGGGGCGAGAAGATCATGGCCCCGGCCATCTGCCCCAGGATCGGCATGGATTGGGCCAGGCCCGCGCTCCCGCCGATGCTCCGTTTTTCGAAGAGCCGGGAGGTGAACAGCGTGAGCAGGGCGCCCAGGGCGCCGTCGCCGACCTGGTGGACCACGTTGAAGATAAGCGACACGGCGGCGTTGCGCACCACCGCCATCAGGGCAAACCCCGCGCCCGAGAGGAACATGGCCAGGAGGAGGAGCCGCTTGTTGGCCCGGAGGTTGAACTTCAGGAACCCGATGAGGACGGCCGCGAACGAGAGGAAGAACAGGCCGATCGAGATGAACATCGACAGCCCAAGGTCCTTGAGCCCGAACGCCCGCTGGAGAAACGGGCTGAAGACGGTCCCTTCGACCCCCCAGTGCAGGGCCAGGATGAACACGAACAGAATGAAGAGCAGGGTCTTCTTCCGAAGGATGTTCCGGCCGTATTCCCGGAGCGATACCCGGTGGAATTTCACATGATCCAGACGACGGACCGCGGCCACGACGAAAAGCGTGGCCGCCGCGAGGACGGCCAGGTAAAGGCGGAAATCGGCGGCCCGGATCAGGAAGCCGCCGGCGAAGATCCCGACCGCCGGCCCGAGGCCGATCCAGAAGACGTAGATCCCGTATTTCCGATTCTGGTCCATGGCCGTCTCGTCCTTGTAATACAGACTGTTGAAGGAGACGTCGAGGACGTTGTTGGCCGTGCCCAGAAATAGAAAGGCCGCGGCCATGAGCGGAAAGCTCTTGATCCCGGCCAGGCCGAGCAGGAGGATCCCCTGGGCGAGGAGCCCACCCCGGATGACGCCGGCCATCGACAGGCGGTCGTTGATCCAGCCCGTCGGAAAGGAGGCTAGGAGCGGGGCCACGGCGAACATGGAGACGATGGCCCCGATCTGCCAGCCATCGAAGCCGAGGGCCAGGAACCGGAGCGGAAGCAGGAAGAGGATGGAGGTAATGGAGAGCTTGCGGACGAAATTGATCGCGTGGATCCGGGTCTGGAGCGTCATGGGCTGGTCGTCGTTGTCCTCGAGGACCCCATTATAGCGTTTTTCCCGCCGGGGGACGAACATCGACTCGGTGTCAAAAAAAAAGGCGGCCGCTGACCGCGGCCGCCGGGAAGTCGAGATCGGACGTTATTTCTTCTTGATGCGGATGGTGCCGCTGAAAGTCTTCAGCCGGAGGGTCGCCCCGCCGTTGTTCACGACGCCGCGCAGCTCCTTCGGCGAGAGCTTGCCCGACATCGTGATCGCGAACTCGGAATCGACGTGGCCGCTGAAGGTCTCGGCGTTGAGCTCGAACGCGGCGTTCGCGGGCAGGGTGAGCTCGAGGCCGCCGCTCAGCGCCTCGAGGGTGATCTTCGCCCCGGGCGCCACTTGGCCCTCGTAAATGATGTTGCCGCTCAGGACCTTGGCCCGGACGGTCTTCGCCCCGGACACGTCGCGGAGCTCGATCCGGCCGCTCGTGGTCTCGGCGTCCACCGAGCCCTTGATCAGGGAGGCCTCGATGGTGCCCGAGACCGTTTTGAGGTCGATGTCGTTCGCCACGTCCCGGACGGCGATCCGGCCGCTCACCGTGCGGCAGTCCACGGAGCCGGCCATCTTGGCGACGGTCGTGTTCCCGCTGGTGATGTCGGCCTCGAACGCCCCGCCCAGCGCCTCGACGTTCACCGCGCCGCTCGTGTTGCGCAGCTTGACGGCGGCCTTGTCGGGGACCCAGATCTTGTAGTTCACCGAAACGTGCATATCGCGGTTGCGACCCGAAGGATACTTGGTCTCGACCTTGAGGATGTCGCCTTCCTTGGTAATCTCGATCGTCACCAGGGCGGCGTTCGCTTTGGCCGTGTCGAGGGAAGAGGCGTTCGAGACCTTCTCGGCCTCGATCTTGACCTGGGCCTGGTCCCAGCTGCGGACGTCGATCGTGCCCGAGAGGTTGCCGATGATGACCCGGCCGTTCTTGGCCAGGCTCTCAGTCTTGGCGAACGGCTCCACGTATTTTTCATCGGCCCAGGCGCCCGCGACGAGCGCGACGAGGGCCAGGATTCCCAGCGCCGCGGCGAGATTTTGCTTTTTCATGATGATCCTCCTTATTGTAGGTCCGGTCATATCGTCGCGCCGTTCGTCTTCGCGGACGGCGAATTCTTCTTGACCTCGATGACGTTGTCGAGGAATTCGACCTTGTTCTTGTAGACCCCCAGGAGATAGACCCGGGCCGCAAGGTCGGAGGGGGCCCGCGTCACCGCGGTCTGGCAGGCCAGGATAGCCGCATCGATCTCCCGGAGGTTCTGCTCGAAGACGGCGGCCACCTGGGGATCCAGTCCGCTCTTGGGCGAGCCGACCGCCTCGCTCAGGGCCTGGATGGCGAGCTTGTAGTATTTTTCCGCCTCCTCGACCTTGGCCAGGGTGAAGCGGTCCGGCTCGGAGAGGCCCGCGTTCCCGTTCGCGGGGCGACGGCCGAGGACGAGGCCGCCGACCACGGCCAGGAGAAGGAGCGCGGTCGCGCCCGCATAGATCAGCCGTCCCGGGACGAAGATCGTCTCGAACCATTTCCTGCGGGGCGCGAGAGGGGCGGCCGCCCCGGTCCGGGCCTCGCGGACCCGCCGCAGGATCGCCGGCCAGGCCGCGTCCGACGGCTCGAGCCGGGGCAGCTCGCGGGCCTGCTGGGCGATGTCGTCGAAGTCCTCGAGCAGCTCCTTGCAGTCCTCGCAGGATTCCAGATGGTCCCGGAGCTTGCCGCTCTCTTCGGGGGCGAGGACCCCTTCCAGATAATCTCCCATGAGCTTATGCGCGTCCGAGCATTTCATGGCCATGACTCCTTAGCACGCCCTTCTCGCCTTGAGGACCTCCCGGATCTTGAGGCGGGCCTTGAAGAGCTGGGACTTGGACGTCCCGACCGACAGGCCGAGCATCCGGGCGATCTCCTCGTGTTTGAAGCCCTGCAGGTCGTGGAGGAGGAAGATCTCGCGCAGCCGCGCGGGCAGGCCGGCGATCGCCTCATCCAGGGGCTTGCGGATGTCGTTTTCCTCGGCGTCCACCCGGGCTTCGTGCCGGGTGCCCTCGACGGCGGCCATGGGGACGGTTTTTTCGATTTCGACCCGCCTCCCCCTCAGATGGCTGTAGCAGGTATTCAGGGCGATGCGGAAGACCCAGCCGGTGAACGTTTCGATGTTCTGGACGTCGTCGAGGTGGGTGAAGATCTTGAGGAAGATCTCCTGGAGGAGATCTTCGGCCGTGGCCCGGTCGTAGGTGTATCGGTAAGCGAGGTTGAAAAGCCCGCTTTTATAGCGGCGGTAGAGGGCTTCCAGGGCGACGGCGTCGCCGACACGGCCCCGGGCGATCAGCTCCGCCAGGGGGATTTCGGGCGATGCGGTGAAGAAGACCCCGTTTCGTTCGTCCTTGGGGCGGTTCACGAAGGCATTATCCCTCAATTGAATCTTGTTTGCCAACGCGATCTCGGGATAGGCCATCTTGGGTTTCTTTTCACCCCTATAGATGCTGCGGCGTCCGAAAAGGTTGCCCTGGTTAGTGAAAATCCCTTATATTAAGGGAGAAACAAGGAGCGGCCATGAAAAAAGTCCGATTTTCCGTCGTCCTGGCGGTCTTGCCCGTTTCCATCCTCGCCCTTGCCGGCTGCCGGAAAGGGCCGGACAGCGACACCCAGATCCTGGTCAGCGGCGTCGTCGAAGCGGTCAAAACCGACGTCCAAGCCCAGGCCCAGGGCGAGATCGAGAAAGTCCTGGTCCAGGAAGGCCAGAAGGTGGCTAAAGGCGACCTCCTGTGCACGATCAACGCCGACAAGTTCCGCATCCAGCTCGACCAGGTCCGGGCGGGGATCGAGGGAGCCAAAGCCCGGCGGCAACTGGCCAAGATCGGGACGAAGAAGGAGCTCATCGCCGTGGCCAAGACCCAGGTCGAGATCGCGGCCAAGCAGCTCGAGATCGCCGAAAAGGACCAGCAGCGCTTCGCCCGGCTGCTCACGGAAGGGGCCATCTCCCAAAGCCAGAAGGAGAAGGCCGATCTTGCGCTCAAGGCCGCCCAGGAACAGGCCAAGGGTGCGAAGGAGAACTACGACATGGCCGTCCGCGGCCGGGAGAAAGAGGAGATCGACATGACCGTGGCCGACGTACAGGGCCTGGAGGCCCAGGAGCAGCTGATCCTCAGGCAACTCCAGGACACCGAGGTCAAGTCGCCGGCGGCGGGCATCGTCGAAGTCAAGAACGTCGAGGTCGGGGAGCTGGCGACTCCCGGCGCCGTCCTCTTCAGCCTCATCGACCCGGCCCGGACCTACATCAAGGCCTATGTCCCCGAAAAATACCTGGGCCGGGTGAAGCTCGGGGGCGACGTCGAGGCGGTCTGCGACTCCTACCCCGGCAAGGTCTTCAAGGGAAAGGTGGACTTCATCTCGAACGAGGCCGAGTTCGCCCCCAAGAACATCCAGACCCGGGAAGAGCGGCTGAAGCTCGTCTACATGATCAAGTCCTATATCGACAACCCGGCGGGCGACCTCAAGCCGGGGATGCCGGTCGACGTCAAGATTATGTTCTTGAAATGAACGCCATTGAAGCCCGGGGCGTTTTCAAGTCATTCAAGACGACGCGGGCCATCCGAGACCTCGACTTCACGGTCGAAAAAGGGACGATCGCCGGCCTCATCGGCCCCGACGGCGCGGGGAAATCGACGCTCCTCCGCCTCCTCATCGGGCTGCTTCGCGCCGACAAGGGAACCATCCACGTCGCCGGCTTCGACGTTGCCCTCCAGCCCTTCCAAGTGAAAGAACAGATCGGCTATATGCCCCAGCACTTCAGCCTCTACGGCGACCTGTCGGTCGCTGAAAACATGAAATTTTTCGCCGATCTCTACGGCGTATCGGCCGGGCGGTTCGCGGACCGAAAAAGGGAGCTGCTCGGATTCAGCGCCCTGGGCCCCTTCGAGGACCGGCTCGCCCGGAACCTTTCGGGCGGGATGCAGAAGAAGCTCGCCCTGGCCTGCAATCTTTTCCATACCCCCGAGATCCTCCTGCTCGACGAGCCGACCACGGGCGTCGATCCCGTCTCCCGTCTCGAACTCTGGCAGCTTCTCCTCGAGCTCAACGGCCAGGGGGTCACGATCCTCATGACGACGCCCTACATGGATGAGGCCGCCCGATGCCGGCGGGTCGGATTCATCTCCGAGGGCCGCATCCTGGCCGACGACACGCCCGAAAACCTCGTCCTCGGCATGACGGACGAGATCGCCGAGCTCGTGGCGCCGCTCGAGCCTGCGATGCGGGCGCTCCAAGGCGTGGCCGGGCTCAAAGGCATCCATCCTTTCGGCGACCGGATCCACATCGTCTTGGGTCCGGAGAGTCCGGACCTTGCCGCGATCCGGGTCCGGCTCGAAGCCGCCGGCCTGGCGGTCGGATCGCTCCGGAAGATCCGGCCTTCGTTCGAGGACGTCTTTCTGGCCCTCGTCCAGGAGCAGGACCGGCGTCCCGCCGCGCAGCCGGGAGCGGGAGCGTAACGCGATGGCCGGACCAAGCATCGTCGTCAAGGACCTGACCAAGACATTCGGGGCGTTCACCGCGGTCGACCACATCTCGTTCGACGTGGCCCAGGGCGAGATCTTCGGCTTCCTCGGCCCGAACGGCGCCGGGAAATCGACGACCATCCGGATGCTGTGCGGGATCCTGCGCCCCACATCGGGCGAGGGCACCGTCGGCGGATACAGCGTCGCCACCCGGTCCGAGGACATCAAGAAGATCATCGGCTACATGTCCCAGAAGTTCACCCTCTACAACGACCTGACGGTCGGGGAGAACATCGATTTCCACGGCGGGATCCGCCGCCTTCCGCCGGCCCTCAAGGCCGAGCGGAAGCGGTGGGTGCTCAAGATGGCCGGGCTCGAGGGGCGAGAGTCCACCCTCACCCGCGAGCTTTCGGGCGGATGGAAACAGCGGCTGGCCCTCGGCTGCGCGATCCTCCACCGGCCGGAGGTCCTCTTCCTCGACGAGCCGACGGCGAGCGTCGACCCGGTCTCGCGCCGCGACTTCTGGGACCTGATCTACGAGCTCTCCGGCCAGGGAACCACGACGTTTATCACGTCGCATTACATGGACGAGGTCGAGCGCTGTCACCGGATCGCGATCATCTACGCCGGGGCCATCATCGCCCTCGGCTCCCCCCGCGAACTCAAGGCCCGGTTCGCCGGGACGGAAAGCGCCTCTCTGGAACAGGTCTTCGTCGCGGCCATCCGCCAGGCGAGGACGGCATGATCCGACGCATCGTCCCCCTCGCCCGCAAGGAGGCGTTCCATATCCGGCGCGATCCCCGGAGCCTGTTCCTGGCCATCGGCCTGCCCATCATCCTGATCGTTCTTTTCGGCTACGCCATCACCCTCGACATCAAGCACGTGGCGATCGGCGTCGTCGACCAGGACCGGACAACGCTCAGCCGCGACTTCACGTCCCGCCTTCGGGCGAGCGCCTATTTCGACCTCCGCTACGTGCTCGACAATCCCGCCGGCGTGGAGAGATCTCTGGACGAAAGCCGGGTGAAGGCCGTCGTCGTCTTCCCCGACGGCTTCGCCCGCGACGTGGCAGGCGGCCGGGACGCGGCGATCCAGATTCTGCTCGACGGGAGCAACAACAACACCGCCCTCATCACCATGGGCTACATCTCGCGCCTCGTCCAGAAGCTCGGGACGGACATGCTCACCGAGAGGTTCGGCCGGGCAGGCCTGGCCGGGGGAGCCGGCGGCGCGGCGGGGTTCCCGACCGTCGTGCCGAAGATGCGCGTCTGGTACAACCCCGAGCTCAAGAGCACGGACTTCATCGTCCCGGGCCTCGTGGCCGTGGTGATGATGGTCCTGTCGGGCATGCTGACCTCGCTGACCGTCGCCCGGGAGTGGGAGACCGGGACGATGGAGCAGCTCATCGCCGGCCCGGTCCGGGCCCACGAGATCGTCATCGGCAAGCTCATCCCCTCCTTCGGGCTCGGCCTCGCCCAGCTCGTCCTGATCGTCGTCACGGGCACGATCTTCTTCGGGGTGCCGCTCCGGGGGAGCCTGTTCGCTCTCCTCGCCTCGTCCTCGGTTTTCCTCCTGTGCGGTCTGGCCATCGGCCTCTTTCTCTCGATCGCCACGAAATCCCAGCAGCTGGCCTATATGCTGTCCCTTCTGACCACCATGTTGCCCGCGTTCCTCCTGTCGGGGTTCATGACGCCGATCTCGAGCATGCCCCGGCTGATCCAATACGTCACGTATCTTTTCCCGGCCCGCTACTTCATGGGCATCGTCCGGGGAATTTTCCTCAAGGGATACGGATTCGGACAAATCTGGCCCCCCTTGCTCTTCATGACGGGATTCTGCGTTCTGGCGCTCGCGGCCTGCGTGAGGCGCCTGAAGCTCCGGCTGGATTAGGACGGAACGATGCTGAGCGTCATCAGGACCATCATCCGCAAAGAATTCATCCAGCTCTTCCGCGACAAGCGGATGATCCTGCCCCTCTTCGTGGCGCCGGTCCTCCAGCTCATCCTGTTCGGCTTCGCCACGACCGTGGACATCAAGAACATCACCCTGGCCGTCGTGGACAACGACCGCACCCAGGACAGCCGGGCCTACATCGCGTCCTTCGTCCGGTCGGGCTATTTCGAAATCAAGGCCGAACCGGAATCGTCGAGGGCGGTGGACGGGCTGCTCGACGCGGGCACGGTCCAAGCGGCGATCGTGATCCCGTCGGGGTTCGGGGCGCGGATTGCGGCGCGAACCGCATCCGACGTCCAGGTCCTGCTCGACGGCACGGATTCAAATACGGCGACGATCATCCAGAATTACGTGGATCTCGTCTCAGCCCGGTTCTCGGAATCGCTGATCGTCCGGCTCCTGGGCCGCCGGCCGGGGGGCTTCCCCACGGTCGAGCCGCGGATCTGGTACAACCCCGAGCTCAAGACCGCGTTCTGGATGGTCCCGGGCGTCATCTGTCTCATCCTCCTCGTGTCCACCCTCGTCCTGACGTCGATGGCGATCACGCGGGAACGGGAAATGGGGACGCTCGAGCAACTGATCGTCTCGCCTATCCGGTCCTTCGAGCTCATCCTGGGGAAGACGCTGCCCTTCGCCCTCATCGGATTCGTCGACGTCATCCTGGTGATGGCCGGTGGCAGAATCATCTTCAACGTCCCCATCCGGGGGAGCATCCCCTTTCTCTTGGCGATGTCCCTGGCCTTCATCCTGACGACGCTGGGAATCGGGCTGTTCATCTCCACTATTTCGCGCACGCAGAGCCAGGCGATGATGTCGGCCATCTTTTTCATCATGCCGGCGATGCTGCTCTCCGGCATTTTCAACCCGATCGACAACATGCCGGTCGCCGTGCAGTACATCACCTATCTCAACCCTCTCCGCTATTTCGGAAAAATCGTCCGGGATGTCCTGCTGAAAGGGAACGGCCCGTCCATCCTCTGGCCGGACATGGTCTATCTGCTCGCCTTCGGCGTGGCGACGTTCGTCCTCGCCTCGTGGCGCTTCCACAAGCGCCTGGAATAGCCGGGAAAAAACTAGAGACGTCCGAAATCGAGACACAGTAGCCGTGTCCCGGGTGAATCGGCGTATCTTCGATGGATGAATTCAGGAAATAGGTATTGCGTCTCCGATCAATTGAATTCGGCCTCGAGCGCTAGTTTCTCGCCGGCCTTGAGCACCACCGGGGGCTCGAACTTCACCTTGACGGTCTTTCCTTCCAGGACGGCCCCCGCCTTCACCGGCTTCCCTGCCGCCTCGGCCTTGAACGCGCCGAGCTTTTTCGCGGACACGGAATCCGGCCGGTCGAAGCGGAACTCCTTGAGCGAGAGCTCGCCCAGGGCGACCGCAACCTCGGCCTTCTGGCCCTTGCCTTTTTCGGTCTTCTGCGAATACCCGCCCCAGGCCGTGCCCGTGCTCCAGAACGTCCGGAAGTCGTCCGGATAGATCTTGGGGGCGAAGGCCAGGGTCATGTCGGGACCGCTGTACGCATAGCCGGAGAGGGCGAGGACCAGCCCCCAGGACGACATGGCCCGGGCGTAGTGGTGGCCGCATTCGATCTCGTCCCAGGGGTTGCGCTTCAGCCCGTCGTAGCGGTCGCGCACGGCCTTGGCCACGCTCAGCCCCTCGTCCACCAGGCCTTCGTAGATCAGGTGCGAGGCGACGTGGTATTCGATGCCCGTCCAGACCTCGTCCGAATAGACGAAGGGCAGCGGCGGCCGCCCGCCCTTCGGCCAGGTGCAGAGCACGAGGCCGCGCTCGTCGTTCAGGGCGTAAGTCCGCTGGCCGTTCGAGAAATCGCGGAAATCGGTCATGAAGTTGTAGTTGTAGATCGAGCCGAGCGTCGTCTTGAGGCGGTCCTCGGGCAGGAACCGGCCCAGCCCGGCGACCATCGCCAGCCACTGGCCGAGCATTTGGTCGGACAGGCAACCGTCGCCGTATTGGTATTTCTTTTCCATGACTTTATCGTACTTCTGGACGTAATACTCGCCGTTCCAGAGGAGCTGGTCGAATTTCGTCCGTCCCTTTTCGAACAGGGCTTTGTATGTCTTCGCCGCCTCCGCGTCTCCGACGGCCTCGGCCATCCGCGACCCGGCCAGGAGCGCGCCCAGGTAGAACGTCCCGATCATGCTGTTCGGGCCGTAGAACTCGATGTCATAGGTGTTGTGCTGCTCGCCCTCGATCAGCCCGTCCTTGTCGGCGTCCCAGGCGAGCCAGGAATATTCGAGGACCTTCTTGGCCTTCGGCCAGACCTTCTTCAGGAATCCGATGTCCCCCGACAGCTGCCAGTCGCGGTAGAGGTTGATGATCCGGCCGAGCGACCCGTCCGCGGCCGGACGGAACTTCCAATAGACCCCGCTCCAGAGCGGGAGGGACGTGCGGAAGACCATCTCCCCGTTGTCCTTGGTGTTGCTCAGGAAATCGACCTCGCGCATGAAGCGTTCGAGGCTCGGGAAGAGGAATGCCAGGGACTGCTCGTAATTCCAGACGTGGGCACAATTGAGCGGGCAGCAGCCGACCTTGTCGTTGCAGCCTTCGAAGGCGAAGAACTGCCCGCCCTCGAGCCAGAAGCAGGTCATCGTCCGGGCGATCGACGCCTGGCTCGAAGCGGCGTCGAGGATGTAGGGCGGCAGGGTCGAGGAGAAAAAGATGTCCTGGAACCGCCGGCTCTCCCGCTCGAGCCGTCCGAGGTTCGCCTGGAGATATTCGGCCGAGGCCCAGGCGTCGGCGAACCGCTCGGCGTAGTGGTTCTTGAAGATCTTGCCCCGCTGCTCGGGGACGATGTCGAAATCGTCGAGAAAGTTTGGGAAGTTCCAGGACAGAATGAACGGCAGGGTGACCTCGCCGAGGGGCTCTATGGTGGCGACGAGCCCGAGCGTTCCGATGTCCGTCCGCTTGTCGGGCGAGGGGGATTTCTCGTCGAGGTCCTTCAGCCGCCCGTCCGCGGCGAAGTCGTCCCAGAAGATCTGGAGGTCGTCCCACCAGTCGCCGCGAACCCAATGGGTCTGATACGTGAGGTTTTTCCAGGGCGTGGCCAGGGCGAGCGTCCCGAAGGCGGGGGCGTCGGGCTTGACCTTCTGCGACGACAGGAATAGGCCGGAGAGGGCGGGCCCGCGGCGGAGCTCGTTCACGTTCAGGCCGAACTTGTCGTGGCCGACGCCCTCGATCGTCCCCTGCCCCTCGAACCCAACGGGGTTGAGGACCGAGCCGGCGATCGTGATGCGGGCGGGCTTGGCGCTCAGATTCTTGACCTTGAACCGGATGACCGCGGCCGGAATCCCGGAATCCTCGGGATTAAGCGGGATGAACGGATTGAAAGTCTCCATCGTGACCTGGAGGGGCAGGCGGCTGTCCTCCATGTCGATCCAGGCAAAGGGGTATTCGCCGTGAAAGCGGGCCTTTTCCATGCGCGGCAAGCCGGGGACTTCGCCTCGGCGGTAGCCGTCCGGCCCGGTGAAGGGCGGCGTCAGAGAGCCTTCGAGCACGCGGACGACGGGCTTCTGCCCGTCCTGCTGGAAATGGAGGGCGAAGAAGGTGAACGGCAGGTTCACGCCTTTATCGGGGCGGTTGAAGATCTCCCAGTCGCGGAGATTTCCCCGGCCGCCGAGCGAGATCGTGCCCGTCCCGATGCCGCCGAGCGGAAACGCGACTTCCCGGAGCGCCGGGCCCTGGAAGACGCGGGGACGGCCGAGCCGATAGAGCTCCTGCGGCGTATACGCGCCTTTCGCCGGGACTGCGGCCGGGGAGGCCGCGGCGGCTGTCAGGTCCAATACGAGGAAAAGCGCAACGAGTCCCAGCGCGCAGGCGGCCAAAGCGAATCGACGGCGGCGAACCGAACGGTCGATGGACATGGTAAATCCCTCCCCTCCGAAAATTTCGGTGCGAATGACTTTTTTCTATAGCAGACTGCCAGAAATGTCAACTCGGCTGCACACGCATCCGGCATTAGGGTTGCCCCCGGCCCTCCGGGGGAACCAGTCCCGTCGGTTCCCCCCCACAGCCTAAGCCAAGAGGCTTAGGGTGGGGCCCCCCTCCGCTATGAGGGCCTTGGGGCAACCCCAACGCCGGATGGGTCGGATTCGGGACGACGGGTATTAATTCCATAACCCGGGGGGCTTACCCCCCACGCCGGCTATTTGAGGAGCGCGGCCACCCTGGATTCCATGTCCTCGTAATGGGTCCCCTGCCAGAAGACGCGCCCGCAGACCGGACAGAGGGCGAAATCCCTCCCCTGCTCCAGGACAAAGGGCGCGACGAGGTTCGCCGCGTTTTCCCTGGACAAAGGCTTGATCGCGGCGTTGCATTCGACGCACCGGGAAAAGGGCCGCGCCGCGGCAAAGAGGTCGAACCGGCCCAGGACCTGGCGGATCTGATCCTCCCAGACCTCGCTTTCGATGAGGAGACACGTCACGCCTTTAGCCCGGGCGACAAGGGCGCGGTCGCGGGTGAGGAACGTCCGCCCGTCGCGCCGGGCCACGGCCAGGAGATCGTCGTCTTCGGCCTTGGAGAAGAAGAGGACGTCGAACCCGAGGATTTTCAGCCACTTGGCCGCCTTCCCCAGCATGCAATCGACGACGAAGGTCATGGGCGGACCGGGACGCGGGAAACCCGAAGGAATCGGAGGATGAGGATGGTGGACCGTGGGGGACTCGAACCCCCGGCCTCAGCATTGCGAACGCTGCGTTCTCCCAACTGAACTAACGGCCCACACGAGTCTCCGGAGCGTCCGGAGACCATGGAGGAACATCAATTTAGCATTATTTCAGTTTTTTTTCCACTCTCGGGGCGAATCGGGGATGCGCACCGTCGCTCCTTAGGCGTCCCAGAGCGTCCCTTTGAAGAACCTCCGGACCCTGGAGAAGAACAGGCAGACGTATGCGTCCCAGATGAGGCCGACCCGGAAGAGCGGATTCAGGATTGGGTCTTGTATCTCTGATTTTCATTATGTATTCTTTAAGCGATATGGACCATCTCCGCAAACGGGCGATGATATGGGTTTTCGTGGTGCTAATCACCGCCATTCTGGCGCCCGTCGCCCGCGGGGGCCAGACGACCGCCCCGCAGGCCGCGGATAAGCTCGAACGGCTCTTCGCGAAAAACGACGTGACGATCGCGGTCATGGACTCCGGACTGGGCGGGCTGTCGATCATGGCCGAGCTCGCCGCGAGGCTGAATGAGGCCAGGGTCTTCCGGAGCGTCCGCCTTTTATTCTTCAACGCCCTGTTTTCGAACGACAGCGGCTACAACAGCCTGAGGACGCGGGGGGAGAAGATCGCGGTTTTCAACAGCGCCCTGGAAAGCCTGGCCCGGTCGGGCCGGCCGGACGCGATCCTGGTCGGCTGCAACACGCTGTCCGTGTTCATCCCCGAAACGCCCTTTTCCAGGACCGCGAAAATCCCCGTCCTCGGAATCGTCGAGCCCGGCGTGGAGCTCATCGCCCGCGCCTTGGAGGACGCCCCCTCGGCCCCTGTCCTCATCTTCGGCACAGAAACCACGATCGGCGAGGACGAGCATCGGCGGCGGCTGCTCGGGTTGGGCGTGAAGCCCGACCGGATCGTCACCGAGGCCTGCCCGGAGCTGGCCGCCTTCATCGAAAAGGCCCCCGGGTCGGAAGATACCGGGCTCCTCATCGAATCCTATGTGGACGAGGCCCTGGCCAAGATCCGCGGGCCAAAATCCAAGGCCGTGGTCGGCCTCGCCTGTACCCATTATGGGTACGCGCTGGACCTGTGGCGCAAAGCGTTCGCCGCCCGGGGCATTCAGGCCGTCATTCTGAATCCCAACTCTAAAATGGCGGAGGCCCTGGTCCCGGCCCGGTTCCGAAACCGTTGGCCCTCAACGACGATTCAGGCCGAGGCCTGGTCCATGGTCGAAATCGGCCCGGAAAAAATCGCGGGACTCGGGGCATGGCTGCGGAAAATTTCGCCGGAAACAGCCGCCGCGCTCGCCGGCTACAAACTGAAGCCGGATTTATTCGAGTGGCGGAAGTTCGTTAGAAAATGATTTTTTTCCGCTCTAGGAATGGCCTTCCAGGGAATTCTACGAAAAGTAAACCGGCAGAGGGGCGTTACATTTGCATAGTATGTCGACAATATCCCGACATACTATGTAAAATATGCTAACAATCGCCCGCCCCTCGGGCCCGTCTTAATAGATCGACACCCCGTGCGGGCCGGAGACGAGATCGCCGATGACGTAAGCTTTCTGGCGCATTTTGGCGAAGAGGGCGATCGTCTTCTCCGCGTCCTTCGGCCCGACCACGAGGACCATCCCGATCCCCATGTTCAGGGTCCTGAAGATCTCGTGTTCGTCGACACCGCAGCGCTCCTGGATCAGGCGGAAGATCGGCGGAATCGGCCATCGCCCTTCCTCGATCACGACGGTCAACCCCGGCGGAATGACCCTCGGGATGTTGTCCGTGAATCCGCCGCCGGTGATATGGGCCATGGCCTTGATCTTGACGCTCTTCAGGACGTCGAGGATCGGCCGGGTATAGATCCGGGTAGGCTTGAGCAGCTCGCGCCCGATCTCGCTCCGGAGCTCTTTCTCGGTAAAGGCCTTCCGGGCGAGGGAATAGCCGTTGCTGTGCAATCCGCTCGAAGCCAGGCCGATCACCTTGTCGCCCCTGCGGCAGGTCCGGCCGTCGATGATCTTCCCCCGGTCCACGATCCCGACGCAGAAGCCGGCCAGATCCCACTGTTCCTTCGTGTAGAGCCCGGGAAGCTCGGCCGTTTCCCCTCCCACGAGGGCGCATCGGGCTTCGCGGCAGCCCCGGACAATGCCTTTTATGACTTCGGCCAGCATCCGCTTGTCGAGCCGGCCGCAGGCGATGTAGTCGAGGAAGAAAAGCGGCTCGGCGCCGGTCACCACGACGTCGTCGACGCTCATGGCCACAAGGTCGATCCCGACCGTGTCGTATTTCTTCTGAAGGTCGGCGATCATGAGCTTGGTCCCGACGCCGTCCGTGGAGGAAACGAGGACGGGGTCCTTGAGGCCTTTGAGGCGGGGGGCGAACAACCCGCTGAACCCGCCGATCCCTCCCAGGACCTCGGGACGGGCCGTGGTCTTGACCATCGGCTTGATGATCTTGATGAAGTCGTCGGCCTCGTCGATGTTGACGCCGGCGTTTTTATAGCTCAATGGGGTCATGGCTTTTCTCCTGTGGGGTATTATGTCAAAATGGCTCCGACATTTCTAGATTTTCCGGTAAACGGTTGGATCGGACCGAAACCCCGACGGCCGTCCCCGCGTATATCTAAATGACGTCGCTTTTTGTTCCGAGGAGGTACTTCTCATGAGAAAGTTCGCCCTGACCGTTTTCATCGCCGTTGCTCTCGTTCTTTCGGCCGCCGCCCAGACGCCGCCCGCGACCTCCGCGACGACCGGGTCGCAGGCCAAAGCCGAGGATTTGACCAAGACCCTGGTCAAGGTCGCCAAGCCCGAAGCCCCGCCGGCCGACATCAAGGCCGGGTTCGATACGATCGGAGCTAAATCCTCCCTATCCATGCTGTCCTTCATCGCCTCCGACCTGCTGGAAGGCCGGGAAGCGGGGACGCGCGGCTACCAGCTGGCGGCCGAATATGCCGCTTCGCTCTTCGGCCTCTGGGCCCTGACTCCGATCGGCGACATGGCGCCCCGTTCGTTCACCATGGCCCAGTTCATGTCGGACGCAACGACCCCTCCCCGCCCCGCTGAAAAGACGTACTGGCAGGAATTCCCCTTGATGGAAACGCTCGAAACTTCGAGCCGGATGGCGCTCGAGGTCAGGAACGGCGGGGCCGTTCTGAATCGGGAGTTCCAGACGGGGGCCGACTATTCCTCGATTTCCGCGACGGGCGACGTCCTGACCGCGCCCGTCGTCTTCGTCGGCTACGGCCTCGCCGACAAGGACGCCAAGTACGACGACTTCAAAGGCATCGACGTCAAGGGCAAGATCGTCCTGGTTCTGTCGACTTCGCCGTCTTTCATCTCCATCAAACCTCAGCCCGCGGGCGCCGCGCCGGCGATGTCCATGACCGGGATGTCGCCCAAGATGGAGGCCCTGGCCAAACGGGGACCGGCCGCCATCTTGGTGGCCAACCCGGCCGGCCCGGACCTGTACCGCTACCGGTCCCTCCTCCCGGCCAAGAGCGTTCCCGACGAATCGCCGATCATCCGCAAACCCTACCGCCGGATGTCCATCCCCGGCGCCGCCGTCCCCCTGCCCTGGGACAAGCCGGCGGTGATTCAGATCAGCAACCATACCGCTGACGCCATCCTGGCCGCCGCCGGCCGGACGCTCGAAGCGGCCAAAAAGAAAATCGACGACGCCAAGAAACCCTCGTCCTTCGACGTCCCCGGGGTGGCCTTGACCATCGCCTCCACTCTCAAGACCCAGATGGCCCGCGGCATCAACGTCGTCGGGATGATCGAGGGGTCCGACCCGGCCCTCAAGTCCGAGGCGGTCGTCATCGGCGCCCATCTTGACCACACCGGCCGGTTCGAGGATTACATCTTCAACGGCGCCGACGACAACGGCTCCGGCAGCGTCGGCGTCCTCAACCTGGCCAGGGCCTTCGCCGCCAACCCCAAAAAGCCCAAGCGAACGATCATCTTCGCCCTCTGGACGGCCGAGGAGAAGGGCCTTCTCGGTTCTGCGTACTTCGTCAAAAATCCGCCCCGGCCGGGACTGAAGACCGTGGCCTATCTGAACTTCGATATGATGAGCCGGACCTACGACGAGAAGAGCCTGGCTTTCGCCGCACGGACGATGGGCGTGCCGTCCTCGCCCGAGTTCCTCAAGGCCATCACCCCCTCCAACTTCATGCTGATCAACTTCAACGACGGGTCGGGCCTGGGCGAAGCGGCCCGCGAAGCCGACCGGTACGTCGGGCTCGATCTCTATCTGCGCGCCGCCAAGACCGGGAGCCTCTCTTTCGGCGACAGCGACCACAGCTCGTTCAATGCCCTCAAGATTCCCTGGCTGTGGCCGTTCTCGGCCGTGACCGAGAACCTGCATCAGACGAGCGACAGCGTCGACAAGGCCAGCGGCGAACTCATGGAGAAGGTTTCCAAGCTGATGTACGGGATCGCCTGGACCCTGGCGGATAAATAATCTGCCGGCTTCGAACTCGAAGTGTTTTTAGGGCGAAATCAGTCCGGCCGGTTAGGAGCGAACTCTGCCGACCGCCGATGATTCGCCCGAAAAGATAAAAATAGTCTTCGCGAGCTCATCCAGTCTCTACGGCTCATAGAAGGCGTGGAAAGTCACAGCTTTTCCGTGGCCATTTGTTCTCTTTGCATTTTTCACACGTCTAACGTTTGAGTTCAGCGACCGCCGTAGGCGTTCCGCAGGAACGAACGGTTAGATCTCATGTTAGGTGTGCGAAAGACGCAGACTTGTTTGGCACGATTGCGTACGAGAACCGGATTTCATCGGCAGGGCAACCATGCCCTCGGCTCTGGAGTTTCTCAATTTTAGTCGCGAGATAGTAGCCGGCGGTGTTTTGCCAGACCACGATTTCTCCAAGTTGCGGCATTCGCACACGGGAGGAAGTGTCATATGTCGAAGCATCGGTGATGTCTGTGATGCTCGCTGCGCCTAGCGCCAAGGCTACGGACCGAATGCTCGGAGGGTCAGTGTATGCATGGATGGCAGTGTTGCTCCCTCTCGACCAAGCAGTCTCGAATGCCATATCGCCTGCTCCGAGAACATACCGCCCGTTGTTGTTCGAGTAATCGAAGACGACCATCCCGGCGAGCGACGGTGACACGTATCGCTCGGGGCCAAAGGAGACTAACGGCGCGGTTGGGATTAGTGCCGAACGGAAGGGGTTCGCGCCGAGTGGTGGTCGCGGTTTGACTCCTTGGCCATGGATGTCCCGGAGTAGCTCAGCGTACTTTGCTTCGTACGCAAGATCATCACGAAAATCAACGTATACACGTGACAAGAGAAAGGTCGGAACCGGCTGCCCCAGCGTATTGGCTCGGATGACCGGGATGATCCGATCCGCGGCGACGTTCTGCATGACCTGGGCTGTGAGAATCATCTTCTCGTAGCCGACGCCACCGCGCCCAACGTTCGCCTTCTCCACGTATTGGTCAGTGCAAATGGCGAGGACGCGGTCCGCAGCCGTGAGCCCCGACTCGATGAAGCGAGGCAGATCGCTTCCGAGGGTTAAGTCCCATTGATCGAGGAGGACATTTACTCCGTTGGCGACGAGCCTTGTTGTCAGGGCAAGCACCCAGTCCTTATGCAATTCGCTGTCATGCGAGTAGGAAACGAAGATTTTTGGCGGGGAAGAAATCATCGCAGCTCCTTAGGTGAGGGACGTGGGGTCTAACGTAGCAATCAGCCTCCGACGTAGCCGGTCGGCTGCATTGCCCGGTTGAGCGATACTTTATCATCGGGTCATACCCAGTGCATAGTGTACTTGGAGTAGTTATATTCATCTATCCTCTTGAGAATTGAGCGATCGTCGTTCTTTGGCACATAATTTCCAACGTGCTCGGCAAGAAATTTCATTCGATCCATGAAAGATAGATATTCTTTGCCACCTCTGAATGCATAAGTACAATGATACGCAAAAGCAATATTTGAATCCCAGATAGGGAAAAAACTCGGCGCAAAGAGGCTCAAAGCCTTTCGCGCGGACACTGGGCTAATTCGGTTATCACTAGTCCTCTTGAGAGCTTCTTGAAATATATTAAATAATGGAAGTAATATTTTTTCATCATCCCGAATGTATGAATTGATATCGCGCGTACGAAGAACACTGAGGGTACTGAGGTTAGCCTCGATGGAAGTAGTAAGGGCATCGGGATCGAAACCAGAATAGAATCTGTTCCAGCCTTTGATGATTATTCCAACACCTTCTGACATCAGACGAGAATCACCCCAGTGATGCTGGACTATGGCGAGTGCGTTAAACCAAATAGGCCCCCGGCATTCCTTTTCATTATAGAGGCGATATCCTCGGACAAACTCCTCACGGTCTGGAACAAATATATCGCTATATTCTTTCATCTGAGTTTTCTCATCTTTCTGATGACCTCTTTATTATCTACCCAACGGTTCTTTTCGGCGGCAGAGGCAGGCTGGGAGACTCTGCTCGTTTTAACGCAATTTCGCAAAACGCGTTTTTGCCTAGTGGCAGAACCGCAATCCGCTGGGGCCCCTGGTCGGCACCTCGCTAAGTTAGAAAGAATGCTTTTCATAGCGTTTAATAAAACCTTGAAGAAAATCCAGGAATTCTCCGAGGTCTTTAAGGCCTATTTTTTGTGCGCTATCCAGGTCGGTGGGAAATGGTTGAGAGTCGTTATCTTGAATTAGCTTAAATGCGAGTGGATCGAGAGCAATCAGAGAATATAGTGCAATACCGAGTAGTTCCTCAGTCAAATCAGGATCGTCGGCAGGGTCCCCCACGCGCACCTCTCTGAAAGCTTTTCCAATGTCAGTCTGGTTGTTAATATGCCCAGCGGGTCCCACAATGCGGGAATGTACGACATCACTACATATACTGTAGAGAATCATCCAATTGGGCTGAGATTTCTTTTTCGCCCATGCTAGGGCTTCCTTATAGGGAGTAAGCTTCCCAGCAAAATAGCGAGGAATGAGCGCCCGGTTTTCGCCAAGATAACCAACAATTGCGATTCTTTCTAAAAGTGCTCTTCCTAGGACAATCGCGTCTGCATGATATCCCATTCTTATAAATTGAACTACGCCGAGAATTGCTTCGTAAGAAGAAAGCGAAATCAAAGCGGCGCTCGGCTCAGCCTTTCCTGTGATACCAGCGATCCGTGAAAGTGAACATCCTCTCCATAAGTAGAAGAGAATGACGCGTAAAACAGCACCGTAACCCTTATCAACCCGTGTAGGCGATGCCTCCGACAGAAAAGAATCTCTAAATGATACTGCTTCGGAGCGAATGCCTTTGTTCATGATTGGCTCACTTAGTCATATCTCTGAGATACTAGCCACCGAACGTCACTCTTCAATTACGTTTTGCTCGCCGCGGGCAAAACGTAAACTGGAAGCGATGGTTCGGCGTCCTTTCAAACCAATGGGTTCGTGTAGATGGTTCGCCGCAGTGCTACGGCGCAACGTTTAGCCATTTCTTCCAATTCTGCTTCATGTTGCTCTGGCAAATCAAGCAAGGCATCGTCTTCCCACGGTTCGGTAACGTGAACCCATTTGTTCCGGTACTTCCTCAAAACCTGTAGCTCCTGCTTCAGATCTTCTTCCAGATCTGCCTCTGTAATCAAGTCGACGAGACGTTGTTTGTCATTGCCACCTTCAGCACGAAGGTGTGTCTCGACTCCGGCAAGTACAGTGATTATGCTGGCAAGGTGAGCACCTCCAACAAACGCAAGATCTGCATCCTTGACGAGGAACGTAGCCCACTCGGAAAGGATCACTCCGCCATGGAGGAGCGTCTCGTCCAGTTCAACTAAGTAGTCCCATTTCTCTTGTTCCGTCATTATGCTCTTGCCGAACGCCCGGCATCAGCCGCGGCGCGCTTTTTGCGCCGGCAACTGCATGCCATTGTTAGCCGGCTTCCATTTGAATTCACTCCTTCTCATGCAGGCGTCCAGGGTAGTCTGTTTCCGGAAAGGAAGGATATCACCTCGCTGGCCGGTATTGCTTCGCCAATAACAACCTGGGTCATGGAACGGAAGTACTTGAGCACATCCGCGACGAGTTGAGACTCGACGAAGGTGTATGTCTGTCCCTGAGAATCGGTAGCGGTGAAGACAACGCCTGATTTATTATTGGCAAGGGCGTCAATGGCGCTCTGAAGATAGGGTGCAATGGGAGCGTGCTTGCTTACTGCCACGCCACGTACCGCCGATTCCTGCCAGCCAATGACTGGGCCGCCCGAGTTGCCCGGATTCAGTGCCGCGTTGAGAACGAGGCGCTGCTGAAGGGGCATTCCTGCCTTGACCATTCGGGCCTCGAAGCCGGCGATGTAGCCGACGGTAAAAAGAGGCGCCGGGCCGTTATAGGCGAGGGGAAATCCCAGCGCATAAATCTGCGCGCCTAAACCAAGGGGGGCCGATTCGATCTTGAGCGGTGTCGCGGTTGCCGGGACCTGTAATTCAATGGCAGCCAAATCTGCGGATGCGTCAAGCGCCGCGATCTTTGATACGGACGATGTTGTGCCATCGGGGAAGTGAACCAGGATGCCTCCAGGGGATCCGTTCCTGACAACATGTTCGTTCGTAACGAGCAATCGATCGGCCACGAGCCATCCAGTGCCCTTGCTGCCAGCCGACTGATGTACAACCATTGCCACAGCATCTATAGGCTGCTGCGCATAGGAGGGCACGGATCCACGGACCCACTGAGTTGCTATTGGCAAGTTTGTCATTTGATCCTCATCGCGGCATTACGCGCATCCGGGTAACAATATTTAGACGGATCCATATAACAACCCGGATGCCGTTTCAGAATCCGTATAGGACGCTTGTGAAACGAATATCGGATCTATCGTAACCACTGTAATACCGGCCCGTTGCATCAAAGAGCGATTATTATCAAGGTGACCTATGCGGATCGGCATAACACAACTTCCATGAATGGGTTCAAAGCCCGTCCACCGGACTACGGACGCCCCGCCGGTCCCCTGTTAAAAACATGTGTGTAGATCATCATCGTTTTCATATCGTTATGCCCCAAAAGCTCTTGAACAGTTCGAATATCATAAGCCGGCCTCAAGTAAATGAGTAGCGAAGGAATGCCGAAAAACATGGCAGGAGGCCCGTTTCGTTAAGCCAGCCCTGCAGACCGCTTCTCTCACGGCTTTTTGTTCCGCGACGAAGACAGCTTCCTGTCTTGTCTGTAAATACCCCCCCGCTAACACGAATGGAGGATATCACACTGAAAGATATTTTCAAATGTTTTGCACGGGCCGGAGTTGGGCATATCCCGTTGATTCCCGTTTAGGCCGCTTTTTCATGGCGCCATCGGCAAAAAGATCCAAGAGAAGCAGAAAGCGCCTCGCGGTCCTCCAAGCGTCATTGGTTTTGATCGGGCGGGCTTCACGGCGGCGGATAAAACCGATATAATGCCGGAGGAAGGATTCCCGTGATCGATTATAAGCGACGCATCTCGGCCTTTGCCCGACGCAATGGCCTGGAGATCATCTACGCCTTCGGTAGTCGGGCGAAAGAGCTCCAAGCCAGAATCCAGGGAAAAACGCCGCATTCGAGGCATCCTCGCTCAGACCTCGATCTTGGGATCAAGCCCGTTCGGCCGCTTTCGGTCAAAGAAAAAGTCCGGATCGCTATCTTTTTTGAAGATCTCTTCGATATATTCCGGGTCGACGTGGTTTCACTTCCCGAAGCTCCCGCGAGCCTCGGCGGCGAGATCGTATCAGGCGAGCTTCTCTATGCCGCGAATGAAAAAAGCGAGGCGGATTGCCAGCTATACTATATGCGACGCGCCGCCGACCTCCTGCCTTTTGAGCGCGAGCGTGCGCGCATGATCATGGGAGCCTCGAAATGACGCCCGCGAAGGTGAACGGATCGGTCATCGTCGAAAAAACCGCCTGGATCCGCAAAATGCTCGCCGATCTCCGGGATCTCGGACTGGACGACCGGGAAGAGTTCTTGGCCGATAAACACAAACAGGCCGCCGCGGAGTCCTACCTGCGCCGGGCCTTGGAAGCCCTCTTCGACGTCGGCCGCCATATCCTAGCCAGGAAATTCGGCGCGGCGGCGGCGGAATACAAGGATATCGCCCGGATGTTGTTCGAGAAAAAAGCGCTGACCAAGAAGGAATCCGACCTCCTGCGACTCATGGCCGGCTATCGGAACCGTCTGGTTCATTTCTATCATGAGATCGGTCCGGAAGAATTGTTCGAGATCTGCGCGAAAGATTCGGCCAATATTCAAAATATCCTGAACCGTCTGATTGAGAAAGCTAAGGAACCTCGGGCCGGACAAGCCGCCACGAAGAACTCGGCGTAAACCTTGTTCAATAATGCTCCTTTCAGTTTTTCCGTTTCTCTGCCCAGCGCCCAACGTCAGTCCTCATGCGCGGCGCGGGTAGCAACGTCTCATGCAGGACTTGATTGGGTCTTTCTATAGAACCGCTTCGCCGTATCGGTCACCCGCGCGATGAATTCACTCTTGGCCTGCGTGTAGGCTACGCGATCATGCGGGTTTGCGCCGGCAAACTTCGTTTTAAGATCCCCATATTCGCGGGCAACTGATCAGCGATAATCATTATTCCCGACCGGGAATAATGATTATCGCTGATCACTCGCCGCCTTTTTTTTTATACAACGTAGGGTATTTCTTTAGAATCGCCCCGTCCTCAGACTTGAAAAGAACCCTCCTTTATAGATAATAAGGAGGGGTCTCATGCTCAAAGACATCATCAAAAAGGAAATCCAGGAAACCATAACCAGTCCGAAGTTCGTCTTCACTTTTCTAATCTGTACGGTACTCATCCTCCTTTCGGTCTTCACGGGAATCTCCACATTTAGGGCCGAGCAGAAAGAGTACTCGGCCGCAATCGCCCTCAACAAAGAAAACCTGGAAAACTCGACGGATTATGGGATATTGGCCGGCCTCGGATTTAAGCTCAACAGGCCGCCTCAGGTTCTGAGTTCGATCGTCAGCGGCGTTTCGGAAGCCGTAGGCCGGGTTACGACTGTAAATTCCGTGAGCGATCCCAACCTTATCGATTCAAAATACGAAAGCAGCCCTATCTTCTCGATCTTCGGCGCGCTCGATCTAACGTTCATTGTAAGAATCGTCCTCAGCCTCTTCGCGATCTTATTTACCTATGATGTCATCGTCGGGGAGAAAGAGCGCGGAACCCTTAAGCTGATCTTATCCAACGAAGTCCCGCGAGACCGGTTGCTCATGGGCAAGGTGGTCGGCGGCTACGTCAGCCTGATAATCTCGCTAATAATCCCCCTTATTTTGGGCATGCTCATCCTCCTCATATATCCGAATATTTCCCTATCCGGGCAAGATTGGGCCCGTATTTTGATCATGGTCCTGATGTTTTTTCTCTACCTCTCGGTTTTTTTCACTCTTGGCCTGCTAGTTTCCGCTCGGACCAGCAAGAGCTCGACCAGCTTTCTCGTCCTACTCTTCATTTGGGTGTTATTCGTCACCGTCATTCCCAAGATCTCGATATTGGCGGCGGCCCAACTCGATCCCATTCCCTCCGTCCACGAGATCACGGCCAAGAAGGATGCTTTCCTACATCAGATTCAAGAAGAGTATATCAAGCGAAACCGGGAGTGGATCGAGAAACACAGAACGGACTTGGACGAAAAAAAATACGCGGAGGATAACAAGAAAAATGCGGAAGATAATCAGCAATTGTTCCTTTCCCAAATCGAAGATAATAGCGCTTCCCTTGAGAGGGATTACCAAGCCCGCAAGCGGTCCCAGGAGAACTTGGCCATCAACCTGTCCCGTATCTCCCCCGCCTCGGCCCTTATGTTTTCGACGATGAGTCTGGCCCGGACGGGACTTGACGAACATGATCGTTTCTTGGCTTCACTTCGCGCTTACAAGTCCATTTTCGCAAAATGGATAAGCGCCAAACGCCAGAAAAATAGCAGATATTCCTTATACAGCGTAGACCGGCCCAAGATCGATTTGTCCGATATGCCCCAACTCAAATTCGAACCGGAGTCGCTAGGCAATTCGCTGGCCCGAACCCTGCCCGATATCGGGCTAATGTTCGCCATGATCATCGTCTTTTTTGCCGGAGCTTACGTCTCCTTCCTGAAATACGACGTCCGCTGAGGCAAACAATACCGCGCCTTTCGCGGAAAAAAATCTGATAGGACAATATCCTTTAACTGGAAGGATTTTCGATGGCCCCGTTTTTCTAACTCCCGTTGATACGGCCATTTTCACCCCTTAAGTGGAGCTTATTTCTATAAGCTCTTAGTCTATCGATAAATCCGTAAGGGTAACTCACTCTTGACATACCGTGCTCTACTGTACTATATAAGTATAGCAGTGAGCAAACTAGAAATGCCTCTCCAAATCACAATCGACGCTAGGTCCGCTGTTCCGGCTTATGCGCAAATCAAGCGGGCAATCAAGCTGGCCATCCTATCCGGGCGCCTTAAAGACGGAGAGCAACTCATAACTCTTAGAGAAATGGCCCTTAAGCTTATGGTTAATCCCAACACGATCATCAAAGTCTATGGACAACTCGAAAACGAAGGTTTCATTTATTCACGGCCTGGAGCTGGATATTACGTCAGGCTCGACCCAGCAAAATTTAGTCAAAGCAAGCATGAACTTTTCAGGGAGGTTTCGCAGGACTATATTTCTAAAGCCTTGCAGCTTGGTTACTCAACCGAACAAATGCTCCGGGAGGTCGCTGCGTTAACGAATGTTGGCATCCCAACCGCCAAGAAAAAGGATCACAGAAATGATTGAAGTTAGAGGGCTGTCCTTTAGCTATGGAAAGACAAAGGTTTTCAGGAACTTCGACCTCACTATTCCCGAAGGTCAAGTCTGTCTTGTCACCGGTATCAACGGCGTCGGCAAAAGCACGCTTTTGCGGCTCATGGCCGGTGTCCTGAAGCCGGATAAAGGCGAAATCCGATACGATGCCAGATTAGGTGCCGATCCCCGGCGAAAGCTCGGTTTCGTCTCGGATGCTTTGAGCCTTTATGAAAGTATGCCTGTCGCAGAGGCCATCGGATTTCATAAGTCTGTCTATGGTCTTTCCTCATTTGATGATTCACTCGTCCGACACACGAAAATCGGCTATAGCCAAAAGGTTCGGGAGCTTTCGGTTGGCCAGAGAACCATCCTTCATCTGAGCCTCATTCTTTCCTTGGAACCCGCGGTCCTGTTGGTCGATGAGATCATCCACTCGATTGATGCATATCTGAGAAGAATATTCCTTGAGCAGATCGTTCAGATCCTCTCCAAGCGCCGTTTGACGGTCGTTATGGTCAATGTGAATTTCCACGACATCGAACACCTGATCGAACGAGTTATTCTCTTGAAATCGGGCGAAATCACCGTCGATGAGAATATCGAAGACCTCAAGGCCAAGGTGAAAAAGATCATTGCTCGAAACCGACCAGACTCTTTGAACATTCTTTCCCGAATTGACTACCTAGATCACTCCGAGTTTTTCGTCTACCCTTTTAATGACCGTCTCCGAGAGACAATCGAAGGTGACATATTCGATCTCAATTTGACGGAAATCGTCTCTGCCTTTATAGGAGGCGAATATGCTTAGAAAAGAAATCAGGGATGCCCTAAAAAGGTTCGTCGAGAGCCTGGCGGTGCTTGTCACTATTCCCTTAATGTACATAGGAGACAAGCTGGTTATGAAAACGGGTCTTGACTATGCCGGCCTTATCGATACAGGGTTCGTTATTACGTTAGTGATATGCGCCGTCTATGCTGGGGGGACGGTCTTTCAATCCGAGAGAAAAGACCGGGCGCTCGAGTACTTGTTCTCTCTCCCGCTGACCCGAAGGAAAATCATCTTAGCAAAGATCTTGCCTCGTCTCGGGCTACTTTTAATTTTGTGCGGAGCCGCGACTATTGTTGTTGGCCACAGTTTTCAGGCTGAAACCGGGCTTACCGTTCTTGTCCTTTTCTTCAGCTCTTTGTTCTTAAGCATCGGAGTTTTGTCTATTATTATCAACCTGTTCGGTGTCATGCTCATGTGCCTCATCTTTTCCCTGGGAGGGCATGTCTTCGGCTACCTCCTTTTAAAGCTCGGGGGCAACTTCGCAAGTCACCTAAGCCCGTTGGTCGCACAATTTGTCTCCGCCGCAGTCCTTCTCGTTCCATTTGGTATAGCCTTCTGGTTAACCTTCAAGAAAATGGACGCCAGGCCACTCAAGCTTCAGATGAGGACATACTATTCCATTACACTGCCGGCCTTATTTGTTCTTGTTTCGTTTATCGTCCTGTTCTTCAGGAAATCAATGACTAGATTCTAAGACCAAATTTCTCATTAGAATTTTTCAACTATTCCATTTGCACGGCCTTGGCCTTGCGCCGGTCTTTGGTCCCGCTAGGACTAAATTTTAGGGAGAAGAACTGTGCTTAAAACTATAGTTAAAATGGCGATCCTGGAGACGATCACCAGCGCAAAGTTCGTCTTCACTTTTCTTCTCTGCGCCGTTCTCATCCTTCTGTCGGTTTATTCAGGCATCATCACTTATAGCGCCGATCAAAAGGAAAATACGGGGGCTGTAGCCCTTAACAAGAAGAATCTGGAGAGCCAGCCCAACTTTGCGGCCCTAGCCGGCTATGGCCTTAAAATCAATCGGCCGCGCCATGTCCTGAGCGTGATCGCCAGCGGGGTGGACGACGCCGTAGGACGGGTGGCGACTGTCAACCTCTCGTACGACCCCAATCTTGTCGATTCGAAGTACGAGAGCAATCCCGTCTTTTCCGTCTTTGGCGCCCTCGATCTAACCTTCATCGTCAAGATTATCCTCAGTCTCTTCGCCATTCTTTTCACCCACGATGCCATCGTCGGCGAGAAAGAACGGGGAACGCTCAAACTAATCTTGTCCAACAAGGTCCCACGCGATAAGGTGATCCTGGGAAAACTCATCGGCGGCTATATCAGCCTAGTCATCCCCCTCATTGTCCCCCTCATCCTGAGCCTGCTAATCTTCCTCGTCACCCCGAACATATCTCTCTCCGGACAGGATTGGGGCCGGCTCCTCTTCATGTTCCTTATCTTCTTCCTTTACCTCTCGGTCTTTTTCACCCTCGGCCTCTTCATCTCGGCTCGGACAAAAAAAAGTTCGACCAGCTTTCTGATCCTCCTTTTTATCTGGGTGATCTTCGTCACCATCATCCCCAAGATCTCGATCCTGGCCGCAGCTCAGCTCAAGCCCATCCCTTCGGTCCACGAAATCACAGCCAAGAAGGACGCCTTCCTCCAACAGATTCAGGGTGGTGTACAAAAAGCGGGCCGGGACTGGTACATAGCCAATACCCCCAAGCCGGGCGATGACCTGAAGGTTTACGAGGAAAAGGCCCACAAATGGCTGGAAGATTTCCAGCAAGAGGTGACGAGGAAAATTGACGAGAACAACTCCGCCCTAGAGCGCGACTACCAGGCCAAAAAGCGGGCCCAAGTGGACTTGGCCATCAATATCTCACGAATCTCGCCCGCCTCGGCCCTAACCTTCTCGACGATGAGCCTGGCCCGGACCGGCCTGGATGAGCATGAGCAATATCTGGCTTCGATTCGGGCTTACAAGCGTATTTTCTCAAAATGGGCCAGCGCCAAGATGATGAAGAACATGGACTTACGGTCGGGCGATATGGGCAACAAGGTCGTGCTGGACGACATGCCCAAGTACGAATTTGACCAGGAGACCCTGGCCGATTCGCTGGCCCGAACTCTGCCCGATATCGGGTTGATGGTCGTTTTAATCATCGTCTTTTTTGCCGGAGCCTACGTCTCTTTCCTGAAATACGACGTCCGCTGATCCGAATTTCGTGTTTGCCGCCAGCTTCGGGTGTTACTCGGAATTCAGGTGACGCGATCCCAATTCAAGAGAATTGGGTCATATCACCGAATTCCGGCGTCCGTCCTATGGGCAATAATAGATAATGTTACATTACTTGACATTATCATTACTTTCCATTATTTTATGCTTGGGAGGCTGAAATGCTCTGCAAAAGAACCTATAAAAATCAGATCACTCTTCCGAAAAAAGTGATGGAAAAGTTCGATGGCGTGGAATATTTCGAAGCGGATATTCGCGAGGGGAAAATAGTCCTCGAACCCATGAAGATCACTTCCCTGAACAATACCGTCCTTGAGCGAAGCCGGAAAAAGGTCGCGGCCTTGGGATTGACGGAGCAGGACATCGAGGACGCCGTCGCTTGGGCAAGAAAAAAGTAACCGGTTCCTCAAAACCGGGATATCGCAACAAATCCGCCAAGCCCCGGGTGGTTCTTGACACGAACGTCCTCGTCTCCGCCTTGCTGTTTTACGGGCCGCCAAACAGACTGGTGGCTCTGTGGCAAGAGGGCCGGATCATTCTTTTAGTTTCCAGAGAAGTCCTTGTCGAATACCTACGAGTCCTTTCCTATCCGAAATTCGGGTTGACCCAAGAGGAGATCAAGGAGCTCATCGCGGAGAACGTCCTGTCCTATGCGGAAACGGTGACCGTCGGTTCGCATCCCCCGGTCATCAGCGAAGACCCCGCCGATGATAAGTTCCTCTTTCTAGCCGACGACGGCCAGGTCGGCCAAATCGTATCCGGAGACAAACACCTACTCTCCCTGGAGGAGTATCGGGGAATCAAGATCCTGTCGGTCCGGAGCTTTCTGGAGATATTTTAGCGGGTTGCGGAATCGGAATTCAGGTGACACGATCCCAATTCAAGAGAATTGGGTCATGTCACCGAATTCCGGCTTCGGTATCCTAATCAATCTCGCCTCTTCAGTAATCCCTGATGATCACCGTCTGGATGGCGAAGGGCATGAGCGGCACGTAGATCGACGTCGGGACCACGGTCCGAGCGTTGCCCGGCCCCTCCGCGACGTCGGCCACGGAAAACGTCAGGGTCTCAGATTTGAAGAGCGGGCTTGTGACCTTCACCTCCGTCTCGATCCCGGCGATCTCCCGGAGCCGGAGGACGATCCCGTTCCCGTCCTCGGCCGTCTTCACCGCCTGAATGATAACGTTCGGCTTGTCCAGGCTGAACAGGCTCGCCCCGGCCGCGGGGAGCGGACCGGCGTTCTTCGCCGGCAGCCAGGCCGCGACGAGGGGCGTATGGACTTCCCACCCGAAGCGGGTGGAGGCAACCAAGTCCTCGCCGCCCGGCCGGGACGTGATGGCGTACCGGAAGACGAACGGCCCGCCCTGGCCGGCCTTGAAGTTCGTGTGCCAATAGTTGTTCATCGCGTAGGAATAGAGGGCGGTGTTCGTCATCGGCAGCTTTTTTAGCCATTTCCCGGTGTTGATGTCGCCGAACTCGACGAGCGGCGCCTCGATCGGCGACCAGACGACGGTCTGCTTGGGACCGGCGATCTCGACCCAGTGCTGGATGGAATGCCAGTCGCGCGTCGTCCCGGGCAGCTGCTCCGTTTCCGGGGCCATCGTCCCGTCGGCGATCTCGAAGCGGAGCTTCCCGGCCTCCACGCCGAAGGGGAAGGCGAAATAGAGCCCCTCGGCCTCGCGCGTCTCGTCCTTCTTCAGGCGATTGACGATGTCGATCCGCTTCAGGCCGTCATAGAGGATGATCTCCTGCTGGATGTCGGGACAGGGCTTGGCCGTGGACTTGATCACGAGGCTCGAGGCGACCGGCCCCGACAGTCCCGGGCCGGCCGTGGCCGCGGCGGGGCTGACGCGGACGAATTCCGCGGGCTTGGCCATGTTGTTCACGGCGTCGCGGCCGCCGACGGGATTTTCGTAGATGTATTGGTTCAGCCTCGCCCGCGCCTTGGCGTCCACGAGCTCCCGGCCGGTCTCCTTGTCGACGACGCTCGAGAGGCCGCCCGTGACTGGGTCCGCCGTGACGCGGTAGTACCGGTTCTCGAGGACGTTGCCCGCCGCCTTCGGCATCGCGGGCACGTCCATGGGCGCCATCTCCGGGACGATCGTATAGACTGCGTATCCGAAGGCGGGCACGCCCGCCGCGAGGAACATCAGGGTGGATTTGTCCGGCCGCTGATAGCCGATCTCGAATCCCGACCGCTTGTCGAACAACTTGAACTTGGCTTCCTTGGCCTGGAGTTCGGCCGGGAGCGCGATCCGGACGACGTCCGTCCGCTCCCAGGACAGCGGGTTGAAGACCGCGACGGCGCGCGCTTCGGGGGAGGTGATGGCTCGCAGGAGGGCCTGTTGGCTCCGGGCGAGAACGGTTTTGGCGATCTCTCTCGCGCCGTAAGCGAACCCCGACTTGACGGCCCATTGGCTCCGGGCGAATTCGGAGTCGGGATCGCTGATAGAATTCCAGGCCCCCCAGGTATGCTCGTCGTACAGGGTCGTGTTCTCGTAGGCCTCGCGGATCTCGGCCGTCGGATAGACGAACGTCTTGTCGGCGAGCTTGGCCGCCACGGCCAGCTTTTCGGCCGTGAGGATGTCGCCGTGGGCCAGGCGGTTCAGGCCGGTCTCGAACGCGGTTGACCCGACACCGTCCGTCCAGTAGTCGGGCCAGCCGAGCTTGTACGTCGGGATCGCCTTGGCATATTTCTTCTCGAGGGCGCCGAAGAACTCGCTCATTGTCGCCAGCCTCAGCTTCGGATAGGCCCAATGCGAATTCCACTCCCGGACGCGGTCCGAGAGCTCCTTCTTGGGCGGACAATTGTCGGTGACGTAGCCGCTGATGTGGAACCCGATCAGGTCATAGGGGTAGTCGCCGCGCTTCTCGAGCCCGGCGAGGTAGCCCGTGACCTTGGGGAAGCTCTTGTCATAGCCCTCGTGGAGGAGGAGGTCGTAGTTCGAGAACAGATAGTGTTCGCCGTTCCAAAGGAGGATCTTGGCCCCGTCCACGGACTGCCAATAGAACGGGTTCGGGCGGCGCAGGGGCGCCCGCGACCGGTCCTCGTTGATCCCGGTCGTGAAATACTTCACGCCCATCTGGCTGAAGATCTGGGGCAGCGCCCAGCTGAAGCCGGTCACGTCGTTGTTCATGGCCGCTTGGACGTTGAAGCCGTTCGCCCGGGAGACCACTTTGGCGTAAGCCGATGCCCGGATGAGCTCCTCGTGGGAGAAGCCGTCGGACATGTTGAGATAGTTGGCCGAAAGCTCGACCCGGCCCGACTTGAGCAGGTCCAGGAGCTCCTGGACCTTGTCGGCCGGACGAGAGCGGAGGTAATTCTGGAAGATCATCGAGGCCTCGATATTCCAGCGGAAGCGGGCCTCGTCGGGATACGCGTCGGTCGCCCGGCAGAAGTCGATGACCGAATCGAGGTATTCGAGGTGGTTTTTCAGGACGCGCGTCTGGAGCTCCGTATAGCCGATGTCGGTATGGGAATGGGGCATGAGGTAGAGCGTCCACTTCCGCTCGGGCGCGAGCGCGACGTCGCGCCGGACCGTCGTCTCGCCCGCTTTCAGCACGAAACCGAACTTGGCCGCGCTGGTGATTTCGGGCACGAAGGTCTGAACGACGGATTTTCCGGCGGGAATCGAATCGAGGGGAACCGTGAGGGGCTTCTTGGGGAACGCGATCTGGAGCTGGCCGGCCGTCGCTTCGCCGGGGTTGTCGATCAGGATGTCCAGTCTCTGCTTGAGCGTGCCGTTCTCCTCGACGAAGAAGAACGTCGGCTGGATCTCGAAGCTCAGTTTCGCCGGTGGAACCGCGGGATGGGCCGCCGCGGCCGCGGTCCAGAACAAAACGAGGAGAAGGGCCGTCCGGGCCCGGGATTTCGGATACGCCATGCATCTTCCTCCTAATCAGTGTTCAGCTTTCTCCAATCTAGCACAAAACGCCGGCGGTGGGGAGGCGCGCCGGCGCGGACTACCGGGCCGAACGCGCATCATGTATAATTCCCCCCAAGGACCGGGCCAAAGAGCCCGAAACAAGAGCGGCCTGATCGTGAAGATCGAATATTGACGGGGACGCAAGGGGGACATCGTGAAAAAGCTCAAGATCTTCGGCGGCGGGCTCCTGGCCCTCCTCATTCTGGCCTTCATCGGCGCGCTGATCTACGCCGGACACATCGCCCGCAAGGGGCTCCCCGATTACACGACCGACGTCAAGCTCAAGAACATGACCGACGAGGTCGTCGTCTACCGGGACGCCTACGCCGTCCCCCATCTTTTCGCCAAGACCGAGGACGACCTCTACCGGGCCACGGGCTACGTCATGGCCCAGGACCGCCTCTGGCAGATGGACCTCATCCGGCGGGCGACGTCGGGGCGGCTGGCGGAGATCTTCGGCGAGGGCCTGGTCGACGCGGACCTGCTCATGCGCGCGGTCCGAATTCCCGAGAAGTCCCGCCGCGTCCTGGCCGCGTCCGACCCGGCGATGGTTAAATCGCTGGCCGCTTTCGCCGACGGCGTCAATCAATACATAGAATCCCACCGAACCCGGCTCCCCCTGGAGTTCACCCTCCTCAACTACGTCCCCGAACCCTGGGCCCCCGAGCATTCGCTCAATCTCATCGGCTACATCGCTTGGATGGGGTCCGATCGCATCGGCATCGAGGGATTTTTCTACCGGGCCGGGCGGTTGCTGGGCTTCGATTCGCAAGCCTACCGCGAGCTCCTTCCCGACCCCGCCAGCACCAAGACGGTCATCCATCCCGACTTCAAGCTCCCCCCCACCAAGCTCCCGCTCGCCGCCTGGCTCGGCCAGAAGAACAGCGCGCTCGCGGAGCTCGGCCTTGCGCCGTCCGCGGCCAGCAACAACTGGGCCGTGTCCGGGGACCGGAGCGAGACGGGCAAGCCTCTCGTAGCCAACGACATGCATCTCGATCTTTTTCTGCCCGGGATCTGGTACCAGATGCACCAGGTGGTCGAAGGCAAGCTCGACGTCACCGGAGTCGCGTTCGCGGGGAGTCCGACCGTGGTCGCCGGCCACAACGGCCGCATCGCCTGGGGCATGACCTTCGTCCACCAGGACGCCATGGATTTCTATAAGGAGACGATCAATCCCCGAAATCCGCTCGAATACCGCTTCAACGACGCCTGGAGGTCCCTCGAGGTCCGGCCGGAGTCCATCCGGGTGAAAGGCGGGAAGATCGTCGTCCGCGAGATCAGGTATACCCACCGCGGCCCCATCGTTTCCGACGAGAAGGACTTCGGAAAGGGCGAAGCCGTCTCCATGCGCTGGCTGGGAATGGACGACAGCAACGAGATGCGGGCCGTGACCAAACTGAACCGCGCCGGGAACTGGAACGAATTCTGCGGCGCCGCCCGGGATTTGGTGGCCGTGGGGGTCAACGTCGTCTACGGCGACGTCGACGGCAACATCGGGATGTACACCTGCGCCGGCGTTCCCATCCGGACTAAGGGCGACGGTCTGGCCGTCGCCCCCGGCGAGACGGACGAATACGACTGGAAGGGGCTCGTGCCGTTCGAGGAGCTCCCCCATTCCACCAACCCGCCCGACGGCGCGGTGTCGTCGGCCAACAACAAGCCCGCCGACGAAACATATCCCTATTTGATCGGGCATTCCTTCGATCCCAACCGTATCGAGCGCATCCGGCAGATGCTCGCCGAGAAGCCGAAGTTCTCGGTCGAGGACTTCGCCCGGATGCAGGCCGACATCAAGTCCGTGCGGGCCGAGAAGATGGCCGCCCTCCTCGTCCCCGAGCTTCTCCGCATGACCGACCTGGCGCCGGAGGAGAAAGCGGCCCTCGACCTCCTCAAGGCCTGGGATTTCCGCTACACGGCCGACGGCGCCGCGCCGCTCATTTTCGAAAGGCTTTATCAGCGGCTGGCCCGGGACATCACGGAAGACGAGCTCGGGCCGGAGCTCGCGGACGATTTCCTGGCCACCGCGTCCGGGGATTTCATGGCGGGCATCCTGGAGCGGCCGGATTCGGTCTGGTGGGACGATGTCCGGACGAAGGACAAACGCGAGAGCGCCTCCGAGATCCTGCGCCGGAGCTTCGGGCTGGCCGTCGCATCGCTCGAAAACGATTTCGGCGGGGACGCCCGGGTCTGGTCCTGGGGACAGGCCCACAGCCTGACCTTGAAGCACCCCTTGTCGCATGTGCGGCTGCTCGAGAAGGCCTTCCGCCTGAACCGGGGCCCGTTCAAGCTCGGCGGCAACTTCGATACGGTCAATGCGTTTTCGTACCCTCGAAGCCGGCCCTTCCAGGTGACGGCCGGCCCCTCCCAGCGCCATATTTTCGACACGGCCGACTGGAACCGGTCGCTTTCGATCCTCCCGACGGGCGAATGCGGCGTTCCCGCCAGCCCGCATTACGGCGACCAAGCGAAGCTCTACATCGAGGACAAGTACCATCCCGATTACGTCGACCGCGCTCTGATCGAAAAATCGGCGAAATACAGGATGCGGATCGGGAAAGCGGAAACCCCATGAAGACCATCGGATTGATCGGCGGAATGAGCTGGGAATCGTCTCTCGAATACTATCGCCTCGTCAACGAGCGGGTGAAGGAAAGGCTCGGCGGCTTCCATTCGGCCGAGTGTGTCCTCTATTCCGTCGATTTCGCGGACATTGAACGGATGCAGGACCGGGGAGACTGGGACGCGGCGGCGCACCGGCTCGGCCGGGCGGCCCTCGCTTTGGAGAGCGCCGGGGCGGATTTCGCTCTTCTGTGCACCAACACGATGCATAAAGTCTTTGACGCGATCCAGGGGAAGATCCGAATCCCGCTGCTCCATATCGCCGAGGTGACCGCCCGGGAAATCCGGGCCCGCGGGATCACGCGCGTCGGACTGCTCGGCACACGGTTCACCATGGAGCAGGAGTTCTACAAGGGGAAGCTGTCGTCGGAATACGGGATCGAGGTCCTCGTCCCCGATTCCGCGGAGCGGGATGCCGTCCACGCGATCATCTACAACGAGCTCTGCCTGGGGCGGGTGAAACCGACGTCCCGGGAGATCTACGGAGCCGTCATTCATCGTCTGGTCCGCGAGGGCGCGCAGGGCATCATCCTCGGCTGCACGGAGATCCCCCTCCTCGTTTCCCAGAAGGACTTCGAGATCCCGCTCTTCGATACCACGGCCCTGCATGCCCGGGCCGCCGCGGACCTCGCCCTTCTAGAGTAGCTCCGGCATCTGCACGCCAAAGGCATTGCGGCCCAAAAAAAACGACAACCTCCGCGATCTAAGCGGAAAGTCCGGGCTCACCCCGATGGATATCGCGGCCATCATCCGCGATTGAATCGGAGGAATTCCGGTTCGCGATTTGTCGGCGCCGATCTTTGAACCCGGGGACCCATAGAGCCGCCGAGGCACCTTGCCCTCTGATAATGACGAGACTCGCCTATTCGGCTCAAACGACGATTTCGGGGCGCCGAACCGCTCATGCCGGTTCAGCGGGGACTTGACAGGCGCCTTTCCCCAGATTATATTATTGGCATATGCCAATATTGGATCAACTGATCAGGCGTCCGAGAATCCTGATCGTAACTGAAGGAGAAAGGTCCTCGGCGTCCGGAGGCGCCGGGTTCTATCGGTGAGAAATGGCCCGGCCGCTTAAATGCCGACGGATCGGCGGACCCCCTCAGGCGGATTACTTCAAGCCGAGAGGAGTGTCCCTGGCGGATTTGCCGGAAGTGCACCTCACGATGGACGAGTTTGAGGCCGTTCGCTTGGCGGATCTTCTCGGCTTGTACCAGGAGGAGGCGGCCAAGCGGATGGACGTTTCACGGCAAACCTTCGGCAATATCATCGAATCCGCGCGAAAAAAAATCGCGGATGCGATCGTGAACGCCAAGGCTTTGAAAATCGAAGGAGGCGTCGTCAAAATGAGGCAACGGCTTTTTTTGTGCGCCGATTGCCGCCACGATTGGAGCCCAGCCTTCGGTTCGGGCCGGCCGCCGGAATGCCCCAAATGCCGGAGTCGGAATTTCCAGCGGGCTCCTCGGGATGGAGGATGGGTCGGCGGGGACGGATGCGGCAAAGGATGTAAATCTTTATTGAGGAGAAGTCGATGATATTATGTATTCCAACAACAACAAAAGACGGCCAAGGCGCTATGGTCCATGAGCATTTCGGAAGCGCGCCTTTTTTCACGGTGTTTGATGCCGAGGTGAAGGCTTGGGAGGTCATCGATAATTCCCATGAGCATCATGCTCACGGAATGTGCCAGCCCCTGGCGTCCTTAGCCGGACGAAACATCGACGTGGTCGTTTGCGGAGGCATGGGCGCCCGGGCCGTTCAAAAATTCAACGAAGCCGGCATCAAGGTTTATCGGGCTGTTCCGGGAACGGTTTCGGATATCGCCCGCATGTTCTCTGAAGGCGCCCTCGAAGAGATCACTCTCGCAGGCTCCTGCGCCCATCACACCTGCCGCTGATCGCCGGATCGCCCCGTGTCGGAAGGGATGTGGTCCAGAACGCCAGGAGATAAAGTGTATCTTTTATCCGGTCATCCCATACCGCTTGGCAGCAAAGACACGATCTGGGTAACAAGTATCGGAGGATAATTACTGTGCAAGCGGTCACAACGAATTCCGGCGTGGATATCCGCGCTTGATGACATCAGCCGTGAACGGCCCCGACATCGCCTCCGCGTCGGTTGCCGACACTCTCGCGGCGCTCCACGTGGACCCCGAGACGGGGCTTACGCGCGATGAGGCTGACGCCCGCCTGAAGGTGCACGGCCCCAATGAAGTGGCCGAACAAAAAGGGCGCCCGTTCCTCCGGTTCCTCGGAAAATTCTGGGGTTTATCGGCCTGGATGCTCGAGCTGATCATGGTTCTGTCGGCGGTGCTTCGGAAATACTCCGATCTTGCCGTGGTGAGCGGACTGCTGGTCGTCAACGCCGTGTTGAGCTTTGCCCAGGAGCACCGGGCCGCCGGCGTCGTCGAGAGTCTGCGGCGACGGCTGCAGATCAGCGTGCGCGTAATGCGCGATGCGGGTTGGCGGATCATCCCCGCCCGGGAACTGGTCCCCGGCGATATCGTCCGCCTCCGCCCGGGCGACATCATCCCGGCGGACCTGAAACTCTTGAGCGGAGCCTTGAGTATTGACCAGTCCGCCCTGACCGGCGAATCGACCGACGTCGACAAGGCGCCCGGCGGAGTGCTCTCGTCGGGGTCCGTCGTCCGTCAAGGGGAAGGCAACGGCGTGGTGATCCTGACGGGGGCGCAGACCTACTTTGGCCGGACCACCGAGCTCGTCCAGCTCGCGCGCCCCAAGCTCCATATCGAAGCGGTGGTGGCCAAGCTCGTCCGCTGGCTCTTCGTCATCGTCGGCGCCCTGCTGGGGATCGTGGTCGTGATGTCCCTGATCCGCGGGGCGTCGCTTATCGAGATGATCCCGCTCTTGCTTGTCCTGCTGATGAGCGCGGTGCCGGTGGCCCTCCCGGTGATGTTCACGGTCAGCATGGCCGTCGGCGCAAAGGAGTTGGCGAAGCGAGGCGTGCTGGTCACGCGCCTCAGCGCGGCCGAGGATGCCGCCACGATGGACGTGCTCTGCGTGGACAAGACGGGCACGATTACGATGAACCAACTGGCGATCATGGGCGTGATCCCGCTCGAGGGCTGGACGGAATCCGACGTGCTTTTCGCGGGAGGACTTGCGTCACAAGAGGCCAACCAGGATCCGATCGACCTGGCCTTTCTGGCCGCGGCGCGAGAGCGTCGCCTGCTCGACGCTGGCCCCGCGGTCACGAACATCTCCTTCAAGCCGTTCGATCCGCAAAGCCGGCGGACGGAAGCCGTGGTTGAACAGAACGGAAAGCGTCTACGGGTCATGAAAGGAGCTGTGCGGGCCGTGGCGCAGGCCTGCGGTCTCCAGCCTCCGGCGATCAAGGCGCTCGAGGCTCGTGTCGGCGAGGCCGCGTTCAAGGGATACCGGGTGCTGGCGGTGGCGCGCGGACCTGAGACGGACGTCCCCGAATTAGTCGGCTTGGTGACGCTGTCCGATCCGCCTCGGCCGGAGGCCAAACAGCTGATCGCCGCGCTCCGCGACCTTGGAGTCGGGGTGAAGATGCTCACGGGAGACGCGCTTCCGGTTGCGCGCGAGATCGCTCAAGCGGTCGGGTTGGCCAACATTCGTCGCGTGGCGGATTTGAAGGCTGCCGACCCTCAGGCCGGTCACGAGGTGGTCGACCTGTTGGCGGACGTCGATGGGTTCGCCGAGGTGTACCCGGAGGACAAGTACATCGTGGTGCAGCGCCTTCAAGCCGCGGGGCACGTTACCGGCATGACGGGTGACGGCGTCAATGATGCGCCCGCCCTGCGCCAGGCCGAAGTGGGCATCGCCGTCAACACCGCCACCGACGTGGCCAAAGGGGCCGCGAGTGTCGTCCTGACCGAAGCCGGACTCACGAACATCGTAGCCTTGGTCGAGCAGGGGCGAACCATCTATCAGCGCGTTTTAACATGGATCATCAACAAGGTCAGCCGGACGATCCTGAAGGCCGCCTTCGTGGCTATCGCTTTTCTCGTCACGGGGAAGTTCGTCGTCTCCGCTTTTGTCATGCTGCTGCTTGTCTTCCTGACGGACTTCGCAAAGATCGCCCTGGCCACCGACCACGTTCGACCGTCCCGGAAGCCGGAGACCTGGAACATCGGGGGCTTCCTGACGGTGTCCGTGGTGCTGGGCGTGGCGATGGTCATGGAGGCCCTCGTCCTCTTGTTTATCAGCTGGTCACGCTTCGATTTAGCGTTCAACGACAATGCCCTCTATACCTTCAGCTTCTTGACCTTGCTTTATTTTGCCGCGTTCTCCATCGTATCCGCGAGAGAACGCCTGCGGTTCTGGGCGTCGAGGCCCAGTAAAACCCTCGTGATCGCTCTCGCGATGGACGTGCTCGCAGGCACCATCCTGACGCGCCTGGGTCTCCCGGGTCTCATGCCCTTACCGTGGGGACAGACGTTTGCGATATTCGCCTATTCCATGATCGCCTGCCTTGGCCTGAACGATACCCTCAAGGTCGCGATGATCAAACGGCTCGTTCTCAAGACATCTGACACCACATCATGAGTAAGGATAAAATATTTCGCGACATCGAGCGTCTGCGTGATCCCCGGCGCCTGGCCTTATTGGAAACCGAACGGGCCGTATCCTTAAGCCTTCAAGGACATCAAATAAATCGGGTCCTCGACATTGGAACAGGCACCGGCGTTTTCGCCGAAGTCTTCGTCCGCCTGGGTTTGAAGGTGACCGGAATCGACTTTCAAGAGCCGATGCTCGAATCCGCGCGAAGATTCGTTCCGAAGGCTCATTTTCAGATTGCCGACTCTAAGGCCCTTCCGTTCGGCGATGATTCCTTTGACTTATGTTTTTTAGGTCTTGTCCTCCATGAAGCAGGACGCCCACTTCGGACCCTTCAGGAAGCTCGCCGTGTATGTAAGATGAGGACAGCCGTGCTGGAATGGTCCTATGCGGAACAGAATTTTGGCCCTTCGCTAAAAGATCGATTGAATTCAGACGAAGTTCTTCGCATGGGGAATTCCTCCGGCTTTTCTCAAATAAAGACGATTCCCCTGGAACACTTGGTTCTTTATATCCTGGAAAAATAAAAATGAAATTCCCCTCCTCCCCTCGCCCGTCGGATTTTGCCCCCGCTATGTCCCCTTCAGAATCTCGATAAAGAAGAAAAGCGGTAACGCCGCTCCGCATCAATTATAAGCTTCCATGACGGCTCGGTCCTCGGCAAAAAGCTCGGCCGCCAGGTCTTCCATATGGGCGTCCTTCCAGAAAGGAAGCTTCTCGTGGACGGACATGTATTTGAGCGGGATGGGGTGGGTCCCGACGACGACCGGAAGTCCGTAGCGCGTTTCGATGAATGTCTTGAATTCTTTGATGCGGGGACAGGGCGGATATCCGACGATTAGGCCGGTCGCCAGATGGATGACCTGGGCGCCGTTCTTCTTCATTTCCTCGGGAACGGATTCGATGTTCCCTCCGGGACAGCCCCCGCAATACGAGAAGCCGACGATCTCGACCGGGTCCTCTTTCGGATAGCGGGCGAAGGCGCCGGCCCGCTCCCTCAAGGCCCGAAAACATTTGCCTCCGCCACAGCTCTGATACCGAGCGCAGATAATGATCCCGAGTCGCGTCATGAAATGACCTCCTTCGGACAGCCTCGAGGGAATTTCCCTCCCATCCATCACTCTCGCTTCCCACCTAGATGAAAAAGAATTATAATATTAATGGAAATAATTACCATTATCATTAAATGCAAATTCGGGATCCCGGGGGTCCCATCCATGGTCAATCCAGGAGGAAGCCCATGACCATTGTATCACCCGACGGAAAGGTCGTCGATGTCAACGAAGAAGGCTTCATGAACCGGCCCGAGGAATGGGACCGGATCGTGGCCGCGGCCTTGGCCAAGGACCAGGAGGGAATCGAGAGCCTTTCCGAGGAACACTGGATAGTCATCGAGTTCATCCGCAGGTACTATCTCGAACACGGCAACGCGCCCATGGTTCGGAATCTCTGCCAGTCGACCCACTCCACGCTCCGCAGGATCTATGAGCTGTTCCCATCCGGGCCGGCCAAAGGGGCCTGCAAACTCGCCGGGCTGCCCAAGCCCGACGGATGCGTTTGAAAGAGAACGCTGCGTGAATCTCCTTCGGTGGTCCGTCCTCGCGGCGGGCGCGGCTTCCCTGACAGCCTTGGCCGTGCGTGCCCGATGGGCGGCGGCGTTCGGGGGTCCCGAAACGTGCGCACCGGCGCGGGGAAGCGCCCGGCGGGGCATCGCTTATGCCCTGGGCAGAGGGCTTCTCCCCTGGGAAAAGGAGAGCGCCCGGCGCCATCTCGCATCTTATTTGGCCGGAATTCTCTACCACGCCGGCATCTTCTGTGCCTTCGCCGTTCTCGCGGCGCTGGCCGTCGGCTTTTCCCTTCCGCACCTGATCGTCCTCCTCCTCCGCCTCGGCTTGGCGACGGGCCTCGTCTCGGGGGTCGGTCTCCTGGGCAAGCGCGCCGCCTTGCCCCTCTCCCGCGCCTTAAGCCGGCTCGATGATTACGCGGCCAACCTATTGGTGGACCTGTTCCTGGCGTTCGCTCTGGCAGCCTCCCTCGACGTCCGCGCGGCCGTTCCCTTCATGGCCCTGTCGGTGATTCTGCTTCTCTATATCCCCATGGGAAAAATCCGCCACTGCCTTTTCTTCTTCCGCTCCCGGATCCATTTCGGCCGGTTGCTGGGAAGACGGGGCGTCTTACCGCCTGGAGCGGCGTCGGCGAGCTGAGTCATGGCAGAAACGCCGACGCGAAAACGATCCTGGGCGGAGCGGCTGGGCGATCTTCCTCCCCAAGACCTCAAGACGGCCATCCAAACCTTGGCCGACATCATCGACGCGCCATCCGCCGACGGGCTGGAATCCTGCGTCCGGTGCGGACTTTGCGCTGAATCCTGCCATTACTTTCTCGACGACCGGGACCTGCGTTCCATCCCCGCCTACAAACTGAACCTGATCATCCGGGTCTTCCGCCGTCAGATCGCCGGCTCCGGCCGTCCCCGCCGCCTCGCTCCGGGCCTGGACGCTGCGACAATCCGGGAATGGGCGGACGCTCTCTACGGCCGCTGCACGCTCTGCGGACGCTGCATGATCAATTGCACGATGGGCATTCAAATCCCGGCGATCATCCGCAAAGGGCGGGCCGTCCTCGCTTCGCTCGGCCTCGTTCCCGACGGCCTCGACTCCACGGTGGCCACGGCTCGGGAGACGGGCAACAACATGGGCATCACCCGGGAGGACTGGGTCGAAACGGCGGCCTGGCTGGAGGACGACCTCCGCGCCGAGACGGGCGATCCCCGGATCCGCATGCCTATGGACGCGGCGGGGGCGGATTTCCTGTATGCCGTGAATCCCCGCGAGCCGAAGTTCTATCCCCTGACCCTGACGGCCGCGGCCAAGCTCTTCCACGCGGCCGGGAGAAGTTGGACGCTGTCCTCCCGGGCGTTCGACGTGACAAATTACGCCTATTTCACCGGGGACGACGCCCTCGCCGCCCTTTTCGCCGGGCGGCTGAGGGAGGCCATGGACGAATTGAACGTGAAGACTCTCGTCCTTTCGGAGTGCGGCCACGGGTTCGCTTCGAACCGCTGGGAAGCCGCGGCCTGGCTGGCCGAGCAGTTCGGCCGCGAGGTCAAGAGCGTTTTGGAAGTTGTGGCCGAAGACCTCCGGGAAGGCCGGATCCGCCTCGATCCCGACCGCAACCCGAAGACCGTCACGCTCCACGATCCCTGCCAGCTCGTCCGGATGGGGGGCGTCATCGAGGAACAGCGCGAGATCCTGAAACGCTCCGTTCACCGGTTCGTCGAAATGACCCCCAACCGCAAAGACAACTATTGCTGCGGGGGAGGGGGCGGACAGTTGTCCATGACCGAATTCGCGCCCCGCCGCAAAAGCGCGGGACGGATCAAGGCCGACCAGATCGCGCGCACCAAGGCCCAAGTCGTCGCCTCGCCCTGCCACAACTGCCTCGACCAGTTGGCCGAGCTCAACAAACACTACAAGCTCGGTGTCGATGTCAAGAGCGTTCTGGAACTGGCGGCCGAGGCCCTGCTCCCGTCGACGGGCTGAGGGAGGCCGATCAGGCCGGGACGGAGCTCGCCGGTTTTCCGGCGCGGCGGTGCCGGGCCATCGCCGCGATGTCGGCAACCCCCCGGAGAGCGGTTCGGATGTCCGCTTCGGTATTGAAAGGGCCGATCCCGACGCGGACGGCGCCCTTGATCCGGGTCGTTCCCAGCTGGTCGTGGACCAAGGGAGCGCAGTGCAATCCCGTCCGGCAGGCGATCTGATAATCCACGTCCAGGATCGTCCCGGTGTCGGCGGCCTCCATCCCCTCGACGTTGAAGCTCAAGACCGAGAGATGGCCGGCGGGATCATCCTGACAGTACATCACGACGCCCCCGATCTCGCGCAACCCGTCGCGCAGCAGGGCGGCCAGGTCCCGTTCGTGCTTCGAGATGGACGAGATCCCCTTCTCGAGGATCCAGGAGACGCCGGCGTTCAAGCCGGCCGCTCCCAGGATGTTGGGCGTCCCATACTCCAGCCGATAAGGATATTCTTCCAGATGGAGCCGGTTAGCCGAGCGGACGCCCGTCCCGCCGGCCCGCGTCTGCCGGATCGTGACCCCATCCCCGACGTAGAGCCCCCCGATGCCGGTCGGGCCGAGCAGCGATTTATGGCCGGTGAAGGCCAGAACGTCCACGAAATCGGCCTGGACGTCGATCGGCTGCTGGCCCGCCGTTTGGGAGGCATCGACGACGAACACGATCCCGCGTTCCCGGCAGACGCGTCCGATCTCCCGGATCGGCTGGATCGTGCCGATCACGTTCGAGGCATGGTTGACGACGACCAGCCGCGTTTGGGGACGGATGCGCTTCCGGATCTCGGCGGGATCCACGAACCCCTTGCTGTCGAAGGGGACATAATCGACGTCGACGCCGCCGAAGACGGACAAGTGATAGAGGGGGCGAAGCACCGAGTTGTGCTCGAGGGTGGTCGTCACGGCATGGTCGCCTTCCGCGAGGATCCCGAAGATGATGAGATTGAGAGCGTCGGTGGCGTTATAGGTGAAGCAGAGCCGGTTGGAGTCGGTCCCATTGAAAAATCGGGTCAGGAGCTTACGCGTGTCGTCCAGCAACTGGCCCGCCTCCATGCACATGTCGTAGCCGGAGCGCCCCGGGTTGACGCCGGCCTTCCGATAGAAGGTATCCATGAAGGTGTAGACCGATTCGGGCTTAGGGAACGTCGTCGCCGCGTTGTCGAGGAAAATCATGGGATTCATCGTTCGTCCTTCGTTTCTTGGAAGATGAGGAGATCGGGCCGGCGGAGAGACCCGCTCATTCGGCCTCTGGGCAAGAACATCCCCCGGGAGTCCGGGCGGCGCCCGGGAGAGCTCCCGGCTTCGTGTCGGCCGTCAGAGAACCGTCCAAGAACCGCTTCACGACATCCTCAAGGCGGCCCTGGACCCCGAGGATGACGTCCACGCCGCAGCCCCTGATTATGGCCTGGGCGTTGGCCCCCATGCCTCCGGCGATCACATGCTTGATCGAGTTCCGGCTGAATAGATCCGCCCAAAACGCGTGCTGGCAGCCCGGATTCGGAATGGTGAAGGTTCCCCGCATCCGGCCTTCGTCCAGTTCGACGATGGTAAAGGCGGGGGCGCATCCAAAATGGGAGGATACACAATCCTGGTCCGTCGCTATGGCGATTCTCATGATCTCTCCTTTTTCGCCGGCGGGCGGTCTCATCGGCCGGGGATCGCCGAGCGTTTTCCTCCGGGGCGGCAGTCCTCGCACAGCCCGAGGAATTCGATATTGTGGTCCCGGATCAGGAACCCGTGTTTCCGGGCGAGGATCTCCTCGGTCTTCCGGACGAGGTCCAGCTCTTCCTTCTCAAAATCCCTGTAGTTCAGGATTTTCCCGCAGACCGTGCAGATCAGGTGATGATGATGATCGGCGTGATCGGCCCTTTTGTACTCGAACCGGGCCTGGCCGTCGCCGGTAAAAATCTTGCGGATGAGCCCCGACTTGTCCAACAACTCGAAGGTCCGGTAAATGGTCGTCAACCCCATATCGGGATTCAGGGGATTGAGGGCGGCGTAAATTTCCTTGGCGGTCAAATGCTGCTGCGTCCGGATCAACAGATCCAGGATATCCGCCCGGGGGATTGTCCACCGGGTGAACTTATCGCCGATCCGGCTCCGCTCCGGATGGACGTCTTTTTTCTTAGCCAAGCTCGTGGGAACTCCTACGTAATGATATCCATTTCCATTATAAGAAATTTAAAGCGACTGTCAAGGCATGCTCCCGATTCATCGTTTAACATCTCCCCCGCATGTTTTGCGCGACTTTGCCTGGCTCCAAAGGATTGAAAAGACCTCGCAAAAGTGCTTAAACTCGCTAAAACCAGGCTAAGAGTGCGAAAGGCAACTCGTTGATTTTTCAGGGGAAAACGTAGCCGGCGCGAGGAATCGAACCTCCGACCTACGGATTACGAAAAAAGGGAACGGTTCTATTTAGCGGTCTACAAGGTCGCCGGAACGGACATCCTCGACGCGGCGCCCCCGAAGATACGAAATCAGCTTCGGGACGGCGAGCGGCACGACGTCGGGCAGCATGTGGGGCATCAGCGTGTCCATGACCTTGGGCATGAGCGTCGGCATCTGCTCCTTCATGTAGTCGGGCATAGGGATCATCGCCCCCACCCGCTCGAGCATGGCCGGCATCACCTTGGGCATCATCCGGGGCAGGAGCCGCGGGAAGAGCACCGGAAACATGGGCTTCATCAGGGCGAGCATTCCGCCGCCGACCGGCCCCAGCTTGCCGATGCCTTTCATCATGCCGCCCATCCCGAGAGGCATGGCCTTGAGGAGCTCGGGCCATATCGTGTCCATCAGATTGGCGAAGCCCTGGGGGGTCATGAGGGCGATCATGCCTTCGAAGACCTTCCACTGGCGCGACACCTCGGGGCTCGGGTCCGCGAACGTCTTGCCCAGGGCCCGGCAGGCGAATGCCGCCAGGTCATGAATCTCGATGGGCGTGCCCTTCTTCTCCTTCGTTACCCGGAACTGGAACTCGCAGCAGGGGCAGAGGGCGAGCACGGTGTCGGCCTTGACGGCCTGCGCCTCGGCGAGCCGCATTTCGCCGATGTCATGGGCGATGAGCGGATCCTTGATGAGGGTCAGAACGCTCCCGCAGCAGTGGGCCTCCTCGTGGTGGTGGGCCATCTCGACGAATTCCACGCCGGGGATGGCCTTGATCACATCGCGCGGCGGCTCGTAGACGCCCGACACGCGGCCGATGTGGCAGGAGTCGTGCCAAGTGACCCGCCCGGGGACCGCCTTCGGGAAGGCGAACGTCCCGGCCTTGATCTTCTCGGCGACGAGCTCGCTGTAATGCCGGGCCGTGATGCCGAACTCGATCCCGAGCTTCGCCGCCCACTCGGGATAGACATGGCGCCACATCATGTCGCAGGCCGGGCAGGACGCGACGACCGTGTCCGCGCCGGCGGCCTTGACCGCCGCCACGTTCTTCTTCAGGGTCTCGGCGAAGACGTCCCATTTGCCGGCGACCAGCATCGGAGTCCCGCAGCAGTTTTCGACGTTGCCCAAGGTCGCGAATTCGACCCCGGCCGCGTCGAGGAGCGTCACGGCCGCCTGGCCGATGTCGTGCTCGACGTAAGAGACCGTGCAGCCGCCGAAATAGACGACCTTGGCCTTTGTCCCGGGGCCGTGCTTGGCCTTCATCTCCTCGGGGAGCCATTTCGACCGGTCCTTGCGGTAGCCCGCCCAGATGTTGCCCTCGGCCCGGGTGGCCTCGGCCATCATTTCGAAGGGCGGAAAAGTCATCTTCTTGTCTTCTTGGATGAGCTTGCCCCGAAGCTTCATCCAGCTCGGCTCGATGGGCAGCGAAGCCGAGCAGCGGACGTTGCACAGCTCGCAGGTCGTGCAGACGAGGATCGTGTCGACCATCTTCTGGTCCCAGTCGGCCCGCCCTTCCATATATTCGCGCAGCCAGTACCATTTGCCGCGCGGCGACTGGCTTTCCCACCCGCGGCCGTAGAACTGGTCGCACTCGTCGACGCAGTAGCCGCACTGGGAGCAGGCGTAGGCATAAAGCGCCACGTCCGGGGGGATGCCGCGGACCGGGCTTCCCCCGGGCTGTTGCCCGAGTTTGACGGAGATCATGTTTCCGAACGGCCGGATCAAGGGCTCGAAGGCGGACCCCACGCCCAGGGCCCGGCTGACGAGCGGCTTGGCGATCACCTTCCCCGGATTCAGGATGTTGGCCCGATCGATCTTTTTCTTGTGCGCCTTGAGCCGGGCGACTTTGTCCCCGCCCAGGATCGTCTTGGCCCGGCGCGTGAAATAAATGCCCGTGGAGTAAGGCCGGCCGCCGTGTTTCTCGGCGATCTTGACGACCGTCAAGACGAGCCCGAAGACGAAGTTGTAGGAGAACTTGCGCTGGTCGCTCGGGATGAAGCCGAGGATGACGGCCTCGGGCCTGCCCCCGCGGCCTTTGCGGACGACGACCCCTTCCTTGACCACGGGTTGATGGATTTTCTGCTCGATCTCGTCCATCACCTCGCCCAGTTTGTCCAGCGGAACGACGACCTCGGCCGGGACGAGCGACGGGCCGAGCCTCTTGACGATCATCAGCTTGAACCGGTTCTGCCACTCGTGCTCGGCGATCTCCCGGCTCAGGATTTCTCCCTGGCAATGCTCCAGTTTTCGCCGCATAGCCATCAGGATACGTTCTTCATCCTTTTTCGCATACGCCAGGACGGCAATGTAAGCGGCCGGGAGAATGACTTTGTGCTCGGCCGGATGGCCAAGATGCATGCGCACGGGCGACCGGTTTTTCATTTCCGCCATCCGGGGATTGATGAAAACGGCCGACCAGATGGGAAGGTCCTCGTCGATGAAACATTGAAAAGCCTGGGAGAGCTGGCGGGCGTCGGGACAGGCGAAGGCGGTCACGCCAAGGTCCTCCGCCTTCCGGACCTTGAGGGTCACGCTCGTGATCAGGCCGGTGATGCCTTCGGCGTCCGCGACGAGGTCCAGGTCCGGGCCGGAAACGTCCTTGATTTCCCCGCTCGGGAGGACGATGCGCGCCCCGGTCACGTTTTCCGCAAACCAGCCGTATTGGTATGAGCCGATGCCGGCCCCGCCCTGGGCGAGCCAGCCGCCGACGGACGAGGACGGATAGCTCGTGGGATAGAGGCGGAGCGTCAGGCCGCGGGGCTCGAGGGCTTTGTCGAGCATCTCCCAGGTGATTCCGGGCTCGACCGTGACGGTCTCCGCCGCCGGGTCCACGCCCAGGACGTTTTTCATCCGGTAGAAATCGACGACGATGCCGCCCCGGGTCGGGATGACGCCGCCGTAGCCCGACGTCCCTTTCCCACGGGGGACAAGCCGGATTTTTTTCTTGGAAGCCCACTTCGCCAGCGCGGCCACCTCCTCCTCGCTCACGGGCTGGACGACGGCGTCGGGGCTGGTGTTGCCCAGAAGCGGCTTGACGAGGCTCGGGACGGCCGCGATGTCGTGGCCGTAGAGCATGCGTTCGGTGGGATCGAAGTTGGCCCGCGGACCGAATTTATCGGCCAGCCAGTGCCGGTCGGACGACGACCAAGTGCTCATGGAAGACTCCTTCTCCAAAGATAAAAATCAGCCCCGGGAAGCTGATTTTTTTAGGACGTAGAACGACCGTTCGCCGGTGATGAAATCGTCGAGCCGGTAGCCGGCCGCGAAGTAATGTTTGAAGGCCGTCCGGACGGCCTTCTGCCAGCGTCCGATCAGGCCGGGCGTGCCTTTGAGGTCGCGGATGTTCCGGGGAAGCTCGATCAGGAGGCGGGGCTCCGTCCGGCCCAGGTCGGGGCGCCCCGGGACGATGGCGGGATATTCCCCGCCCGGCTTCATTTCCACGGCCCGGACGATCCGGGCGGGATCGGGCGCAAGGCGGTCCCCCGCCATCCGGGCCCGGACGCGCGGCGTCGCGATCCGCCATTCCAGGAGCAGGCGGTCGGTGGGGACGCCGGCATCGAGCATGAGGGCCGGCGTCCGGCCGTAGAAATCGTCGAGATAAACCCGTCCGAGGGCGCCAAGGGCGTGCAGGTTGAGATTGGCGTTGCGGGCCTGCATCGGGTCGTAGGTCCAGGTGATGAGCTTGGTGCCGCGCCGGAGGGCCTCGATCCATTGGGCCCGTTTGAGCGCCTTCCCGAGCTTGCGTCCGCGATAGGCCGGCAGGACGGCGAGATGGTGCGAATGCTGGCAGCATACTCCGTCCCGGACGGCCGGAAAGGAATAGACGTAGCCGGCCATCTCCCGGCCGACGAAAGCCCCCAGGAGGATGGCCCCGGTCTCGATGGAGACGCAGAGGTTGTGGACCGGGGTGATGTCGAGGTCGGCGTGGCCCCAAACTTCGCGCTGGATCCGGACGCACGCTTCGAGATCCCGCCAGCCCCGAAGGAGGCGGACGCGAACTTCAGCCACGGAGCGTCACCCCTTTTTTCGCGGCGAGCTTCTCGTAGACGGCTATGATCCGCCGGGCCATGGCCTCGGCCGAGAACTTTTCGTGCACGACCTCGTAGCCCCGCTCACCCAGGCGCCGGGCGAGGCCCCGGTCCTGATAAATCTCGAGAATGGCCTGGGCCAGAGCGGCCGGATCCCGGGGAGGGACGAGGAGGCCCGTCTCCTCGTGGATGACGACCTCCGGAATGCCCCCGGCTTGGGTGGCGACGACCGGCAGGCGGCTGGCCATGGCGTCCATGATCGAGGTCCCCAAGCCTTCGAGGTGCGAGGACAGGACGAAGAGGTCGAGCGAGGCCAGGATCCGCGGCACGTCGTCGCGGAACCCCAGGAAGAAGACGAGGCCGGTGACGCCCAGGGCCCGGGCCTGCTGGTCGAGATCCATTTCGAGCGACCCCTTGCCGACGATGACGATCTTGACCTTGGGAGCGCGGTCCTTGAGGATCTGGGCGGCCTCGAGCAGGTAGCGGTGGCCCTTGTGGTCCTCGAGAGCGGCCACGATCCCGACCAGGAAATCGTCGTCCGCGAAGCCGAACTCCTTGCGCAGGAAATCGCGGCCGTCGACCTTCTCGAAGGGCGCGAAGTCGATCCCGGAGGGGACGATCTCGATGACGTCGGGGGCGATCCCGCCCTTGATCAGGACATCCTTCACGCCTTCCGAGATGGCGATGATGGCGTCCACGTTGCGGGTGTATTTGCGCCGGGAGAAGAAGTTCCGTTTCAGCGGGAAGTCCACGCGGCGGGATATCACCCGGATCGGGACCTTGGCCCGGTCGCAGGCCATCCCTCCGACGGACACGGCGTGGGCGTCGTGGAAATGGGCCAGGAGGCAGCCTTCGCGGCGCATGGCCCGGGCGAGGCGGAACGCCGCGCCGAGGTGGATCTCGCTCCGAATCCGCAGCGGTAGGACGGGAAGCCCTTCCGCCTCCGCCTTCTCGTGGAGGGGGCTTCCGGGTTGGACGACGAACGTGAACGGCCAGCCGCTCGTCCGCAGCTCCTTGGCCAGCAAGAACGATTGGCGCTGGCCTCCGCGCCACTCCCGGCCGGCGTCAATTTGGAAAAGGCTCAATGCGCTCTCCTTTTTTCCAGATCTCGCGGAGCTTGGCGTACCGGACAAAGATGGCGTAGCCGTTGAAGACCGAGATGACCAGGCCGGCGAAGCCGTCGAGGAGGCCGCCCTTGAGCAAATAGGATTTCAGGAACCGGGTTGCCGGCAGGACGACCAGATGATGCCAGCGGCACTTCTTCTTGGCGGCGTAGAGCTTCTGGGCGCCGAGGTCGGAGAACTGGTTGATCCGGGCCAGGTGTTCGGCGATGCTCCGGTACGTGAGGTGATGGATATCGCCCCGCAGCCGCCGGACCTCGCCCGCGACGGCGAGCTTCTCGTGGACGAACTCCCCTTCCCAGCGCGCCCGGTCCTTGCGGAACAGGCGGATCTTGCGGTCGGGATACCAGCCCGAGTGGCGGATCCACTTGCCCAGGTAATACACCCGCCGGGGCATGGAGAAGGCGTCGCCGTCGGGGTCCTCCGGGAGGAGGGCGAGGATCTCGGCCCGGAGCGCGGGCGACAGGCGCTCGTCGGCGTCGAGCGAAAGGATCCAGGGATAGACGGCCAGGCCGTTCGCGAAATTCTTCTGATCGGCGTAGTTCGTCCAGGCGCGCTCGACGACGCGGTCGGTGTACTCGCGGGCGATCTTGACCGTCCGATCCGCGCTCAGGCTGTCGACGACGACGATCTCGGAGGCGATCCCGGCCAGGCTTTCGAGGGCGGCGGCGATGTTCCGCTCCTCGTTGTACGTGATGACGACCGCCGAGATCTTCATGCGGGATCCGCGCCGGGTCAGGCCTTGCCGAGGACCATCGCCAGCAGGGCCATGCGGACGTAGAGTCCGTACTCCATCTGTCGGAAATAGGCCGCGCGGGGATCGTCGTCGCAGGCCATGCTGATTTCGGTGACGCGCGGCAGGGGATGCATGACGATCATGTCCTTCTTCGCGCCGGCCAGCACCTCGGGGGTGATGACGTAGACGTCGCGGACCTTGTCGTACATAGCCGGGTCTTCGAAGCGCTCGCGCTGGACGCGGGTGACGTAGAGGACGTCGGTCGTCGGCAGGACCTTGTCGAGGGTCGTATGCTCGGCCTGGGGAATGCCCTTTTCGGCCACTTCGTCCATGACCTCGCGGGGCATGCGGAGGGAATCGGGCGAGACGTAGTTCAGGCTGATGCCGCCGAACCGGGTGAGGACGCGGGCGAGGGAATGGACCGTCCGCCCGTATTTCAGGTCGCCGAGCATGGTCACGTTGAGGTTGTCGAGCCGGCCCATCTCCTCACGGATGGTGAAGCAGTCGAGGAGGGCCTGGGTCGGGTGCTCGCCCGCGCCGTCGCCGGCGTTAATGACCGGCTTGCCGGCGTATTTGGCCGCGAGGGCCGCCGAGCCGACTTCGGGATGCCGGATGACGATCACGTCGACGTAGCAGGCCAGCGTCCGGACCGTATCGGGCAGGCTCTCGCCTTTGGCCACCGACGAATATTTGACCTCGCTGATGGGGACGACCGCCCCGCCGAGGCGCTGCATGGCGGCCATGAACGAGGACGAGGTGCGGGTGGATGGCTCGTAGAACAGGTTGGCCAGGATCTTGCCTTTGAGCAGGTCGAAGGTGCCGATCCGCTCGACCATGATCCGCATGTCGTGGGCGACGCCGAAGATGTAATCCAGATCGGCGCGGGTGAAGGGCTTGACCGAGAGGATGTCCTTGCCGTACCACGGCGCCGTCTGCTGGTCGCCGAACGGCAGATAAGGGCTTTTGAGTTTCCGGGGCATCGGGCCTCCTTCCCTGGGGGGATGTCGTCGGGTTATGAATGCTCCGGAATGACTATATCGGAGGGCGCGCGAGCCTGTCAATATCAATGAATAGGATCGTGGCGCGGCGGGCTCGGGGTAGAGGGCAAGGAGCCGGTTTCCTCGCCGGGGGAATTCGCGTGTTTTCGAACCGCCCCTCCGAGCCCCTCACTCGGCGATCTTGAAGCCCCGCTTGTCCAGACTGACGCCCATCGCCCTTTCGAGGCTCTCGACGGCCAGGATGTAATCGATCTGGGCCCGGAGCTCGGTGGAGCGGGCGTTCGCCAACTTCTCCTGGAAATCGAGGACGAAATAGTTGGTGGACAGGCCGACTTTCAGCTTCTTCTCCTCGGCGTCGAGGGTCCGCTCGGCAAGTTCGCGGGAGACGCGGAGCGCATCGACCCGCTTGGCGTTCGTCTCGATCGTCCGCAGCGCGTCGCTCACCTCGAGCTCGATCTGCTGCTCCAGGCTCTTGATGCGGACCTGGGTCTGGGAGAAGTCCATCCGGGCGTAAGAGAGGTCCGCCCGGGTCAGCAGGCTGCTCAGGGGGACCGAGAGGGTCAGGCCGATGTTCCAGTTGTTGTAGAGGAACTTGAAGGCGTCGTTCAGGGCGCCCGAGGCGCTCCCCTTCTGCTTGCCGACGATGACGCCCGAGAAGGCGTTGTTGTCCTGGTAGATCAGGAGGTCGCCCGAGATGCCAGGGCTCGAATACGCGACCTGGAAATCGAGCGAAGGCAGCATCTGGTTCTTGGCCACGCTGAGGTTGAGCTCCTTCATCTCGAGACTCTTCTTCAGGATCTTGAGGTCGGGCCGCCTCTCCATCGCCTCCGTCAGGGCTTGGTCGAGCGCCACGCGGCTTTCGGCGTAGGCGAGCTTGTCCGCGGGGAGAAGCTTGACCCGCCGGGCGTCTCCCTCCGCCGCCAGGTTGATGATGGACTTGAGGACCTCCTCGCTCCGGTTGATCGCCCCCTCGGCCTGGATGAGGTCCGCTTCGCGCTGGGCGACCACGGACTCGGCCGTCAGGATATCGATCGGGGCAAGCTGGCCGAATTCGACCTCCTTCTTGTTCTTGGCCAGGAGGTCGCGGGCGAGCTGCAGGGACTGCGTTTTGACTTTGTAATTCTCGACCGCGAAGTAATAATTCCAGTAGGTCTGCTGGACGAGATAGACCGTGTCCTGCATCGTGTTCCGCAACTGGAGCTGGGCCAGGTCGAGGTTGTTTTCGGCCAGAATGATCCCGCGGCGGGCCATCTTGGGCCCGAAGTTACGGAGGAGCGGCTGGGTGAGGCTGAACTGGAGGGTGCTGCCGAAGCGGGGATTGATGAGCTGGAAGGCCTGGTTGGTCTCCGAGCGATAGCTCTGGAGGGAAACGGCGAAGCTGCCGCCGGTCGGCACGGTCTCGACGACCGAGACGCCGTAGCTCGCGAGGTTGCTGACGCTCGTCCCCGACCCCTGGAGGAACCAGTAGGAGGGGCTCGCTTGCCGGTTGGAGCCGTAGCTCAGCTCGAAGCTGGGCAGGAAGAACTCGCGGGCCTTGGTCACCTGGACGTCGGCCAGCCCGGGATTGAGCCGCTCGACCGCCACGTTCAGGTTGTTCTTGAGGGCCTTGGCTATGCAGTCCTCGAGGCCGAGGTTCAAGACCTGCCTGTCCTGGGCGGCCGCGCTCATCGCACTCATCGTCGCGATGAGTACCAGGGTCAGGATGCCTATCGACTTGCGTATCTTGTTCACGTTTCTCCTCCTGGAGAGGAATCGTCCGGAATAAAAAAGAAGTGTACCAGATTCCCAGCCGCAAAAAAACAGGCGACTGCGGCCGCTCTCTCTATAATACGGAGGATGGGAGGCAAAGTTTTCGAGTCCTAATGAGGGTCACCAGTGGCCCCCGTAAGGGCTGAAACCGCTTTCCAGGCGGCCTCTTGCCTGGCCCTTTCCCCGCCTTGACTTTGCCCGGAATCTGGACTAATAGTCTTGGGCATGCCCAAAGTCCCGCGGGCCGCACGCCAGGTCGTTTTTCTCGTCCTCGCCCTGGCGACGGCGTTTTTCCTCCAATTCCGTAGCCATGCGGCGGGTTTCAGCTACCTGGCCTATGTCAATCCCCTCGAGCCGGCCGCTCTGGCGCTATCCGCGGTCCTATTCTATGTGCTGTTGGCCGGCATCTGGGCCCTGTTCTCGGAGTTGATCGGCAAGGCCTGCCGGGTCCCCTACAAGGACGCCCTGGCCGCCGATTTCTGGACGTATCTCCCCCTGCTTTTCTTTTTCCTCGCGCCGCTCACCCTTCGCCATTATCTGACCGCGGACGACCTCCAGAGCCGCCTGGGACTGCTCGTGGGGGCGATCGTCTTTTCGGTCCTCTACCTTAAAGCGATACAGGCCGTGCGGGTCCTCAAGGCGGAGCCCGCTCCCTGGCTCGTCCGGCTCCGCAAATTCCACGGCCTCCCCGTCCGGCGGAGGATGCTGCTCCTATTCCTCGCCGCCCTTCTCGTCTACAACCTCGGCTCGGTCGCGATCCTGTCGCGCGGGATTTCCTTCTCGGGGGACGAGCCGCACTACCTGCTCATCACCCATAGCCTGATCCACGACGGCGATTTCGACCTCGCCAATAACTACGCCCGCGAAGATTATGCCCGCTACATGCCCGACCGGGTGACGATCCGGGCCCACTCGCTCCCCGGGAAGAAGGCGGGGAGCGAGTATTCGTTCCACTCGCCGGGCGTCTCCATCCTGATGCTGCCCTTTTACCTCCTGGGATCGCTTTTCGGTCGAAGCGGGCTCATCCTTTTCCTGCGCTTGGGAATGAGCGTCATCGGCGCTCTGTTCGGAATCCAGATCTTCCTCTACGCCCGAAAGGAATGGGGCCGGGAAGGCCTCGCCCTGGGCCTTTGGGCGCTGGCGAGCTTCACCACGCCCGTCTTTTTCTATTCGATCCACGTCTATCCCGAGATCGTGGTCGCGCTCTTCGTCTTCACCGCGTTCCGCCTGCTCCGGTTCGGCGCGCCCCTATCCCGGGGCAAGCTCCTCCTCTGCGGGTTTCTGATGTCCTCGGTCATTTGGTTCCATGCCCTCAAATACTTCTTCATCCTCGGACCGCTCTTCCTCTATGCGCTCTGGGTCCTGATCAAGAAACAGAAGGACCGCCGCGACCTGGCCTGGTTCCTGGCCGTTCTCCTGCTCAACTTCGCCCTCTACTTCGTCTTCCAATACGCGCTCTACGGCTCGCTCAACCCCACGGCTGTGTCCTGGCAGGGGGCTATGGACAAGGAGCAGACCGTCAGTTTCCTGAAACAGCTGCTGACCGGGATTCCCTTCCACTTCCGGACCGAGACTCTGGCCGGATATTTCCTCGACCAGAGGGACGGCCTCCTGCTCTATGCGCCCATCTATTTCTTCTCCTTCCTCGGGCTTGTCGAGATGCTCCGCCGACGGCGACGGGACGCCTTCCTCCTCCTGTTCATCGTCCTTCCCTATATCCTCGTCTCGGCGTTCCTCACCCAGCGGACGGGATATGCCCCACAGGCCCGGCCGCTGGTGTCCATCGTCTGGGGGCTCGTTATCTTCCTGGGCTATTTCCTGGCCTCCGACGCAGGTCGATTCTTCGGCTATCTCCGCAACCTGGCCGCCGGGATCAGCCTGGCCTTCGTCGGGCTCCTCTGCCTGAATCCCTACGCCCTCTACCAGGAGACGACGGTCGGCACCACGGAGCGCGGCGGATTGCTGTTCTACCAGCTCAGCAACCTCCATTTCCAGCTGCCGAACATCCTCCCGTCATTCATCAAGGTCGACAACTCGGACTGGACGCCCAACTACGTCTGGCCTGTCCTCCTCGTCCTCTTTGGGACCGCCTATCTGATGTTCCGCCGCCGCGGAGCCGTACTAGCCTTCGCCCACCATGTGGCAATCGCGGGCGCGGTCTTGGCGCTGTTTTTCGCCGGATTCGTTTATTATCCGCGGACGACGCTGGTCCCGTCCCGGAAGACCGTCCTGCCGGACGGCGAAACGATGGTCTTTTACGCCCTCTCGCGCGTGGCGCGGATGGGCGAGCCCGCCCAATTCGCCCTCTCCGAGGACGACCGCGATTACCATTTCTATTTCGCCACGAAGAAAGCCCTGCGCCGGCTCGAAATCCAATACGGCTCGACGCACGGGGACTACGAGCTCAAGCTGGGGTTCTTCGACATCCCGGGGTTCGACGAGACGACGCGGGGGGAAATCCGGACCCGGATCCTGGACGTGCCGCCGCCCTACGCCTGGAAAGGGCTGAACCTCTACCGGGCCACGGTCCGGTTGGACAAGCGGTCCGCCGTCCAGACCTCGGTCAATCCCTACGTTTTGGGATTCCGGCCGGTTCGTTGAAAATCGCGAACTTCAGCCATCCCTTCTTGTGGAGCTTGAACTTCACGAGCATCTTGAGGATGGACACCCCGTAGACAATGCTCCGGCCCAGGCCGATCTGCGAGGCCTCGGCGAAGTAGCGCGTCTCGATCGGGATCTCGCGGATCCGCATGTCGTGGAGCACGCCCTGGGCGATGATCTCGGAATCGAAGACGAAGTCGTTCGAATTGGCCGAGAAGTTCGCGGTTTCGATGTAGCGGCGCGAATAGGCGCGCAGGCCGGAATGGTATTCGGTAAGATACATATAGAAGGTCGCGTTCTCGACGGCCGTGAGATAGATATTGGCCAGATATTTCCACTTGGGCATGCCCCCCTCGAGCGGCCGGCCGCCCAGCATCCGCGACCCGAAGACAGCGTCGCAGGAGCCCGCGAGGAGCGGCGCCACGAGCTGGGGGATCACCGTCGGGTCGTACTGGTGGTCCGGGTGGACCATGATCATGATGTCCGCGCCGAGCTTCAGGGCCTCGGTGTAGCAGGTTTTCTGGTTTCCGCCGTAGCCCCGGTTCTCCGGGTGGACGAAGACGCGGAGCCCCAGCTTGCGGGCCAGGTCGACCGTCCCGTCCCGGCTGCCATCGTCAACGAGAAGGATCTCGTCCACCCAGTCGCGGGGGATGTCATCGAGCGTCCGCTCGAGCGTCTTCTCGGCGTTGTACGCCGGCATGACGACGACGACCTTTTTCGTCCGACGGGGGGGCTGTTCCATGGCCGTTTTATACCATATTTGCCGCCGGGTTGACAGGGGCGGGGGAAGTCGACTATACCTCAAACGATGAAAACCGGGCGCCGCCTGTCCTGGGATGTCCTCTTTCTCTTCGAGGCCGCGGGGCTGGCCTGTTTCGCGAGCCTTGCCCTCCAATCGGGGACGGCCACAGTCCTGGACTATGGGCTCAAGCTGTCCGGCGCACGGCTCGCCGTTTTCGCCGCCCTGGCCGCCGGGTTCTTCGTTCTGCTCCGGACGGGCGTCCCGCGCCTCGCGGCCCTCGAAGCCAAGACCTTCGAGGCATCCTATGAAGACCGGCTGAAACAGACCGTCCTGTCTTCCGTTCCCCTGCTCTTCCTCCTGCTGTCCCCTTCCCTGAACCTTCACTATCTGACGCGCGGCGATTTGCGGACTCGGCTCGCCCTTCTCGGTGCGTTCGTCGCGGCCGGCGTCCTCTACCTCAAAATCGGAGACCTCATCGTGTTCCAGAAAGGGCGAAGCGCGGGATGGCTCCTGGCCCTACGGGCGCGCTGGAACGGCCTGACGACCCGGCGACGGCTCGTCCTCCTGTTCGCCGCGGCGTTCCTCGTTTACAACGCCTGCGCCTTCATCCTCGTCGAGGAAGGCGTCACCTTTTCCGGCGACGAACCGAACTATCTTCTCACCACCCACAGTCTGCTCTACGACAAGGACATCAACCTGGCGAACAATTACGCGGATCAGGACTACTTCCACTTCTATTCGAAGGCCGAGAACCCCCGCTTGCACCTGGGGATCTACGGCCAGTACGGCAAGAAGGGGAAGGACTACATCTATCCGATCAATCTGCCCGGCATCTCCGTCCTCATGCTGCCCTGGTATTGGCTGAGCCAGCTCTTTGCGGGAAAGGCGCTGACGTTCATCCTCAAGGGGAGTCTCGCGGTCTGGGCGGTTCTGCTCGGGCTTCAGGTCTATCTCCTGATCCGGGAGCGCTGGCGGCGCGAGGGCCTGGCTCTCGGGGTCTGGCTGTTCTATTCCTTCAGCACACCCGTGCTCTTCTATGCCCTCCACCTCTATCCGGAGATCCCGATCGCGCTGGCCTCGGTGTATGTCTATCGGCGTGTCACGGCGGGAGACCCCCTCTCGAAGCGGGTTCTTCTCTTTATGGGGTTCATCCTCGGGACATTCACTTGGTTCGGCCTGAAATACAATCTCATTCTCGGCCCGCTCGTCGTCGTGGCCCTTTTCCACCTCTGGAAGAGCCAGCGGCCGCGCTCCCGCATCCTGCTGTTTCTCGTGTTCCCCGTGCTGGGGACGGCGCTGTTCTATGTCTTCGTTTACGCCCTCTACGGGACGTTCTCGCCGGTCGCCGTCTACGAGGGGATCATGTCGGCCGAGCGCTCCCAGGCCCTCAAGGCCGCCTGGCTGGCCTACCCCCTCTGGGCGCGGACGGACACGTTCTTCGACTATTTCCTCGACCAGCGGGACGGGCTGCTGCTTTACGCCCCGATTTATTTCTTCGCGCTCGCCGGGATCGCGGAGGCTTTCCGCAAGGCGAAAAAGGAGCTGGCCTCTCTGCTCTTCATCGCCCTGCCGTTCCTCCTAAACTACGCCTTCTTCACCCACCGCCAGGGCCAATGCCCCCAAGGCCGGGTCCTCGCGCCGATCTCCTGGATCGGAGCGCTGCTCGTCGGCTATTTCCTGGCCGCCAATAAAAACCGGATATTCGCCGCCTTGAGCCGGCTGGCAACGGCGGCCACGGCGGCGGTCACGGCCCTGCTCCTCGCCCATCCTTCGGCCCTCTACCAATCGACGACCCACGAATTCACCCAGCGGCCGGGGGAGCTCTTCCTGGTGCTGAGCAGCATGAACGTATTCCTGCCGTTCGCCCTGCCGTCCTTCATCAAGATCAACAACCTCGACTATCTTCCGAATTATCTTTGGATCGGGGGCGCGGCCCTGTTCGCCCTGCTCTACGCGATCTTCCGCGGACGGACGGGGCCGGCCGGCCGGCCGGGACTCCGGGCGGCCGCCGCCTGCGCCCTGCTGGCCGCGGCGTTCGTCCTCTGGGTGTTTTACCCGCGCCCGGTGCTCTATCCCACCCAGACCCTGACCTATGCCGACCAACAAAAGATGGGGTTTTATCTCTTTCCGCTCAAGGGCGACGTCGTGGCGAAAAACCACGGCGAGCTCTACCTCCATGCGGACCGGGAATACAAGGTCTTTTTCGGGGCGCGGAAGAAGCTCGAGTCGATCAAGCTGGTCTTCGGCTCGACGGAAGGCGAGCACGACGTCACGCTTCGGCAGTTCGACCTGCCTCTCTACGAAGGCAGTACCGTCCGGGAGAAGAAGGACCTCATCTACGCCCCGGCCGCGGCGTATCCGTTCCAGGGACTCTATATCTACGAGATCGACATCAATTTCAAGAAAAAATCGGACGAAAACCTGAAGATCGATCCCTACCTGCTGCAGATCATCCCGCTCCGATAAGAAATCAGGGCAGGCGGGGGTACGCGTCGAGGTCGAGCGGCGGGCCGCATGTCTCCGCCCCCGCCAGGCCGGCCCGGATCCGGGCCCAGGCCAGCGCGCCTACCATGGCCGCGTTGTCGGTGCACAGCTTCGGCGACGGGACGAAGGCCGCCAGCCCCAGCGCGCGGGACCGGCGCGCGAACTCCGTGCGGAGCCGCTGGTTCCGGGCCACCCCCCCGCACAGGATGAGCGTTTTCGGATCGCACCGCTCCGCGGCCTCGAAGAGGTTTTCGAGGAGGGCCCGGACGACCGCGCTCTCGAAGCTCGCCAGGAAGTCGGGCAGCTGGACCGCATCCTTGGCGAGGCCGTTTTTGCGGATGATCCGCAGGGCGGCCGTCTTCAATCCGCTGAAGCTGAAATCCAGGCTGCGATCGGACATGCGCGGCAGGGCGAAATCGAACCGCGCCGGATCGCCCGGCTCGCCGAGTTTCTGGATCACCGGCCCGCCGGGGTACCCGAGCCCCAGGAACTTGGCGATCTTGTCCAGGGCCTCGCCGGCCGCGTCGTCGCGCGTCCGGCCCACGAGCTCGTAGCGGAGCTTTTCTTTCATGAAGTAGAGGGACGTATGCCCTCCCGAAACGATCAGGGCAAGCGCCGGGTATTCGAAGGCCGGCTGCTCGAGGGCCACGGCCTCGATATGGGCCTGGACGTGGTCGATCCCGACGAGCGGCTTCCGGTGGTAATACGCCAGCCCCTTGGCGAACGAGAGTCCGACGAGAAGCGAGCCGATGAGCCCCGGTCCCTGGGTCACGGCGAAACGGTCGATCTCCTCGAGCGCAACGCCGGCGGCCGTGAGGCTCTCCCGGATGATCGGGGCGATCGACTTGATGTGCTGGCGCGAAGCGAGCTCCGGCACGACCCCGCCGTAAGGCGCGTGGACCGCGTCCTGGGACAGGACGATATTGCTCAGGACGGAGAGGTCGTCTCTAAGGACGGCCGCGGCGGTCTCGTCGCACGAAGTCTCGATGGCCAGGAGGAGCATGGGTGTGCCCGATTATTTCAACACAGCCAGGCTTTTCCCGTAGGGCGGCCGGGCGACGCCCTTCTCGGTGATGATCGCCGAGATGTAGCGCGCCGGCGTAACGTCGAAGGCGGGGTTGCGGACCTTCGCCCCAGCCGGGACGATGAGCCGGCCGGCGATCTCCCGGACCTCGGCGGCCGGCCGCTCTTCGATCGGAATGCCATCGCCGTCCGCGAGGGTGAAGTCGAACGTGCTGAGCGGCGCGGCGACGTAGAACGGAAGCCCGTTTTCCCTGGCCAGCACGGCCACGGGATACGTCCCGATCTTGTTGGCCGTATCGCCGTTGGCCGCAATCCGGTCCGCGCCCACGACGACCAGACTGATCTCGCCTTGGCACATCAGCCAGCCGGCCATGTTGTCGGTGATCACGGCATAGGGAATGCCGAGTTTCTCGAGTTCCCAGGCCGTGAGGCGCGCGCCCTGGAGGACCGGCCGCGTCTCGTCGGCGAACACCCGGATCTTCTTCCCCTGCTCGAAGGCGGCCCGGATAACTCCGATGGCCGTGCCGTAGGCGGCCGTGGCCAGCCCGCCGGCGTTGCAGTGGGTCAGGACGGAGGCGCCGTCCGCAATGAGCGCCGCCCCGTGTCGACCGATGCGCTCGTTAATCTCGACGTCCTCGCGCTCGATCTCCAGGGCCTCCCGGACCAGGCGCGCCTGCTGATCGGCCAGCGGGAGGCTGCGGTGGGCCTCGAAGACGGCCTTCATCCGCTCGAGCGCCCAGAAGAGGTTTCGGGCCGTGGGCCGGGTCCGGCGGAGACGATCGGATATCACGGCGAAATCGGCGGCGGCCCGCCCGCCGTCCTTCACGGCCAGGAACCCGAGGGCGACGCCGTAGGCCGCGGCCACGCCGATGGCCGGAGCGCCGCGGATGATCATGGTTTCGATCGCCTCGGCTACGCTTTCGGAGTCCCGGCACTCGACGTAGAGTTCCTCGCCGGGCAGTTTCCGCTGGTCGATCATGACCACCCGATCGCCGCGCCATTCGATGGTTGGGAGCATGCGTCTCACCTAATCCAATGAAGCCCGCATTATATATGTTCTCCGGCGTCGATCCTACTTGATCTCCAGGATCGCCAGAAACGCTTCCTGGGGAATGTCCACCCGGCCGATGGTCCGCATCCGCTTCTTGCCCGCCTTCTGCTTTTCCAGCACTTTCATCTTCCGGGTGTAGTCGCCGCCGTAGAGTTTGGCCAGGACGTCCTTGCGGAAGGCCTTGATCGTCTCCCGGGCGATGACCCGCTTGCCGATGGCCGCCTGGAGGGCGACCTCGTACTGCTGGCGCGGGATGGCCTTGCGCATCTTCTCGACCAGGGCCCGGCCGATCGTGTAGGCCTTGTCCTCATGGACGACGAGCGACAGGGCATCGACCTCCTCGCCGTTGATCAGGATGTCGAGCTTGACGAGCGCCGCCTCGCGGTAGCCGGCGAGCTCGTAGTCCATGGAGGCGTAGCCCTGCGAGAGCGACTTGAGCTGGTTGTAGAAGTCGAAGACGACCTCGTTCAGGGGCAGGACGTAATTCAGCAGGACGCGCTTCGGGCTGACGTATTCCATCTTCTTCTGGGTCCCGCGACGGTTCTCAAGCAGGCCCAGGATCGCTCCCAGGTACTTGTCCGGCGTGAGGATGATGGCCTCGATGACCGGCTCCTCGATCGCCCGGATGTCGTGGAGGAGGGGGATCTGCGATGGATTGCGGACCTCATGCGCCTCGCCCGTCTTGTCGATGACCCGGTAGCTGACGCTCGGCGCGGTCGTGATGAGGCTGAGCCCGAACTCGCGCTCGAGCCGCTCCTGAATGATCTCCCGGTGGAGGAGGCCCAGGAATCCGCAGCGGAAGCCCATGCCCAGGGCCGGCGAATTCTCGGGCTCGTAATAGAACGAAGCGTCGTTCAGCCGGAGCTTCTCGAGCGCGTCGCGCAGGTCGTCGATCCGGCTGTCGCCGGCCGGGAACATGCCGCAGAAGACCATCGGCTTGGCCTCCTTGAACCCGGGCAGGGCCTCGGCGGTCGGCCGGTACTTGCGGGTGATCGTGTCGCCGATGCGCGCGTCGCTGAGCTTCTTGATGCCGGCTATAAGGTAACCGACCTCCCCCGCTGCGAGCCGCGCGGCCTTCACCGGCTTGGGCGTGAGGTAGCCGAGCTCCTCGACGTCGTAGACAGCTTGCATGCCCATGAACTCGATCGTGTCGCCCTCCCGGATTTCGCCGTCGAAGACGCGGATGAGGACCACGACGCCCCGATAGGCGTCGTACCACGAGTCGAAAAGGAGGGCCTTGAGCGGCCCGTCCGGGTCGCCCTTCGGCGGGGGGATGCGCTCGATCACCGCTTCGAGGACCGCCTCGACGTTCAGGCCGGTCTTGGCGCTGACCAAGATGGCATCCTCGCGCTTGAGCCCAATGATATGCTCCATCTGGTCCAGGGCCTCCTCCGGGACGGCCTGGGGCAGGTCGACTTTGTTGATGACGGGGACGAGGACGAGGTCGTTCTGAACGGCGAGGTAGGTGTTGGCCAGAGTCTGGGCCTCGACGCCCTGGGACGCGTCGATGACCAGGACCGCGCCATCGCAGGCAGCCAGGCTCCGCGACACCTCGTAGGAAAAATCGACGTGGCCGGGCGTATCGATCAGGTCGAGGACGTAGTCTTCGCCCGACCGGCTCTTGTAGTTCAGCCGGGCGGTCTGGGCCTTGATCGTGATGCCGCGCTCGCGCTCGAGGTCCATGGTGTCGAGCGACTGGGCCCGCATCTCGCGCGAGGAGAGGGCGCCGGTGAGCTCGAGAAAGCGGTCGGCCAGCGTGGACTTGCCGTGGTCCACGTGGGCGATGATCGAAAAATTCCGGATGTTCTTCATGGGGGCGGTATGATCGCAGAAATGCCCCCGCCTGTCAATTTGTGGGAATAGAACGCGTTACGGGTCTCCCGTTACGGCCGCCCCGTTCGAAGTCGAATAGCGGCCCTCAAGAAAAAAAACACCGTTCTCCCCTTTCCCTTGGGGGGAGGACGGTGCTGAAAAAATTCCCCTTAGAACTCGACGAGGCCCGCCAGCTTGAGGATCTGGAGATAGTTCATGATCCCCTGGACGGTGGATTTCCTCTGCGACTGCGCGTTAAGCAGGGCTTTGAGCTCGAGCACGTTGTGCTTACCGTTGATCAGGAGCTGCAGCTCGTTCGCCGTGAACAGTTCGGCCTGGTAGGGGTACTTCGCCCGCTCGGTCTGCGGGACCGCAGTGATGTACTTCTGGTAGCCCTGCTGGCCTTCGGCCGTGACCTTGGACGTGATTTTCGGGACGACCTTTATCGCCTTCTTCTCGGCTTCGGTGAGCTCGATCTTGACCGGCTTGGTCCCGAGTTTCTTGGCCATTGCCTCCATGTGGGCCTGCAGCGTCCCCAGGTGCGCCGCGCCGACGGCGTCCACGGACTTCTTCATCTGGCCGACGTAGGCGCCGACCGACGTTTTGTCCGTCGCCAGCTGGAGGACGCTGTCGAGCGTGTCCTTCTCGTTCAGCACGCCGCCCTCGACGGTGCCGCGGGCCTCCTTGAACGCGTCGAGGAGGTTCTTGTCGTCCGCCTTGTTGAGCGCTTCGAGTCCCACGACGAGATATTGGCCCAGCCGCCGGGCGGCGTTGCTCGCAATCTCGCCCGCGATCTTGACGGCCATGTTGTCGTCGGCCGAGGCGATGGTGTAAGCGCCGGCCGCCCCGATGGCCGCCACCCGCTTGAGTTGCGTCGCGTCGGACTTGTCGGGGAGGTCGCCGGAGGTGTGGTACCAGCGGTCCGGCCAGACGATCATCATGACGCCCGGCACCCTCACGGCCCAGTCGTTGAACACTTCATGGTCGGAGGAGCCGTAGTGCGTTTCGATCGAATACCAGAACGGCTCGTCGGCGCCGAAGGGAGCGACGATCCGGACCGGGACCTTGTAGGCGTCGCTGCGGAGCTGGATCCGCTCGCGGTTCCCCTCGCCGACGTACCGGTAGTAGTTCTCCATGACGTCGTTGACGTAATGGGCGTTGCCGAAGGTCGTCCGCATGAGGCACATGAAGCCCTGGTTCTTGCTCAGCCACTCGCCGACCATGTCCATGTTGATGTTGCAGAGCGTCTTGTCCATGATCGCCTTGTTGGCCTTGACCCACATCCCGGTCGCGCCGATTTCGGGCCCCCACAGGAAGCGGATGGTCCGTTTCGGCTTCGGCAGACGGCCGTCCTTATAAAGCGTATTCAGCATGCGGGCCACTTCGAGGATCGTAGCGCTGCCCGAGGTGTTGTCATTCGCCCCGAACTTGGTGATGCCCTCGAAGAGATGGGCCGAGAAGATGATCTCGCCGGCGTTGGGATCGGTCCCGGGGAGCACGGCCACGATGTCCTCGTTGCTGTACTTTTCCTGCTTGGAATCGACGATCGCATGAACCGTGATCTTCTCGTTGGCCATCAGCCGCTGCTTCAGGAAATCGCCTTCGCGCACCGGGAGCTGGAACCCGAACTTGGGCTTCGGGGCCGGCGCCGCCGGCTGCGCCGGGGGCTGGGGCTGCTGCGCGGGAGGCTGCTGGCCGCCAGTGACGACGCCGGCGCCGGGGGGAGCACCCGGCTGTCCGCCCCGCTGTCCGCCGCCGCGCATCCCGCCGAGGCCGGCCCAGGGCATCTGGAGGTTATCGAAATAAGGCCGCGACTGGCTGATGCCGATGACGCCCAGGGCGCCCTTCTGCAGGCAGGCGTAGTTGTGGACCTGGCCGATCGAGCCCTCGGTCACCGCGATCTTGCCCTCGACCTTGGCCGCGTCGATCTCGGCCGGCGTGCCGCGGCCGACCCAGGCCAGTTCGGCCGTGACGTCGGACGGCTGGCTGCCGGAGGCGAGCATCGGCGGGTTGTCCAGAACGGACGCGAGCTTTTGGAGCTTGGGCTTCACTTCCCAGAGCTCGCCCTTGACGCCGTCCCAGACTTCGCCGCCGGGAAATTTCACGAGCTCGGCCTGGATGCCGTACTGTTTCAGCTTTTTCAGGATGGTGGCCGTCTCGACGAACGGCCCGGCGTACTCCTCGGAGAGCCGGTCCCGGTTATAGCCGTTGATGTCGATGATCGTGGCCAGGGCGGTCTCGCCCGAAGCTTCGCCTACGATCGTATCGATCTGGGGCTTGGGCAGGAACGTCCAATACAGCCAGGGGGTGTACTGGGCCGCGACCGCTCCGGCGATGACCGCCACCGCCCCGAGCAGCAACACCAGTTTGCGTTTGCTCATCGCGTCTCCTCTCTTGTGTCTTTATTTGTCCGCGAAAGGCTTGTCGATCCCGACCGCGGGCAGGCCGCCCAGCAGACGGGCGCCGCTTTCGGTGACGACCATGCAGTCCTCGGTCCGGATTCCGAATTCGCCGTAGATGTAGATCCCCGGCTCGTTGCTGAAGGTCATGCCCGGCTCCATCTTGAGGGCGTTGCCCTTCACGAGATAGGGATATTCGTGGCCTTCCATGCCGATGCCGTGGCCGACGCGGTGGGCGAAGTACTTGTAGCCGGGGCCGTAGCCCGCGTCCTCGACCACCTTGCGCGCCGCCGCGTCCACGGACTCGCACGTCGCGCCCGGCCGGGCGGCCTGGAGCGCCGCATCCTGGGACTTCTTGACGATGTCCCAGACCTTCCGCTGCTTGTCGCTCGCCGCCCCGAAGACGATCGTGCGCGTGACATCGGACGAGAAGCCTTCCACGCTGCAGCCGCCGTCGACCATGATGGCGTCGCCCTTCTGGAGGGCGCGGGGGACGCGGGTGCCGTGGGGGAAGGCCGTGCCGGGCCCGAACTGCGGACCGCCGCTGCCGTTCGCTCCGAGCTTCTGGTGGGCGGCCGAGATGGCGGCCGAGAGGTCGCGCTGGCCCATGCCTTCCTTGATCGATTTGAACCCTTCGATATACGCGAGCTTCGTGATCTTGTTGGCCAGGTCCAGGAACGCGATTTCCTTGGCCGTCTTGACGCCCCGGCAGCCTTCGGTAACGACCGCCCCGTCCACGAGGTCAAGCGCCGGTGCGTTCTGGCGGATGCCGTAGAACACGAAGGCGCTCGTCGACGGGCCGATGCCAAGGCGGCCGGTCTTCGCTCCCTGGTCGGCCAGGATGCCGCCGATGAGCTTGTAGGGGCTTTCGTGCTCCTCCCAAGCCAGGATCTCCTGGCCCTGCGGGATGAGTTCCTTGGCCCGTTCGAGCTCGAAGGCCGGGCAGACCCAGATCGGGGCCCCATTCCGCGTCAGGACGGCGCCGAACGTCCGTTCGCTCACTCCCCAGCGGACGGTCGTGAAATAGACGAGGTTCGTGCCGCCGGTCAGGAGGAGCCCGTCGATCTTATGGTCAGCCATGATCTTCTGGGCTTTTTGGACGCGATTCGCATAATCCTCCGGCCCGAGGGGCTTCACACCCGCGGTCAGAGTTTCGAGCTTGGCCTGGGGCTTGGCCGGTGCCTGGGAGAAGACGCTGTCCGCGAGGCCAGCCAGAGAAACGGAAAGGCCTCCGACCTTCAAAAAATGACGGCGAGAAATCATGGTGGTGTCCTTATGCGGGAATATGGGAGATGGGTCGAGGGCGGGAAGCCTGCGCCGAGGCTTCGGTCCTTGCCTTGGGTGACGATCCGTTCAAATCGAATCTCTGATACAAGGGAGGAGATATATCACCGAATTCCGGCCAAGTCAACTTCAACGGGCCCTTGCTCCCGTCCGTCGCTGGGATCGGCCCCGGCCCGCTGGGGAACCAGTCCCGTCGGTTCCCCCCATCGCTTTCGCGCTGGGGCCCCCCTCCGCTATGCGGGCCTTGGGTCAATCCCAGCGACGGACTCGGCTAGCCCCTTCCTAGCAAAAAGGTCCTCTGTTATATTAATGGCGATTTAAACATGAGCAACGCGGTCGGCCAGCCCAAGAACCCAAAATCCCGACGGATGAAGTTGAATCTCCTAGCGGGTTATATCATCGGGCTCGGCTGCCTGGTCTGGGTTTTCCATGACATCCACCCCGGCCGGTTCTTCCGCTCCCTCGGGGGGATCAACTGGCCCCTGGCCGCGCTCGGAGTCCTGATCGAAGCCGCGAGCTACTTCGTTATGGGGGTCCGCTGGCGGATTCTCCTCAAGCCCGAAGCCCCCTTGTCCGCCCTCCGGACCGCCCAGGCCATCTACTGCGGGCTTTTCCTGAACCAGATCCTGCCCCTGCGCGTGGGCGAACTCGGCCGCGGCTTCCTCGTCTCGCACTGGGCGGGTTTGAACTTCCTGTCCGTCCTGCCGTCGATGGCCCTGGAACGCTTTTTCGAGGCGTTCTGGATGGCCTCGGGGCTCGGGGCCCTAGCCCTCTTCGTTCCCTTGCCGCGAAACCTCATCCGGGGGGGGAAGATCTTGGGCGCGGTCATCGTCGGGCTGGCCGTCCTGCTGATGGTCCTCATCCTCCGCAAGCCGGGGCCCGACCGCTCCCCCTCCCTCCGCCGTTCGCCGGGCCGCCTCCGTCGCGTCGCCCGGATATTCCTCTCGGAGCTGAGGACCGAGTTTCGGGAGATCGGTTTCGGGCGCCGGTTCTTCCTCGCGTTCGGCCTGACCCTCGTCGTCCTCTGCCTCTGGGCCCTGCCCTTTTGGACGATCATGCGGGCCTGTGGAATCCGGGAGCCCCTGCTCGTCGGGTTCGCGGTCTGGCTCATCACCCACCTGGGCATCGCCCTCCCCAACTCGCCGGGGAACGTCGGCTCGTACCAGTTCTTCTGCGTGCTGGCCCTCCTCCTCTTCGGCGTGGACAAGACCGCCGCCTCGAGCTTCTCGATCACGGTGTTCGTCCTCGTCTCCCTCCCCCAGATCGTCCTCGGGGCCGTAGCCCTGGCCCGGAGCGGGATGACGATGTCCGCGCTCTCGGAGAAGGCCAAACAGTTCCGGCGCCACGTCTTCGCCTCGTCCGACACGCCGCCCGACGCACCGCTGGCCCCTGATCAGGGGCCGACGGCGCCGGATCCGGCGCCGTCCGACCCCCCCGCCTCGGGGGGTTCGGATTGACATTTCGGACCGAAAGGGTTACCTTGAACTTGAACATCGAAAGCCCGCTGGGATTCACATAAGCCCATCGAAGGAGACCGACATGCATATCGGATCGCTTGGATTGCCGGAACTGCTGATCATTCTGGTCATCGTCATCGTGATCTTCGGGGCGAAGAAGCTTCCCGACCTTGGAAAATCCCTGGGCGAAGGCATCAAGAACTTCAAGGGCTCCGTCAGCAATAAAGACAAAGACAACCCCGACGACAAGAACCCCCCCTCTCCCAAGTCCTGATGCAGCGGACGATCGAGAAGCTCGCCCACGACCGGAGCGAAAAGAAGGAGCTGCTCCGGGGCCGGCTTCTCAAAATCCGGGAGCGGGCTCACGCCCTCGACCGGCTCGAACGCGATCTCCTCTCCAAAATCCCCGCCTCCTCTCCCCAAAAAAAGGGACTGTTCAGCCTCTTCCGGCATGCGGCCCCGGCCGATGAAGCTCCGATCCGGGATTTCCTCTCCGTCGCAGTCCGCGAAACCCGGGCCCTGGCTCTGACCGCGGCCGAACTCGTCGAAATCGCCGACGAGCTGGCCGACGCCCGGGACAAGGAATGGGATGCCCTGGGCAGCAACCACGTCGGGATGATCTTCCGGAGCATGGAATGGCGGGTGGACAAGCTCGCCGCCTCATACGAGGACGCGCGCGCCCTCATGCGGACCTTCGTCCTTCTCAAGGACCAGCTCGACCGTCTCACGGCCGTCCTCGCCGAGAAGAAGATGCCCACCCCCGCCGAGGTGCGGGAGCTGGTCGAGCCGATCGAGGACATCCGCTACACGGGCTTCGAAAACCGCTTCCGGGGCGCCGAATCCGAGATCCGAAGGCAGCAGGAGAAGTTCGCCGACCGCTTCCGCCCCGGTGGGAAGGTCCTCGACCTGGGCTGCGGCCGCGGTGAGTTCCTCGAGGTCCTGAAAAGCCGCAGCCTCCGGGGCGCCGGCGTGGACGGCAACGGACAGATGGTCGACATTTGCCGCGACAAGGGGCTCGACGTCCGGAAAGCCGACCTCCTGGAAGCGCTCGCGGCGGAGCCCGACGGCTCGCTCGACGGGATCTTTTCCTCCCAGGTCATCGAACATCTCCCCCCGGCCTATCTCAAAAGGATGATCGAGGTCGCTTATGCGAAGCTCGCCCCGGGGGGCGTCCTCCTCCTCGAGACGGTCAACCCCACATCGGTCTTCGCCCTCGTCCAGATCTATTTCCTGGACATGACCCACCAACGGCCCGTCCATCCCCAGGCCCTCAAGTTCCTGATGGAGTCCTCGGGCTTCGAGAATGTGGCCATCGAGGAGACCGCCCAGCTCGGCGAGGAGCGGCTCCAGGCCGTGCCGGGCGCCGACGCGGTGGCAACCGTCCTTAACCAAGACATCGACCGCTTGAACGCCCTCCTCTTCGGGGCGCCGAACTACGCCGCCCTCGGAACGAAGAAATAGCCGTGCCGGTCTTCGCGGGCTTTGATCTGGGCGGCACGCAGCTCAAGTACGGACTCATGGACGAAACCGGGCGGCTGGTCTTGAAGTCCCAAGCCCCCACGCCGTCGACCATCGATGGATTGATGGATCTCATCGCGAGTCTGTGGAAGGACCTCAAGGCCCAGACTCCCGACACGATCCGGGCCGCCGGCTTCGGCTTCCCGGGCATCTATAACCTCCACGACCGCAAGATCCTCCAGTCGCCGAACTACGCCGAGCTCGACGATTTCGACCTCTATCCCGAGATCGGCCGGGTCCTCGACGTTCCGTTCCTCGTGGACAACGACGCGAACATGGCCGCCTACGGCGAGTGGGCCCATGGCGCCGGCCGGGGCGTCTCGAGCCTGGTCCTTCTGACGATCGGCACGGGCATCGGCGGGGGGATCATCCTCGATGGGAAATTGTGGCAGGGCAGCTGCGGCTATGCCGGCGAAATCGGCCACATCGTGGTGAATCCCGAGGGCGAGCGCTGCAACTGCGGCATCCGGGGCTGCCTCGAGGCCGAGGCGGCGGCGCCGGCCATCGTCCGGAAATACAAGGCCATCTTGGGCCGGACCCTGGTAAGCACGGCCGAAGACATCTATAAGCGGGCCGAAGCCGGGGAGCCCGCCGCGATCGAAGCCTACGCCAAAGCCGGATATTACCTGGGCATCGGACTCGGGATGCTCATCAACCTTCTCAATCCCGGGAAGATCCTCCTCGGCGGCGGGGTCATGACGACGGGAGAGCTCCTTCTCCGGCCGACGGTCGAAGAGGCCCGGCGGCGCTCCTACAAAGCCTCGTTCGCCTGCTGTCCGATCGAACGGGCAAGCCTCGGCAACGACGCCGGCACCATCGGCTCGGCCGCCTGGGCCAAAGCCGGCCTGTCGTCCTAGCCCGCGGCCCTTCTCCTTTCCCTCCATCCCCCGTATCTCCCTTATTTTTAAGGCCCATCTTGCCTCGCGCAACCATTTCAGTTAAGCTGATGTTTTGATTTCAAGGAGTCCATAATGGTGAAGAGAGCCCTGAAGTGCGCATTCCTGCTCGCCTGCGTTTATTTTTTCCATTCCGGAACGGAAATTCCGGCGATGGCTTTTGCCGACCAGAAGGCCTCTTCACCGGCCGTATCCGCCCCCGCCGGCGCGTCGCGCATCATCCGGCCGGATTTCGGCCAAATCCCGGTCAACATCATCCCCAACCGGGGACAATGGGACGGCCGGGCGGACTATTACATCCAGGGTAAGGACAAGACGATCTTTTTCGGCACGGAGGGCGTGACCTTCGTCCTGACGAGCCCGGACCGGGGGGAGGCCGGCGGATCGGCCCGCCTCGAGCGGACGGGCCCGCCCGCACCCGCCCGTGAAGACCGACCGGTGGCCGGCTCGCGGTGGGTGGTCAAGCTCGATTTCCTCGACGCCCGCCCCGGGGTGAAGCCCCAGGGGACGGACGAGACGGGGACCCGAGTCTCCTATTTCGGCGGCGCCCCCGAAGATTGGAAGACCGACCTGCCCGCTTATTCCCGCATCGTCTACCGGGACATCTGGCCGGGGATCGACCTCGCCTACACGGGCACGATGGACCGGTTGAAATACGAGTTCGTCGTCCATCCGGGCGCGGACCCGTCCCAAATCCGGCTGGCCTATCGCGGGGCGACCTCGGTGGCCGTCGATGCCCAGGGCCGTCTCGCCGTCTCCACGCCGGCCGGCGGATTCGAAGACGGCACGCCCGTCGCCTACCAGGAGAAGAACGGAGCGCGGGTGGACGTCCCCATGGGCTATAAGATCCTCGACGACCGGGGTCTCGATGGCCGCCGTAACCGGCCGGAGACCGCGAAATCCGCCGAATCCCGCGTCGCCTACGGCTTCACGGTCGGCGCCTACGACCCGGCCCAGACGCTCATCCTCGATCCGGTGATCCTGGTCTACTGCGGCTACATCGGCGGCCCGAGCTACGACTACGGATACGGCATCGCCGCGGACAGCGCGGGCAGCGCCTACATCACGGGATACACCTATGCGCCCGGGGCGGCGTTTCCGGCCAAGGTCGGTCCGGACCTGACCTACAACGGCGGGAGCATGGACGCCTTCGTGGCCAAGCTGAACCCCGAAGGGACGGCCTACGTCTACTGCGGCTACATCGGCGGTTCCGGAAACGACTACGGCTACGGGATCGCCGTGGACGCCTTCGGGAGCGCCTACGTCACCGGATACACCTCGTCGGGGGAGAACACCTTCCCCGTCAAGGTCGGTCCCGACCTGACGGCCAACGGCGACTATGACGTCTTCGTGGCCAAGGTCAATCCCAAAGGCACGGGCCTGGATTATTGCGGCTACATCGGCGGCTCGGGCCCCGATTTCGGCAAGGGCATCGCCGTCGACGGCGTGGGCAACGCTTACGTCACCGGCTATACCAACTCCTCGGAGGTCGACTTCCCGGTGACGGTCGGCCCGTTCCTCACGTTCGGGGGAAACTACGACGCCTTCGTGGCCAAGGTCAAGCCCGACGGCTCGGCGCTGGTCTATTGCGGCTACATCGGCGGGCCCGGCGAGGATGTGGCCAACGCCATCGCCGTCGACGGCCTGGGCTGCGCCTACATCACGGGCTTCACGTTCTCCGGGGAGACAACGTTCCCGGTGACGAGCGGGCCCATCCTGACTCACAAGGGCCTCTCCGACGCGTTCGTGGCCAAGATCAATAACGACGGCGCCTCGCTGGCCTATTGCGGCTATATCGGCGGCTCGGGAAGCGACATCGGGACGGGAATCGCGGTGGATCTCGGGGGCAACGCCTACATCTGCGGCTACACCAATTCGACCGAGAGCAGTTTCCCCGTCACAGTCGGCCCGGGGCTCGCTTACAACGGCGGATCTTTCGACGGCTTCGTGGCCAAGCTCGATGCGGCCAACGGCTCGATCGCCTATGCGGGCTACATCGGCGGCGGGCTCTACGACGTGGCGAACGCCATCGCGATCGACGGCCGGGGCTACGCCTTCGTCACCGGCTACACCTCCTCCAAGGAGGACACCTTCCCGGTCAAAGACGGGCCCTCCCTGACGCATGTCGGCAGCTACGATGTCTATGTGGCCAAAGTGGACATCCCGGGATCCAAGCTCCTGCTCTGCGGCTATCTCGGCGGGACGGACGCTGACCTGGGGATGGGCATCGCCCTCGGGCCGGACGCCTCGGGCGACATCTACCTCACCGGCAACACGTATTCGAACCAGGCCACCTTCCCCGTCCTGACCGGGCCGGACCTGGCGGCCCACGGCAGCCGGGACGGGTTCGTGGCCAAGATCTCCGAGACCTCGCTCGCCGTAACCTCGCCGAACGGTGCAGAGACCCTTCACGTGGGGTTCAACTGGATCATCACCTGGCTCGCGGCGGGCAAGGTCGACAAGGTCACGATTCAATACAGCGTGAACAACGGCACGGACTGGTTCATGGTCGCCTACGCAATCCCGAACACGGGATCCTATCTCTGGAACGTGCCCGACGACGTGTCTTCGAACTGCCTCGTCCGGGTGTCGGAGGCGGCGACGGAAGTCCCGACGGACTCGAGCGACGCGGTGTTCACGATCTCGAACGACCCGATCGTCGTGGTGACCTCGCCGAACGGCGGGGAGAAATGGGCGGTCGGATCGTCGCAGGCCGTCACCTGGCAGTCGGGCGGGGCGGTCGGCGACGTCAAGATCGAATATTCGACCGACGGCGGCACGAGCTACACCGTGATCGTGGATGACACACAGAATACGGGAACCTACACCTGGGTCGTGCCCGACGCCGTCTCCGACCTCTGCGTCGTGCGGATCACCGACATCTCGGTCAGCACGACCACGGACATGAGCGACCTTGTCTTTTCCATCGTCCCGGCATCATCCCCCGCGGCTTCGCCCGCCGCGAAGGCGGGGACCATCGGACCCGGCCCCGGGTCCCCCCCGGGGGCGAAGGTGCGCCGACGCTTCATCCAAGGAGAATCGCATTGAGAAAAGCGTCGACGGCCCTCGCTCTCCTGCTGATCATCCTCGGCGGATTCACCGCGCTCCAGGCCCAGATCCACTCCGGCTCCATCCAAGGGACGGTCGTGGACAAGTCGGGGAAGCCCCTCGCCGGGGCCACGGTCTACCTCTCGTCCCCCTCCATGCTCGGCACGCAGATCTACGTGACGGACAAGACGGGCCACTTCGACTTCCCGACCTTGGCGCCCGGGGTCTACGCGGCCGGCGCCGAGGTGCCGGGCTATGAAAGCGTCGTTCGGAGCAGGATCGCCCTCTACACGGGCATGCGGTTCCTGGTGCTCTTCGAGCTCGGTCCGTCCGAGCTCGACGTCGAAGTCCCCGCGCCCGGGCGCCCCCCCGCCGTGGACACGATCTCGTCCAAGCGGGCCGACGTCATCGACGCGAACATGATCCGGCGTCTCCCCCTGGCCCGGAACCTGGGCGACGTCCTCGGCCTCGCCCCGGGCGTCCTGACGACCGCGCTCCCCGGAAGCCCGGAAACCTTCATCCACGGCGGTACGGTGCGGGACAACGCTTATGCCCTCGACGGCGTCGACATGACCGACATGCTCACCGCCGCTTCCGTGGCCAACATCAACGTCGACCTGATGGAGGAAATCGAGATCGTCTCCGCCGGCCAGCCGGCATCGCGCCTCGGGCCGGGCGGCGGGTACGTGAACGTGATCAGCAAGTCCGGCGGCAACCAGCTCGCGGGCGACCTCGGCTTCTACGTCATGAACGACGGCCTGAACGCGGACCTCTGGACGCCCGCCCAGATCCAGGACCTGAAGACCGGTCCGGTCACGGGCGACAAGGGCCTGTTCGACACCGCCCTGAACCTCGGAGGCATGTTCTGGCCCGACCGCGCCTGGTTTTTCCTGAGCGGCCGCGCCGCCCGGAAATCCCAGGTCACGAACTTCATCGGACCCACTACCGACATTCTGGGCCGGACCCACTCCGCTTACGACTGGTCCCAGAACGATCTGTGGGGATTCTTCAAGGCCACGGTGATGCCCATCCCCGGGACCAAGGGCACGATCTGGGTCAACGTCGGCGACGTCTATCGGCCCGTGGCCGAAGACCCGTCCCCCCGCCTGCCCTTCCTCTCCACCAAGATCCTGGACCATGAGACCAACTTCAGCCTTCACGGCCAGCTGGACTACGAGATCGATCCCAACGCCCAGGCTTACGTCCGGGCGGCCTACATCAAGCGGAACGTACCCACCCGCCTCCAGGCCGCCGCCTTGGGGTTCCCCTGGATCGACGACGCCGGCGACCTCTACGGGCCCCTGAGCGGCGCCGATTACAACTCAGACCTCAAGCGCCAGCGCCTCCAGGCCGACGCGGCCGTGCGCTATTTCGCGGCCGATTTTCTGGGGATGCGGCACACATTCATCCTGGGCGGCGATTTCGAGGACTCCACCGTGGACATGGACTGGTGGAAGCTCGACAACATGCTCTGGACCATGGACAGCCGCAATCCGGACGGCTCGTATTTCGGCGGCCGCGGGCTCCTATCGTTCTGGAACTGCAGCGCCGCCCAGACCACGACGCTCCTCAGCGGGAAGTCGGACCGGTTCGGCGTCTACGCTTCGGACTCGATCACCATCGGCCGGCGGCTGACCTTCAACCTGGGGCTGCGCTTCGACCACGCCTGGGGCTGGTTCCCGTCCGGCACCAAGGCCGTGTCCGGGAACCCCCTCTCGGTTTTCATCGGCGACGCGTTCGTCAGCCCCTACCTCACCAGCACGTATCCCAACGATTTCACCGCGGGCTTCAACCCCTGGAGCGCCTACACCACGACGGAACAGACGGGCGTCATCTCCTGGGACTCGCTCTCCCCGCGCGCCGGCCTCGCCTTCGACGTCTCGGGCAACGGGAAAACGATCTTCCGGGCGTCCTACGGCCGCTACGCCGACGATCTCTCCCCCCGCTATTTCATGTCCCTCAATCCGCTCTATCCCCGGACGTTCCCCATCTATTGGCTGGATGCCAACGGCGACGGCCAACCCGACACCCAGGACGAATACCAGCTCGGGTCCCAGGATTACCGGATGCTCTCCGGCTCCAACTTCAAGAACCGGATCGCGAGCGACCTCACCGCCCCCGTCACCACCGATTTCTCGATCGGGCTCGACCACGAGCTCTTCAAGGACTTCACCCTCGGCCTCCACTACATCTCCAAGATTCAGTCCAACATCCTGGAGGACGTCCTGTATGCCCCGGACACCGGCGAATACTGGTATTCGTGGGACCAAGCCGCGGCAAAGAAATACTGGGTCCCCTTCACGACAACCGTCCCCGGCTCGGGCGATCTCCCCGCCCAGACCGTCACCCTCTATGCCCGCTCGCTGCAGGCCCCGCTGATGTACCTTCAGCTCCGCAACGTGCCCGAACTCGAGCGGACCTACCGGGCCCTGGAGTTCTCGTTCCACAAGCGGATGTCCCAGGGCTGGCAGCTGGCCGGGTCCCTCGTCCTGAGCAAGGCCGAGGGGAACATCAACGCCGGCACGGACGCGACGACGGCCCTCACCGCGGCCGCCGACAGCCCCAACTATTTCGTCAACCGCACCGGCGTCCTGGATTCGGACCGGCCCGTCCAGATCAAGCTCATGGGATCGGTCGAGCTCCCCTTCGGCGCCTGGCTCAGCGCCACCTTCCAGTATCAGAGCGGCCGGCCGTGGCAGCGGAGCGCGCAGGTCCTGCCGCCCGCCGATTGGAGCGCGGCAAACAGCGTCGAACGAGTGTATTACACGGTCGCGCTCGACACGCTCGGCAGCCACCGGGACAAGGATTGGGCGGCGCTCGACCTGAGGGTCCAGAAGGACTGGCGCCTGGGTTCGTCGGGCAAGCTCGAGATGTTCGCCGACATCTCCAACGTGCTGGGCGCCACCGCCTCGCTCGTCGGGCTGAACGACGTCGACCGCTGGCAGCCCGCCGCGGTCGGCGCGGGGCAGACCGGCGTCAAGACTCTGCTGCCCGACTACGGGCTCACGAGCGCCCTCTACGGCAAACGGACGCTGCGCTTGGGATTCAAACTGAATTTCTGATCCCGGGACGCGTTCTGCCCCTCAGGGAGCCACCCCTCATCGGAACTCTAGGGTCTTTTTCCGCGTCTCGCTCCCGGTCATGTTGATGAGCGTGACGGTCAGCGTGGCCCCGCCCCCGCCGAGCCGCCCGATCTTTTCCGGGTCCCGGATGACGATCGGCAGCTCCCAGCGGAATGTCTTGCCTGTTACTGCCCCGAGCTCGGTCTCCCCGATCCTCACCTCCCTGCGGGCCGTATTGTCCCAGACCCGGACCTGTCGCGCGTCGCGCAACTCGAGCGCGGCCTCGAGCGTCGTGAAGAGCGTCTTCCCCTCCGACTTGAACCAGATGCGTTCATAGGCGGCTTCGAGGACGACGACGGCCTCGATCCGGTCGGGCTCCCGGACCCCGAGGACGAGACGGGCTTCGAAATCGAACCCCGGCGCGGCCAAGCTCGCCTCGGGCATGAAGGCCAGATTGATGTCCCGGAGCGCGGTCAAATCGAAGGTCATGAGCCGGTAGCTCCCCGTGCAGGTCTCGTCGAGGAAGAGGACCAGAAAATTGCCGTAGTACCAGATCTCCTGGCAGCGGCCATCGGCGCTGCTCATCATCTGGGAGGACCGTTCCGTGGGCGCGCCGTAGAGGATCAGGACCCGTCCCCGATCGGTCTGCCAGCCCGGCAAACCTTCGCCGATGAAAAGCCTGGCCGCCTGGTCGATCCGCATAAAATACTCGTCCTTGAACTCGTTCTCCGGGGTCCGCGGATCGGGGTCGCGCCGCTTCCAGAAGTCTTCGATGAACGCCGGCTTGGCCGCGTCGGGGATCTCGAGGAAAGCCTTGCGCTCTTCCGGGGTGATGATGTAGCGGACCTTGTTCAGGAATTCGGTGTTGGCCGGATCGAGCCCGCGCTCGAGGTTGTAGAGGCGGCAGCCCGCGGCTAAGATGAGAATGACCAAGGCCGCCGCGGCCCGAGCGCGGGTTTTCGGCATCGCAGCGTTCTCTTTCTCCGGACGGAGGCCGGCGGCGCGGCCGGTCAGTCGGCCGCCGCGGCGGCCTTCGTGTAATATTTGGCGATGTATTTTTCCTGGACCTTGAAAGACCAGTGGACGTCGCGGATGAAGGCCGAGGCCTCCTTCTTGCTCCTCTGCCGGAAGAGGCGGATGAGCTCGAGGTGCTCGCCGATCGAGGCCTCTTCCCATTCGCGGACGAACCCCGAATGGCGGGGAAAATCGTAGAGGCGCTTTTTCATGGTGTTGACGATCCGGACTAGGTTCGCGTTCCCGCTCAGCCCAAGATAGGTATTGTGGAACTTCAGGTTTTTTTCGTAATAGAGGTCGAAATCGTCCGTCTCGAGGGCCTCTTTCATCTCCGCGTTCAGCCTCTCGAGGGTCTTGAAGTCGGCCTCCTTGAAGTTGTCCATCGCCGCCAGGATGGCCGCGCTCTCGAGGGCGCCGATGATTTCGTAGTAGTTCCGAATGTCCTGGAGGGCGAGGGTGTTGACCACGATCTTGCGCCGGGGCAGGATCGTGACGAAGCCTTCGAATTCGAGCAGGAGGAGCGCGTCGCGGAGCGGCGTCTTGCTGACGCCCAGCATCTTCGACGTCGTCTCCATGTCGATCACCGAGCCGGGCTTGATCTCTCCGGTCCTCAGCTGCTCGCGGAGATACTCGTAGACCTGTTCTTTGAGGGATTTCACGTTCAACAACGGTTTTCTGTCCATCCCGAACCCTTTCTCCGACGCTGCCGCTCGTAAGGATATGAAATATCGGATGGCAAAGTCAACCCGGAGGGGCGCCAATCCGCTCGGAAAAAGCTTGATTTCCGCGCGCGTCTCCGTCTATTGTTATAGGGATTTCCCCAAGGAGCGGCCCGTGATCGAAATCCTCCATGTCTCCAAGAGCTACAACAAGGGCAAGGTCAAGGCCGTCGACAACCTCGACCTGACGGTCCGGCCCGGCGAGATCTTCGGCTTCCTCGGCCCGAACGGCGCGGGCAAGACGACGACGCTCAAGATGATCGTCGGCCTCCTCAAGCCGGACGCCGGGACGATCCGGATCAACGGCCTCGACACGCAGGCCGACAGCCTGGCCTGCAAGTCCATGACGACCTACGTGCCCGATTACCCCGCCGTCTACGAGAGGCTGACGGGCCTCGAATACCTCAACTTCATCGGCGACGCCTACGGCGTCCCGAAGGCCGCCCGCCTGGAGCGGATGGAGAAATGGCTCGAGATCTTCGAGCTCACGGCGGCCGTGGGCAGCCCCATCCAGAGCTACTCCCACGGCATGAAGCAGAAGATCGTCCTCATGGCCGCCCTCTTGCCGGCCCCCCGGGTGATGGTCCTCGACGAGCCGATGGTCGGCCTCGACCCGCGCTCCGCCCACCACCTCAAGGAGCTCATGCGCGAGCACTGCGACCAGGGGCGGACGCTCTTCTTCTCGACGCACATCATGGAGGTGGCCGAGAAGCTCTGCGACCGGATCGGCATCATCGCCAAGGGGAAACTCATCGCCTGCGGGACGATGGACGATCTGAAGGCGCTCGACCGGGGCGCGGGCCCGACGCTTGAGAACATCTTCCTGGAGCTCACGGACAAATGAGCCGCTTCCGGTCCCTCCTCCGCGTCAGCCTCAAGTCCAACTTCGGGGTGTCGGTCCTCGTCCACCGGTTCTTCCGGGAGAAGAAGGACCGCTGGTATCTCCCCCTGATCGCCCTGGGCGTCCTCGGCCTGCTGCCCGCCCTCTACGGCTACCTCCGCTTCATCCGGTTCGTCTACGAGCTGCTCCAGCCGCTCGGCCAGGAGCGGACCCTGCTGACGTTCGCCATCCTGCTCGGCCAGTTTCTCGTCCTCATCTTCGGGCTCTATTACGTGGTCTCGGCGTTCTACTTCTCCCGCGACCTCGAGATGCTCATCCCCCTGCCCTTCAAGCCGTCCGAGGTCATGCTCTCCAAGTTCGCCGTAATTCTGGTCAACGAATACCTGACCATGATCGCCTTCGTCCTGCCGGTCTTCATCTATTACGGGATCCTGTCCAAGGCCGGCCCGGCCTACTGGATCTCGGCCTCCGTCATCTATCTACTCCTGCCCGTCATCCCCCTGGCCCTGGTCTCGCTCCTCGTCGTCGGGATGATGCGGGCCGTCAACTTCAGCCGGAAAAAGGACCTGATGATCCTCGTCGGGAGCCTCGTCCTGATTTGCGCCGGCATGGGCCTCCAGTTCTTCATCAACCGGACCGCGGCGGCGAAGGTCGATTACCGGGCCATGACCGGGTTCTTCACCTCGCCCAACGGCCTCCTGACGAGTATCGGGGCGGGTTTCCCGCCGGCGGTCTGGGCGACGAAAGCCCTGGCCGGCGCCTTCAGCGGCGAAGGGCTGGTCGGTCTGGGGATCACCATCGGCGTATCGCTTCTCCTCTTCACCGGCATGGTCGTCGCGGCCCGGACGCTGTTCTACCGCGGCCTGATCGGGATCGGCGAGATCTCCGGCCGCCGGAAGGCCCTCTCGCGGAGCGAGATGTCGCGCCGGGTCGCGGACGGGCGGCGCCCGGTGAAAGCCGTCCTCGAACGCGAATGGCGGATCATGAACCGCACGCCCATCTTCCTGCTCAACGGCGTCCTGACCGTGATCGTCATCCCCCTAACCTTCCTTCTCATTGCCCGGGTGGGGAGCGGCGGCGCGACCTCGTTTCTCAGGGCGATCGCCGCGGGCGCCGGGCTCACGGGCGTCCTGGGAGCGGCCGCCTTCCTGGTCGTGAGCGGCTGCCTCAACGGCACGGCGTCCTCGACGTTCTCTCGCGAGGGCAGCCAGTTCTGGATGTCCAAGGTCCTGCCGATCGCCCCGCGCGATCAGGTGATCGCCAAGTTCATCCATTCCTACGCCGTCGCGCTCCTGGGGTTCGCCGCAGGAACGGCCGTGCTCGTCCTCGGGCTCGGCCTGAAGGCCGGCCCGCTGGCCGGCGGCTGGCTGCTGGCGCTCGTCGCGGGCGTGGCCCTGACCGCGGTCGGAATGATCATCGACCTGGCCCGGCCGCTCCTCGACTGGACGAATCCCCAGAAGGCCATCAAACAGAACCTGAACGTCCTGTTCGCCTTCTTCGCCGACCTGGGCGTCCTGGCGGTCGTCGGGACGTTCGCCTATTTCCTGTCCATGGCGGGGGTCGGCGGCCCGGGGCTCTTCTTCGTCATCCTGGCCGCGCTGGTCCTGATCTCCACAGCCTGCGTCCGGTTCCTGATGGCGTTCGCCGAAAAGCGCTATCGGGACATCGAAGTCTAGCGGCCGAGTCCCGAATTTTCCGGAAATGGGCTATAATGGTTCTCTTGTAAGGAGAACTGCATGAGGTTCGCGAAAAATCGCCTTCGGGCCACTTTCCTGGTCTGCGCGGCGGCCGCCCTGATCGCCCCGACGCTCCGGGCCCAGATCCCGCCCAGCAAACCGGAGCCGGCCCCACCGCGGCTCGAACCTTATCGGGACCGCATCCCGCACGGGTTCTATCTCTCGGCCCAGGCCACTTCTTATTGGCACGCCTCCTATCCCGGAGGCTACTATCTCGAGACCGACTGGCCGACCGATCTCCAGTACGCCGTCGTCCTCCTCGATTCCATCCAATTCGCCCCCGGCAAGACCGTGCCCGGCATCGCTTTCGGCTATGCGACGGGTGAAGACATTTATTTCGGCACCGTCGAAATCTCGTATTCCCAGGCGTCCTTCGCGAACCAGCCCGAGACCTTCACCGGGATTTTCCATCTGGCCGACCGCGTCGATACGACGACGCTCAACTTTACGCAATCCGCCCGGAAGATCTCGATCCTCGACGCCTCGGCCCGCCTCGGCGTCTTCCCTTTCCGCAAGCTCGGCCTCGCGATCTACGTCACCGGCGGCGTCGGCTATTTGACGTTTTCCTACCAATCGCCGGCGAGCGCATACGTTGCGGCGCAGGGATACAACCTGGATTACCTTAAGCAGGGGTATCTCAAGGACCTCTCGATCGCCGATCCCGGCAGCGATCAGGGCAACGGCGCCTGGAGCCGCAGTCAGATCGGCTTCGAGCTCGGCGGCGGACTGGAGTGGTTCTTCGGGAAGCGGCTGAGTGCGCGGATCGACTACAGGTTCGTCACGGGCTCGGTGACGAAGAAGGAAATCATCAACGGCGCCATCCCCGTGGAGGCCGACGTCCGGATCAACTACACGTTCGTCAACCGCCTCGTGGCGGCCCTGACGTATTATTTCTAAAGACTCAGCGCAGCCGCAATCCGCTATTTCCTGATGCGGCTCCGGACGGAGTCCTCGTCCTTCTTCTGGCGCTCGGTCAGCGCCTGTTTTTCCTTGGCGTGCTGCGTCTTGATGTCCGCGAGCGCGGTCTCGTCCTTGCGGACGTCGGGCCGACAGATCCGCACCTGGCCACCAGCCGGAAACTTTTTCCGGCGTTTTTCGTTTAATGAGATGAGGTGCCAAAATGAACGCTTCAACCGGAAAAACCCTGGGAATCATCCTTCTCGTCCTCCTCGGCCTGATGCTTCTCTGGCCGCTCAAGCTGCTATTCCTGGCGCCCGTCGGCGTCTTCAACGGCATTTTCCACGGTACGTGGACGTCCCATTTCGGCGGGATCCATATGGGGGCCTGGCCCTGGATCGGGTTCGCCGGAGTCTTCGGCCTGGCCCTGCTCGCACTCGGGATCGCCATCCTGGTCTGGGTCTACAACGATGCCAAAAAACGCGGCCTGAACGGGGCCCTGTGGACGATCCTCGTGTTCTTCCTCCACGTGCTCGGGTTCATCATCTATCTCGTGGTCCGATCGAGCCATCCGTATCCGGCCCGGACCGCGGGTTCGCCGGCACCCGGCCCGACGCCGCCCCTGGCATCGGGGCCGATCCCCGTTCCGCCCGCTCCCGCGCCGCAGCCGGCCGGCTGCCCGCAGTGCGGAAAGCCGGTCGCGCCCGCCCACGCCTATTGCCCGACCTGCGGCACCAAGCAATAACAAAGAATTCGGAGACACAATACCTATTTCCGAATTTTCCGGACAAGGAAATAGGTGAACTTGACTTCCCCCTCTCGCGGCGGTAGATTTTGGGCAGGGGCGTAACCCAACATCCATCCGGGAGGAATCATATTTCATGAAGCGAAAAGACTTCTTCAAAGGGACGGCGGCCATCCTCGGCAGCCTGGCAATCACGCGGGATCTGAAGCCGGCCGAATTGGGCCGTTGGCTTCTCCGCACGGCGGGCGACGATGAGGAGTATTTCTGGAAGCTGGTCCGCGACCAGTTCATCCTGGACCCGGATTGGACCTACCTGAATTTCGGCGGGCTCGGCTCCTGCCCGCTGCCCGTCCTCAAGAGCTTCGACGAATGGAGCCGGAGCGAAGAGCGCGCTCCGAGCGCCGGCCACGACGAGAAGGAGTGGATGAGCGTCAAGGAGAAGCTGGCCGCCGTCCTGGGCAAGACCTGCCGCAAGGAGGACCTGGGCCTGATCGACTGCGCCTCGGCTGGCATCAACATGATCGTCAACGGCCTGCCGCTCAAGAAAGGCGACGAAGTCATCACCTCGACCCACGAGCACGTGGCCCTGCACACGGCGCTCCTCAACCGCATGCAGCGCGAGGGCATCGTCATCCGCGTCTTCGAGCCCGACAAAGCGTCCGGTCGGACCAACGTCGACCGCATCGCGGCCCTCATCAATCCCCGGACGCGCCTCATCTTCGTCAGCCACGTCACCTGCACGACAGGCCAGCGCTTCCCGGACAAGGACATCGCCGCGCTCGCCCGCTCGAAGGGCGTCTGGTTCGCCATGGACGGCGCCCAGGCGCCGCTCTGCGTCCCGTTCGACATCGGCGAGGCCGGCGTCGATTTCTACACCTGCAGCACCCACAAATGGCTCATGGGACCGAAGCGAACGGGATTCATCTACGTCCGGAAGGAGATGCTCGACGTCCTTCGGCCGCTGACGGTCGGCGCCGGCTCCAACAAGAGTTACGACATTCGAAAGCTGGAGTTCACCCTTCATCCCACGGTCCAGCGCTTCGAATTCGGCACGCAGAACGACGCCCTTTTCTTCGCCCTGGGCAAGGCGATCGATTTCGTCACGACCATCGGGACGGACCGCATCTGGAAGCACAACCATGCCCTGGCCGAGCGGTTCTACGCCGGCCTGAAGGAGATCCCCGGCGCCGAAATCGTATCGCCCGAAGAAGAAGTCTACCGGACGTCGATGATCAGTTTCAAGATGAAGGCGATCGACTACACGAAGGTCAATGAGCACCTGGCCAAGGACAAGATAAAAGTCCGGACGGTGACCGAGGGCGGGGCCAACTGCATCCGCGTTTCGTTCCACATCTGCAACCACGACGGGGAAGTCACCAAGATCCTCGACTCCCTAAAAAAGCTGGCCGGGTGAGGAGAGAGAACCCGAGGAAGAATAGGGCGGAAAGTCTACGGGGCGTCTTGGACGGCGGCCTCGATCCAACTCGCCACGGTCTCTTCCGCGGGGGACTCGCCGCCCGGCGTCCATAATCCGAAGAATTCCTGATTGCCCTTCTGGCCGCGGGTGGAACAGAGCATGAGGCCGTGAAGGCGGAATCCGAGGTCCGCGGCGCCGCGGGCAATATGGGCCAATACGTCGCGATGGACGGCCGGATCGCGGACGAGCCCCTTTTCCCCGATCTGCCCTTTCTCCGCTTCGAACTGGGGTTTGACGAGAGACAGCAGAATGGGCTGAATCGGCTTTTGAATCGGTGACACACTCCCCAGTTCCGGATTGTCGGCGCGATCTGATTCGGCAATTGGTATTTTGTCTGTGCTATGTTGACGATGCGTCCCCAGGATCCGTACGATCGCCGGCATCACTTTCAGCACCGAGATGAACGAGACGTCCATAACCACGAGCGACGGCGTTTCGGCGAAGTCTCCGGGCACGAGGTAGCGGGCGTTCTTTTCGATCGTTACGACGCGCGGGTCGGCGCGCAGCCGCACGTCGAGCTGGCGGATGTCGACGTCCACGGCGAATACTTTTGCCGCTCCCCGCTTCAAAAGGCAGTCCGTGAACCCGCCCGTCGAAGATCCGATATCGGTGCAGATTCGACCCTCGACCTCGATCTTGAACACCTCGAGCGCTTCCTCGAGCTTGAGCCCGCCGCGCCCGACAAAAGGCAAAGGCTTCTCGACGGTCAGGGGCAAATCGACGGGGACCATTCGGCCCGCCTTGTCCAGACGCTCCTGGCCGTGAAAGACGAGTCCGGCCATGATCATCGCCTGGGCTTTTGGGAGCGTTTCGGCCAAACCGCGATCGACGAGGAGCATGTCCAGACGGTCCTTCTTAATCATGTCAGCCCCATTGTATCCCCGATTATCGCCGAATAATTATTGGTGTCAAATTACACCGATCGAGAAAATGACATGCAGCGCGACGGCCATCGCCAACACGAGAACGAGCCAGGGGCGGTAATCCTTGAGGAACGGAATCTTGGGCGCGCCCGGAAGCGGGCTTAATATCCTGGCCTTTCACGAAGAAATGATGCATAATCCAGTTCATTATAGATCATTTAATGATTCAGTGAGGCACCATGAAATCGATCACGGTCCACGGCGTAAGCGAAGAGGCGGCGAAATTGATCCGAAAACGAGCCAAAGGTGAAGGCCGGAGCGTCAATAAAGTGATGAAAGAACTGATCGACCGATCGCTTGGCCTCGACCCTCGGAAAAAGGACAATCGCCAGGAATTCGCGGACTTCTGCGGCATCTGGACCGCCGAGGAAGCGAAGAGCTTTCTCGAGGCCATCGGAGACCTGGAGCGGATCGACGAGAGCGACTGGCGATGAGACAGATCCTCCTCGACACCAACGCCTTTGTCCGATTCCTCGCCGGAGATGAGAGGGTCCTCGCGAGTCTGGCCGGGGCCGATCGAGTTTACATGTCCGTGTTTGTCCTGGGCGAGTTGAACGCCGGCTTCCGGGCCGGGAAAAAAGGACGGGAGAACAGGCGCATTCTTGAGAGTTTTCTCGAAAAACCGAGCGTCGCCGTCCTCGAGGCAACGCGGGAGACCGCCGAGATTTTCGGCATCGTCAAAGACTCGCTCCGGAAAGCGGGCAAGCCCATCCCCGTGAACGATGTCTGGATCGCCGCCCACGCGCTCGAAACGGGATCGGTCCTCGTGACGTATGACGGCCATTTTCAGGCCGTGGCCGGTCTGCGGGTCTGGGAAGACGCATAGCCTCGAACTCGCTCCTTCCCTTATCCTTCCCTTGCTGCTATCCGCCACCCTATGATCCCCCCCTATCCTTTATTGACGAATCCCCCCGAATAGGCTATAAATGGCGGTCAACAACGAAGTTCAGGAGTCCGTCATGATAGAGAAAACGCTGGCCATCATCAAACCCGACGCGGTCAAGAAGAACGTCATCGGCAAGATCATCAGCCGGATCGAGGACGAGGGGTTCAAGATCACGGCCATGCGGCTCGCGAAGCTCACCAAGGACGAAGCCAAGGGCTTCTACATCGTCCACAAGGACAAATCCTTTTACAGCCCCCTGACCGACTACATGTCGTCCGGCCCGGTCATGCTCATGCGCCTCGAGCGCGAGAACGCGATCGGCCACTGGCGCAAGGTCATGGGCGCGACCGACCCGGCCAAGGCCGAGCCCGGCACGATCCGACGCCTCTACGGCTTCTCGATCGAGAGCAACGCCACCCACGGCTCCGACGCGCCCGAAACGGCCGAATGGGAGCTCAACTACTTCTTCAAAGGCTGAGATTTTCCGCTCCCAAGCAGCGCCGAGTGGACGCGCGCCGCGGCCCATCGCGGCTAACCCTTTTGTAATAAAGGGCTAAGAAAATCTCCCCCTTGACTTCCCGGTCCTCTCTTTCTAGATTAAAGTTGCACCCAAGGTGAGAAAAAGGGACGCGTCCGGCGTCTTTTCCTCTGTCCGACGCATTCCCAGTCCCGCCCTGAGGCCCGACTAATGTACTGTAAGGAGAAAGACCCATGAACAAAAGCTTCTTGAGAAAATCCGTCGTCGCGCTTCTCTGCCTCGGGTTCATTCTGGTGGCCGTCCCCACGATGAACTCCGCCGAGAGGAAAGCCCCCAAAGTCAGCATCATCCAGCTCGTCAAGCTGCCCTCGCTGCTGATCTCGTCAGCCTTCCCGTACCTGGGCTCGATCGTCGACGTCGGAACCGTTTCCGCGACGCCGGCCAAGGGCCCGAACAGCGGCAAGGTCAAGCCGACCGACGACATCCAGATCCCGAAACCCAGTACTGGGAACTGATCGGAATCCAAAGCACTCCCTAGCGCCGCATTCGGCTTCCTCCGCGGGGAGAATGCCGCATCCCGCATTCCGCCGCGCGCGCGGGACCGCACAGATCTATAGTTAGGCGCCTCGCGCGCCGCGAGTCCGCGGTTCTATGGCTCCACGCCCGCCGCGCCTCTATTTCCTTTTTCCAGCGGATTTCGCTATCATTGTCGCCGCCAGGGAATGACAATGCGTTTTCCCATGCGGAAATTGCCATGGTGGGAGAAGCTTGAGACTCAGGGCGGGCGACCGATTCGGATTCCATCCTCTCCTGGTCTGCCTCGCGATTATTTGGTGTGCGGCCCCCGGCCAGGCTGCTTTTTCTCTCCTTCCAGAGCCGAACGTATCCCCGCCCCAAACTAAAACCGCCCCGTCGCCCAAGGCCGATTCCCTTCGCGCTCAAATCGATATCGCCGAATCGCTCCGCAAGGCGGGCGATTTCGAGAAGGCCGCGGACATCCTGACAAACGCCCTCGCCGCGGCCGCCCAGCCCGCCCCCATCCCTTCCTCCGCCCTCTCCCCCGACTACGTCGAAGCCTCGATGAAGCTCGGCCTTGTCCTCTGGAACCTCGGCCTCCTCCCGGAGTCGCAGGCCGCCTACGAAAAAGCGCTCGCCCGCGCCTCGGCCGCCCGCCTCTCAAAGCCCGCGGCCGACTGCCGGACCGCCCTCTCCGTCCTCCGCCTCTACAACGAGGCCCGGGCGCACCGCGACGACGAGGGCGACTGCGCCAAATCGAGCGCGGCCTTCCGGAGCGCCATCGACCTCGCCCGCGCGCTCCGCAGCCCCGACCTCGAGCTGAAATGCCTCCGGCAGCTCAGCGTCTGCGTCCTCGGCCAGAACGACCTCGCCGAATACAAGCGCCTGAACGAGGAGGCGCTGGCCATCGCCCGCTCGCTCCGCCTCCGCAAGGACGAGAGCATGTGCCTCAACAACCTCGGCGTCTACTACCTGAAGACCGAGAACTACGCCAAGGCCCTGGCCTGCTGCGATGAGGCCTACGAGATCGCCGTCAAGCTCGGCTACGTCCAGGGCCAGAACGAGGTCCTGACCAACTTCGGCATCATCTACAACGACATCGGCAACTACGACAAGGCGCTCGAATATCTCGAGAAGGCCCTGGCCCTCGACGAGAAGGCGTTCGGTCCCGCCTACGCCGCCATCGACCTCAACAACATCGGGGCGAACCACCGGAAGCGGGGCCTGCTCTCCGGCAGCCGCCAGGACTTCGCCCGGGCACTCGAATATTACGAGAAAGCCTACGCCCTCATCGAGAATTCGAAGGACGCCAAGATGCGGATCCGGGTCCTCAACAACCTCGGCACGGTCAACACCGACCTCGGCAAATACCCCGAGGCCCTGGCGAAATTCAACCTCAGCCTGAAGCTCGCCGAGCAGATCTCCGATTCGGAAACGCTCGGCTTCATCCTCAACAACGTCGGGATCGTCTATTACGCCCTCGCCGACTACGAGACCTCGACCAAATACTTCCAGAAGGCCGTGGACCTCGGACTCAAGGTGGACTCCGGCCGCATCCTGTGGGAGGCGTTCCTCGACCTGGCCAATTCCACCAAAAAGCTCGGCCGGACCGACGAGGCCCTGGCGAACTACCGGAGCTCGATCGCCGTGATCGAGAACGTCCGCTCCTCCCTCGGCCTGGAGGAGCTCAAGGCGAGCTTCTTCGGGACGAACAAGCGGATCGAGGCCTACTACGGGCTGATCGACCTCCTCGTCCGCCTTAACCAATCCTCCCCCGCCGCCGGCCGCGACGCCGAGGCCTTCGCCGTCCTCGAGAAGGCCAAGGCCCGGGCGTTCCTCGACAGCTTCGAGGTCGCGCAGGTCTCGGTCTCCCGCGGCATCGACGCCCGCCTCACGAACGAGGAGAACCGGATCAACGGCGAGATCGCCGCCCTCTACAAGAAGCTCCTCACGCCCGATCTCTCGCCCGCTCAGAAGAAAGACATCACCGACCGCCTCGGCCGATCCGAGGCCGAATACGAAAAGTTCAAGCGGACGGTCCGCGCGGCCGACCCTGCCTACGCTGACCTCAAGTATCCCGAGATCATCACCGCGGCCGAAGCCCGCGCGTCTCTCGACGACTCGACCGCCGTCCTGGCTTATGCCGTCGGCAAGGACAGCTCCTTCGGCTTCGCCCTCACCAGGGGCGCCCTCCGCGTCTTCCCCCTCGCCCCCCGCAAGGACCTCCTGCCCAAGGTCGCGGCCTATCTCCGCGCGATCTCCGACAAGGACGGCCGTGATTTCTCGGCCGGCCGCGACCTCTACGCCGAGCTCGTCGCCCCGGCCGCGCTTCCGTCCTCCGTCCGCAGCCTCATCATCGTCCCCGACGACGCCCTCGCCTATCTCCCCTTCGACGCCCTCCGTACCCCCGACGGGAAATGGCTGATCGAGCGCTGCGCCGTGTCCTACGCCCCCTCGCTCTCGTCCCTCCGCGAGATCCGCCAGCGAGCGGCGCTCCGCACCACCCCTCCCCCCAAGGACCTCCTGGCCCTCGGCGACCCCTACTATGGGAAAAACGAATCCGCGTCCGCCTCGGCCGCGCCCTCCCAGGACTACTTTTCCTCCGGTTTCGTCTTCCCCCGCCTGAAATTCAGCGGGACCGAGGTCCAAAGGATCGCCGCCCTCTTCCCCCCGAAACGTGTCGACATCTTCGTCCGGGAGCAGGCCTCCGAGCGGACGCTCAAGCGCCTGAACCTCGACGATTACCGGATCATCCACATCGCGGCCCACGGCCTGATCAACGACCAGAACCCGATGCGCTCGGCCATCGTCCTCGCCCAGGACCCCGACTCCCCGGACGACGGCTTCCTCCAGATGCGGGAAATCTACAACCTCCGGATGCGGGCCGACCTCGTCGTCCTCTCGGCGTGTAGCTCGGGCCGGGGGCAGCTCGTCCGGGGCGAGGGCCTCGAGGGCCTGAGCCGGGCCTTCTTTTATTCAGGCGCCTCGGCGGTGATGATGAGCCTCTGGGAGGTGGACGACCGCGCCAGCGCCCAGTTCATGGAGCGGTTCTACGGGTTCCTTCGGCAGGGAGCGCCCATCGCGGAGGCGCTAAGAAGCGCGAAACTGGAGATGATCGGCGGCACAGCGGCCGCGCATCCGTATTATTGGGCGGGGATGGTTGTCTCAGGAGAGGCGGGAAAAAAGGCATTAATAAATTGACTTTTTCACCTTTAGGTCCACTTCTGGATTACATAAAGAAAATAAATAGGTCCTGACTGAGAATAATTTGGAAAACCACCATCTATCTCAATGGGACTTCCAATAGGATGTTCTTTCACTCATTTAGGTCGATCCGATGACATGGGACGAGAAGAAGGACAAAGAACTGGCCGATATCATTGATCGCTTCTCGAGCTACATCAAGGCCGGCATCCAAAAATACAATCCCAACAAATTCGGAATCGAAATCGACGACGTAATCCAGGACGTGAAAATAAAAATCTGGAAAATCCTCCATCATGAGAAAAAAATAGAGAATTACTCGTCTTATATTAAGAAAATCGTGGATTCCTCGGTCATCGATCAATTTCGCAAGCTCAAGAGAGAGGAGGGCATCTATTTATTCGAAAAGAACAGGAAAATCTCGGAAAGCCATCAAAGCCACTCTAGGGAGGCGCTCTATGACGAGATGGATATCAAAGACCTGGTGGGCAAGGCCGTAGACGGCCTGATCGAATCCCGCCGAAGAGTCGTGAAACTCTATCTCCTGAACATGAGCATCGAAGAGATATCCCTGTATTTCCACTGGAGCAAGGACAAGACCCGTAATCTGCTCTACCGAGGATTGAACGATCTGAAGAAAATCCTCAAAGAAAAGAACATCGATTATGAAAATAACGCAAAGTGATCTGAAGACGCTCTATCGCGATTATGTCCGAGAGCAGATGCCCTCTTCTTCAGATCATTGCATCATTGAGAAGAGATGGAAAGACTTCTTCGGAGGCCGGCTGTCTCACTCATCCAAAGGCAAGCTGATTGACCACATGACGCATTGCATCGCGTGCGCCCAGGAATTCGAGCTGTTCTTGGAAACAGAAAGATCTAAAAACGCGCTCATTGCCGATATCGGCAATCTCATAGGTGCCGAACCAGAGCCGCCGAAATCCACGGCCATCCGCCCAAGCCCATTTCGGCGTCTCCAATTCAAATGGAAATATGGCCTGGTCTTTTCCGGGGTCGCAGTTTTATCCCTGGTTCTCGCTATGCTCTTGATGAGACACCCAAAGGCCCCTTCGATCCCGGATGTGACCCGGGGGAACCAGCCGGTTGAAATCGAACTTCAAAATCCTCTTGACGAATCGAAAAGAAAGCAGAGTCTCGAATTCAAATGGAAATCGGGAGAGTCCTTCGATAGCTACATCATCGAAATCTACGACGATTCGCTCCGCCAGATTTGGCAGAGTTCGTTGCTGACGAAAAGCCGGCTTGCGATACCGAAAGAAATTTTCGATTCCCTGGAAAATGATAAATTGTATTACTGGATGGTTATAGGCACCTTGAGGATGGATACAAAGATGGAATCAAGGTTGGCGGCCTTCAAGCTCAAAAAGTAAACTTCCTATCCCGAAAATTTAAGAAAGCCGATGAACGGGCATGCCCTGAACTCCGCTAGATTATCTCCCTGTCAACCACACCAGCAGCGTCTCCCCCACCGCCCGCAGGCTCTCGGCCGAGACCTTGTCCAGCGTGTCCCCGGTCGTGTGCCAGTAGGGGTAATCGAAATCGATGATGTCGATGGCCGTGATCCCCCGTTCGATGAAGGGCAGATGGTCGTCGTCCATCTGGTACTTGGGCTCGTTAATGAACTGGCGGAAATTCAGGCGGGCGGCGATCTTCCAGATCTCGGTGGTGAGCTTTTGATCAGAGAACCCCTCGCGGTAGATGTTCAGGTCCGCGTCCCCGATCATGTCCACGATGACCACGGAATCGGGCTTCTCCTTGAGCTCCGCGGCAAAGGCCTTCGAGCCGAGGCACCAGTCCCAGCCCGGGATGTTCCCGTTGTCCTCCGCGTCGATGAACAGCAGCTCGACCCGCTTGTTCAGTTCCTTGGGCAGGGCGCGGGCGAGCTCCAGGAGCACGGCGACGCCGGAGGCCCCGTCGTTCGCCCCGGGCACCGGGAGGGCCCGCTTCGCCGGATCGGGGTCCTGGTCGGACAGGAACCGCGAGTCGTAGTGCGCGCCCAGAATCACCCAGGGGCGGCCCTGGCCGCGGCGGCCGACGATGTTCCGGATCTTGATCGCGCCCTTCGACGCCTCGTGGATTTCCGCCGTCCAACCGGCGCTCTTCAGGCAGGCCTGTATCCAGTCCACGATCTTGACGTGGGCGGGGCTGTCCATGGTGCGTGGGCCCATGTCCATCTGGGCCTTGACGTCGGCCAGCGCCCGCTTCCCGTCGAAATGGGCGGCCGGGGATTGGGCGCAGGAGAGGGCGGCCGCGCCGGCGAAGAGGATCGTAGCGAGAAAGGCGATTTTTGTTGATTTCATGTTGTCCCTCGGCACTTCAAAAACGTTTTGTTCATTAGAAGATTGCTTTGTCATCCCAACTTTGTTGGGGTGGCTCGCAATGACTATGGGCTCTCGGCGACCTTCATTTTCGCCAGCAGGATTCGATAACGCGGGTCCGCCCGCAATTGGGGGCGACCCAAGGCGTATACACGTGGATGAAGCCCATCAAGGCGTCGCGTTCTTCATAGGCTCGGTCCAGATATTCGAAGGCCAGGTCGAGTTTCCCCAAGCCGGCCGCCACCCAGGCGATGCTCGTGGCCGAGATGTTGGTTTTTTTGGGCTTCGATCATCTCGTCGAGGATTCGGGCGGGGATTTCCATCGGCCCCCCGGCGAGGACCTCTTTCAGGCTTCGGCCTTCGATGAAGGCCATCGCGATGTACGTCCGGCCCTCGGATTCGTCGACCTCGTAAACCGTGCAGATATTCGGGTGGTCGAGGGCGGCGGCGGCCTGGGCTTCCCTGATGAAGCGCTCCCGGGCCTCCTCGTCCTGGGCGAATTCCGGCGGGAGAAATTTGAGGGCGACGACTCTCTTGAGCTTCGTATCCTCGGCCTTGTAAACGACGCCCACCCCCCCGCGGCCGACGGTCCCGATGATTCGGTACCTTCCGGCGATCAGGATCCCGAGGCGGATTTTCTCCTCCGGCCCGGCAATCGTTCTGGTGTGGAAGAACGAGACGGCTTCCTCGGAGCGAGCCGGAAATCCACATTTGGGACAGAAACGGGAATCATCGCCGACGTCGGTACGGCACTTCGAGCATTTCATGGATATTCTATGGAAATACCATAATTGTCGGAGGGACACAATACTCCGGCGCCTTCCGTGCTAAACCGCCTTTTTCACGACCACGACGGTGATATCGTCGCATGGCTGCCCGGACGCGGCGAAGGAATGGACATCCTCGAGGATCTTCCGGCAGAGACCTGCGGCCGGGAGGTTTCGACCGCTTGTGACCAGATCGCGAAATCTTTCTTCGGTATAATCCTACCCGTCCCCGTTCCTCGCCTCCGGAATTCCGTCCGTGAACAGGACGGCGGTGTCGCCCGCCTCGAGGCGGACAGTCCCGGGTTTGAAAGCCGCGCCGGGGAACATGCCCAGGGCGAAGCCCGACGTGCCGAGGGCCTCAAGCTCGCCGGATCTCCGGACCACGCCCAGCCGGTCGGCGTCGATGGGGATGAAATCGTAATAGTCGCCGCCTGTCTCAAGTCCTTCTCGATCCTCCGGAGGAGCGCCTCGGTCTTTTCCTTTTCGAGACCCAAAAGGACATAGGCCTTCTCGCGTTGGACGACGAAAAAGTACATGCCTCCGAAAATGAAGCCGAGAAGGATGAGGAATCCGGCGGCGCCGAACACGTCCCCGATCCAGTATTCGCTGTTTACGGACATGGTGAGGCCGGGGGGAGGAGCTGGCCGTCTCCTTCGGGCCGGCCGCCCCAATAAATTTGAATTCGATGCCAACAGGCATTCGCCTCTAGAACTTCATGACCACGGATATCAGCAGCACCGACACGACCATGAAGAAGGCGAAGGCGGCCAGCGAGATCTTCGCGGCCATGATGAAAGGCCTCCGCTTGTCCGGGTAGTGCTTCAGGTATTCTCCATACGTGATCACGAAGGCGCAGGGCGCCGCCAGCGTCGAAAACACGCCGCCGATCACGATGCTAAAGAGAAACATGTTCTTCGCCGCCCGATTCTCGTTTCATTGTTCGTTGGAGCCGTTCTTCTTCCTCGGAAGGATCCCTTGACCTTACCTACCAAAGGAATATAATAAGCTAGGTGAGGGGCTCGATTGACTAACAAGAAAAGGAGACCTCTAAAATGACAGTAAAAATTGGTGAAGGCACATCTGAAATGACTGGTGATGCCAAGAAGACAGAGGACATGAAGGTTTCACTAAAAGTCAGTTATGCAGAAAAGATGAAGGACATCACATTCAAGCCCTTAGAAGACCTGAAAAAGGGCGACAAAGTAAAAATCACTGTTGAGAAGATATAATTCAGGGGAGGATCTTTCCTAAATCTTTTGGATCGCCCCATAGCTTCTCAAGCGTAACGTAAAGCCTTGACGGCCCCCCACTATTGAACCTAAACCCCGGACTTACGTCCGGGGAATCCTCCCGCGCATGCTTCGCATGTCCGACTCCGTCGGAACCCACTCCATCCACGGACTTACGTCCGGGGATTTGCGGTGGTACTTTAAAAATTATAGTAAATTCCTTTTTTCCACGGCGCGGTGGATGGCCGTTCCAAGCGTTGAATCTCCCCTTCTGACAGCCGCGCGACGATAAAAAAAGGTAGGTCCAAAAACCTGCCTTGGACAGAACCGGAGGGCTCGACGTGTCTACTTGGTGACTTTGACGGAAACCGCTTCGTAAACGCCTCCGACCGTTGTCTCGAACTCGACGTTGACCGCGTTGCCCTTGACGATCTTATCCAGACCGATCGTCTCACCCTTGGCGTTGTGCAAGGTGGTCGTGGCGACGACCAGGAAGCTCATCTTGGTGTTGGCCTCGTTGACCACCACGATCTCGGACTTCGTGCCCTTGGCGGGATCGGCCATGGTCACGGAATCGACCGTCCCGATGAAGGTCGCGCGTCCGGGATTCTTAACCGGGGCCTGAGTTCCCTGGGCCAGGCTGAAGGAGATCAGCCCGAGAACCATAAGGACTCCCACAAGAATGGATAATGATTTTTTCATCTGATTCAACTCCTTTTACATCTAAGTATCCTATCAAAAGCAAAGTAAAAGCAAGGTCGTTGATACAAGGGCCGTCCGCCCTTTTCCAAAAAGTGATAGGACTTTTCTTTTTCGCTCTGCACGACTTACGCTCCCATTAAGCGGGGAATCGACGCTCCCCCTCACGAAAAAGGATAATCTCGGACGTGGATCGAGTCAAGAACAAGAAATTTACCACGAAAGAGGACGGCGGGCCTTCCTAGAGCAAAAAGACGGGCTAGGCCCGAATAGTTAGGCCTCAAAAAGAAAGCCGCCGGGCAGGGCCTATCATTCTCAGAAGACAGAAAAATTCATGGGAATAGCGTGCGCCGCTGAGCAAGGTGGCCGCTCCCCCGCTTATTGTGCCATCTGGTGAGTGCAAGTTCGAGGCCAAATACCTCTGGAACAGGAGGCCGATATCCCAAAAAAGCGCGTTGCCGTGGTGCATGTCTATCGAGCCGGGGACGGGAATCGCGGTCCAACCTGAGAGCAAACAGACGACCCCTTGTGTCACAGCCGTGTAACGCCGGTGTAACGGATTCGATTGAAAAACGCTGAAACTAGGTTATCGGGGCTGAAAAGAGAACCAAACAAAAAGCCTTGCGCGCCTTGAAAAACCTGGTGGGCGGTGCAGGATTTGAACCTGCGGCCAGCGGCGTGTAAAACCGATGCTCTGCCGCTTAACAAACTGTCCCTATGAGAAAACCGCTGAAATAAAAGCCGAGGGGATGAAAAGCTCCGGTCGATGGATTATAATATGTCTGCGACCGATGGCCGAGGTGCCCGCCGCGGTAAGACGCCTCGAAGGGGGTAATGATGTTGAAGAAAACCATCCTCGCCATCGTCCTCGGAACTTTGACTTTATGGGCCGCCGCCCAGCAAACAGACCTCATCATCCTGGAGAAGTACAAGGCTTTGCTCGGCTTGATGGACAAGGCCAGATCCGCGTTCGAGAAAGGCGACCTGGCCGCATCCGACAAAGAACTGGACAAGTGCCTGAAGGCCGTCCCGGATCATCACGAAGCCCATTATTTCAAGGCCCAGATCCGCTACAAACAGGGCGATTTCGCCAAAGGTCTGGAACACATGCTGACGGCCGAGAGCGGTTATGCCCATTTCGCGGCCGTCATGGAGGAAGCCCGGATCAACAAGATGATGAAGGATGTGGAGAAAGAAGAGACTCTATCCGATCTCATCCCGGCTTTGGAGAAAGCCTACGAGCAGTCCGTGTGCAAACCTCCGACTTACCAGGCCGCCATCAAGGACGCCCAGAACAAGCTCGACGAGACGAAGAACGAGAAGCCGGACGCGCTGCGCAAGGGAAAATCGTCCGCACCCGCCGAATACCTTTATTTCCACGGCAACTGCCTTTTCCGGCTGAAGAGATTTGCGGAGGCCGAAGAGAAGTACAGGGACGCGCTCACGGCCGACCCGGCGCATGCGAACGCCAACAACAATTTGATCAGCCTGCTTTATGGGCAGGAACGGTACGCCGAGGCGCTCGCCCTCCTCGATCAGGCCGAGGCCCAAAAGGTTCAGATCCAAGCGGGCTTGAAAAAGGCCGTCCTGGACGCCGCTAAAAGATAATCGACCGCTCCTCGACTGCCAACCCGGATACCCCCCCGATGACGCCAGAATCGCTCCAGATGGGCTTCCTTACGTTCGCCAAGACGTTTTTTGTGGCACCGTGTTCCCTAGGCTGCTCTCGAGGGGGAGCAGAGAGAGAACAGGGGCAAATTGGCCTCTCGTGATATTTCCCCGTACGTCTGCCATATCGTCAGCCAGCTATTAAACAGGTTCTAACCTGGTCTAGCCAGCGACCCTGATCTGCTTCCCAGATCCTGTTCAATGGGGAAGGCAATTTTCTTGCTAGAAAGCTCTCATTATGTCTGGACCGTTTTTCAGGGATGAGGTCCACAATAATCGCGGTCGAGTCACTTCCATGCCCCCGAGAAAAGCCGACGAATATTTCGCTTAGGAAATGAGCCCAAGTCGATCACAATCTTAGGACCCGATAGGGTCAAGCTTCCCTCCGTCACGATGTTTCCCTCCGGGCAGTTTAGCGACCAGGCGACGCTAGGGGAAATCACCAGTACGATCATCTGTTGCGGTGACAAGAAAGACGGCAAAGTCTATACTGTCATTACCGAGGAAAAGCATGAAGAAATTTCTGGTTCTTTCCTTCTTGCCGGCACTTATTATTATCCTACAGTCCCCCAGTTCTAGGCTAGGCAGCTTACCCGCGGAAGCTGCCATCGGCGCCTGGGAATTGATCGGGCCCTACGGCGGAAACGTCCAAGCATTGGCTAGGAATCCGTCCAATTCTAGCGAACTCTTCTCCGTTGGCCTGAATGGACAGATCTGCCGCACCACGGACGGAGGGCGGACGTGGAGCCTCGCAACCGTCTTAAATCCCCTCCCCGACTATGTCTACGATATCGCCTTTAGCCCCTCGAACCCCGATATTCTCTATCTTGATACGTATCGACAAGGCATCTATAAATCCGTCGACCACGGCGCACATTGGGCCGCCTGCCCGTACGCCACGGATTGTACGGCCCAAGGGAGCCTCTGGGTCAGCCCGTCCAACCCCAATCAAATTCTAGCGGCAGGAAAGTTCAAGTCGACGGGCGCTCTCCTGAGATCGGCGGATGGCGGAACGACATGGACCGCGAAAACTATCGCCCGGGCGACACCGTTTGGTAATTGTGGAGTCCTAGCGGTTGATCCCACAAATCCGAACGTCATTTATGCCGTCGCCTCGTACAGCACGGCAGGACTCGACGGCCCCTATCACTGCGACCTTTATAAATCTTCAGACGGAGGAGATTCTTGGCAGATCGTGCTCAGCAACGCCTACGTCCAAACGATCGTCATCGACGGCACGAACCCATCGCGGATCTACGCGGGGATGACCGGGAGCATATATCGAAGCCTTGACGGCGGCCAGAGTTGGATCAAGAACATTGGCCTTGCCGGCGCCCAGAGGCTCGTCATAGATCGCAACAATCCTCAGATCCTCTACTCTGGATCCAACGGCTCTTTTTACAAAAGCGTCAATGCCGGCCAGGATTGGACGCTGTTTTCGGAAGCGTTGGAAGGCGCCTGTACTGGGTTGACGGTGTTCGAATCACAAATCCTATACGCTTCGCGCGCCGGAATCTTCAGAAGCGAAAATGGCGGGACGACATGGAATGCCAGCATCACCGGCATGAGCGCTTTGAACGTGCTCGCTTTCTCAGTCGCCCCATCATCCCCCAATTCGATCTATGCGGCTGCCGAGGTTCAACAGGGTTTCTGCCTCATGTACAAGAGCCTCGATGCCGGATCGACCTGGCAAAGCGTGCCGCTGTCACAATCTCTGGATCTTCATAACGACGTTCGAGTAACAGTAAGTCCTTGGGATCCCAACACGCTTTGGATCCTGGAGCGGGACCTCTGGAAATCCAACGATGGAGGAGAGTCGTGGAAAGCCTTGACCGCGCGCCCAGTCATCGACGATTTAGCGGATATGGCGGTCAGCCGAAGCGATCCGAATCGCCTTTTCGTCTGGGGAAGGGCCTATAGCCAGACAGATCACTTCTTCAGGATGGATTTCGAGAAATCCGTTGACGGGGGGACTAGCTGGACCGCTCTTCCGATCACGGCGGCGAAGAGCAGCGCCACCGTGGCGGCGATTGATCCAGGCGACGAGGACATCATCTTCGTTGGAGGCGAAGTGAACTGGACAGGGGCCCTCTTCCGCACCCAGGACGGCGGATCGTCTTGGTCGGAGATCGGCCGGACGTCATTCGGTTTGGATAGCGTTCAGGCCATAGCCCTGGATCCGTCATCTCGGGACCGGATATATATCGGCACCGCCGGCGGATTCTACCGAAGTGAGAACCGCGGTTCGACTTGGGCCCAAACAGCTTCATTCCCGGTGCGGAGCATCACCCTCCACTCCGAGGATCCCAAGGAAGTTTATGCGGCAGGTTCGAATGGGGTTTTCCGGAGCAGCGACCTCGGGGAAACGTGGACGGAGATGGAATCCCGCCCGGCGGGGCCCGAAATCAACGGCCTCCGATTCGTCTCTGCGATTCAGACGCTTTACATCGGCACGCTCGCCGGCCTGGCAAAGCAGAGAATTATCCTCCCGAGGATCTATGCTCCGCTGGATTTTTCGGCCACGACAGCGCTGAACCGATCGTTATCGCAAGGAGAGACGATCCATGTCCTCCGCTGGAGTCCGAATCCGAAGAACGCCCCCACACTTTCCTATCGCATCTATGCCGTCGACGGAGAATCGTATGTCAAGATGCTCGCCCAGCTCTCGCCCAATACAAGGGAATACCTAGTCCGCAACGCCTCGCCGAAAAAAGCAGCCCTTTATGCCTTAGTAGCCGTGGACGGCAAAGGTCGCGAAGGCGAGCCGGCCTACGCGACGGCAAGGTAAGTTCTGCCGCGCCACTTAAAATCGCGGGCGACAGAACGCAAGATGGGCCCATCCGGATGAGGCGGGACCAATGATCAAGAAGGCGACGGGTGACCTGAACCCCAAATCTTAGTCCATTTCGGATGATTTTTTTTCTAGAAAGTTCTCATCATGTCTGGACCATTTTCCAGGAATGAGGTCCCTTTCGCAAACGAGCTCAACCTTCTTCTCGGAGTGATCAACTTTTGGGTCCGTCCCATCTTAAACGGCAGGATGCCTCGCTGTACCACATATCGCCCTCCTGCTTTAGGTCGTAACCCATCGGGTGAAGTAGTTAGAGCCAATAAAATCTCCTACCAGGAAGGTTTATGCCGTTAAACTAGAATCCTATCGGCAGTCTACGGTTCAACATCGGAGGAAACCTTTTGATAATTCTCAACGTATATTAGGGTGTAGAAAAGAATTTAACATGGAGATTCAATATGAAGAGTAAAACGAAAATCGCGATCTTACTGGTGGCGGTGATCATCACGCTGGCAGGGTTCAACCTGATGATATCGCCCTCGGCAATCGACATGATGAAGGTTGGGCGGCCGACGGCGTACCACGTAGATGTGACAGTCACGGCCAAATATGGGTCCGATGCGCAGCCGATCGTCCACATCAACGGGTTGCCTTGAAATGTCTTGGGTTCGGGCGTTAAAACGGCTGTTTCTTGACCGGACGGTTCTCAACTAGCTAGTTGATTCCACCCAAAGTGTTGCTATTCATCTCCCAGCTGGAAAAACCAAATTACTATCGTTACGATCAAATGGCCTAACCGGGAATATGCTCCCGGCTGATGATTTATTTTAGCGACCGGACGGCTGAACGTGCTTAGATGCGAAAAAGAGGTTTATACAGAATATCTGACACTCTCTGATCCGGAGCGCTTCACCAGGAGAAATGGACGGATATACTGAAGGGCCGAGGGACGATCTCGGCGGATAATCCGGTCGCCTTTTTCGTTGTGTTTTCCCAGCGCCTTCGAAAATCCCGGTCCACGGTCGTCCCGATGGCATAGCCCATGAGCGTGCCGGCCATGGCTTCGGAAAACCAGTGCATCGTCGATCCCCCGTGCGAGATGACGCTCATGAACATGTAGGCCAGGTATGCGCCGCCGGCGATATCGAGCCAGGTATTTTTATAAAAGGATAACAGGCTCGTGACGGCCGCCGTGTTGGCCATCATGTGGCCCGACGGCCAACCATGGAACACGCCACCGCGCAGGAATCCGAATCGGAACGTCTGGCTGGCTTGATCATCATTCAAGATGCCATGCTCCGGACCGGGGCGGCCGGTCAAAGCTTTGAGGATGGTCGTATAACTGAAGGCCAGGAGCGACGCCTGAAGTATGGCGCCTCCGGCCGAGGTCAATCGGGAGGATCCGCCAATCAAGCCCGAGGCCAGGAATCCTTCTCCCAGCAACGCTGGAAACGGCGAGGTGAGATGGATTTTCGAAAAACGTATTGCGCACGAAGAAATTGTGAACTTGGGTGTCCAAACCGGAGCCGATGATCAAAACCGTTCCGCCTAACGCCGAGAGATGCAAGAGGGCATTCGAACCCGAAAAGACTGCCAGCGCATTTTGGCCAAGTCCAGACCAGGGGGCAAGCGAGGGATGCTTGTCTTCGGAAACGGTGGAAGGTCGCGACGGGGTCGTATCCTCTTTCGGAACCGCAGGCGAACCGGCCGCCGCTTGAGGTCCGACAGCCAGCAGGACCAAGATAAGCGAAAGAAGACTGAAACTCTTCTGGCAATTCATTTCAATATCTTAGCACACGATTTGGGTGCAATACGAGAATCCGCTTCACTAGTAATCAGACAGGTTCTAACCTGGTCCAGCCAGCGACCCCACCTGTTATAACCGTTTTCCTCTGGTGAATAAGCATGTCAGGATCTTCTCTGTTATTTGCTCCTGTAAGCCAAATTAGGCGAGCTTAGGCACAATTTGTGACACCGGTGTGACACGGGGAGCGGTTTGCATCGCATTCTAGTGCGAAAAAGAGCCATGTTTTCTTGTTCAAGAGAAAGTCACGGAGTTGTCTAAGTAGATGCGGAGGCAATACATCACACGGAACGGCGCCCCCGGCTTCAATTAGGCCTAGCGCGGAGTTCTCTCCGACCGCCTTTTACTTTTTCGAGCGTTCCAGATAGACATCCGCGTCGTGCGGTTGAGCCCCAGGAAAAATCACGGTCGACGTGGCATGGAGGCTTCCGCCATCCGGGGAAAGCGTGAGCTTCTCTTTCCAAACTGCCTGTTCATTGGGCCCCAATTTCATGACGCCCTCGATGATCAGGCTCGGCCCCTCCCAGCGGCATTTCGTAATGAGTTCCCTGTCCCCCACGAGGTTGCGATTCTCTTTCCCATCGGTCGTGAAGGACATCGTGGCCCCGCTGGCTTTGCCGTCTTGCCCGACAAAAGTCTCGGTCCTCATGAGCCGATGCTGATTGTGTTGGATGATGACCGTCCAGCTTATTGGATTGGGGGCGCCGTCCACGAGTCGGCTTCTGTCAAGATCGGCCTTCCAGGTTCCGGAGAAATCAGTCCCGGTGACAGCTTCGGTTTTACATGCAAAAAGGCTCAAACCGATCGTCAGAAGGCAAAGGCCCATCAGCCCGTAAATGAGAGGCTTCATCATGATCCTCCTTTTTCAGTTCCGTTATCCTAGGTTAAACGAGTTTCAGGACTTTTTGCAACACCGGCGTTACACGGGGATTGGTCTGCTTTTCCAGGCGCGCCTTGGTTTCTGAGCGAAGAAGGGCTTATCGCAGTAACTGCTACATACTTCTGCACGGTGAATAGAAAATCATCTTTGAATGTCACAACTTAATCCCCGAACGGAGTATATATGCCGCGTCCATCGGGAGTCAAAAAACCCATGCTCCCCCCTCCTGCCAACCGGGCCTCAGTGGCCCCGTACAGGCCTCCCAGGCGCAAATAACGGGCATCTAGTCGTCCCTGTGGCCTCGGCAGGATGTTGAAAGAGCTGGGAAGTATGGTCTCCCTCTTGCGACTGTCCCCCTGACTAACCGTACCTGATCAGCGACAATTATAATTCCCGGACGGGAATAATGATTATCGCTGATCATCGGCTTGAGTTCCGGCCAGGGGAGCTTTTCCCAGCTGAGGACGAACCCGGTGTCTTCCCGCGCCGAGATATACCGCAAGCGGTACTGTTTTCTGATGCCGAGCGGCAGATGGAGCGTGATTTCGACAACCGAGTTCGCGCCGGCTACTTCCCGGATCTTGAGGGCCCCGATATTGGGCATGTACTCGGGATAGGATCCGAAATCCGTGAGGACGGCGAAGGCCTCGTCGAGCGACCCATGGAGAATGCCGACCGCCTCAAAGGTCCGCCCCTTGCGGCCGGGGTCGGGCAGATCCCTGAGGACGATCTTCCCTCTGAGGATGAGCGCGCGCTCATCGGCGGACAGGACAATTTCCCGATAGGGCTCGGGGCGAGCGGGACCGGAGGACGGCGCCGCCGTCAGAGAAAAATAAGGGGAAAGCGCGAAAGTCAGGAGAAACGCACGCCATAGCCTTTTCCCCCCGCACTCTGCATAGCGATCCCTATTCTCGGCTATCGTCGGCGGAATTTCAAGAAAATCTTGGCCCCTCCCCCATCTCGGGAATAATAAGAAAGTATCCGCATCTTACAAATCTACGCTAGCAAAGCCTTCCTCCCCAAATTTCAGGATTTTGCGCAAGAGCTTCATCGTTCAAGCGCGGAAGATCGGCCGGACACCATGAGCTCTTGTCAGTAAATCCTCACGCTCCTTGGCATCCAAAGGCCGAAACTTTCCCGCAAAATCCAACGCCATTCGAAAGAGTTTTTCTTCCCCCGGGGGAATGGCGGCGGTTACGTCCTCGCTCAAGGTGAAACGGACGGCCTTCTCAGCAAGTTCCGGCTGATCGATCGGCTCGTACCAGCATTTGCGCCAAGCGTCGTGGTTTTGGTCAGACCATGTGGTGTGGGCCATTGATTTCAGCGCCAGCCGCGCAACGCCCTTCTTCTTCGCATGCGCAAGGATCTGAGGGCCGAATTTTCCTTCTTGGTAAAGAATGAAATTCACCGGGAACATCACCGAGTCGAGCGGAAAACGGTCCATCAAGGATATCGCCGCCTCGGCGTTATGTGCGGAAGCGCCCAGGAAGCGCACTTTACCATCCTTGCGTGCCTTGAGGAACGTCTCCGCGGCCCCCCCGACCGCAAGGATTTTTTCCACATCGTCCAGGCTCGACACAGCGTGAAATTGGTAAAGATCAAAGTGGTCGGTCTTCAGCCGATCCAGGCTTCGCTCCAGCTCTTTGAGTGCGCCGGCGGCGTCCCGTTCCATGGTCTTGCAAGCCAGGAATGACCGCTTACGGTAAGGCTCCAACGCCACACCCAATTTCATCTCCGCCTCGCCATTGAAGTAGCTGGGCGCCACGTCAAAATAGTTAATGCCGCGGTCGATGGCCTCCGCCACCGTTCGATCGGCATCCTTCTGCTCCATCCCAACGACGACGATTCCGCCGAAGCCGATGACGCTCAGCTTCACGCCGTTCTTATATTCCCGTTTCGTTATTCCTTCCGCTCGTATCATGGGCACCGCGAAAACTCCCGCCGTTGCGGTCGTCAACTTCAAAAACGTTCTTCGTTTCATGCTGTCCTCTTTCTTTGTTCTGCCAATAATCTGCGTCTTTCTATGCCGCCGCCGGTCTTTTTTAATTGTACCCCCCCGGTAGCGAAATTTTCAAGCAATCAATCGGCAACTCTTCCTTTTCCATTCTGTCGGCAACTTCTTAAATATGGAAGCCTCTCTCAAAAGCCGGACCAACCAAACCTGAGAGCCCTCCAGGGATTAGCGGCAATTCCCGTGCAAGTATTCATCCCGGAACGATCTGTTCTCTTAAGCTGTGATGGCCAATCGCAGGTGTCTCAGTTGATTATTCAAACTCGCATTCATGAAGAAAGTTCGAAGATCATATATTACGGTACCCCCACCTGATCCCGTTAAAAAACAATCACTTAGAAGTTTTTTGGTTTTAAGCCTGCATCACTCAAACTGAGCCGTTTTTAGTGTTTTTGTCCACACCGTGTCCACACGGAATTTCGGGGAGTAGTCTATTCGAAGGAACGCAAGGGGTTTAAAATCCCTCGCCCTGTAAGGGGTGTGCGGGTTCGATTCCCGGCGGGGGGCCGGGAATAGAGCGGACATCCCCCGTTTATCGCTGCCTAGCTTGCGGGCGTGGCTTTGATGAAATTGAGGCCGGGGAAGGCCCGGAACCCTGGCGCGTCGGGGGCTTCGGGACGGAAGAAGACATCGCCGCCGCCATCAAAGAACGGCTGAAGGGCTGACGCCCGGCCGCCGCCGGGCCGCTGTTAATACAGTCAACAACGGCAGCGAAAGCGGCCAGGGTGCCTGTATTTCGCGCTGTGGCCGCGCCAGAGGCACGAACGCCTCCAAACCTGAGGAAATGGACGCGGGAGCAGAGAACTCGATGTGTCTACTTGGTAACTTTGACGGAAACCGCTTCGTAAACGCCTCCGGCCGTCGTCTCGTACTCGACGTTGACCGCGTTGCCCTTGACGATCTTATCCAGACCGATCGTCTCACCCTTGG